>Ga0208244_100380_pt1 | contig 47448 bp, 42 predicted proteins | sample SubbioCR12Aug_5A_FD_184828 | JGI IMG/M metagenome (GOLD analysis project Ga0208244, IMG submission 184828) | Serpentinite rock and fluid subsurface biosphere microbial communities from McLaughlin Reserve, California, USA - CR12Aug_5A (SPAdes) | ecosystem: Environmental > Terrestrial > Deep... | reverse complement strand
TTCCGGCAGGTCAAGAAGCTTGTCTTCATCCAGTTGGTTTAGATCATGATCGCTCAGTTGCATGGCGCACAGAATAAGTCTTGGTGGCTTAAAAATACAGTTTTTTTGTGGGGGTCTGAATAGTTACTTTTTGGGAGATCACCAGTGAAGATTAAAACCCTATTGGCCTTTGCGGCCTTTACTTTTTCAATAACAGCAGTTTCTGCAAATGACGAACTTCACGGTTGTTATAGTATTAAAAGTGGAACTGTTGGCTCCAACGCCATTCCGCTGGATCCTATGAATTCTGATTCTATTGAGGGCAGTTTCGAACAGATTGGTCAATATCAGATCTACTTGGTTAAAACTAACGCAAAAAAAAAGTCAAAGCCGGTCATTAAGATAAACGGGCCATTTAAAGGGCAAATCATCGGTCAGGATATCTCTGGAACCACTTTTCTAAACCATATTTTGGGTTCTGCTGATCAGGCAGGCCTGATTTTTACGTCAAATGATGTTGCGACCCCATTGGGTTTTCCTGATGAAAAGGGACAAATACCCATTTCAGAAACCATGAATCCGGTAAAGGGGACGGGAAAGTTTGTGTTTCTTGATCCGATCAACAGCAACATTCAAGTCAATGGCGTCATTAATATAATTACCGGCAAAAACCAATTTGACGGTTTGGCGGGCACTCTGTGTTTTAAATGAACTATCGCCCTAATAAAGCGTCATTCATTCGGCAAGACCTTAATTCTACTTTGTCAGATAACACACAAACTCGTCATCCCCGCCGGGAAGCGGGGATCCAGTCCCAGGGACGGTAAGCTTAAATCCATCCATGGAGCCTGGATTCCGGCATTCCCTGACCGGGGCAGGCTCTGCCGGAAAGACGTTCTTGCTAAAGCATCTTTATAATCAGGTAATCCTCTTTAATTTCCTATTGCCCATAAAAAAGGCCGGTTGCCCGGCCTTTTTTATTCATGCATTATTTCAACAGACCCTGTAACAAGCCGTTTAACTTATGCACAAACGCGGCGGGATCTTCCAGTTGTCCGCCTTCGCTGAGTACCGCCTGATCGAACAGAATGTGCGCCAGATCGTCAAAACGTTGATCGTCTTGTTCTTCTTTCAGACGCGTGACTAACTGGTGATGGGGGTTTAACTCGAATATGGGTTTCGATCCGGGCATTTTTTGACCGGCTTCTTTCATGATGCGCTCCATATTGAGACTCATGCCGTAAACATCGCTTACCAGACAGGCCGGGGAGTCGGTCAAGCGGTGTGACAAACGCACTTCGCTAACCTTGTCTTTGAGCGCTTCTTTGATTTGGCTCAGTACCGATTCAAAGTCTTTGTTGACGGTTTCTTGTTCTTTTTTCTCTTCTTCGTCTTCCAGGCCGCCTAAATCCAGATCACCTTTGGCGACGGATTGTAAATGTTTGCCGTCAAAATCGGACACGCTGGATATCAGCCACTCGTCAATCCGGTCGGATAACAATAATACTTCTATGCCTTTTTTACGGAAAATTTCCAGATGCGGACTATTTTTGGCGGCAGCAAAGCTGTCTGCGGTCACGTAATAGATTTTTTCCTGGCCCTCTTTCATGCGGCTGACATAATCTTCCAGAGACACATCCTGTTTTTCGCTATCGGTATGGGTTGAAGAGAAGCGCAATAATTTGGCGATACGTTCGCGGTTACTAAAGTCTTCGATAGGTCCTTCCTTGATGACATTACCGAATGCCGTCCAGAACTGTTCATATTTTTCAGGTTCGTTTTTGGCGATACCTTCCAGCAAGCCCAGCACTTTTTTAACCGCACCGGATTTGATGTTACTGATTTGTTTGCTTTGTTGCAGGATTTCCCTTGATACATTGAGCGGCAAGGAACTGGCGTCAATCACACCACGAATGAATCTTAAATAACGCGGCATCAACTGTTCGGCATCATCGGTGATGAAGACTTTCTTGATATAGAGTTTGACGCCGTGTTTGGCATCCCGGTCCCATAAATCAAACGGGGCTCTCGACGGCACATAAAGCAACAAGGTGTATTCGTTGGTGCCTTCCACTTTGCTATGGACATGAGCCATCGGATCTTGAAAATCATGGCCTACGTGTTTGTAGAACTCATTGTAATCTTCATCGGAAATATCCTGTCTGGCTTTGGTCCATAAAGCCGAGGCGCTGTTGACGGTTTCTTCTTCGATTCTGGAAGGGCTGGTTTCATTGCCTTCGTCGTCTTTTTCCGCCGGAATTACCTTGTCCATGACTATCGGCAAAGAAATATGATCGGAGAATTTTCTGACAATGGAGCGGAGGCGGTAACCGTCTAAAAATTCGTCTTCGCTTTCTTTCAGGTGTAAGGTGATTTCGGTGCCGCGGGTTGGTTTTTCAATGGATTCCAGTGTGTATTCGCCTTCTCCGGCTGATTCCCACAACACCCCCTCTTCAGCGGATAAGCCGGCTTTGCGGGTTTTAACGGTCACTTTATCGGCAACGATAAATGCGGAATAAAAACCGACACCGAACTGGCCGATCAATTCGCTGTCTTTGGCCTGGTCGCCTGTCAATGACTCAAAAAACTGTTTGGTTCCTGATTTGGCGATGGTGCCGATATGCTCCTGCACTTCCTGGCGATCCATACCCACCCCGTTATCGATGATGGTGATGGTTTTTTGGTCTTTATCGAAATTGATACGGATTTTTAATTCGCTATCGCCTTCGTATAACGCATCATTCGATAGTCCCATGAAACGCAGTTTATCGGCCGCATCAGAGGCATTGGAGATTAATTCGCGTAAAAATATTTCCTTGTTGCTGTACAAGGAGTGGATCATCAAATGCAGAAGATGTTTAACTTCGGTTTGAAATCCGCGGGTTTCTTTTTTGGCTTCAACAGTCATGCTTATAGATTCCTCAGTTCAGTTAATAGGGTTTCTGTCAATGTGGGGATGGCTCGTCTATTTTTCAAGCCAGTCCCAAACAAAGAAATCAAATCGGGCTGTCTTAGTTTTAAAAAACAGGTGGAGTGTGCAGCGGCTCGTTTGATTTGAGTAAATCCAGCTCGCTGAAAGCAAAGGGTGTCGGCAAGAAAAAGCGGCTGTTTTTAAACGGTCGATTAAGAGGCTGCCTGTATTTGAGTTATGCCTTTATAATGCCGGGAATTAAGCCGAATTATTTTCAGTTTGAAAAGCCAATTTATGATCAATAATGACTTTTATAGTAAGAACTGCCGGTTATTTTCTTGCTTTGTCTGGAGCGCAGCTGCGCTTCAGCAAAGAGCAGAATGGATTTATTTGACGTTTCGCTGGACACTTTTTCATCACCGTTTAAACTTCACCAGATGAAGCAATCGCTTAAATCAAAGAAAGTACTTATCGTCGAGGATCAGGCCACCATGCGCAAGGCGATCCGGGAAATGATCTATGGTTTTGACATGAAACTCATAACCGAGGCAGCCAACGGTTCCAGCGCCATCGCCGCAATGCGAAAGGACAGTTTTGATATCGTGCTTTGCGATTACAACCTGGGTTCAGGTAAAAACGGCCAGCAGATACTGGAAGAAGCCAGATTCAGGAAACTGCTTCCTTTCTATGCTGTATTTATCATGGTGACGGCCGAACAGACTCAAAGTATGGTCTTGGGGGCAATGGACAACAAGCCCGATGAGTACATGACCAAACCTTTTAATGCGGAACAGTTGCTTAACCGGATCAAAAGAAATATTTCCCGCAAAGAGTATCTGGGCGACATAGAGAAAGCGTTGGATTCAGGCAACATCAGTCTTGCAATTGCGCATTGCGACAAAAAGCTGCTGGAAAACAATCGCCTGATGCACACGCATCTTCTCAAGCTGCGTGCCCAGCTGGCCATTAAAATCGGCGATTTCAAAAATGCCAAAGCCATTTATCAGGCTGTTTTAGAACAAAGTGAATTAAATTGGGCCACTCTGGGCCTGGGGATAATTGCCTATCTGCAGGATGATTTTAGCGAGGCCGAAGCTATTTTCCGGAAATTGATTGATGACTATCCGATGATGCTGGAAGCCTTTGACTGGCTGGCCAAAACGCATGAAGCGCAAGGCGATTTTGCCGGGGCTCAGAATACTTTAAATGAAGCGACCGCTTTATCTCCCCAGGCCATCTTGAGGCAGCAGAAGCTGGCGACTATGGCCAATATGAATGGCGAACTGTCCATCGCCGAAAAAGCGTATAAAACGGCAATCGATCTGGGCAAAAACTCCGTTCATCATTCTTCCGGCGATTTTGCGGGGTTGGCCAAAATTTATTCAAAAACGGACGCCAAATCAGCGCTCAAAACCTTAAAGGACATGCGCTCGCTTTATTTTGGCAATCCTGAGGCGGAGCTGAGAGCTGCGTTGCTGGAAACAGAGGTTTTTCATCAGCTGGCCGATGAAGAGTCATCGGTGCAGGCGTATCAAACAGCGCAAAAACTGAGTCTGGAGCTGGGAAACAAGGCGCCTACCGATCTTAGATTGGAAATGATCAAAACCAGTTATTTGAAAGGGGATGATAAGGCGGCAAATAAACAACTTGAGCAGCTGATTAAAAACCATGCCGACGATGATCATTTTATGGAAGACGTCAGAAAAGTGCTGAACGAGACCGGTAATGCCCAGCAAGGTGAAAAATTGATAGCGCGTATCAAAAAGGAATTGGTCGATATCAATAATAAGGGTGTGGATTTATTTAAGCAGGGCAATATCACCGAAGCGACGCAGGTTTTCCAAAGGGCGGCAACGACCATGCCGGAAAACAAAACCATTATGATTAATATGGTCAAGATTTTGTTGCATGACTTAAAGACCAACGAAGTGAACAAAGAAAAAATTCAACGCATTCAGACGTTCATCAATAAAGCGTCACAATTTGGTGTCAAAAAAGAAAAAATAGAACATCTGCAAGCCCAGTTGAATAATTTGTCCCATAAAATCAATTCAACGGCGTCTCAATAATGAGCCAGAATGCAAAATTCAGTCAGATTCTTGCCTCGTCAGTTCATGATTTAAAAAATTCACTTCAAACCGTTCGGTCTTTGATCAGAACACTTGCGTTAGAGCAAGCCAATTCCGAAAAGCCGGAATTTCAGATACTGGATTTCGAAACTGCCCGAATGAACAGTTGTGTCATGCAGTTGCTGATACTTTACCGGCTGGATGCAAGCCACTTCAAGCCTCTGCTTGAAGAGTGCCGGGTTCTCGATATGTTGGAAGAGGTGGGCTATCAGCAAAGCCTGCAGATTCAATTACGGCAGATTTCGCTCGCAGTGGAATGCAGTGATGACTTGTTTTGTTTTTGCGATGATACGTTAATCAATACGGTTCTGGTTTCTGTCGTTAACAATGCGTTGCGTTATTGCCGCCAAGCGATACGCTTATCAGGACGTCAGCAAGGTGATTATGTCTGCTTATGCATCGAAGATGACGGGCCTGGTTTTTCTTACGGCATCATGGCGGGCACTCAGGGAGTCAAAAGCGGCGAGCTGGGAAAAGGCAATACCGGTCTTGGGCTTCATTTTGCGTCAACGATTGCTGAACTTCATAGCCAGGGTCAACGCAACGGCTTTATAACCCTAGACAATGACAGTACGTTGGGTGGTGCAAGGTTTAGCCTGTTTCTGCCATAGGATCAAGGCCGGCCAAAAGCAAACAGATCGTTAAAAGAGTCTGCCAAGGGTCGCCCAGTTGCGCGCCCTTGATTTGTCGATCGGCTTTGGCACTCAACAAAAGCGCCTGATCAAGCCGGTTAGTACTAAGGCGATGAATAGCGGCATCAATCAGGGGTTTACGTTTATCCCAAACCTGGTTTTTTGAAAAGGCCTGATCTCTAGAATGACCGTCGCGTATACTCTGCTTGATCTTACACAGCACTCTGGTTTCACGCGTGATTGACCAAAGTACAATGGGGGCGGCGACTCCTTCGGCTTCTAATCCCTCTAAAATCTTGACGATGCGTTCGGCATTTCCTGCTAATAAGGCATCGGCCAGATTAAAAACATCATAACGGGAACTGTCAGCCACTACGGAAGCAATATCCTCGTTTTTTAATTTTACCGGGCCGTATAAAACGAAAAGCTTTTCAATCTCCTGCGCTGCAGCCAGCAGGTTGCCTTCTATACGCGAGACCAGAATTTTCAGGCCATCACTATCGGCGCTCATTCCCTTTTGCTGAAGGCGTTGCGATAGCCAATTCATCAGCTCCTTGCCCGCCAGCGGCCAGACTTGAACCAGAATGCCTGTGTTCTCGATAGCCTGCACCCATTTCGATTTGCTGGCCGATGCCTCAAGTTTTCCGGAGGTGATGAGTAAAATCGTATCTTCAGGACGCCGCTCGCAGTAATGCAGGAAAGCCTTGCTACCCTCCATGCCCGGTTTGCCGCTGGGCAGGCGCAGGTCAATAAGTTTTTTTTCGGAAAAAATGCTCATGGCTTCGGCGGCGGCACTCAGTTCTCGCCAATCGAAATGAGTGTCCACCGTCAATACTTCCCTGTTATCAAAACCGACCTTTTTAGCCGCTTTTCGTATCAGATCTGCCGCTTCACCCAATTGCAAGGGTTCGTCGCCACATATCAAATAAACAGCTTGCAGCTGTTTATTCAAGTTGGCTTCCAGCTGATCCAGTTTTAACCGCATTACTGATTACTTGCTGGTCAGATCAGATCTGGCCGTATTCACTATCGATTTTACTGCTTGCTGATATAGCTCTTGCTGAATGATCACTTCCTCATTGGTCTTAGCAATAATGGCTTCCTGATCATTGTAATATTCACGGGTGATCTCAATGCTTTGAACTTTTTTCAATACAGCTCCTGACGCGTCCTGCAATTCATAATCCAATGAGTAATTCAGCTCAAACTCGCTGGCTTTTCCGGTAGAACTCAGTGAAAGAACCCGGCGATCCATTTTCTCGTTAAATACGGCGACAACCAGGCCTGCCTGATTTATTTGTTTAACGACATCTACGGATGACGCTTTCATTGTTTTAGTGAATTGTTGCTGCAAGGAATTGGAGGCGTTTTTAATATAAATCTTACGCATTTGCTCAGGCAAATCAATCGCTCCGCGCAAATGATAGCCGCATGCAACGGTCATTAACGCCAAACTCAAAGCCAGCACTCTTGTTATCATCATGTCGATATTACTCAATTACCTTGCTCATCAAACAACAATATTGACCAGTTTATGCGGTACAACAATGATTTTTTTAACCGGTTTATTATCGATAAAACGCAGCGTGTGCTCATCATTCAACGCAGCAGTTTCGATTGCTTCGCGCGTGGCAGAGGCCGAAACTAAAATTTTACTGCGTAATTTACCGTTTACCTGAACCACAATTTCCAGTTCATCTTGTTGTAATGCGGATGGGTCCGAGACCGGCCACTTTTCGGTAATCACGGAACCCGAGTGACCCAGTCCTTGCCATAAATGCTGGCAAATATGAGGTACAATCGGTGCAAGCATCAACACAATGAATTCTAATGCTTCCTGGCGAATAGCCAGAGCATTGTCTGAAGTATCGGAGAATTTGGAAACCGAATTCAGCAACTCCATATTGGCCGCAATCGCCGTATTGAAGGTATAACGCCGCCCAAGATCATCGGTTACTTTGTCCAGGGTTTGATGCACCTGACGCCTTATTGCCTTTTGATCGCTGTCCAGCGATTGTTTATCCAGAGCGGGTATCGCCTGCGAATGAGTGACATGAAGATGAACCTGCTTCCACAAGCGGCGCAGAAACCTGAAGGCACCCTCAACGCCGCTGTCCGACCATTCCAGCGATTGTTCGGGAGGGGCGGCAAACATGATGAACAAGCGGACCGTATCGGCTCCGTATTCGTCGATAAGGGCCTGAGGGTCAACCGTATTGCCCTTGGATTTGGACATTTTGCTGCCGTCTTTTAAGACCATGCCCTGGGTGAGCAGTTTTTTGAAAGGTTCGTCGTTAACCAGTAAACCTTCATCGCGCAGCAGTTTGTTGAAAAAGCGCGAATACAAAAGGTGCAGAATGGCATGCTCGATACCGCCTATATACTGGTCAACAGGCAACCAGTAGTTGGCGTTTTCATCCAGCATCTTGTCGGCTTTAGGGCTGGCAAAACGGGCAAAATACCAGGAAGATTCCATGAAGGTGTCGAACGTATCCGTTTCCCTTCGGCCGTCTTTGCCGCATTTAGGACAGGCCGCATGCGAAAAAGTGGGATGAGCAACCAGCGGCGACTGTGAGCCATCCAGCACGACATCTCTTGGCAGTTCGACAGGTAAATCTTTTTCCGGCACAGGAACAACACCGCAATCATCGCAGTAAATCACCGGAATCGGCGCGCCCCAATAACGCTGTCTTGACACGCCCCAATCCCGCAGGCGGAAATTGGTTTTACGCTGGCCTTTGTTTTCCGATTCCAGTTTTTTAGCAATGGCCGAAAAAGCGTCTTGAGAAGCCAGACCGTCAAATTCGCCGGAGTTTTTTAGTATGCCTTTGTCGGTAAATGCGTGGTCGCTGATGTCATCAGGGCCGCCGTCTTTGGCAAAAATAACCTGTTTTAGCGGAATGCCGTATTTATGAGCAAATTCGAAATCGCGTTGATCATGGGCTGGTACGGCCATGACGGCACCGGTGCCATATCCCATCAATACAAAGTTGGCAATCCAGACCGGAACTTGCTTGCCGGTTATAGGGTGTGTCGCTTTAATACCCGAATCAACGCCGCGTTTTTCCATGGTTTCCATCGCAGCTTCCGAGGTTTCCATGACTTTACACTCTTCAATGAAGGCCGCTATATTTGGATTGTTATGGGCGGCTTTTAGCGCTAAAGGGTGTTCTGCCGCGACCGCCAGGTAGGTCACGCCCATCAATGTATCAGGACGGGTTGTATAAATTCTTAAAGGCTCGCCCATTTCAGTGACTTGAAAATCCATTTCCACGCCTTCTGACCGGCCTATCCAGTTGACCTGCATGGTTCTGACCTGTTCCGGCCAGCCGTCCAGGCCATCCAGTGCTTGCAGTAATTCGTCGGCATACGCGGTAATTTTAAGAAACCACTGCGAAATTTCTTTGCGCTCGACATGGGTGCCGCAACGCCAGCAGCCGCCGTCGATAACCTGTTCATTAGCCAGAACTGTGAGGTCATGCGGGCACCAATTGACCGGTGCGGTTTTTTTATAAACCAAGCCTTTTTCAAGCAGCTTGATAAAAAACCATTGCTCCCAGCGGTAATAAGAAGGGTCGCACGTAGCCAGTTCCCTGTCCCAGTCATAGCCAAAGCCCAGTCTTTTGAGCTGGTCACGCATGTAATCAATATTTTCATACGTCCAGTCGGCGGGATGAACGCCATGTTGCATAGCCGCATTTTCAGCCGGTAAGCCGAAAGCATCCCAGCCCATCGGTTGCATTACATTTTTACCTTGCATCCTGAAAAAGCGGCTTATCACATCGCCAATGGTGTAGTTTCTGACGTGGCCCATGTGCAGCTTGCCACTGGGATAGGGAAACATGGATAAGCAATAGAATTTCTCCGCATCGGATGATTCGACAGCTTTAAAGCTGCCGGAGTCTTCCCACGCTTTTTGAACGGCTTGCTCAATAACTGAAGGCTTGTAAATTTCTTCCATCGAACTCATCTTTTCGGGCCAAAATCGTTAGAATACAGTACACTTGTGCAAATCAAAAGTCTCATTTTAAGGAGTCAATAACATGAGTGACAATAAGCTGATCGAAGCCTATAACGATCTGATGGGGCATCTCTATGAGGTCATGGATGATGGTATTCATTCATTGGCCAATGCGCTGGAAAAAGCCAAGGAGAAAACCAGCGAAATAGGTGGGGTGACTCAGGAAGAATTATCGAAAATATCTGATTACGTGAAGCGTGACGTTGAGCATGCGGCTCACGCTTTAAATGACGAAGACTCTGGTGATTTATCCGAATGGCTAAAGTTTGACATCGATCTGATTGAAAATTTTGCACTCGATGCCTTTATGAGTGTCGCCGATAAAACCAGTGTCGAACTTGCCAAGCTGAAAACCCTTGCCGAGCAAAATACTTATCACAGCGGCGAAGTGACAGGCCCCGGAACATTTGTCTGTGATCAGTGCAATAAGGAGATTGCCTTTAAAACAACCAGTGTTATTCCCAAGTGCCCAGCCTGCGGCGCCGATACGTTTGTCCGTTGTTGATATTATTAATGTTGACTTTATAATGCACTCAATTACTCATCTGAACTCATGGTAAACAGTATGAAAAGGGTTATTTTCAACCAGAAAGGCGGCGTTGGTAAATCGACCATCACCTGTAATTTAGCCGCCATTAACGCGGTTGAAGGCAAAAAAACCTTGGTCGTTGACCTGGATATTCAGGGCAATGCTACCCAGTACCTGTTGGGAGGCAACGTCACTAATTCGGACCAGACCATTGCTCACTTTTTCAAAGCCAGTTTGAGTTTAGGGTTTTTTGGCTCCAATGATTCCGGGCTTGAAAGCGTTATCCATGAAACGCCTTTTCCCAATCTTTACATCATTCCTTCTCATCCTGAATTGGAGCCTCTGCAAGCCCGCCTCGAGTCACGGTATAAAATCTTTAAGTTCAAAGAAGCGTTAGATAAGTTGGAAGGGTTCGATACCATCTACATCGATACGCCGCCTGTTTTAAATTTTTACAGCCAATCCGCATTGATTGCAGCGGATAAGTGCCTTATTCCGTTTGACTGCGATGCGTTTTCAAGAGAAGCCTTGTTTACATTGATGCAAGCGCTTGCTGAAGTTAAGACCGATCACAATCAAAACCTTGAAATTGAAGGCATTGTCGTCAATCAGTACCAAAAACAGGCCAATCTCCCCCGTCAATTGGTCGAAGAATTAATATCACTGGGTCATCCGGTGCTGGATGCAAAAATATCTCCTTCGGTAAAAATAAGAGAGTCACACAGCGAAGCCAAGCCGCTTGTTCACTACGCGCCTCATCATAAACTGACCGATGAATTCAGAGCGTTACACAGTGAAATCAATCAAAAGCGGGTATAAATAAATCGCCCGCTATTGATTAAGCTTATTATTTCAAGCGTAATCCAATGACAAAAAGACCGCTCACCGGCGGTTTTTTCTTTTCTGGGGATCGGAGCAGTCATTTCCGGTCTGATGATCAAGAGGGAGAGGCGTAAGCTTTTCGGGTATGTCGGCAGCAGGGATGCCGTCTTAAAGCTTCAATGGGTGGGAGTTCAGAGCTGCCGATATCGAATAATTTTTTTCAGATTTCAGGATATTTGTAACAGGACGTTGCAGCCTGCTTTCGCATATGTATTCGCGCGTTCTAAAAAAATAACAGCCAAGGGTCTGCAAAAATAAATACGGAATAAGTTTTTTTAAGTAGGTAATGTCAAAAAAATCAAGGATGAATAAACTTTCTTGATATTTCTTAGGAAATGATTTGAATGGTGCCTGGAGCCGGAATCGAACCGGCACGCCCTTACGAGCGAGGGATTTTAAGTCCCTTGCGTCTACCTATTCCGCCACCCAGGCATTATTGAGTTGACTATGTAGAGCGGCGCATTTTACATGAGGTATAAACTCTTTTTCCAGTGTTTTTTTATTCAATTGAGTTATTGAGTCATTTTTAATTGCAAGCGGTCAGGATTGAACCGGATTTTAATTTAGTGCTTCACCTTTATTGCGAAAAGCAATCGAGTACAATGGTGGCTTATGTGTGGCTTGATTTTATTTGCGGATTTCAATGATAAAACTAGTGGGTAAAAATTACCGAACGTTTATGCTGACAGGCCTTCTTTGCTTTGGGTTGCTGAACAATGCCTTGGCAGATCGTCTGGTTTTGGGGGATTTTTCTGGGGATTCTTTAGACGGATGGCAACCCAAATCATTCAGCAGTGAAACAGATTATCGCCTGTTGCTTTTAGATCAGACGTTGGTTTTGCAAGCAATCAGCGAAAATGCAGCTTCCGGGCTGTTTAAAAAGCAACGCATAGATTTATTGAAAACCCCGTTTATCAATTGGCGTTGGCGTATCGAGAATCGCTTGAGTTTGCGAGACGAACACAGTAAGCCGGGCGATGATTATGCGGCCCGGGTTTATGCGGTTGTTGATGGGGGGCTTGCTTTTTGGCGGACCAAGGCAATCAATTATGTCTGGGCGGGATCTTCACCTAAAGGGTCCGTTTGGCCTAATGCCTTTGCCGGAAATAACGCAATCATGATGGCGCTTAGAACCACTGAAGATGCGACCGGAACCTGGTTTATTGAAAAACGGAATTTGCTGGAGGATTTAAGACAACATGTTGATAAAGACATTCGTTACATTGACGCTGTTGCGGTTATGACGGATACCGATAACGGCAAAGGGAAAGTGACCGCTTACTATGGCGATATTTTTTTAAGCAAAGATTGAGATGATGAGAGCGACCGCTTTGAATACCGGCGATAAAGATTTTCCAGCCATTCTTAGAAAAAATCTGGAGATTCTGCAAGTTAACTTGGGGTACCTTTGTAATCTCAGTTGTACCCATTGTCATGTCAATGCAGGCCCCAAAAGGACCGAGGTGATGTCGCTAGAGACTATCCAGGAAGTGCTGGTGTTTATTGAACAGGCAAAAATAAAAACGCTTGATTTGACCGGCGGGGCGCCTGAGATGAATCCCCAGTTCACTTATTTGGTCAGCCGGGCGCGAGCGATGGGGGTCAAGGTGATTGATCGCTGTAATCTGGTGATTCTTGAAGAGCCGGGTTATGAACATATGGCTGCATTTTTAGCCGACCATGAGGTTGAGATCATCGCGTCTTTGCCGTGTTATCTGGAGGATAATGTTGATAAGCAACGGGGCAAAGGGACTTTTCAAGCCAGTTTGGCTGCTTTGCAGCGATTGAATGCCTTAGGTTACGGTCAGCCGGGCAGTGATTTACAGCTTAATCTGGTGTTCAATCCTCAGGGTATCAATCTTCCTCCGGAGCAGTCCGCACTGGAAAAAACCTATAAGGATTACTTATTGAGCCATTACGGTATTGTATTCAACCGGCTTTTTGCGCTGGCCAATTTGCCGATACAGCGATTTGCCAAATACCTTACCAATAATAATTTATTCGAGGAGTATATGCAGTTGCTCAAATCCAATCATCAGGCAGAAAATCTTGAACAAGTGATGTGCCGCAATACGTTGAGCGTTGATTGGCAAGGCTATGTCTACGATTGTGATTTCAATCAAATGCTGACTTTACCCCTGGGTGCGTTACCTGAAAGCAAAGCGCATATCAGTGGCTTGAGTTCCTCTCTTTTAAACGGGCAACCTATTACTGTTCGTGATCATTGTTTTGGTTGTACAGCAGGTCAAGGCAGCAGTTGCACCGGTGCATTGAAAGCACTGTGAAATTGATTCGCACTGCCCTAAGGCTCTTTAGTATAAAGATGCCGTTACCTTGTTCATAATCTCTCGACCTCAAGTGAAGTTTGTTCCCGAATGAATCAGAAAGCGATTTTAAATTCAGATATTCGCTATGAATGCAGCGATTCGGCATTTGCCGGGGGCATGGATTATTTTTTGAACGAAAAAGTCACCGATGTCAGTATCGATGAAAAAAATGATTCAGCGGTGCTGGTTTCGTCGGTTAAGGGAATGGGTAAAAAAGGTTACGAGCAAAAAATCACCGTTTTATGGAAAAACAATTTCAAGTCAATCTCGATCAACGGTCGCTGTTCTTGCACGGTCGGTTATAACTGCAAACATGTTGCCGCTGTCTGTCTGTACTATCAAAAAATATTGGCCCATCCGAAAGTCATTGAAACGCATACAGCCGATTGTTTAAGATGGCTGGAAGCTTATGCAGCAAAGCCCGAAAGTAAATCTGATTTTCAGGAGTTCCTGGCCTATTTATTAATACCGGGATCAAAACCTTATGGCTACATACTGGATCTTATGGAAACCCGGCAGAAGCCAGCTGGCGGTTTAAGTAAGGGCAAAAAGACCAGCATTAATAATCTGCGCTACAACTATAGCTATAGCTCGTTTATTCAGGCTGAAGATGAGGAAATTATCCGATTGCTCACCGCTCTTAAGCTGACGCCTTCTAGTCAGCCTATCATCGCGGGCGCTGCAGGGCATTTGGTATTGACCAAGCTCATTAGTACGGGAAGATTGTTCTATCTGGATCTTGAAAACTCACCTTTAACACCAGGCGAACCTCGCCAAATACAATTCAACTGGCAAAAACAAGACTGTGGCGATTATCAATTGCTTGGCGTAATAGAGCCGGAGGCTAAGCTGATTCGCGTTACGCCGCCGCTTTATCTGGATGAAAGCCAGAATAGAATCGGGGCATTAGATACCCGGCCTTTAAGTGCTGAGCAGGCCAGTTACCTGATGACTGCGCCCCCTGTGCCGGAAGTTTTGGTCGAACAATTCAGTGAAATGCTGATATTCAGGCATCCTGATTTTCCGGTGCCGCCGCCCCAGGCTATGGATTTGATCGAACTGAAGGATATAGCGCCCCGGCCGCATCTTATTCTGTTAGGAAAAGAGGAGGGTGGGCGTCACTACAATCATTTTGTAAAAATGGGTTTTGATTATGGCGATGTTTTGCTGTTTGACCAAGAGTACGTATTATCTGTCGTTAAAGGGACTCACGGCGTTTTGCGCATTCATCGTGATCAGGAAAGGGAGCGGGAGGCATTGGCGAGGCTCACCGGTTTGGGCTTTGAGTGGTCATCGGCGGATAAAAATGAACGTCTGTTATGGGGAGGGCTGAAAAACAGCAGCATGGACAATCCCTATTTGTGGCGGGATTTTCTGGAAGTGGTGTGTCCGCAACTCCAGCAAGAGGGGTGGGTCATTGAGAAAGATGCCAGTTTTCTGATGCAGTTTCAAATGTCGGAGTCTTTTGATGCCGAGATAGAAGAAAAAGACAGTGACTGGTTCGACATGAGTTTTAATGTCACTATCGACGGCAAGTCTTTACCCTTGTTGCCTTTGATCATGCCTGTCCTTGAGCATTATGATCTTGATTCTTTGCCGGACAGGCTCAATATTTCAGTAGGGACTCACAACTATCTTTCGATTTCGTCAGACCAACTGCAGCCCATTCTTAATGTTTTATATGAGTTATTCAATACAGGGTTGGCTAACGGCAATGGAACACTCAAACTTTCTCGCTATGATGCGGCAAGTCTCGTTGACGTTGAAGAACGAAGCTATGGTGTATTCAGCATCAGAGGCGGTAAATCCTTAAGAGAGTTAGGCAGGAAATTGAAAAATTTTTCGGGTATTGGTGCGTCTGTGTTGCCTCAGGGCTTAAATGCCGAACTGCGTGGCTATCAACGCCAGGGATTGAACTGGTTGCAGTTTTTGAGAGAATATCATTTTGCCGGTATTCTGGCTGATGATATGGGCTTGGGCAAAACCATTCAAACGCTGACGCACTTGTTATTAGAGAAAGAGGCGGGAAGGCTGTTTGATCCTTGCCTGATCGTTGCGCCGACCAGCCTGATGGGGAATTGGCGCAGGGAAGCAGAGCGCTTTACGCCCGGGTTAAAAGTGTTAACCCTGCAGGGAGCGGACCGTAAGAGCCTGTTCGATAAAATTGATAGTCATGATTTGATTTTGACTACTTATCCGCTGTTGTCCAGAGATGCCGATGTGTTACTAAAGTCGCGCTATTACTACCTTATTCTGGACGAGGCGCAGATGATTAAAAACCCCAAAACCAATGCGTCAAAATTTGTCCGGCAAATTAAAGCAACTCACCGTCTAAGTTTGACAGGAACGCCCATGGAAAATCACTTGGGAGAATTGTGGGCTCAATTTGATTTTTTAATGCCTGGATTTTTAGGTGATAGTGCTTTTTTTAAACGGGTTTACCGATCGCCTATTGAGATGGAAGGTGATGTTGAACAAAAAAACAGATTATCCCGACGTCTGGCGCCATTTTTGTTGCGAAGAACCAAGCAGGAAGTGGCAAAGGAATTGCCGCCCAAGACAGAAATTATCCGCTCGGTCCCGTTGTATGATAAACAAGCTGCTTTATACGAGAGTATTCGTTTGTCCATGGAGCAGAAAGTGCGTGCAGCTATTGAGGAAAAAGGCTTGGCTCGCAGTCACATCACCATTTTGGATGCCTTGCTTAAACTAAGGCAAACCTGTTGTGATCCCCGAACATTACCTTTGAAGGAAGCTCAAAAAGTTAAAGAATCGGCCAAGCTTGATTTGTTGATGGAGATGCTGCCGGAGTTGCTTGAAGAGGGGCGGCGAATACTGGTGTTTTCTCAGTTTACAAAAATGCTGCGGCTTATTGAAGTTGAGCTGATTGAGCGCAATATTCCGTATACTCAATTAACCGGCCAAACCAAGGACAGAGACGAGGTGATCAACACATTTACCAGCGGTGCGGTCAATGTGTTTTTAATCAGCCTTAAGGCGGGCGGGGTCGGTTTGAACTTGACACAAGCCGATACGGTTATTATCTATGATCCATGGTGGAATCCTGCGGTTGAATCTCAAGCAGCTGATCGAGCCTATCGCATCGGTCAGGATAAGCCTGTTTTTGTCTATAAATTAATGACTGAAAATACAGTAGAAGAAAAGATTCTGAAGATGCAGGAGAAAAAACGGGCCTTGGCCGATGAGGTTTATCAGGAGGATGCAGGCAAAATTGAGAGCCTGACCCTGGATGATCTGACGTCGCTTTTTAAGCCGGTTTGAGTTAATAAACCTTTAATTATGGAAGTGTATTCTTAACAGAATGAAAGATTTACTACAAAGCCATTCATCAGATGCCGGTTTGCCAGCCTTTTTGTCCCCCCAAAAAGCCATGGTTTTTGGCTTGGCGTTTGGCATTTCAGCTTTGTTGAGTTTAACTTACACTTTCAGTCGACCGGCAATCTATCAAAGCAGTGCCAAACTCCTCTATTCAGCCGCGGCTGGTTTTGATCAAACCGATTCGCAACAAGTTCAGCATTTCATCATCCAACAGCAAGTATTGTTGTCGCAAGAGCTTCTTGAAGAAACATTAAAACGATTGGAAGTCTTGCGCCCCGGCACGCTTATGGATGTTTCCCAGCTTCGAAGAATGCTGGTATTGGAGCCTGTTCCTGAAGCTCACTTGATGGAAATTCGGGCGGAAGGTGAAGATGCCAAATTGCTGCCTTTGCTGATCAATACGTGGATTGATGTTTATTTGGACGCACGCGTTGCGGATTCATCAAAAAGTAAAAATGAGCTTGCTGAACAGATCAAAGCCACCCTGGCTGATTTGGAAAATAAAATAGAAGCGACGCGTATCGCAATGGATGACTTTGAACGGGATAATGCGATTAAATCGGCAGTATCTGAGCAAAATGAAACGAAAGCGCGGATAAGAGGGTTAATTTCTTCTTACAGCAATGCCAGCGAGGAGGAGCTTAAAGCCAAAGCCCAACTGGATGCAATCAACAAGGCTATAACGAATGGTGAAGTTATTCTGCCGCCACAAGATAATCCTGTGATTATTAACCTTCAGCAGCGTTTGCAAAATTTAAAAGATAAGTTGAATGATTTCAGTCAAGATAATTACCGGTCAAACATAGCGATACAACCGTCGTTAAAAATGATCCCGGAGGAAATCAAGAAGCTGCAAAATGAAATTGATGCCCAACGTCTTCTCAGTATAAAAATGGTACGTTCTAATGCGGAACGGCGTTATTTTAGTGCCAGACAGATCTCAATAACCTTGAGGAAACAATTGGCCGAGCAAAAAGAACTTGATGATCATTACACGAATGTTCTTATGCAAAACGATCAATTACATCGCGAGGTCGAGGGTCTGGAAAAAGTTTACCGGGAGCATCAGGAGCAATTGATGCGCATTGAAACGCAGCAACTTGAAAGATACCCTTTGATGAATGTTGTAGCGCGTGCGCTCCAGTCCAGGGAGCCAATCCGGCCAAATTACACGAGTGATGCCTGGCTTGCTCTGTCCGGTTCATTTTTATTGGGGTTGATCAGTGTCTGGATGAGTGGGCTTTTAAAGCGGCAGCCTTCAAATCAGTCCGAATTGGCCATATTTAATCGTAAACGGTCTCACAAAAAAGCCTCGGAGCATTTTCCGGGCGTTTCGCAAAAAAATAAAACGCCTAAGGCACAGGTCCTGGAAGCTGAAAAAGTAGAACCTGCTCCGGTGATTAGAGAATTATCACAAAATGAATTGCGCAGTCTTTTAGCTAACGCCAATAACATGAGCAAACAATTGATCAGCCTGCTGCTATGCGGGTTATCTTTAACTGAAGTGGCTCATTTGACTCCCAAAGACTTTAATAAACATACACAATCAATCAATGTTAATGGCGCCTCGGCACGCCGGATTGAATTGCCGCCCGGGTTGTCCGTTTTTTTTGAGCAATCCGGACTTTTTCCGGCTTGGTACACCGGTAAGACTTTTTCCCTGGCTGACCTCTCCGCATGGCTGACATTGACTGCGATAGATTCGGGCGTAGTCAGTCCTGAAGAGGTGAGTCCTCTTTGCTTAAGGCATACCTGCATTATTCATTTATTGAGGAAGGGGTTACGCTTGAGCGAACTTGAAAGAATCGTCGGGTTCTTAAATCCCGCTCACTTGCTGAGTTATGCAGATTATGTATCGCCCGAAGCGGGTCTCAGCGTGGAGCAAATTGACACGTTTCATCCCGTTTTGGTTGAGTATTTCAACAGGCAAGCATAAAGACTTACTTGAATAGTTGCCTGTGCTTGCAGTAAAAAAGGATTAACGCGTCAAGTATTGCTGAAAAGGCCTTTGAGCAGGCACGGATATCGATAAGCCTACATGGCACGGTTGTACAGTCGTTCAATCAAACTTTTTATTTCGGCTTCCTGTTTGCTTATGCTTTCGCACAGTTGAAATTGCGCAATGGCCCGGCTCCGGTTTTGATGCGGTGTCGTCACTTTAAAATACCGGTTGCCTTCCAGAAAGTCCGTGAAAAAACGCAGTCCCAATTCGAATGGAATCAATTGGATGGCACGATAAAGATAGGCGTAATCATCTTCGGTCAAGAAGGAGCTTGTTTCTTCCAGATAGCCGGTCAGTAACGCTTCACAAATTTCAAGGTTAAATTGACCTGCCGGCGATTGGCAAAGTGATCGAACGCAATCGCCGATATCGTAATGTAATAAACCCGGTTTAACGGTATCCAGATCGATCAGGCTTGTAATTTCGCGGGTATCCTTGTCAAACAAAAAGTTATTAAACTTGGGGTCCCCGTGAATGGCCCGTAATTTTAAAAGCCCTTGGTGTTTTGCGTTTTCCAAAACACGCGTAAGTTCTTCATATTGGTCAATAAAATCAAGGCAAAAGCGGCTGTCAGCGGAGCCATGCAAGGTGTTCGTCTGGCTGAGTACCTGACGGTAACGGGACAGGTATTCCGGTGCGATATGAAAGCCGGGCAGCGTGTCGTAAAGGTCTGTGGGATTCAATTTATTCAGCAAGCGATGAAAATGGCCCAATGCAAACCCGGTTTGCCTTGCCTGGCCCGGACTTTCCACCGTCTCAAGGCTGATTGTGTTTGGAATATACGTGATTGCACGCCAGGTATGGCCCTGTTGATCAGAAACGCAATCTTCTCCTGATTGCGTTTGAATGATACCTGGAATTTGTAGTTTAAGCGTGTTTTGCCCCGTTTCGGCAATATGACGATTGAGTACGGCCATATTGCGAATAACCAGCTTGGGATCAGGAAAAACCACAGGATTGATTCTTTGTAACACCCATCCGCCAGTAAATGTGGTGACCAGATAAGTGTCATTAATCAGGCCTTCGCCCAGAGGGTTGATGCCGGCAATCTGAGCTGAATCTGTAAACTGAGAGGCAATATCGAGTAAAGACGGCATAGCGGTTATGATCAGGTTGAAAGTCGTCTTGCGGCTGAGTGTGTGTCAGGGTTAAGCGCTTTTTGCACAACCAAGAGCGGCTATCAATGCCCGTAAGGCCTGGCCTCTATGGCTGACACTGTTTTTCAGTTCGGGAGACAATTGCGCTGAGGCACAATTAAATTCCGGTACCCAGAAAACAGGATCATAGCCAAAACCGTTCTCACCTTGTGCCTGCGCCATGATCAGTCCTTGCCAAACACCTTGAGCAATGACCGGGCAGGGGTCCATTGCGTGCCTCATGAAAACCATAATGCATATAAATCGGGCGGTGCGCAGGTTTGTTGGGACACCGTCCAACTCAGACAATAATTTCTCCAGGTTGTCTTGGTCGCTGGCACCGGTTCCTGCAAAGCGGGCTGAAATGACCCCGGGTGCGCCGTCCAATGCATCAACGACTAATCCTGAGTCATCGGCAATGGCAGGAAGTTGCGCATATTGTGCTGCATTGCGGGCTTTTATTATGGCGTTTTCAACGAATGTGCTGCCGGTTTCCTCTGCCTCAACGACCTTGAACCGGGATTGGGGCAAAATGGGATGACCATCCAGTATCGCCTGGATTTCCCGGATTTTTCCGGGATTGCTGCTGGCCAAAACAATCGGTTGAGAACGGCTTATTATCATTTATAGGCTTCTATAGCGGCGCGTTGTTTTTCTAATAATTGATTAATGCCCATGTTGGCTAAATCCAGCATGGCATCCATTTCATCCTTACGGAAAGCATGCCCTTCTGCGGTGCCCTGAACTTCAATAAAAGCCGCCGCATCGTTCATTACGACATTCATGTCTGTTTCGGCTTGGCTGTCTTCGGCATAATCCAGATCCAATACTGGAATGCCCTGATAAATACCAACCGACACAGAGGCAATTTGTCCATGGATAGGGTTGGACTTGATTAATTTTTTGGCCATCATTTGATTGATTGCCAAGGACAAGGCAACAAAGCCTCCGGTAATCGACGCGGTGCGGGTGCCTCCGTCGGCTTGCAGGACATCACAGTCTATTGTGATGGTGTGTTCGCCCAATGCTTTAAGATCGATTGCTGCACGTAACGAACGGCCAATCAAACGTTGAATTTCCATTGTCCGGCCACCTTGTTTGCCGCGACTGGCTTCTCGTCCCATGCGTTCATGTGTGGATCGGGGTAACATACCATATTCAGCGGTAATCCAGCCTTCACCTTTGCCTTTTATGAAGCGTGGGACAAACTTGTCGACGCTAGCGGTACACAAAACTCGCGTGTCACCAAATTCAACCAGAACCGAGCCTTCTGCATGCCTTGTAAATCCACAGGTAAATTTAATCTCTCTCAGTTGATCCGGGTTTCTTCCGCTGGGTCTCATAGTGTCGCTCTTTTAATAAAAATTTCCACAGTATACCTGAAACAGGATAAATAACGGTCGGGATTAATGAGGTTATTCAGGCTTAGTAATGCTATTCCGTTTTGAATTGGGGTGTAGCTGATTGATAGGGTCGCTTGATTGGATTTTGTGCTTAATTATGAATGGCGGTTGTGGGAAATAATTGAACTAAGCGTGGGCATTAATTTTACAAAAAATTCGAAAGTTATGAATTAAAAGCAATTAAGAATTCATCGATTGACTGGGGACGGTCTTTTGGTTGAATTGCCATAGCCCAGTCAACGGCTTCGAGAAAAGGCGTTGGATACTTTTTTTTATGCGCTTTAACAGCGGGAGATAGCGTATCTTTTTTATTTCTTTCAGGAGCCGGTGGCGACGCTTTCAGATCGAGGCAGGCTCTGATGCTTGCACCAATTGCATAAATATCCGTCCAGGGTCCCAATTGGCTGGCGGTATTATATTGTTCAATGGGGGAAAAACCTTTTGTTAAAATTTTACTGTTTTTATTTTTTATAGAATTCGGGAAACTCTGGATAGCACCAAAATCCAATAAAAGCGGATCATTATCAGGGCGTATCAGGATGTTGGCGGGCTTGATATCCAGATGCAGCAGATGTTGCTCATGAATAAAACCGATTCCTGACATCAGTGCTGTAAAAACTTTTACAAGAAAGGCGTGAGTTATTGTAATCAGCCGGTCTTTTAAAATCTTATCTAACGAGAAACCATAGTCATAAGTCATCACCATATAGACGGTAGAGTTTTCTTGAAAGAAATTGATTACATCGACAATATTGCGGTGTTTTAATGTGGCAAGCGCTTTCGCCTCTTCGAAAAAAAGTGATCGCCCGCGCATGAATAAATCCCTATTTTCATCACTGTGAGCGACAACATGGTTGTTCCAGGTCCGGTGTGCCAGTTTTCTCGGTAAATATTCCTTAATGGCCACTTGGATTTGATCAATTCGTTGCCGTGCAAGATAGACCGAACTAAATCCGCCATGCGCAAGTTCCCGCTCTATTATATAGTCGTCTATAATGGTGCCGGATTGGAGATAGTTCCACTGTTTGGGGTAGGTGGAAGGATCGTAAAAATCAGTCATGAAGGAAATCCTTACAAAGTCCCGGCAATTATAGGTGGAAAATGATCAGAAGTATGACGGCATTTGCAGGTAGTGAGGCAGAAGTCAATAATTTAATTATCAGTTGCGAATTAAGATCTGTGAATCACCGCTATTGTGAAATGTCGTTTAAATTGCCTGAGCGATTGCGACCATTGGAATCGGATTTACGCGGAGTTCTCTCAAACGGTATAAAAAGAGGTAAAGTCGAATGCGCATTAATTTGTAAAAAGCAGGCTCATTCCATACAAGATCTCACTATAGATATGCAGGCAGTGGCGTCACTTTTGTCTGTAACGTCAAAAATTGAAGGCATGATGCAATCAGCCCGGCCATTTTCTGCTTTGGAAGTGCTGGCCTTTCCTGGCATTCAACAAGAGTCTGAGGCGGACATAAATCAGCTTAAAACCGACATTTCTGAATTGGTCCATCGCGCATTAATGCAATTGTTGGCGGTTCGGGAAAGGGAGGGCGAACAGTTAAGTTTGATGATTGAAGAGCGATGTTCCAGGGTCAAAGAATTAATCTCAGCAGTACATGAACGCATGCCGCAAGTACTGCTTAATTTGCGCGAAAAAATAAATAAAAGAATTGCGGAGCTGGTTGCGGAGCCTGATTTTGAAAGGTTTGAGCAAGAGTTTGTTTTTTTGACACAAAAACTCGATGTCGAAGAAGAATTAGACCGGCTTGAAACCCACGTAACTGAAGTGTTGCGAGTGCTTGAACAGCAGGAGCCGGTTGGGCGGCGACTTGATTTTTTAATGCAGGAAATGAATCGGGAAGCCAATACGCTGGGTTCAAAATCAGGTGATAAAGAAGTCACCAATATTTCAATTGAATTGAAAGTATTGATAGAGCAGATGCGCGAGCAGGTCCAAAATATTGAGTAAGCAGGCCGGTTTCAGTTCGTTATCTTTATGTCGAACGAATCCAAGATGAGGCGAATTCAATTAGCGATCACATTCTAAGTTTCAACAGTTTAATCAGACAGATTTATGGAAAACGGAAAACTTTATATCATTTCCGCCCCGTCAGGAGCAGGAAAAACAAGCTTGGTCAGGCGTTTAGTTAAAGATGTGGAGCGGTTATCGGTTTCTGTCTCGCACACTACACGATCCATGCGGCCTGGTGAAATTGATGGCGAGGATTATTATTTTGTCTCAATGGATGATTTTCAAAACGAAATCAAGCAAGATGCTTTTTTAGAGTACGCCAAGGTTTTTGATCATTTTTATGGGACAGCGCTGCAAACTGTCGACGAGCTTTTACATCAAAATATTGATGTGATCCTTGAAATCGACTGGCAAGGTGCCCAGCAAATTCGTCAAAAACGTTCAGGGGTTATTTCTATCTTTATTCTTCCTCCCTCCATACAGATTTTGGAGCAGAGACTTCGAAACAGAGGTCAGGACAGTGAGGCTACTATTGCGAGAAGAATGGATGATGCCGTGACTGAAATAAGTCATTACGAAGAGTTTGATTATTTAATTGTAAACGATGTGTTTGAGGAATCATTGCAAGCCCTGAAGTGCATTATTTTTGCCAACCGGCTTGATAAGGCCAGGCAGATGAGTAAGTTGGAGCCATTGCTCTCTTCATTATTAGGCCGTTCGCATAATTACTAGAAAAGACGATTTGTTATATTGTCCCAGTTAGTGTGACTATCAATAGTGGTTTCTTCGACAATAATAAATTTATGCTTTCTCCTTTCGTTTTTTCTCCTGTCTTGAAACGGAAGGTCGGTGTGGTTGCGTCTTAATCTTGGGTCGTTATGCCAATTACGTGAGAAAAACTCTCTTACTGCAATATTTTTACCGTTTATCTGTTTGCCGTTAAGTTGCTTGACTGCGCGTTGACCCACGGATTCGGGTTCTACTCTAACGAGCCCGTAAAATTCAAAAGCTGTATTTTTATGATTTTTCTTTATCATCATGATTTTTATATCATGAATGTATCCTCGCTTAGCAAAAAAACCTCCTTTTAATGCGGATCCAAAAAAAGAAGAAATCTCATATTTACTGGTATCAGATGGAATTCTTTTCAGCAATACAAGCATGGTGGACTCCTCATAAAATGACTTCAAGCATGTGTGAAGTGATTTGTTTTTATAGTTTGCAATTTTCTAATGTCTTTTACGAAATAAGTCCAGCAATTTGAGTGGCGCCAGAGGTTTAAGTGTTCAACTTTATAATTGCGGCGATTCTATCGGTATTTGTATAAAATCGGTCTTATTCCCTGATTTGGTTGTTAGGAAGTTAATGATAAAAGGGATAAGGGGGGTGCTCAATTCATTCTGAAAAAAATTTAAATGGTAAGGTTAGAGAGTAAAATATGTTTAAATTTGATAGTCAAACTTTGAGAGCTCAGCTTTTCTGATAGAATCATTTAAACCTAAATTAACACAGTTGGTTGTAAAAATAACTATGAAAAAATACGCTATTTTTCTTTTTGGTTTCGGCCTTTTGGGTCTCATCCTTTTTCAAAGAGAGGTTGTCTTACCTTTTGTTTATAAAGTAGCCGGTTCCGATCTCTTTTTAGTGGAAACGGATGATAAGGCAGATATGGAGAGTGTTATCGATGAATACACCGAGATGGCATTTGCGCAGTGCAATAACTACATTAAAAAAGAGCTGGGCGATGAGTTTTCGCTGTCTTTTTCCGACAAAGCTTTAAATGCATGGAGTATAGGTGATCATCAGTATGTGATAAACGGAGAAGTTGAGGTGAGTAAGCCTAGCTCAGAAAACTCTGTCAAAAGGTATGTTTGTCGAATTAGTTACGATAAGAAAACTGATCAATCCGGATTGATGGATTCAAACAATTGGTCGGTTTATGGTCTGTCCGGAATAGATGAGATATAGAAAAAGCAGCATGACTATCAAATCCAGCTGAAAATATTTTTCAGTTGGATTAATTTAGAGCTGAAGTTTCCCAATAATTATAATAACGGACTGGCATTATGCTTGTGCGGCAGGAGCGACGACAGCACTTAATGCAAACAAAGTACTCTAAAAATTCTATATAAACTGCGAAGCTTCAGTTTACAGTTCAAAAACAAAAGATGACGCTCTTTGCTTAAAGTAGGTACCTCAATCGGGAGGTGCATAATGTTCCATGAATCTGACTTCATGTGGGAAGTTACCAGTGAAGAGCAATTAGAGCGATGCCAGGCTGCTGGTTTTTCAATTGCTTAACTATAAAGAGCAGATCAAGTCTTGAGTCAACAAGCTACCCAGTCTTTCGTGTTCTGTATTTTGATGTGGCCGCAGTATCAAAATACATTTCTTTGGACGATAGGCGAGCTGGTCTGATTTTTTTTGGCCTCATAATAAACACGTTTTTTCATCATCAAAAAGGGCAGGCAGCATTGTTGTCTTTTGTCCGCGCTTATAGGCCGCTTCTGCGAACGCAGCACAGCCCTCTCATGTACCAGATATTCAATTAAAATCTATCGCACAGACAATTGTGCGTCGATCTTCTTCGTGCAAGTGATCTTCAGGCAGTTGTTTGGGTCGGGCATTCAGTTGGGTTAGAGGTATAAAATAAAAGTCCAGTCCTCTGGATGGCTTAATCCTGGTAGATGGAAATTAAGCGCTTTTGGTTAAAAACATCAGCGATTGAATAAAAATTGAGAATGAGTCGTTAAGTTATTAAAAAAATGGAATAAGTCTGATAAGAAGTCATGTGTTTCATGCGTATGGGTGGGGCTGCGGTGTTGGCGATTAAAATAGTGAAGTAATTTTTGTCTTGACAAGGTGCGTTGAGCTGATAAACTGCTCAGCACCAAATTGGATTGGTAGATGCTTTGTTTAAGTAAAATTAACAATGCGATATACGGAAGTAAGTTAAAAAACTCCCAGCTCACGTTGGGGATTCAATAATTTTTAGGAGGTAGAAATGGCTGCTACAACTGAGTCAGTTAAGGCTGATGCTGCGGAAGCACCGCTTTTAAACAAAAGAAATATGTTTGCAGGCGCTGCACTTTACTGTGTATTTTACGCTTGGGTTCGCTGGTATGAAGGAGTTTACGGCTGGTCAGCTGGTTTAGACTCATTTGCTCCAGAGTTCGAAACATATTGGATGAACTTTCTTTATATCGAAATGGTTTTGGAAGTAATGACCGCATCTATCCTGTGGGGTTACATCTGGAAAACTCGTGATCGGAAAGTAATGTCAATTACTCCAAGAGAAGAGTTAAGAAGACATTTCACACATTGGGTTTGGTTAGTTATGTACGGTATCGCCATTTACTTCGGCGCTAGCTACTTCACTGAGCAAGATGGAACATGGCATCAAACAATCGTTCGCGATACTGACTTCACACCAAGTCACATTATCGAGTTCTATTTGAGCTACCCAATCTACATCATTACTGGTGGCGCATGCTTCTTATATGCCAAAACTAGACTTCCTACTTACCAACAAGGTCTCCATATGCAATATATGGTAGCTATCGTTGGTCCATTCATGATCTTACCTAACGTAGGTCTGAATGAGTGGGGTCACACTTTCTGGTTTATGGAAGAGTTGTTTGTTGCTCCATTACACTACGGCTTCGTATTCTTCGGATGGGCTGCTCTGGGTGTATTAGGTGTGGTAAATACAGAAGTTGCAGCAATTGCAAAGCTTCTGAAAAAAGACTTGGCATAATAGCCGGTTAAAGAAAGTAAAACTATCTCCTGGCCGCTTTGTAGTAACATACAAAGCGGCTCAGATTAAGAGATAAAATAAAAAATATAATTTAAATCCTTTAGGAGGTAAGCTAATGAGCGCATCTCAATCAGCTGTACGTTCACGCGCTGAAGCTGTAAAAGCTTCACGCACGTTCGATTGGCTAATTTGTTTCACATTATTCTTTGTAGTTTTAGGTGGTTATCATATTCACTATATGTTGACTGGTGGAGATTGGGATTTCTGGACCGATTGGAAAGATAGACGTCTATGGGTAACTGTAGCTCCTATCGTTTCAATTACATTCCCAGCTGCTGTTCAAGCTGTTTTATGGTGGAGATATCGTCTTCCATTCGGTGCTGTATTCTGCATACTTGGCTTATTGTTAGGTGAGTGGATCAACAGATACTTCAACTTCTGGGGATGGACTTATTTCCCAGTAAACTTCGTGTTCCCTTCAAACTTAATGCCCGGTGCTATCGTGCTTGATGTTGTATTGTTGTTATCTAACAGCATGACATTGACTGCAGTATTAGGCGGTTTGGCTTATGGTTTATTATTCTACCCAGGCAACTGGCCGATAATTGCACCATTACACGTTCCTGTTGAATACAACGGTATGATGATGACACTGGCTGACTTACAAGGTTACCACTACGTTAGAACTGGTACTCCTGAATATATCAGAATGGTTGAAAAAGGTACTTTAAGAACATTCGGTAAAGACGTTGCTCCAGTATCTGCGTTCTTCTCTGGTTTCGTGAGCATCTTGATTTACTTCTTGTGGCACTTCTTCGGCAAATGGTTTGGAAAAACTGACTTCGTACAATCTTCTTGATTGCAGAAGTTGTTTTAGATAAATCCATAAGAACAAGTAATTAATATACTTGATACTCATAAAAACTATAGATTCTCTATTATAGAGGAGGATATATGAATATAATTAAAGACAAGGTAGCTAAATTATCCTTTGTCGCACTGCTGGTAACTGTAACCGCAGCGATGTTTTACACTCCAACTGCTTCAGCTCACGGCGAAAAGTCACAGGCCGCATTTATGCGGATGCGTACTATTCACTGGTACGATCTGAACTGGTCAAAAGAAGAAGTCACTGTAAACGACACAATGACAATTTCTGGAAAATTCTTCGTGTTTACAGGTTGGCCTGAAACTGTTGATAAACCAGAAAGCGCATTCTTGAACATCGGTATTCCTGGTCCTGTATTTATTCGTGCAGGTTCTTGGATTGGTGGTCAATTAGTTCCTCGTTCAGTTTCTTTGGAACTGGGTGAAACCTACGAGTTTAAAGTATTGTTGAAAGCACGTCGTCCAGGCGATTGGCACATTCACACAATGTTAAACGTAGAAGGTGGTGGTCCAATTATTGGTCCAGGTAAATGGGTAACAATCTCTGGTAAAATGAGTGATTTCAAAAATCCAATCACTACTTTAACTGGCGAAACTATCGATCTGGAAACTTATAATCTGAGCAATATCTACTTCTGGCACGCTTTCTGGTATGCCTTAGGTCTAGCTTGGGTTGTATATTGGATACGTAAACCAATTTTCGTTCCACGTCACATCGCTGTAGAAGCTGGTAAAGCAGATTCATTGATCTCTGCAACTGATAAGAAAGTAGCTATGGCATTTGCTGCTGGTACTATTGGTTTGGTTGCGTTCTCAATGGGTTCTACTAACGAACAGTATCCTGTAACAACTCCTTTACAAGCAGGTTTGTTGCGCGGTATTAAGTCAATGGAAGTTCCACAATCAACTGTTGCTGTTAAAGTTGTTGATGCTACTTACCGTGTTCCAGGTCGTTCAATGCAAATGACTTTGGAAATCACCAACAACGGTGATGACGCAGTTCGTTTAGGTGAGTTCAACACTGCTGGTGTTAGATTCTTAGACCCTGCGGTTCTTGAAGATGAAACTGGTTATCCAGATGATTTGTTGGCTGAAGAAGGCTTGACTGTTAGCGATAACAGCCCATTAGCTCCAGGTGAAACCAGAACTGTTGAAGTTACTGCATCTGACGCTGCATGGGAAGTTTACCGTTTAGCTGACTTGATTTACGATCCAGATAGCCGTTTTGCTGGATTGTTGTTCTTCTTCAATGAAGATGGAACACGTCAGTTAGTAACTGTTGACGCTCCATTAATCCCAACATTTATTTAATGTTTGGATCTTAGTTAAGGTTAAATCTAACTAAGAAAACTAAACCCCTGGTTAATTACTTAACCAGGGGTTTTTTTTTGAATAAAATAAATCAAAATTTGTTGAATGTATATTTAGAAATAATTGAAAAAAACAGGTAAGTTCGATTTGTCACTAATGACGGAGATGGAAATGTTGTTGAAATTAACGCGTTTTGATCGTAACTAGTAGTGAAAGTTAATGATTTCGGTATACCAGTATTAGATAGAGATATGTCAGAGGGTAATGAATTGCTATGTATCCAAATGTCCCGATAATAATGGAAGTAAAAAAGGGGGGCTTTAAGAAAAGATATTCGAAAGCAAAATAACTAGCTTGTTGTAAAAAATGACTTATTACAAAAGAAAGTTGTTTAATAGGTTGAGGGTTATTTGGGTTTTAAAGAAGGATAAGTCTTTAAATTAAGAATATAAAATAGTAGGATCTTATAGATAAGTGACGATTTTGGGTCTTATAGAATCGGCAAGGAGTGCTTAATGTTTAGCGGGTATTTAATTAAAATATGGAAAATGAAGAAACACTAAAATTAATTTATTACAGGCAATAAAAAACCCAACTTGCTAGATAACAAGTTGGGTTTTAAATATATTATAGGCTAATAGTAGATTGTTCTACTTTTTGTTTTGATGAATCAGGATCGTCTAAGCAACCAGACAAGCCAACAATCATTAATGCCATTGCTAAAAGAGATATAACTTTTTTCATACTATCCTCCAAAATTTCTATAGAATTATTTTATTTATATAAAGTACTAATCATATAGCACAGCTATTTTATATCACGGGAAAAAAAGCTATGCAACTTGTATTTTAAATAAAAAAAGCGACTAGTCATTGCTCAAGTCAAGTTTAGAAGAATAGGTAAAGTCCTTCCAGATGGCAACTCCTGAGGTTGACCATTCAGTTGAAGCATTAATTTTTCGGAGGTCATAAATCCACTGGTTAGGTGAAATGTTAGGTTTAGTTTTAATGTAAAAAGTAGAGTCAGCCAGAGATAAGCCTAATTTCGGTGCCCAATAAGCAGTAACTTTCATGATAAATTTGTTTAACCGTTTTGGCTCAATATGGGGTGTGACAGCGATATTTGCCCACATCGAGTGAACTCTGCCCCAGTGAGGAGCTAATATGCGGCCTTCCTGATTTATGAAGGGCAGCCATTGTTCTTTGCCATTATTATCAAGATAGGTAATCGCAATTATCTGATTGTATCCGGCGAAGTGATCATGGAGATAAAGAGCGTGTGGAATTATGCCAAGGAAGGTCTGAGAAAGCATTAACAGTGAGTTACTGGCTTGATGAAGTGTTAGCCCTAAAGTGGAGTTTTTTAGGTCAATATTGAGCCTGTATAGAAGTCCATAATGGATAGTGCTATTGAGTTGAAGGATAGCTATTAAAAGCAGCGCTTTGGTTAATTTTGAAAGTTTATTTTTCTGAGTTAATGGGTCGGGGGATTCAAAAATAGAGCTGTAAAAACTGAAAGATTTAATCGGTTTTGGTAAGTGGCATTCTATGTCACAAGGATTACGTAGGCGATTGTCGGCAATATTCCGGTATTTGATTTTAGCAAAACGATAAATGCCCGGGGTTTTGAGTGCAAGGCCAATTGGGGATAGATACCGCATTTTAAATAAGATATTGATATAAGTATCCAGGCCTTTATATACATTATTATTGTCGAATGCATAAAGATCAGTTAGCAAGATGTCAATAGGTATATCTGATAATTGATGATGACTATGAGCATGATCTTGAGCATTTAAAAAAGATAAATTATTAAAGATATCAAAGTGTTTTAGTATGAATACAGTCCTATTGCAAAGAGGGCAGTTTTTGTCATAAAAAACAGTCAACTTGGGGTTTTTTGATTCGATGAGTAATGTAAGATAATTCCACCAAGAAAATGGAATCATTAAAGTATAAAAAATTAACATGCCTATCCCAAAGGGATAGATATTTAAAGATAAAGCGATACCTGCATGTAAACCCATGCCAATGAATAAATAAATGGGTTGTGAATAACGATTAAAAAATAAAAAGACAAATGAGAATTGAAAGGCAAAAATTAAATAACCAATAAATTTCTGCAAATATTCTTGATTTAAAAGCCAGGAGAAATCAATGGCAGAGATGTAATAAGGCTGTGTTGATGGAAGCCACGCGCCTAGGCCGTTTCTCCAATGTTCGGCAAAAAGCTTGTGAATGGCAGAGTCAAAATAAAGAAAGCCAAGGCAAAAAAGAATGGGAACGTAATAACAAAGCGCAGGAATCTCATTAATAGTGCTTTTGTGCAGATGAAAAAAGGGATGGGTTAATTTAGATCTTAGTTGATCAATACTGAAGGCTTTGTCAGTAGGTAAAAACATAAGAAAAAAACCAGCGCCAATCATAAACGCGTCGAATCCACCATCAAAGTCGCGTTGCATAGGCGTAAATTGGACAAAAATAATCCAGAATATATAGTTTACTATAAGTGAGATTTGGCATTGAAAGCCAATGAATATAAAAAAAGAGGATATTGCCCAAAGACAAAGAAAGAAAGGTATCATTGGGTATTCGACGTCTATATACGGTATAGGGTCAAATATTAAATGATTAAAGTAAAGTAGGAATATTATTTCTTGTAGCGTTACAAAACCGTATAACGAACGGTAAATGCCAATACCAATTGCAGGGGATTTTTGATTATATAGTCGAGTGACTTGATTTCTAATATATTTATACATTGAAAGCTAGAAGCAAATGTATAAAGTATAAAGTATAAGGAGATGAAAAAAAATAAGGCCGTGATAAGATCAGATCTTACTCAACGGCCTAGATTTTTATAAAGAGCGGTTTTAAGACTTTTTTATTTGTCTTCGTCTTTAGGTTCGGCAAATACCCATTTTACTAGGAAGTAACCCGCAGCAATAACAACGATTGCGCCGACCATGCCAGCTGGCTCTTTTAACATTTCAGTTAGATCTAAGATCGCACCCATGAGTGTCCCACCTGTAATTATTAATGATTGAAAGTGCTATTTGCATAGCAAATGAGCCATTTATGATACTTCAGGTAAAAATAAAGTCAAGGAAAAAAGTAAGGGAGATATTGATTGAGTGTATTCAACCGTTACTAAATTAGTTCTCGTTTTACCGTGTGGTATAATCCAATTTCGTGGGTAAACTAGAGCATGATGAGGACTGGTTGATGATAAAAAAATTATGTTACAAATTAAGTTGCAGCTTGGCAGCATTTTCAGTGGCGCTTGCCGCAAATGCAGATGTCATGCTGAAAGATCAATCTGAGATTATTGGTGCATGGAATGTAACTGCGGAAGCTGCAAAGCTGGATGGAGATAAAAAATTATTAAATGTTCAGTGGGATTTTAGAACTGATGGCATCCTCCAAACAAAGGCAATAGACACAGGCGGTCGAACTAAATCGTTCGAGATACCTTTAAAATACAGCGTTGAAGGCGGGATGATTAAAAAGCAGTCAACTCCTGGAAGAGAAAAATACGAGTCATGTAAGGTTATTGAAAAAGAAGGTTCTGACATGATAATCAAGTGTACTTACCTTTATTTCTTTTTAACAAAAATATAATAATTAAATTTCAAGAAGGTATAACAATGATAGGTGGAATTATAATGGTGTTGGTTGCCCTCTGGGTTTTCCAATCAGCGAGTAGAGCTAAGGTAAACAATGTTTTGTTTTGGGTTGCTGCATGCTCGGTTTTGTTTTTGACCGTGCAAGTCCTTTTTGTCAATTTAAACATCTGGATCATTGACGGAATGAAAGGTGTTGAAATTAATCCAGATTATGATAGAGAACTGACCAGTATTGGGGACAGGAAAACAGGCGGTTCGCAAAGTATCGGCGGCATGTTGTTGTCAGTGCTTTTTGAGGTATTACCGCCATTGGCTGGCATAATCAGTGTAGGCCTCGTTAAAACCAAGTTGATATTAAAAGAGCCTCTGACAGTAGCCAGCATTTTTAGTGGTTGGAAAGAATTATTTATAGGCATAAAGAATAGCTTTAAAACTTCTGAATAAAGCGAACTGGTAGGCACAGCAAAAAAAACCCAAGTTTAGCTTGGGTTTTTTTTGCTGTTTTAAAGCTACAAATAAATTTGAACGATTAGAGCTGTGGTGTTTTGAGCTTTCTTTTTTTAATAAATTGCTTAACTACCAATAATCTTGGATACCAAATAACTTAGGGCTAATATAAACAATACTGTAAATATTAAACCTACTATGATGAAACTTGAAAAGGAACCCTCTTCGAAATCCTTTTTCCTATTTTGATCACTTTGGACGCCAATTGCAGCGGCTAAGACACTTTTAATGACGGATAAAATATTAGTTTTAGACATGAATTCTCCTGTGTCGAACAGATCCGAATACTAAAGTCTGCTGACCATTCCGGCAACAATTAATTATGAATATGATTGACAACTCAATGACAAAACTAGAAGTCCTCAAGCAACTTTTATCTAAGCGAATCTTAATACTGGATGGCGCCATGGGGACAATGATTCAAAGTTATCGTCTGGAGGAAAAAGATTATCGAGGCGAAAGATTTGCTGATTGGCCGGTTGATTTAAAAGGTAATAATGATCTTTTGTCTTTGACGCAACCCGAAATCATTAAGTCAATTCACTTGGCTTACCTTGAAGCGGGTGCCGACATTGTTGAAACGAATACATTTAATTCCACCAAAATTGCAATGGCGGATTATCAAATGTCGGAATTGGCCTATGAGATCAATAATGAGTCTGCACGTTTAGCCAAGCTGGCCGTTGATGAAATAAGCTATAAAAATCCTGATAAACCGAGATTTGTTGCGGGTGTTTTAGGTCCGACCAATAGAACGGCATCGATGTCGCCGGATGTAAATGATCCGGGGTATCGCAACGTTACCTTTGAAGAGCTGGTTGAAGCCTATACTGAAGCAACGCGTGGTTTGATTGATGGTGGTGCCGATATCATCCTGATTGAAACGATATTTGACACGCTTAATGCCAAAGCGGCTGTTTTTGCAGTGGATCAATATTTTGAGACTTTGGGTTATAAGTTACCGGTGATGATTTCCGGAACTATCACTGATGCATCGGGAAGAACCTTGTCAGGGCAGACTGTTGCTGCATTCTGGAATTCATTGCGCCATGTTGAGCCTATTTCTTTTGGATTCAACTGTGCATTAGGGGCAAAAGAATTACGTCAGCATATAGAAGAAATATCCGGTATCGCTGATGTGTTCGTTTCTGCGCACCCTAACGCGGGGTTACCTAATGAATTCGGTGAATATGACGAATCGCCCGAAGATATGGCGGTCCATATCGCTGAATGGGCCGCAAGCGGTTATTTAAATATCATTGGCGGATGTTGCGGGACAACTCCTGATCATATCCGGGCCATTGCCAAAAGTGTGCAGAATTTTAGTCCGAGGCTTATACCCACGATTGAAAAACAATGCCGCTTATCCGGATTAGAGCCAATGAATATTGGTCCTGCCTCATTATTCGTCAATGTTGGTGAAAGAACCAATGTTACCGGTTCGGCAAAGTTTAAACGCCTGATCGTTGAAGAAAATTATGAGGCTGCACTGGAAGTCGCCAAGGAACAAGTAGAAAACGGTGCTCAGATTATCGATATCAACATGGATGAAGGCATGTTGGAGTCGAAAGATGCGATGGTGAGATTCTTACGTCTTATTGCAGCAGAGCCGGATATCTCCAAAGTGCCTATCATGCTGGACTCATCAAAATGGGATATTTTGGAAGCCGGATTAAAATGTATTCAAGGTAAGGGAATCGTTAATTCAATCTCGTTAAAAGAAGGCGAGGAAGTTTTTCTTGAGCATGCAAAGCTCATTCGGCGTTATGGCGCAGCTGCGGTCATAATGGCCTTCGATGAAGAGGGGCAGGCCGACACGCTGGAAAGGAAAGTTAAAATCTGTCAAAGAGCCTACACGTTGTTGACTGAAAAAATCAATTTTCCTGCTGAAGACATTATTTTTGATCCCAATATCTTTGCTATAGCAACGGGTATTGATGAACATAATAACTACGGCATGGATTTTATCGAGGCCACCCAAGAAATTAAAAGGACCCTGCCTCACGCGCTGGTCTCAGGCGGTGTATCCAATGTCTCGTTCTCATTTCGTGGCAATAATCCGGTTAGAGAAGCTATCCATGCTGTGTTTTTATACCACGCAATCCAAGCGGGCATGGATATGGGGATCGTCAATGCAGGGCAGCTCGCCATTTATGAAGACATACCCAAAGAACTGAAAGATGCCGTTGAAGATGTCGTATTAAACCGGACCTCAACAGGAACAGAAAAATTATTAGAAATTGCTGAAAAATACCGTGGCGATGGCAGCGTGGCAGTCAAGGAAGATCTTGAATGGAGAAGCTGGCCTGTCAGTAAACGTTTGGAACACGCATTAGTCAAAGGCATAGCCGATTTCATTGATGAAGACACTGAAGAGGCGCGTCAGCAAGCAGAAAAACCCTTGCACGTTATTGAAGGTCCATTGATGGACGGCATGAATGTCGTTGGCGATTTATTCGGTGCCGGTAAAATGTTTTTACCCCAGGTCGTCAAGTCCGCGCGCGTCATGAAAAAATCGGTCGCATTTTTGATGCCGTTTATGCAGGCAGAACAGTCGGGTGAAGTGCAAACGAACGGCACAATCCTGATGGCTACCGTTAAAGGTGATGTGCATGATATCGGTAAAAATATTGTCGGTGTGGTTTTGCAATGTAACAACTACAAGGTCATCGACTTAGGGGTAATGGTGCCGGCCGAAAAAATCCTGCAAACAGCCAGAGACGAAAAAGTCGATATTATTGGCTTAAGCGGATTAATCACGCCATCACTTGATGAAATGGTGCATATGGCCAAGGAAATGGAACGGCAAGGGTTTGATATTCCTTTATTGATAGGTGGGGCAACCACATCACGGGCTCATACTGCGGTGAAAATTGAACCCAATTACCACGGCCCGGTGATCTATGTAACCGATGCATCGCGCAGTGTGGGCGTGGCCAGTAACTTGCTCAGTGACGATTTGAAAGCGGCCTTTGTTGAGAAAACCCGAGAGGAATATAAAGAGGTCAGGGAGCGACATAAAGGCCGTAAAGCAAAAGCAAAACAACATTCGCTGGAAGATGCTAGAAATAATAAATTCTTGTGGAAAGACTTTGAGCCTTGCAAGCCCAGCTTTTTAGGAACCAAAGTATTCGATAATTTTCCGTTGGATACACTGGTTTGGTATATAGATTGGACGCCTTTTTTCCAGACATGGGAACTGGCCGGAAAATACCCGAAAATTTTCGACGATAAAATCGTGGGTGTTGAAGCCAGAAAGTTATTTGAAGATGCCCAAAGCATGCTGAAGAAAATAATTAATGAAAAATGGCTGAAAGCCAGGGCCGTGATTGGATTTTTCCCTGCAAACAGCGAGGGCGATGACATTGTTTTATTTACTGATGACAGCCGTCAGGAAAGATTGGAAACACTGCATCAACTGCGCCAGCAGAGCTTGAAGGCACCGGGTCATCCTAATTATTGCCTGTCAGACTTTATCGCTCCTGATGACAGTCATAAAGCTGATTATATTGGTGGCTTTGCCGTAACGACAGGTATCGGTATTGAGGAAAAGTTAGCAGAGTTTGAGCTTGATCATGATGATTACAGCTCCATTATGCTTAAAGCATTAGCCGATAGGCTTGCCGAAGCTTTTGCAGAATACATGCACCAAGTGGTGAGAAAAGACTACTGGGGGTATGCCAAAAATGAAACCTATGATGCGCAAGCACTTATCAGTGAGTCTTATCAGGGTATAAGGCCCGCGCCTGGCTACCCGGCTTGCCCGGATCACACAGAAAAAAGTAAATTGTTTAAATTATTGAACGTGACGCCCACGACCGGAATCGAACTGACTGAAAGCTTTGCCATGTATCCCGCATCGGCGGTCAGTGGCTGGTATTTTTCCCATCCGGAATCACAATATTTCAATGTGGGAAAAATAGAAAATGACCAGTTAGAAGATTATGCTGCCCGCAAGGGAATCGCCGTTGAAGTTGCCGAACGATGGCTTTCAGCGCATTTGCATCATTAACTTTTCGTGATAAGCAAGATATTCAGCTCAATCTATAAGCCCGTCATGCCAGTCTGGAAAGGGGCATCCAGTGCCATGGATGGTAGACTTTGAACTATCCATGTGACCTGGATTTTGGCAATCCCTGGCCGAGGCAGGCTCTGCCGGACTGACGCGCTCGATTATGGACAAGAGTAAGCGCTGAAACATCTTTATAATTAGGTTAATTTTTAATAAAAACAGTATGCCGGTAAGAGAAAAAATAGAGCGCTCAATGGAAAGGCTGATGTATGCCAGTCGTTGGATATTGGCACCCATTTATTTGGGAATGAGTGTAGCTCTGTTGGCGCTGGCAATAAAATTTTTCCAGGAGTTAATCCACATCATTCCTTCCATTTTGGAATTGGACGAATCGTTGTTAATTCTTAAATTATTGACCCTGATTGATTTGACATTGGTTGCCAGCCTGATTGTGATTGTCATGTTTAGCGGTTATGAAAATTTCGTCTCGAGAATGGATTTAAGTGAGGCTGCCGAAAAGCTCGATTGGCTGGGCACGCATGACTACACTTCGTTAAAAATGAAAGTGGCATCATCCATCGTTGCCATTTCTTCAATTCATTTGCTAAAAGTGTTTATGAATATCCATGCAACGGATAACGATAAGATCATGTGGTACGTGATTGTCCATTTGACTTTTGTGTTGTCCGCTTTTTTTATGGGTTACCTGGATAAGCTTACAAAACATTGATGCAAAATTTTCTGTTATTGGGCACTGCCGGTTGTCACTTATGTGAAGAGGCAGAATTGATTTTAACTGAATGCAGGCAGTTAAATTCTGAGATGAAACTGGAACTCATCGATATAGCGGAGGAGGAGCAATGGCAAGCGCTTTACGCGATTCGTATCCCTGTTTTGTTGCATGCTGAAAGTCAAAAGGCCTTGTTTTGGCCGTTTACGGGGTTCGATGTAACAGACTTCATTTCAACGCTGTGACCATCAATGAGGTTCTCCACCGCCCGAACTTAGAAAATCCCAAAAACTTTCCTGATTAAGTATAAGCTTCAGCCAAAACTGAAATAGAGTGAACCTATGAGTTCTAAGAGTGGCGTCGCCCCGGCATACCCTCTGGGGCACAAGTGGGTTGCCGGGGTCCAAACTGCATGGATGCGAGCAGGGAATCACCCCAATCAAAAAAGAATCGGTACATCCATGTAAACTGGATACCGGCAATCCATGCCGGTATGACGGCTATTTTAAGGTCCATCCATCCGCTGAAAGTCATACGTAATTAGGAAAACTTTTACCAGCAGTCGGATACAACAACCCCTGTATGAGCGCTGCTGATACCTTTGGCGCCGGTATGAGCCAATGTCAAGGTGCCGCACCTATCATTGGCTTGAGGGCCGGTAGGGACGGCATGAAGCGTATAAGTAGAAGTACCGGCTGCATTGATTCTTAAGTTATAAGCCACTGTACCTCCGTCTACCGGGCTGGTTGAGACAAATACAGTACTAAGCGGGACGCCATTTGTACCCCGCGCCGTCTCATAGTCATTCTCCTCAGTAAAATACCGCTCCATCGCATTGGCTAAGCCTGATAAAGCCGCTTTCGCATCGGCACGTCGGGATTTAAAAACATGATCCTGGTAACTGGGATAAGCGATACCGGCAAGAATGCCAATGACCGCAACCGCGATCATCAATTCAATTAAGGTAAACCCATTTTGATTTTTCATAGTTTAATGGTGCTCCGTTTAATATTTACCGTCTGGTTTAATCGCGTTAACTTATTCTTCGGGATCTTTTAAAAACCAGATTTCAGAGATTCTTGGCGGGACAAAATTAGAACTGTCTAAATTAAAGCCAACCCGCTGGCCTGATTGCAGCGAAACACCTGATCTGTTATTGATCTGGCGGGGATTTTCCGCTCCTTCTTGGTAATGGATAACCGCTTCATTATCTATATGGTAGTTTTTGTCATCAATGATAACGGTGCCGGTTGCTGGAATGAAAGCAGAAACCAGTCCCGTATTTTTATAGTGACCTGTTTCAGCTTCGGCGCAAAATAAGGTTGAACTCATCAAAATCAAAGCGATTGTTAAAGTGGGTCGTATTTTTTTCATGTCTTGCCTTCTTAAAAACGCAAATAGTAGGTCATTATTGTGATCCATGCCGATTTAAACAATCCTTGATTACCGCAACTGCCGCCAGGATTGGCGCCCTGATGTGCCGCTGACCGATTCTGTCGTGACTTCCATAACACCTGTCGAACCACTGGTATATTTGTATTCCAGGTCGCCTGCAGAGATGACGCCGGGGGTTTTGATGATGCCTACATTGGATTGTATTCCGGACACCGCCGTTTTATCACCCGTGGTCGATCCTATCGAATAAACGCCATCTTGCAAAACGAGCAAAATTAAATCCTCCGAATTGATTAAGTTATTTCCGGTCAAATCAAACGGTGATTTGGCAATGCGTCTGCCGGTCAGTGAATCCAATTCCATTAGCCAACTGGTGCCGCCGCTGGCGCAAGGGTTATCATCCGGAATCAACGTTGCAAAAATAATCCGTCCGCCTCTCAACAAGGCTTGACTGACGACTCTTTCGCCTTTGGCAGTAGGCGTAGGCGGCGACAACAGATCCATGTACCAGCCTTTTTTGGTCGCATAATCAACGGTACTATTTGACGTTACTCTTATGTTTTGCTCAATGTTAAAACCAGGCTCTTCAGGTTCTTCTTCGCCTTCTTCCTCGACCGTTGGAGCGGTAAAGACGCCTTCGAGCAAGATGGTTTGAGCGACTAAATTAGATCGAGTGGTATTAGGAAAAGTGCTTGAGCAGTTTCCCGTAACTCCGGCCACTTTGACGCAATCATCCCAGATGCCGTAAAAAGTTTGTACCAGGGGGCTGGTTCCTACCGTGTGGTCGCCGGTTTCAAAATATTTACCGGTACCGAAATAAACCATGACGCCGCTGTTCGGGTGTTTGCCTACTTGCGGCTTGGCAGTAATGGGCTGGCTAACGCCGGCAGCAGTTTTAGCCTGGTAGAGAGGGAGAGCAGCAGCGTCTTTACCTGTCGACTTAAATGGTATATTCCATTTAGACGGGTCTGAATTGCTGACATCAAATTTCCACATATTCCCTAACAAGTCGCCTGCATAAATGACATCGACAACACGGTCGCCGTTGACATCGACAGCGATAGGTGTGGACAGGCCGTTTTTCGCAGTCGAATTTCCAGCGCCTGTATCAATCGCATCCGTTGTGATTAAAGCCCCTGTTTTTATATTAACGATATAGAGTACGGCTTTATGGTTGGTGCTGTTATAGCCGTTGCCGAATATCGCTGCATATTCCCCATTGGCCATGCGGACGATAGAAGCTTGACCCATGGTAAAACCCAGATCGGCGAAACCGGTTTTAGAGCTGTTAATCTCCCAGAGTACGCGATCTGCTGAAAAAGCCGTTTCGGCAGTTTGATACGTGTTATCGCCGGGATCCAAAAATGTAACATCCAGCGCAAATACACCTTTGCCGCCGGCGCCAAGCGTACCGACTGCTACAGTGCGCCACTCCTTATCATTATCATTGTCGGCATCGAAATAAGCATCGGCAGCAATGGGCGGGCCGTCGACAAAATACTTATGGGTATAAGCCGGTTCGGTTAGCGCATTTAATGAATTAAGTATTGTGTGAGGTACATAAGCAAACACCTCATCACCATTACCGGTTCCGGAAATTTTGGCATTAAACGCATGCAACATGCCGTCGTTGGCGCCCACTATCACCAAAGGTGTTCTGGCTTTATAAGTGGCGCTGCTGCGGTAGGTCACATAATCTGCTGATTCTTGTGTCGGGGTTCCATCGGTGTTGGGCTTAAGTAGATGATAGCCGAAATTGGTGCCCCCAATAAACCAGGGATCCGAATTGACAATATCGCCAAACAAGGCATTAGTTCCGGTTCTTTTTCTGAAAGTGCCGCTGGGTTGTTCCGCACTTTGGTCACCTCGCAAATAATTAATTTGGGCAGCGCTGAGTGTGGTATTTAGATTGGTATGATAAAAACTGACGCCCTTGGTGCCGGTGTTGTTAGGGTTAAAGCTGAAAATTGAGCGTCCCAAACTGCCTTGCGCAGTCACTCTTTGCCCTGCATCCCAGGAAGCGGTGGATGCCAGGCTGCCATTGGAATTGACGGGAAAAGCCAACAGTTGCCCTGTCCAGTTGCGGCTGTCAAATTTTGCCTGATAGACCACAGAGTTGGTGTCCAGTCGTGTTGAGTTGGTGGTTACGGCCGCGGAAGACGCTTCAGTTCGGTCTGTAATCGCACTGAGTATTGAGCTTAATTCGGTGGCGAAAGTATTGGGATCGGCGGCGCTGAAAAAGCCGCCCCTACCGTTGATTGCAGCATGTAATAAGTCATCCAGCCTTGCAGGACAAATTGCGCCAGCGCAATTCCAGGTATTTGGACTGGGATCCGGCCAATTTACCGCAGAGCCGCTATTAAGAGCATTCCAGGCAGTATCTGGGGCTATTGAGCCGCTTACACCCAGGCCCACGCCATATGTAACCATATGCTGCCAAAACGCAGGGTCCGTGGTTGTGGTTGGAACGTTGTTAGGTAGAGTACGTAAATCCCTGTTCCAATAATACATCGCCACGTCGGCCAAGGTATTGCTGTAGTTATCACGAAACGGATCGCTGGCCGCATATTGAAAAGTTGTGCCGTCCGTTGCAGTAATTAATGCTCCGGAGGAATTATCTACATTGGCGCGCGCTCCCGCGGTGCTGGCTTGAAAGATATCAACACCTGAGGTTGGTGTGCCCGTCCAATAGCCGTCAGTCATTAAAATGGTAAAATTTTGGCGGCAGCTTAAATGTGCAGTTGAATTGTCGCTGCCGGGTACCGCACCCCAAGGTCCACGATTATCGGTGCGGGAAAAGTACTGTCCTGCATCATCTAATGCTTTGCGTAATGGGGTTCCTAAGTCAAGGATAGGATGGTCATATAAACTTGTAAAAAAACTTTGCCGGTTAGTCCCTGAAAAAGGCCGAACGCCGCTGATTATTGTGCTGGCTGAGACATTGTCTACAGTTGTAGCCGCTTTGTTAATTGCTCCAAAACCCACGCGCATATTTGAGCTTTGTTGAGAAAAAGCGATCCCTATCCCTGCTCTGGCGGTTAAAATACGGGAACGATAATAGGAGTACCAGTTAGCAAAATTTTGGATTTCCTGGGCATAGGTACAAACTCCATTCGTGCAATCTGTCCTGTTGTTTCGCCCATGCCCCGTATAAGAGGCAGTGGATGGCCGTATTTCCACTTTCTCATAACTGTTCCAATTCCATCTATCGGTCGTAGCATCGCTTTTCCAAAAGTAAGTAGCCGACCAAAATGTTTTAGTATCAGTGCTGAACGTACAGTCGCCCGTTGTTGTATTTGTGCAGGTTCTCCAGGTGTTACTGTTATAGTTGGTCATGTTTGTGGTTAAATCTCGGCAAAATCCCTCCCCTGTTCCTGTTATTTGTGGATTATGTAAGGCACAAGTTATAGATGCATTGGTATAAAATGTCCCATCATTTTTAATCCAGGGTTTATAGGTTATTGATGGATTATAGAAGAGGGTATTGACTTGAGGCGAGCGGGTCAGTGCAGTATAGGGGACATTTTCATCAACCGTAGCAACGCGATTACCATAATCAGCGCTTCCGTAAACATTATTTGCTCGGGGGAACGTCCATGTGACTGAACCGCCAAGTTGGTTAAAATACAAATAGTCATCCGGCATGATTTCAAATTGCATGGATCCCGAGTCGTCCAATATGAACATCAGATTCGGATCCACGTTGGCCGCTAAATATAAAGGTACGTCAGAGATAGTCAGCGCTTTGGCAGGTGCAGAGAAAAACGACATTAGCAGGATGGCGGCTAAACTGGAATTGGACAGGGTTTTAGTGCGATGTTTCATGATGCGTATCCTGCTTTAGGGTTACAACAGACAGCCAAACGGGGGTTGAATCACTCTTGACGTCTAAAAATTTTTTTTGATTACCGTAAGGTGTCTTATCTCTCACCCTCACTAGCGCTTGTAAGTCGATTGCACAATAACAACCGTCGTCGCATTGCCGCCTACACCACGAGCTGTGACCTGGTACATTTCATTTTCTTGATGAATGCCGGCATCCAGACTTTGACCGCCACCTTCACTGAAAGCCAGTTGCTGAATGACATAACGGGGAGCAGAGACAACATGTTTCTCGACGTCCTCATTATTTAACTTGACTGTTTTGTCGTTATTGCTCCAAAAAGTGTCACTGGTCTTAAGGGTGTTCTCTGAAATGACCGTGCTGGATATTGCATAAAGCCCATTGGTACCGCCTGTAGTAAATGTAGGCAGTGAAGCCGCGGTCAGAAAATTCTCACCTTCGCGCAAAGCCGACTCTGCTGCTTGAAAAGCCAGATTTCTGTCCCTGGAATTGCCTGCCATTTTTTCTTCCAGTGAAGTAGTTTGCATCCCGGTGACGCCAATCATTGTCAATAATAAGACCATGATCAGGCTGATGGGTAAAACGGCACCGGATTGAGAATTAGACATGCGGGTTGTTATAAACATAAATATCTAATGGTTAAGGTAATCGGTTTCGTATTGCGATAGTTGAGGTAAAAACGCGTCTTATACGTCTATCTGATTGCGTTGGCGCGGTCCATTTGAATGTAGTGGTTCCCCCGTTGTAGGTATATGCCAGAGGCGTCGACGAAAGACCATTTTCTGTTGATGCAAGAATGCTAACCCTTACGCTTACGACTTGAGTCATGTTAAGTCCAGCCGTTCCAGCCGGGACGTAATAATCAGGCGCGCCATCGCTGTTGGCATCTTCACCGTATAAAATTTGCATATTTTCAATGTTTTCAACAAGCTCTGTGTTGGTTGTCGATGATCCTAGAGCTGTGCTTAGCCATAGGGCTGGCTCCCCATTCGCGCCATTTTGGATAGAATAAGTAAACGTTGACACCTGGTATATTTGAGCTTCGTTATTGTAAACTTTAGACAAACAATGGGCATTCATGCCTGGGCAACCAGGATTGCTGGGATTGAAGTTTCCCGGTTCTGTTACGTTTCCTGTGTTGTGGACAAGATTTCCTGAGGAATCTGGATTTGCATTGGATATCTGAAAAATATCACCTTTAGAACAATCGCTCACCAGAATTATGTCGCCTTGTTTCAGTCCATTGTCAGACGCTACTTTAAGGACGGCTGATGCTTGAGGGCCAAAAGGGGGTTGAATCGTCAAGCCAGTACCAAGAGCTCCTTGGAGTGTGATTGAATCGGGTTGATCCAGTGCCGCATTAGCTCCTGCTGTGCCATTGGTTCCGGCTATATTCTGTTGGAAATTATGAATTTGTGGGTCATAACCAGTTCCAGAAGGATTCAAGTTATTTGTGATACTCGCCTGCTGTCTACTTAAGCATCCCATGAGGCCCGCCATACGAAGATCGCGGGTAAGAAACTCCATAGCAAACCGGGCATTTTCCTGCAGGCGGGATATTCCTTCTTGCATTCTGTAGGTTTGTTTTGTGCTGAGAAATATTTGTAAGACGCCACCCAGTAAAATAGCCCCAATCAACAAGGAAATCATGATTTCAACCAGCGTCATGCCCGCTTGTTTAGATGTCAGGAACTTTTGCCGCCTGCTTGCTGCATCTCGTTTTTCCATGGATAAAAAATTATGGGTCTGTTTTTTAACTGATGGGGTCGGGAAAATAACACTCATAATTGAAAACTCATTCGAAAATTGGTATCCGCAGTATTGTTAGCTACTCCTTCGGCTTCCCTTTTATCGTCCCAGGTTACGGTTATGGTATAGACCGTTCCGGACACCCGGATCAAACCTGCGCCGCTGGGTAATGTGGCTATTAAATTTCGGTTCCATTCAAACAAATCATTTTCTGCCATATCTGCAGGTGAGCAGGTTCCTGCTACTGCGTTACACGCGGTCTTTATCGCTGCACTTGACGGGGGGGTTACCGTTGCATAGACACTGGTTGCAAAATTCCGGGCATTGATTGGATTGGCTCTGATGCGATCCGACATGTCATAAGCCAACTGGGTCGCCTGGCTTCTGTTGTAAGCGCTTTGATTATTGCGCAGCCCTATAGCCTGAAGGCCTGCCAAGCCTAACAAACCCACAGCCAAAATAACCATGGCAATCATGACTTCAATTAAGGTAAATCCGGCTGATTTTTGCATAAAATGAGTGTGACGTTGTCGAATCATGGGCAGGCAATGCTTCGGGTTGTTCTCACCCGACCTACCGTGTTTATTTCCAGATCGATGCCCACATTCCCTATTCTGTCATCGCAGACTGTAATGTTGCCGGCTTGGGTGCTACCTGCTATCAATTGACTTCGACCTGAAGCCACATAAGAAACATAATTGGCAATATTGGTTGTACCATTCATTGTAATGTTAGAAGCCTGGTTAGCTTGAACCCTTAATAAGGTTTCGCTGGCGCTGTCATAAACCGCATTATTATTTTGATCCGTAAACACGATCCATCCTGCTGTCCAGTTAGAGCCGGTAGTCAAACACGAACTACCGGTAGTGCTCTTGCAGACGGTGATTCTTAAGCCCCGTTTGATCGACTCGCTACGAGCAAGATTTAATGCGGTCACCAGTTCGTTGGCGCGTGTTGCCAAGCGATTGCTCTTAACACTGTCCATAAAACTGGGTATCCCCATGGTTAAAATCAAGCCGGCAATGCCGATGACTAACATCAGTTCCAACAGCGTAAAACCGGCGCTCATTTTAATTTTGTTGCGCATACATTTCAGATAGTCTGTTTAATGAGTAGCCGCATTATAATGCCAAGGCTACATAGAACATTAGGCATGATGCATAAATAACAGTAATAATTTCGTCTCTTAAAAGGTTCTGATTGAAGCTTGTGAAAGACTAGTATAGATCGTATGAGCTATCTGTGAAATTTAGCTCAAAACAAAAATGTAGGGTGTGGTGGCAACTGAAAATAAATCCTTGAAGAGGGCTCAATGATTTTATCTGATTATAAAAACTGTCCTGATTAGCAAGATGTTTCAGCTAAATCCATAAGCCCGTCATGCCCGTCTGGAAACGGGCATCCAGTGCCATGGATAGTAAGCTTCGAGCTATCCATGTGACCTGGATTCGCTAACGCGGTCTGACGGCTCCGGCAATCCCTGCCGGAATGACGTTGCGGCTGGCACCGCTTTATAAACTTCGCGATGAGATGATCCTATCGCAACGGAATGTCTTTATCCTTTTTAAAACGGGGAAACCGTACAGGAAACAATATCAATATTTCCCTCTCTTTCCGGAATATTATTGTTATTGGTGTCCCGGCCTATTCTTGCTCGTCCGGCTCGGTTGACAATGATAAGTCTGGCTGTCCATGGTTGGGGCAGATTATCGTTGTCTTTATTGTCACAGAGCGCAAAACTGCCAATATTGTTACTCAGCCCTGTTGATTCGTAGCGGATAAAGTTGACAAAATTATTATTGCCCCTGAGGGTGTAATGAGGTGGTAGTGCTTCATAAATGCGTAATTCAAGATCGGTTCCTGCATCAAAGTTGTTGGTTTTAGCTGCTGTGGAGCGATCCATGTCGACAAATATACGCCAGCCATTTTCCCACTCTGCTCCGGTTTTTCTTATCACAACAGGATGACCCCTTTTTATCGCTTCGCTTCGTGCGTAGTTGAGTCCGGTGATTAATGTATTCGCTTGTGTCGTTAATTGATTTTGACTGAGCGTTCTGCTGAAGCTCGGCAAAGCAAACGCATTGATAATGCCCACGATGATAAGCGTCATCAGCAATTCCAGTAATGTGAGTCCCTGATTTTTTAATGGGTAAGTGATCAAGGTCATCTCCAAGAGTCAGTGCTTAAAGTCAAAATGCCAGGATGGGCATGAGGCAAATGATTAGCCCGTAGCTATACGATTGTAACTATTCAGACCCCCCAGACCACTGGAGGCAATTTTGGAATCGGCCGTCCGGTCCGCTGATGATCAATGACGACAGCCAAATAAAGCCAAGGGGATTGTTGTCTTTTACGGCAGGTTTCGATCA
>Ga0208244_100379_pt1 | contig 47907 bp, 36 predicted proteins | sample SubbioCR12Aug_5A_FD_184828 | JGI IMG/M metagenome (GOLD analysis project Ga0208244, IMG submission 184828) | Serpentinite rock and fluid subsurface biosphere microbial communities from McLaughlin Reserve, California, USA - CR12Aug_5A (SPAdes) | ecosystem: Environmental > Terrestrial > Deep... | reverse complement strand
TTTTTTAATAAAATATATTTTTCTATAATTTTTTATAAAGTCTTTAGAAATTTTTTTAATGAAATATATTTTTCTATATTTTTTTATAAAGTCTTTAGAAATTTTTTTAATGAAATATATTTCTCTAGATTTTTTTATAAAGCCTTTAGAAATTTTTTTAATAAAATATATTTTTCTATAAACTCTTTTTTAATGAAATATATTTCTCTAGATTTTTTTATAAAGTCTTCTAAATTTTTTAATGAAATATATTTTTCTAGATTTTTCTTTAAATTCTTCTAAATTTTTTTAATGAAATATATTTTTCTATAAACTCTTTTTTAATGAAATATATTTCTCTAGATTTTTTTATAAAGTCTTCTAAATTTTTTAATGAAATATATTTTTCTAGATTTTTCTTTAAATTCTTCTAAATTTTTTTAATGAAATATATTTTTCTATAAACTCTTCTTTAATGAAATATATTTCTTTATATTTTTTATAAACTCTTCTAAATTTTTTTAATGAAATATATTTCTCTAGATTTTTCTTTAAATTCTTCTAAATTTTTTTAATGAAATATATTTTTCTATAAACTCTTCTTTAATGAAATATATTTCTCTATATTTTTTATAAACTCTTCTAAATTTTTTTAATGAAATATATTTCTCTAGATTTTTTGAGTACAAATATAAGAGATATGGTACAATATTTATCTAAAATTTTATTAGATCCTTTATCTAAAATTTTATTAGATCCTATTAATTTTTAAATATTTATCATTTATTACAGAATTATATTTTATTAAAGCTTTATTATTTATTACTCAATTTTTTCAAATATTTACCTATTTTTTCATATGGAATCTTATCTTCTTTCTTTAATTTTCTGGCAAGTTTTAAAATTTTATATAATTCTTTTGCTTTGAATTCTTTACAATATTTTTTCATATTATAATTTTCTTTAATTTCAAGAAGTTCTTTTTCTGACTTTGAATCAGACCAGGGTAAACTTGAATTTAATAAAGATATTAGAACATAAGCAAAAGATTCAATATCATCCTTCTCTGCATAAACTGCTCCTTTTTGTGTATCTAAACTTAAAAAAGTAGGCGTCCCATTATTTTTTACAGGCACTGGTTGATTTTTATGTGTATGAGTATTAAGAACAACTAATCCGAAATCAATGAAATAAATTTTGTTGTCTTTTAACATAAAATTTTCAGGTTTGACATCAATTAATAAAATATTATGTTCATGTAACCATTTAAATCCATCTAGAATGTCTAAAGCATATCTGGATAAATCTTGAAAATTAAAACCTTCAACAAAATAATCATATAAACTAATATCTAATCTTTCCATAATTAAATATCTATACTTAGATTTTCCAATCTGTGTTTCACCGTAAAACTTATCAGGAGTCCTTGGACGATAAGGAAATTGTTGCAGATGCCCCATAATTAGAGTTTGTTCATAATATAAAGTATTTGCCGCTCTGGTAATATCTTTATTATTTGGAACAAGCTTACAGACTTTAGCACATAAATCATAAGGAATTTTATTTTTCGAAGTTATGCTGTAAACTTCACCGAAATTTCCTTTTCCGAGAAGAGAATCTATTTGGAAATCTTTATTAAGCTGATCAGATATTTTTAACATTTTTTAATATCTGAAAAAAAAATAAAATATATTCAATTTTTTAGAATAACTAAGTTGCATTTTTATATAATTGTGACTGATAAAATATTTTTAAGTCAAACTAAAGACACAATATTTTATTTTCAGTAAAAAAGGTACTAGTCCAGTTCAGATAAATTGGGCCAGATCTTTTTCTTCACTTTTTTAACCATATAAATTTTTAATTAAAAAGCTTATCCTTAAGTAATATTTTATATTTCTTTTAAACAGGTCTACTTATATTTACATATAAATAAATTTTTTCTCAAAACCCAATTTATTTGAACTGGACTAGTACTTAAAATATATATATTTAAGTGACAATAAGTTAGATTATTATTTTTAACTAAAAACATACGCAAAAATATTTTTTTAAGTGAAGATAAGTGAATTCCAAAATGTTCTTATTGTAATTTTCATTTTTTAATTTTTTTAGTGAGGATAAGTGAAAATAAAAATTATCCCTTAAATTATACTTTAAAAATATTTTAGTGATGATGAGTGAAATCCAAAAAGTTCTTATTGTAATTTTCATTTTTTAATTTTTTAGTGTGTTTTAATTTTTTTAAGTGAAGACTTTTTTTCTTAACTTAAATTACTCTTAAAATAATATTCAGTGAAGATGAGTGAAGATAAAATGTTCTTATTGTAATTTTCAAAATTTAATTTTGAAAAATTTTTAGTGTAAGTAAGTGAAAACTTTTTTCCTTACCTTAATTTATACTCAAAAAATGTTTCAGTGAAGATGAGTGAAGAAAAAAAGTTCTTATTGTAATTTTGAAATTTTTAATTTTTTAAAAATTAAGTGAAGATAAGGTAGAGTTTTATTTCTTAACTAAAAACAAACTTAAAAAATATTTCAGTGAAGATGAGTGAAGTCAAAATGTTCTTATTGTAATTTTGTTTTTTGAAAATCTAAAATTTTTTTAAGGTAAATTAAGGGAGTAGACTTATTTTTAACTTAAAATATATTTTTTTAAGTGGTAATGAGTGAAAAGTATGAGCGAACTCTTATTTTAATTTTTAATTTTTAACTTAACACATACTTCTCCGTCCCAAATAAAAAAGAACAATTTTTTTAAAAGTCTCATAAAAATAAACATAAATTTTTTAAGTTGGATAAATTAATCTGTGACGGAGTAGTATAATTTTTTAAACTTGGATAAATTTATCTGGGACGGAGTCGTACTATGTCTATCATATATTGTGATTAATTCTTGTGGATTTTTTTTATATTTCTGTTTAAATATATGTTTATGTTTAAAATTAAAGAATTTAAGTTAAAAATTTATATATATACTTATAATATAAATTTTTTTCCTATTCCTGAAATATTATTTAATTTTTTTGAGTGATGTCAAATAAAGATAAAAGTACTCACATATTATATTTTTGGTTATATTTTTAATGATTTTTTCAGAAGTTTTAAAAGTACTTGACCATGACATATTTTTTTATCATTTTTATTATATTTAGTTGGTTCTAATCCGTATAAGTTTTTGTTTAAAAGTTCTGAAATATTTAAATTTTCTTTCTTAATCTTATTTTTAATATATTTTTTATATAATTTTAATACTTCATCTAAATCTCCATCCTTATCTACTTTATATGGATTAGCCCAAACTGAATCTTTTTTAGGATATCTTTCATTATCAACAAAAACAATACCTCCTCTTCCTATATAAATATTATCATCATCTTCTAAACAATCCTTTAAATTTTGATATTTAGGTCTAATAAATTTTACCTTACAATTACATAAAAATGTTTTATCCATTTTATTTATTTTTAAATAAATTAAAAAAAATATCATTTTTTTAAGTTAATAAGTAAAATGGTTCAGTTCAGATAATATCACATAGCACCAATTGTGGAAGAAAAAGATCTTCAAAACCATATAATTTTTATATATTTTTAAAAACCCTAATATATTGTATGCCTCTGAAATGAGGAAGTGTATATTAATATATTGTATGCCTCTGAACTGAGGAAGTGTATATTAATAACCAAACATTATTTCTCAAAAAATATACAAAGTATGCGTTACTCTTACAAAAAAATATTCATTTAAAATTTTTTATAATTTATTAAATTTTTTAAAGTCAACATACTTCATATCTTTTTAAAATATATTTTTAAGTTAAATATATATTTGGGAATTTTTGGAAACTTTTTCAAAAAATCTACGGTCGTTAAAATTATATTTTTTCCTTAATTTTTTATATTTCTCTATAAATTTTTTTAACTTCACTAATTATTTAAATTTTATATGAATTTTTAATAAAGTACTAGTCCAGTTCATATAGTCGGAGCAATTGGGTTTTGAGAAAAAAATTATTTATATGTAAATATAAGTAGACTTGTTTAAAAGACATATAAAATATTACTTAAGGATAAGCTTTTTAATTAAAAATTTATATGGTTAAAAAAGTGAAGAAAAAGATCTGGCCTGACATATTATCTGAACTGGACTAGTAGTTTTTTACTTTTATAACAATTAGTTATACAAAAATAAAATTGTTCAATAAAAGGTGGCATCATTTAACGAAGTTGTAAAAATTTAGACTACTTTTTTAAATTATATATTTGATATTTCTTATCTCAATGTTTTTAAAAACTTTTGAAAAACCTTACCAACTTTATCTTTATATTTTAAAAATTTTTTTGTAATTTATTAAAAATTTTAAAGTCAACATACTTCATATATATTTGGGAATTTTTGAAAACTTTTCCAAACAATGTAAGGTCGTTAAAATATAATTGTCTCCTTAATTTTTTATATTTCTCTATAATTTTTTTTTAACTTCACTAATTTTTTTAAATTTTATATGAAATTTTTTTCTAACAATGTTTTATGTCGTACAAAAATAAAATTGTTCAATAAAAGCTGGTCTCACTTGAAGTAGTTGTAAAAATTTAGGGAAAAAATGGATTTTTAAAAGTTAATTTTCACTCAATTTTTTTAAACTCTAACAAATTTTATAATTTATTGTATTTTAGTAAATTTTTATTTATTTAAAATTTTTTTGTAATTTATTAAATTTTTTAAATTCAACATACTTCATATATTTTTAATATATATATTTAACTTAAAAATATATTTGGAAATTTTTGGAAACTTTTCAAAAAAATGTACGGTCTTTAAAATTATTTTTTTCCTTAATTTTTATATTTCTCTATATTTTTTAAATTTTATGGTAATTTTTTGTATGATGAATGTAATAAGAATAAACTTATTGTTATTTGGAAAAATACTATTACTCTGGAAATTAAGTAGATGAGTATGACTTCTAAAGTTTAAAACTGAAAAAGTAAGCATAATATCTAAGTCGAAAAAAATTAAAAAAAAAATTTAGAAGAGTTTAGAAAATATTTTGAAATAGTTTAAAAAATATTTAAAAGAGTTTAAAAAATATTTAGAAGAGTTTTTAAAATATTTTAAAAGAGTTTAGAAAAATTTCGAAGATTTAAAAAATATTTAGAAGATTTAAAAAAAAATTTGAAAGAGTTAAAAAAAAATTTAGAAGAGTTTAGAAAATATTTTAAAAGAGTTTAAAAAAAATTTAGAAGAGTTTAAAAAAAATTTAGAAGAGTTTAGAAAAATTTGAAAGAATTAGAAAATATTTTGAAAGAATTAGAAAAATTTGGAAGATTTAAAAAAAAATTTGGAAGATTTAAAAAAAAATTTGGAAGATTTAAAAAAAAATTTGAAAGAGTTTAAAAAATATTTTGAAAGAGTTTAAAAAAATTTAGAAGAGTTTAAAAAATATTTGAAGAGTTTAAAAAATATTTGAAAGAGTTTAAAAAACATTTAGAAGATTTTAAAAAAAAATTTGAAGAGTTTAGAAAAAAATTTGAAGAGTTTAGAAAAAATTTAGAATTGCTCCTACACTTTAGAAAAATATTCAAATAGAATTGATATACCAATTATTGAGAGAGTTCCTTCGGAATTGTATAATAAAAAAATAATATTATTTTTTTATTATTTAAAAATGGAAATAATTTTAGATTCTAAAAAATTAGTTAATAGAATTATAATTAATTCTTTTTCAGAAAAAAATATTATAGATTATGATATAGATGGAAAATTACTTTCTAAAATACTATCTTTATATTATATTGCTTTATCAGAAGGTGAAACCTTACAAACAATTAATGAAGATATTCCTACTGAATATTTTTGCGAAACGGTTTCGACTTTTATACCTAATGGATACGAAGAATATTTATATGATGAAATAATTTTTATGTTGACGGATTATAAAGAAGAAGATTATAGTTATTTAAACAAAAAAGAAGTTTTAAATTTTTTTAAAGAATATAGAAAAAATTATAAATTTTATTTAAATCTTAGTTCAGAAAAGAAACATAAAAAATTTTTAAATAAATTATTGAAAAATATATTAAAAATTAACCTGAACTAATACAAATCCATCCCATATTTATATGACTTTTAAAAAATTGTTCTTTTTTGAGCCTACATTTGGGATGGAGAAGTATTTATTTTTATATGACTTTTAAAAAAAATCTTCTTTTTTATCTGGGACACAGTAGTAAATATTATCTAAAAAATGAGTAGTAGTGCAGTTCAAATAGTTGAAGCAATTGGGAAAGATCTTTTTCTTCACTTTTTAGAAAATATAAATTTTTGAGTAAATTCCTTATCTTTAAGTAAATGTAATATAATTAATTTTTTTCCTCAAAACCTATTTGTTCTGGTCTAGTATTATTATTTGAAAAAATGATTTTTTTTTTTTTTTTTTTTTTTTTGAAAAAATGAAATTGTTCAACTGTGAGTATTTATCTTTAAAAAATAATCAAGCATATAAATTTTTAAAAGAATTATCTGAAAATGTTTTTATAGCTAGTAAAAATAATAAAAAAGAAGTTTATCCATTATTGATTGGATCAATGGCACTGTCAGAATATTATGAAAATATTGGTATTAATGATTGTGATATGATAATGACACCATTACAGACATTTAAATTTTTAAAAGGGAATTCAGATAATATCCAAGTTTTTGTTTTAGATGTTAATGGTATAAAACATCATAAACTATTGTTTGAAAATAATGATATAACAATAATTACAGATAAAAATCAGGCTTATTATAAATTGGTATTATATTCTCAAGGAATGCGTACTAAGAAGATAAATGGACAAAAAATAATTATTGGAAGTCAAAAAATTTTAAAAATGTTAAAAACTGTACATTTATTTTATAATTCTTCATTTGAAAAACATATAAAACATTATGATTTGATGTTTAATATAAATTATAAAAAAGATTCTGAGTTAATGGCTATTCGAGAAGATATGATAAAAGAAGCAAAATGTATAAGAGATCCTGTAAATAAATTTGAAAAAAGTGATCAATTCACTTTCTCAACCATATCTACTCCATCTTCAGAATTACAATATTCTGTCGAAAACTATAAAAAAGTTTTAACAGAATACTGTAATTCTGAATATGGAGAACAATTTTGGGATAAATATACATGTCTTTTAAATAATTTTTCTAAGTATTCAAAATATGTATCACCTAACGAATTATATCCTAAATATTTTTATCCTAATGAATTGGAAAAGGCTAAATATGATTCTGAAAGAATTACCATCGATCAAGATAATGTTATTTCTATTATATTAGATGATCAAGTATATAAGTTACATTACAGTTATGATATTAAATCTAATGAACTCTTTAATATTTCTATTTTTTATAATGATATTTGGAATAAAATATTACGTATCATAAATCCGGAGATTTTATATCAAGAATATTATTCTTCTTCTGAAATGAAACAAATATTGAGACATACAATTTATAAATATAAATTACCTGATGGTCTAACATATGATACTATAAAATATTTATTAAGATTAGCATCACCATTTATTAAGATAAACCTTACATCTGCTTATAAATTTTCTTTAAATAATAAAAATCATCAAATAGTCAGTATATATGAAGGAAAGTATTTAGACGATAATAAAATCATACAAACATTACCAGAGAACGAGGATTCAGTTTTAACATTCGAAAGTGGGAATTAATTCTGTTATGATATAAAATTCCGGTCTGAATAATTTATTTTTTTGAAAAATAAATTACTTCTTCGTACCAAATGTAGACTCAAAAAAGTTATATTTTTTTTTAAAGTCATATAAATTAGTGTGGGACTAGGCGAACTAAATATAATTTTTTCAATCTGACAGATTAATTTATCTGACAGATTAATTTATCTGGGAAGGAGTTATATATAAAATTTACCTTAAAAATCGGATTTGCAAAAAAAATGAGAAAATTAAAATATGAAAGAGTAGTAGAATGAAAAAGAAGTAATAAATTCGATTTTTTTTTAATTTTTTTCAAAAAAAAAAATGCAAGAAATTAAAATTAAAAATATACCAGATTATCTTAAAAATTCCCCTTTTTATAATAACTTAGATATTTCTGATGAAGAAAGTCTTGTTTGTGTTTTTATACATAACGGAATTATTAATGATTCTAAAGATTTTTTAGAAGTTTCAAAGGTACTTGGCTTTTGGTGTAGTAATCAAATTACTTCAGAAATGTATGAATTTATAGTTAATAATTTTTATATATGGAGGAAAGAAATAATTGGATTATTACATTATAACATTAAATTATCTTTATTTAAAGATATTCTAAAAATAAAAACACTTTGTGAATTATATGGTTATGCTGTAAAAAAAGATAATGTAATTCTTTATGAAGAATTTTATAAAATTCGTTATAAATATTTTAGAGAACAAGACATTTGTTATAATTTTAAAAAAAAAAAAAAATTTAATAATTATAATTATCTCACATTTGAAAAAATATTAAATAATCAGAATATATATTTTTGTAATGTTTCTGCAACAGGTTCTTTTAATTGTTTAAAATTTCTATTTGAAAATGAAGAAAATAAAAAGAATTTTGAGTGGGCATTATACCATGCATATATAAATAATCGTTTGCAATGTTTTAAGTTTTTGTTTGAAAATGGTGTAAAATTTCCTATTAGTTCAGTTTTAATAAATAAAAACAAAAATAGTTGTGATGAATATCTAAGGATAAATAATTATGTATTGGAATATTAAAATACAGTACTTTTTCAAGACATAAAAAATACTCTATTTTACATAAATAGGAAATTCAAAAAATTAATATTTCCATGTAACATACTACTACGTTTCAGATCAATGACGAACCTTCAGGTTCCTTCGGTAATTAAAAAAATAAATTTTTGTATGAATAAATTGACGTAATAAGTATTAAATGTATTACGTCAATACAGTAATATATAAAATTAGTGAATTAAGATAATTTTATATGTATTAGATCTAAAAATGAATCACCGAAGGAACCTGAAGGTTCGTCATTGATCTGAAACGGAGTAGTACATATTTAAAAATGAATCACTATATGGACCGGACTATTAATAAAATTGAATATTTTTTTTATTATTTTCAAAAAAAAAATGGAAGAAATTAAAATTAAAAATATACCAGATTACCTTAAAAATACTCCTTTTTATAATAACTTAGATATTTCTGATGAAGAAAGTCTTGTTTGTGTTTTTATACATACAGGAATTATTAATAATTCTGAAGATTTTTTAGAAGTTTCCAAGGTACTTGGCTTTTGGTGTAGTAATCAAATTACTTTAGAAATGTATAAATTTATAGTTAATAATTTTCATATATGGAAGGAATCAATAATTGGACTAGACACAAATGTTAAATTAGATTTATTTGGATATATTTTAGAGATGAATACACTTTATGAATTATTCGATTATTCCATGAAAACAGATAATGTAATTCTTTATAAAGAATTTTATAAAATTCGTTATAAATATTTTAGAACACAAGATATTTGTAATATTAAATATAAAAAATTTTATTTAAAAAATTTTAATTATTCAACTTTTGAAGATATAATGCAAGATGATGGTTTATTTTTTGTAAACGTTTCTGAACTAGGTTCTTTTAATTGTTTAAAATTTTTATTCGAAAATAAAGAAAAAGAAGAATTTGATTGGGCATTATTTTATGTATATATAAATGATCATTTGGAATGTTTTAAGTTTTTGTTTGAAAATGGTGTAAAAATTTCATGTATACCAGTTGTTGTAAAAGTTGAAAAAAACAGATGCGATGAATATTTAAGAATAAATAATTATGTTTTAGAATGTTAAAACACAAAAATAAATAAAATTGTAAAAACTCTTTAATTCTTCATGTCTTCAAAACATTTGATATGAAGAATATTTCAAAAAAAATAAATTAATATGTAAAAAAAATATTTTTAAGTGATAAAAAATATTTTTTTAAGTGATAAAAAATATTTTTTTAAGTGATAAAAAAATTTGTTGAATACTTAATCAGAAACGGATTTTTTTTGATTTTTTCACATTTATTTTTACAGTTAATTTTTTAGAAAAATTTCTAAAAAACTTTTTAAATTCCACGAAAAATCTTGACTGAAATAAGTCTGAAAAAAATATTGAGAGTAATTTACTTTATATTTTTAATAATATGAGCGATTAATATTAATTTTTCTACAATCACCAAATGTAATAGTATCATCGATATCAATTTCTCTATTAATAAATGCACTAAGAAATGTTAAAATATTATACTTGCATTCTAATTTATAGTTATTTTTATTTTTTGTTAGTAAGAAATAATAACCTGTATCATATCTTAAAATAGAATTTATATTAGAGTTTTTAATAAATGTAGAATTAATATCTTTATTTTTACTTGCAATTTCTTTTAACAAATTTTTATTATTATTGAATTTAGAAAGATATTTAAGATAAGTACTATTCCAAGCATTTTTTGAATTATAAAACGTTCCCCATTCTGAAAGAAAGTTTATTTCTTGAGACATTTTTTTAAGTTTACTTAAATTCTTGTTATATTCAAATAATTCAAGACCAACATCTATTTCATATACATTTTTGATAAGTTTAAGTAGATAAATATACTTTTTAGGATAAAGTTCTTCAGTTGAAAAAATTTGTAATGCGTTTTTTAATTCTTGTAGATCCATTTTATTTTTTCCTGATATAAAAAACTTTTTATTTTTCATTTTTTAAATTTTTAAGAAGACAAAATTTTTTATATCAGGAAAATTAATATAATGAAGAGAAAGTAATAAAATTTGTGGTCTGTGAAAGTGTAGTTGCATTTATGAAGAAATACATTTCACTAAAAAAAAATTAAAAAAGTTTTTTGAAAAATTATACGACTCAGTCTCAGATAAATTTATCAAACTTGAAAAAGTTATATGTATATTTATATGACTTTTTAAAAAATTGTTCTTTTTTATTTGGGACGGAGTAGTACTCCATTTCATATAGTGGGACTAATCGGTGATTCAAAAAATAAGGAACAGTCCCACCATAAGGTTCCCGTGTGCACACCAGGGCGCACACATATATTTATATGGATGAATACGTATAAGTATTAAATGTAAGCTTAAATATTAATACATAAAATTACTGAATAATAAAATTTTTATATGAATAAATGAGTGATCTAAAAATGAATTACCGATTGATCTGAAACGGAGTAGTATATAAACAATAAAAAATTATTTGATGAAGTTTCAATATCTGAAGTTACTTCATTATTTCCAACTAAAATATGGGATTATGACAACAATAAATTTTTTGAAAGATTACCTGGAAAATTTTATGGATACAATTACGAAAAAGAATTAGAATATTTAAAAAAAATATTAAAACCTGCTAAATCTCAAGACATGTCTACAGGAAATGGACCATGTCAAAAATTACTTTTAGAATTTAAAGAACCTATTTATATAGGTTTAGAAGGATTAGATCCAGTTCCAGTATATTATCTCATCGTTGCTAAAGAAAAACCTAAAGAAGATGAATTGCCTATATTAATAGGATTAGACATAATTTGTCAATATGATATATCTCTTACTGCTTTAAACTGAAACCCAATTATGGTTGTTTGGAACTGACATGTTAGTTCCTGTGAACCTAAAGGTTCATTTAAAGAAAGAGCTTCTCAAGAAAAAAAAACTATATCTCAAAAATTAACAGATATTTTTACAATCAGCAAATAATTTAAATTAAATTTAGGTAAAAAAATATTTTTTTTTAGTTTTTTATTTTCTTTAGAAAATTGAGATATGTTTTAAAAATTTAATTATATTTTTTTATAATATATAAAATGCTTATTGATTGTATCAAAATACAAATCGATCATCATTTAGATGAAATTAAACACTCTAAAAAAGAATTTTTAGATTCCGTTAAAAATAATAAGCCTTCTTTTGAAAAATATTTAATCTTTTTTAGAATTTTTCAAAGAATTATTAATAATTTGCGTTTTCCAAATATAACTAAAAATAGAAAACTTGTTATTTATTTCGCACAAGAAAATTCTGTTGTCTATTTATTTGCTAAAATTTTTTTAACAAAAGAAAGAAATTTTAATTCTTTAGAATATGTCACTGACGAGGAAGTTTATACAAATTATTATTCAAGATTTTTAACATATAATTTACATTTAATTTCTTCAAAACAAATTACTTTTTTAAATATAATTTCAGAAATGAAATTTAAAAGATGGTTTTGTAGAAAAGAAGGCAACGAAAAAATTATATCTCGATATACACCAGATACAGTTACTATTAGTACTACAGATACTGTGGATTATTCTTATGATTTTTCGGGAACAGTAACTACTTACAATAATAATGGTTATACTGGCTTAGTATTTAATCCAGGAAGTGGAAGTATAACATTTTCAAGTATTCCAGAAGGAACAATATTTAATTTATTAATAGTTGGTGGAGGAGGTTCTGGTACAATTGGAGGATTTTATAATTATGATAACAATCAATATTTTTCTGGTGGTGGTGGTGGTGGTATAACTTATATAGAAAATATAAATATAACAAATATAGAGTATAATATTTTAGTAGGCTCTGGAGGTATTAATAATAATGGCTATAAAAATGGAGGTTCAGGAGTTAATTCTTCTTTTGGTACTTATGAAAGTTATGGTGGTGCTGGAGGAATAATTGCTCCGTCTGGTTCAAGTATAGGCGGAAATGGAGGTAATGGAGGTTCTATTAATACAATATATGGAGGAGGAGGGGGTGGTGGAGGAACTGTTTTAGAATACAATGGTGAAACTTTAGGTATGGGTGGTTCTGGAGGAAGTAATTCTTCAGGATCTAACTCAGGTAATACAGGAACAACAAATGGTGGAAATTCTTTTTATAATTCAATTGATGTTCCTTTTTATGCTTCTGAAAATACTAATCTTTTGTTAGGTGGTGGAGGAGCTGGTGGATCTTATAATTATTCTAATACAAATAATAATAGTCCAGGGAATGGTGGCATAGGTTCTGGTGGGGTTATGTCATCAATACCTAATTTTAAAAATCCAAATGGTAGCTATATGAGTAATAGTTATGGAGGTGGTGCATCATATTATACTTTATATTCTAACACCAAAAATGTAACTCCTGTACCTACGTCTATTTCAACAAGTTCTAGTGGGAAATATTTTTTAACATATTCAGGAATAGGAGGTCCAGGAGTTGTTATGCTTTGGTGGAATAATAATTAAAATACAAATCATTTCTATAAAAAACAATAAGATTTACTTATCTTTTTAAAAATGGGACAAACATTTTCATCAAAAATACCACATGGTTGTTTTTATTCTGTACTAGTCCAGTTCAGGAGAATCCTTTAGGATTCCTATAAAATTGGGTTTTGAGAAAAATTTTATTTATATATAAATATAAGTAGAAGTGTTTAAAAGACATATAAAATATTACTTAAGGATAAGCTTTTTAATTAAAATTTTATATGGTTAAAAAAGTGAAGAAAAAGAACTGGCCCAATTGCTCCGACTATATGAACTGGACTAGTAGGCTATAATTATAAATTATTAAAAAATAATATTTCAGGATATGATCAGGCAAATATTGAAATGAGTAATGGTATAGATTTATCAGATCTATATGATAATATGGTTACAGATGGATATATTTATAATATTAAAATTTTTAAGAAATATTCTTTAAATAAAAATGTACTTCTCCGTCCCAGATTAATTTATCTGACACATTGAAAAAGTTATATGTATATTTATATGACTTTTAAAAAAATTGTTCTTTTTTGAGCCTACATTTCGTACGGAGTATTACCAATAAATATGAATGAATTTGATGAAATCTTAAATACAATTTTAATGATGAATTCTTTTCTTTAGATATCAAAGATTTTACTATCATGGCTATGTGGAAAAATAAAGAAGAAAAATTTATAATATTAACATTGGACTTTTTAGAAAATAATACTAAGATGTATATATATATTGCTTTTAAATTAACAAATAATGGATTATCTGAAATTAGCTATTCAGATAAAATTTCAACAAATATTAAAAATTTGTAAGTTTATCTGAAAAAATATATTTAACATTATTTATTGATTTAAGATTTTATAGAAAAATATTTTTTTTTAGAATTTTTATTTATCTATAGAAATATATTTAAAATTGAGTGTTCTAAAAAAAATTTAGGATTATCTTAATATATATATATTACATTTTTTTAGTTTCAGCGTTAATTTTTTTTAATTTATTTACTGGTTCATTTTAAATAAATATTTACTTTATTTTTTAACTGTCTTTATAAAAACTAAAAAATTTTATAACAGAATATATTTCATTATAATTTTTATAACAAAATATTTTTTTCTAATTTTTTATAACAAAATATATTTCATTAGATTTTAATAACAGAATATATTTTATTAGATTTTTATAACAAAATATTTTTTCTAATTTTTTATAACAAAATATTTTTCATTAATTTTTTATAACAAAATATATTTTTCTAATTTTTTATAACATAATATATTTCATTAAAATATTTTATAACATAATATATTTCATTAGATTTTTATAACATAATATATTTCATTATATTTTTATTACAGAATATATTTTTCTAATTTTTTATAATAGAACATATTTCATTAGAATTTTTATAACAGAATATATTTTTCTAATTTTTATAACAAAATATATTTTATTAGATTTTTATAACAAAATATATTTTATTAGATTTTTATAACATAATATATTTTTTTAATTTTTATAACAAAATATATTTTATTAGATTTTAATAACATAATAAATTTTTTCTAATTTTTAATAACAAAATATGTTTCATTAGATTTTTATAACAGAATATATTTTTCTAATTTTTTATAACAGAATATATTTTATTAGATTTTTATAAAAGAATATATTTTTCTAATTTTTTATAACAAAATATATTTCATTAGATTTTTATAAAAGAATATGTTTTTCTAATTTTTTATAACAAAATATATTTCATTAAAATTTTTTATAACAAAATATATTTTATTAGATTTTTATAACATAATATATTTTTCCAATTTTTTATAACAAAATATATTTCATTATATTTTATAACAGAATATATATTTTTCTAATTTTTTATAACAGAATATATGTTTTTCTAATTTTTTATAACAAAATATATTTCATTAGATTTTTATAAGAGAATATATTTTTCTAATTTTTTATAACAAAATATATTTCATTAAATTTTTATAAGAAAATATATTTTTCTAATTTTTTATAACAAAATATGTTTCATTAGAATTTTATAATAGAATATTTTTTTTTAATTTTTTATAATAGAACATATTTCATTAGATTTTAATAAGAGAATATATTTTTTTAATTTTTATAACAAAAATATATTTCATTAGATTTTGTATGAAAGAATATATTTTTATAATTTTTTATAAAAATATATATATCATTATAATTTTTACTTTCTCTACAAGAATATATATTTTTTTAATTTTTTAGTTTCTCTAAATAAATATATTTGATTAGAATTTTTTAAGCCTAAAGTTTTTTTTCATTACAGAAATATATTTCATTAGAATTTTTTTCATTACACAAATATATTTTTTGTCATAATATTTTTTAATTATATTTTTTTATTTTTACTATAAAAATGGAGAAAATATTAAAACTTGATAATTCATCAGTTGATAAATTAATAAATTCTTATGACAATAAACTTTTAGAATTGAAAAAAATTTATTTACTTTCTTTAGAGGGTAAAATAAACAATGATATTTTTCAAAAGATTTATGAAATTTATGATTCTTTAAATTTAGATAAAGATGTAATTCCAATTTCTTCTTTTATTTGTCAAATATTTGGAAGTCTTTCATGTACTAATACTGGACTGAAAATTTCAGATGCTTTAATTAGAGTTGCTGCAACCAGAATTTTCTCTGAACCTGAACAAAGTGTTATGGAACTTGTAACTAATTCTATTGATTCTTATAATTCTATTAATAATATTCAAAGTATCGGTAAATTTGGAATGGGATTTTTTTCAGTTTTATATTGGCTTGCGCAACCTGATCCAACAACTAATTTATTTTGTAGAACTATGCAAATAATTTCTAAACATAAAAAAGAAAATTTTGAAATAGAACTCAAATGGTCAGAAGAAGGTTTAATTTTAAAGAAAAATAAAAATCCAAAAAAAAGAGAACGTCAAGGGACAGATATTTATATTTATGCAAATGGCTATGATTTCACAAAAGATCAAATAATTAAAATGAAAAATCAAATACATAAACTCTTTGATATTAAAACTGTAAAAATAGAAATGAATGGAGAAATTATTAATAGGGATCAAAATTTAAAAACTGTAAATAAAAATATTTTAAATAAAACTGAAAATTTAAAAACTGATCTTGTAACAGTTCAACTAGAAAATGATTTTTTATATTTTTCTGATGATGCTACAGGTATTTCTGAAGAAATTCTTTACAATTCTCTTTTAATTCCATCATCTTCTTCTAAAAAAAGAGAAAAAATAATTTCAGAACAAAAATCAAAAAAACCTGAAATTTTACTTGAAGGTTTAAATGGTAATACATCTTTACATATAATTATAAATTCTGTTTCTGTTGTTAATATTCAGATTGAAACACCTGGAGAGTCTTATTTAATTTATTTACCTAATGATACAACATTACCTGTTTCTAGAGATGATGTTATTTATAATAAAAAAGAAGCTAAAAATTTAAAAGAACAATTAATTCTATTAATTAATAATATCATGAAAAATACTAGAAATTTAATATATTTGTTTGATTTATTAGAAAAATATTTAATTACAAATAAACAACATAATTTATTTAAAGTTTTTAATGAAGTTAAAAATGAAATTTTAAGTTTTAATATTTATTTAATTCCAAACACAAAATTTTGGAATCTTTTCATAAATAAATTTAAAATAACAAATTATTGTTACTATAAATATTATGACAAATTTTTACTTAATGACCAACTTTATGATTTTTTATTAAAATATGGCAAAAAAGATATTTTTAAACTTAGAATTTGTATTCAAATGGATCTTCAAGGAGATCTAATTAATCAAGAACTACCTTCATTTTTATTTATTAATTATAAAAATAAAAAAGAAATTTCAAACTTAATGATTTCTTCAAGTGATACTTTATTAATTCCTTATAAAGATAATTCATTTCAATTAGATAAAAATAGAGAAATAATATATAATTTTAAAAGAATGAAAAATTCTAAAAATTTAATAGATGTCTATTTATTATTTACAATGACTCTTTTTAAAAAATTTCAAAATTTGACATTTATTATTCTTACAAAGCCTGGAATAATTAATCCTGTAGATTTCTTTGATAATATAATAACTTTATATTTAAATCTTTGTTATGACAATGATACTGAAGAAATCATTAAATTTATTTTTTTTCTTAACTCTAAAATTTCTAATATTAAATTAAATTTTACATATGGTAATGAACAAGTAATATATTGTTCTTTTATTGGAAATAGTTTCAATTCTGGAGATTTAGAATATGAAGGTAATATTATTTTATCAATAAACAAAAAATTATATAAATATGTGATAGATTTATTTCCAGAAGATACAAGTATTAAATGTGATTTAAAATTTATTCAAAATTTTATTGCAGGAATAGACTTTATTTATCCGAAAACAAAAGAAGATTTTGAAAAAGTTTCAAAAAATTGTGTTACAAATAAAGAATTATTTATTTTTACAGATGTATCAAGATTTTTTCTTAAAAATTATTTAAGTAACTCTGATTCTAAATATACTGGTATTTTTACTTTTATTTTATCTGAAATTAGAAGAAATTATTCTAATGATACTTTGGCAAATATTTTAAAATTATATATCAGAAATGATGAAAATGGAATTAGTTTGTTTAATTTTATAACAAAAAAAAATTTATATTTATCTGTTGATGAATTTTATAAAAATTTAAATAACGAATATCTTTTGGGAATACCTAAAATTAATTATAAATATGTATTTTCATGTAAATCCTTATTAAGTTATTTATATTCTTTTGATGATGATTTTTCTGAACCTCTTAAATTTTTTCAATCTCTTACAGAAAATTATAAAACTTATGATAGAGAAAAAACAAAATTACAGATAGTTGAAATCGCAGTTAATGAAGGTACTACTAAAAATTTTATTCAAGCTGTAATTACAGAACTCTATCAAAATTCTGTAGATGCTATTAAATCTTCTGGAGAAAAAAACAAAGACATTTACATTGAAACAGCAAATAATGGTATTAGAATTATGGATTTTGTTGGTATAAAAGATTTAAAAAATCTTATTACACTTCTCATTCCTTTTTTATCTTCTAAAGATCCTAATAGTCCAGATACTGTTGGTGAAATGGGGACAGGATTTTTCAATGTTTATAGACAACCTTATGTTAAAAATGTTTATATTTTAACAAATGGAATTAAAATAAAATGTACCCCTCTTCATGAAGATAATGTAGTTTATGATATATTATATGAAATTGAAATGTCTGAATTTACAGATAATAATAATTATACAGAAATAACTCTTATATTAAATGATAATATGCCTGAAATTATTAACGATGCAAATGTCTTTATAAATACAAATATGGGATTCGAAATAAATACAAAATGTGAAATAGATATAGATTTAGTTAATAAATCACAAGGTTCAGGTAAAGGATTATTATTAAAAAAAGATCTTATTGAAATATCTGATAAATTTAAAATTCCTTACAAAACAAAAGATACAAAAATAGGTTTAATAAAAGAAATTAATAATAAATATAATGAGATTTGTGGAGCTATTAATATTTATTTAAATACTAAAAATATAAGTAAAAAATTAAAAAGTGTTTATAGAATAGAAGGTGTTGGAGAAGTATTTTATATATCGAATAAAATACCTTCTTTAGTTTTAACCAATAATTCACCTTTTTCTTCTCTTTTTAATTTTTTATCAGATTTTCCAGAAGTTTATGGGACTTTTAAAAAATCTTCAGAAGTTTCAGTAATTATTAATTTAGATAAAGATATTTATACTGCAGATCAATCAAGAACAAAAGTAAATATTAAACATAGAAATAAAATTATTGATTTAATAAATAATGGATTATATCTTTTTAATTTATATTTATACACAAATAAACTTTCAGAAAATCCAAATGAAATAATTCAATTTACAACGAGCAGATCAAATGTAAGTCAAGTTAAAATTTTTGATTCTGGACAAAATTACGCAAATTTTAATTCATTTAATGAAAATCAGAAAAATTTTGAAATTTACAATACTTATGATTTGAAAGGATTAATTGGAAATTATTCAATAAACAATATATTTTTTAAAATATCTCATATAATAAACAATTTAGTTAGTAAATTTGATAAAATACATTTCGAAAGAATTTTAAATATTTTAGATGTATTAGGTTCACATAAAAAAAATGATGAAAAAAGTTCAGAAGTCTACGATTCTTTCATTTCAAAAAAAAATATAAATATTCCTTATAATAATAAAACTGTTTCCTTTGATCTTGGTTTATTAATAAACTCTATAACAATTTGGTTTTCCATTAAAGATACTTCAAAACAAAAAGAAGAAAAGATTATTGTAGTTAAGAAATCTGGAGAAAAATTAGATACTGAAAATCAAAAAATAGATGCTAAAGACGTAAAAGAAGAATGGCCTATCTTGCAAGTTTTTATAAATATTTTTTGGCAGAAATTAGATCAATTAATTAATAAAGGAGAATTAATTTTACAAAAATTTGTTTCAGAACCTCCTAAAATATTTAGTGGAAATTCTGCAAATGGTTCATTAGGTTTTTATATGACAAATACACATTCTTTAGTTTTAAATGTTAAAAATTATAATCCTAAATTATTATTAAATTCTTTAGCAAAAATAAAAAAATTAAATATTGAACAAAGTATTTTATTCTTTCAAACAGATAAGGAAATTATAAAATATTTTGCATCTAATATGGTAACTACATTAATACATGAAATAGGACATGCAATTCAAGGCAGTGATCATTCAGGATCATCACATGGAATGACAAATATTAAATTCCAGGGAAACTTTTTAGAATTTGATGATATGTGTTTAAATATATATAGAAAAATTATATCAATGGGATTATTTTATGAATTTATTGAAACACTTAAAAAATATACTAAATAAAATTAAATATTACTTTCTGAAAATAAGATAAATAGATTTTTAGAATTTTTATAACAGAATATTTTTTTTAAATTTTTATGAAAAAATATATTTCTTTAGATTTTTATAATAGAAATATATTCTTTTCTAAATTTTTATAAAAGAATATATTTCTCTAGATTTTTATAACAAAATATATTTCTCTAGAATTTTTATAACCAAATATATTTTCTTTAGAATTTTTATAACAGAATATATTTCTTTAGAATTTTTATAACAGAAATATATTTTCATACTACTCCGTTTCAGATCAATGATGAACCGAATGGTTCGCGGGAACCTAAAGGCACCATTTTCTTGGTTCCTTCGGTAATTCATTTTTACAACACTCAATTATTCATATAAAAATATTTTTTTCTTATATTTTTATATATTACTTTACAAGTGTAATTTAATAATTGTACTACTCCGTTTCAAATAAATCGGTGATTCAAAAAATAAATTTTTATATGAATAAATAAGTATGAGTATTAAATGTATACTTATACATTAATATATAAAATTACTGAATTAAAATAATATTATATGAATAAATGAGTGATCTAAAAATGAATTACCGATTGATCTGAAACGGAGTAGTACTTATTTATTAATATAAATTTTTATGTGCAGCCTCGTGGACATGGGAACCATATGGTGGGACTGTTCCTTATTTTTTGAAACACCGATTTATTTGAAACGGAGTAGTATGAAAATATATTTCTTTAAAATTTTATAACAGAATACATTTCTTTAGATTTTTATAACAAAATATATTTTTCTAAATTTTTATAACAAAATATATTTTTTTATATTTTTATAACATAATATATATTTTTTATAATTCTAAATATATTTTTTGAGTTCATTCCAAATCAGAAAAAAGTGGAATCAATTGATCTCCAATATATTCAGATTCGCTTTCTCTGTGTATTAAATTTTTTTGATAAGAATAACTTGATTCAAGTAATGGAAATCCATATTGATTTAAAAGTTTTGGATAAGTTGTATGCATTTCAAACATATCAATTAAATTAGATAAATCTTCACGAGATAATTTATAATATTGATATTCATTATTATATTTAATTCTAATAACATAAATTTTATTGTATGTTGCAGGTCGATCGTATACTACAAGACGATTTTGTATTTCTATACCTTCTGACCACTCTTTATGAATATTGGTTTTAATATTATTTTCTTCTAAAAATTTTACAACTTTTTTAGTTTTTTTAAATTCTATCAAAGAAACAAAAGGTAAACTAATAATTTCTTTAAACTTTTCATAATATTCTTTTTCTGGATTGTTCCATAATTCATTCAAATAATTTTCTTTATCTAATTCATTAATTTCAAAAAAGAAAGATATTTCTTCGGAGTATAATGATATTATCTTTGACATTTTTTCTTTTTCAAAAAAATTTTTTAATAATCAAATTTTTCAAAAATATATTAATATTAAAAATTAAGTGTAAAAATATATTTTTTAAATTTCTTGATTAAGTATTCAAAAACCAAATTTTTATTGATTTTTACAACTTAATTTTTCTCTCAATTTTTTTAAGTTTTTTTGAAACTTTTTTATTTTTGATTTTTTTGTTTTGAGTGTATATTACTATAATTAAAAATAAGTGTAAATTTTTCTGCAAGTATTTTATTTTTTAACTTTTTAAATATATATTATTCTATCATTATCAATTAACCATTTTTTTAAATCTTCTTCATTTTTTATTTTAAAGTTTATATTTTCATCTTTTATAAAATTTTCAATATAACTACAAAATAATTCTTTTCCATCCCAAAAATAAATATATTTATCAAAGGCAAAAGGTTCGAAACTATTTAAAAATTTATCTATTTTTTTAAGATTATCATTACATTCTTCTATATAATTTAAAATTTTTTCATATTCAATAGTATTTTTTTTTAATTAAATCTTATTCTAGACATATCACTATGTGAAAATAATTTAATTTAATCTTCTGAAATTATAGCATTATTTTTATGAACAATAGAGTTTTTAATTTCCATATTTGTTAAAATATCAGCAAAATTATATGAAAAAATCATACTGTCTCTTTTATAAAAAAATTAAGATCAATATGGAAATTTTCATGTAATCTTTCTATACTACAAGTTGAAAATTTAAATTCTAAGGCTATATTATTTTGAATTTTATCTATTTGCATTTTCATAAAACTTAAATTTAGAATATAAGAAAGATAAAATCTCTGGTTTATTTTTTTTATCTTGTTGAAAATTTTTTAAAGAAATAGGAAATTCTAAATTAAAAAAAGAAATTACTACTCCTTTTCAGATCAATTGGTAATTCAAAAAATGAAAATTTATATTAATGAATTGACGTGACAATTATTAAATTACACTTATAAAATAATATATAAAAATTTAAGAAAAAAATATTTTTATATGAATAATTGAGTAATGAAAAAACGAATCACCGATTTATTTGAAACGGAGTAGTACTTTAATTAGTTTTTTATAATCTTCTATATTTTCAACTGTATCAGATATATTATTGTCAAACCATTCAGGTACAAAAACTTCTTCTTCATTTTCAAAATTTTCTGATTTTTGTATAAATTTTGGTAAATCTATTCTTAAAATTTTTCTTAATTCCATTTTTTAGAAAAGTAAAAAATTTTATAAAACATTCAAATATTATTTCAAAATTGAAAAAAATATTTATTTTATATCTTAAAAAATGAGAACACATATGCTTTATATTAAAAGTTTTGAACAATTTAATTTAGTTTATGATAGTTTTAAAACCATTGATGCTATTCCATTTGATGACCAATGGTGTATTGATGATGGGATTATATGTCAATATACAGAAAACAATTTACCTTTTTCGACTAATGAAGGAACTATTATTTTTTTAAAGAAATATGATACTTTTAAAGATTATCTTATTAATGAAGGTTTAAGAAAAACTGGATTTATTTCTTTAGAAGAAGGAATTAATTTTTATAAAACTTTTTATAAAGAAGATGAATTAAAAAATGGAATATTATGTATTGAATTTAAATTTGATTAAGGAAATATTTTTAGATAAATTAAAAAATGGAGTAGTATATTTTATTAAATCTAATAATTTATGAAAAGTGAAATGAATAAGTTTAGTATTAATTGAATTTTGTCAATCTTCGTTTACATTAACATATTTTTTAACCTATTCATCTTTACAACTTAATTCCATATAATATTTTAAAAAAAATTTCTGAGAAACTTTAATAAATATTTTAAAAAGATAATAAAAATATTTGAATTAATTTTATTTATTTGTTTTATTAAAAATGAAAAAAAGAATTTCTGTTACAAAATTATCTGAAGAAATATATCCATACTCAGAAAATAGATATGAAAATGAAAAATCATATAAGCGTTGTTCAAAATCCAAAGCTAAAAGACTTCATGCTTATATAGATGAATATTTTAAAACTAATAAAAAACCTGAAAATATGTCTAAAGAATATAAAAAACTTTTTGCTTATTTTTTAAAATTTATGGCTATTGAAAAATTTGAATTATCAGAATCTGAAATGAAAGTGAAAGATGAAAATTATAAAGGTATTATAGATGCAATTTTCATTGACAAAAATCAAAAAAAAATCTTAGTGGATTGGAAAGTAGTTAATAATATGGATCAAATTGGGTATGGATTTGATAAACATTTTGGTTTACCTATTTCAAATTATAATAGATACGCTTTTCAATTAAATCTATATTATTATTTACTTGCTAAAAATGGTATCAAAATAGATAAAATGATATTAGTAAATTTTAATTATGAAACTGGATATGAAAAATTTTATGTTAATGTAAACGAAGATTGGCAAAATTCAATTGATACTAAAAATTATCCTAAATATGAAGAAATAGAATTAAAAATACCATTTGGAATTCATAAAGATAAATTATTAAGTGAAATACCAGCAAAATATTTAAAGTACTTATGTAATATCATTATTTTAGAAAAAAAATATACAGAAGATTTATATGTTTTTAAGAAAAAAAATAATGAAAAAATAGATAAAAGCTTAATATATTTATATTGGAAACAAAAAGATATAATTAATCATGCTAGACAATATGCTAATAATTTATGTTTGGAATGTTTCGAAAACACTTGTGATTCTTTGGTTTGTGAAGAATGTAAAAAATAAAAGTTTATAAATTATTTAGAAGACATTACAAAAATTATAGAAAAATATATTTGCTTAAAAATTATTTAGAAGAGAAATTATAAAAATATATTTGCTTAAAAATTATTTAGAAGAGAAATTATAAAAATATATTTGCTTAAAAATTATTTAGAAAAGATTATAGAAATATATTTGCTTAAAAATTATTTAGAAAAGATTACTTCTCCTTCCCAGATAAAAAAGAACATTTTTTTTTAAAGTCATATAAAAATATATATAAATTTTTTAAGTTGGATAAATTAATCTGGGACGGAGTAGTAAAAAAAATATATTTGTTTAAAAATTATTTAGAAGAGATTATAGAAAAATATATTTGTTTAAAAATTATTTGGAAGGATTATAGAAAAATATATTTGTTTAAAAATTATTTGGAAGAGATTATAAAAAAATATATTTACCTAAAAATCATTTAGAAAAGATTATAAAAAAATATTTGCTTAAAAATTATTTAAAAGAGATTATAAATAAATATTTGCTTATAAATATATTTAGAACAGATTATAGAAAAATATATTTGCTTATATTTGCTTATAAATATATTTAGAAAAGATTATAGAAAAATATATTTGCTTATATTTGCTTATAAATATATTTAGAAAAGATTATTAAAAAATATATCTGATAATAATTTATTAATTTTTCTTAATAAAATATATTTCTATAAGAAACATATTTTATATATTTTAGATAATTTAAACAATAATAGTTGTGGTTAACTGAGAAATAGTAATTGTTGCTCTAATCTGTGGACTGGCACTTCCAGATCCAGTTGCTCCGTCTAATATTACAGTTGGTGAGAAACTAGTATGATTTCTTAATTGAAAAGTAGCTGCAAAACCTCCTGGTGCTCCAATAAAAGGAACAATTAAATCAGATTGCAAGATCTCAATAATTACAACAGAAGAATTTTGAGAAGCACCTGTAGGAGAACCAACAATACTTCCAGGAACAACATTATTATTTAAAAATAAGGTAAATTGACATGGTTCAATATGGTAAAGATTATAATAAATATGATAAAATCCTGGTGACCACAAATAAATTAAAGATTCTCCAGGTGTATGTGATACAGAGCCAAAAAGAGCATTATTACTATCAAAAACTACAGGATCTTCAGTGGCTAATACTTGTGTTGAAGTTGAATAAGTATTAATAAATGTTGCAATTCCTGCAGGCTGTTGTGGTCCAGTGTCTCCTCGGGGGCCTGTTTCACCAGGAATTCCTTGTTCACCTGTATCACCACGTTCGCCTTGTTCTCCAGTATCTCCACGTTCACCTTGCTCTCCTGTGTCACCACGTTCTCCTTGTTCTCCAGTATCTCCACGTTCACCTCGTTCACCTTGTTCTCCAGTATCTCCACGTTCACCTTGAATTCCTTGTTCTCCTTGTTCTCCTGGTTCACCTTGATCTCCCATTTCTCCCTGTCTTCCAGTATCTCCTTGTGGTCCTCTCTCACCACGATCACCTTTATCTCCCTTATCTCCTTTTTCACCTTGAAAACCTCTCTCTCCACGCTCTCCTTTTTGTCCCCTATCTCCTTTTTCACCTTGTTCTCCTTTTTCTCCTCTGGCGCCTTGTCTTCCAGGACAGCCTTGTTCACCATCTTCACCCTTAGGTCCAGGACTGCCGCTTCTACCGGGGCTTCCAGGTCTTCCGCGAGGTCCTCTTCTTCCAGGTCTTCCCCTTTCACAACAAGGGTTATAACACTTTTCTTTGCAAGAACACTTTTCATGAACTTCTTCTAATGACTCATCATCATAATCCATTTGCTTTTTGTTGCGGTAGTAAGATTTCTCTCTTGACATTTTTTGAATAAAATTAGAAAATTTAAAAAAAATAGTTGAAGTATTGTATTTTTTTTTAGATTTGTATTTTTTTACACAAATGTATAAAAAAATATCTCATTAAATACACATAATAAAGAAAATTAAATTAAAATAATACATTTAAAAAATATTTTTAAACTAAAATAAATTAAATTAATATATTTTTTAACAAATATTTATCAAATAAAATTAAAATTAAATTAAATCCAATAAAATAATACAAAAATACAAAAATATTATTATTCGAAAATAACCTTTAGGTTTAGATAAGGGTATATCTTTTTCCTCTATTCAGTAAATACAAAATTTTAATTTATATTTTAAAAAAGAATTGCTCTTACTTCATTTGGACTAGTAATTATCTAATTAAATTACTAAATTAAAAACTTTACTAGTCCAGTTCAGATAAATTGGGTTTTCAAAAAAAAAATAAGTATATGTAAATTTATGTTTAAATATTTTTAAGTGATATAAATATTTACTTAAAAATATAGGTTTTACTTAAAATTTAATATTGTTTTAAAAGTGAAGAAAAAGATCTGGCCCAACTTTGTCGGCGTATTTGAACTGGACTAGTACTTTATATTATTGCATTTCAAATAATATGTACTACTCCGTCCCAGATTAATTTATCTGACATATTAAAAAATTTATATTTATTTTTATATGAATTTTTAAAAAAATGTTCTTTTTTATTTGGGAAGGAGAAGTAAGTGGTTCAAAAAAAATCGATAAATAATTGTACTAATCAGATTTATATGAAACTGAGTACGACTCCGTCCCAGATAAAAAAGAACATTTTTTTTAAAATTCATATAAAAATAGATATAAATTTTTTAAGTTGGATAAATTAATTTGGGACCGAGTAGTAGTAAATATTAAATAAAAATCTTGAATTAAAATATGTATAATTGAGTGTTGTAAAAAAATCACATATTAATCAGCCAATATGAAACGGAGCAGTATTAAATAATAAATATTCCTGAAATAATGAAAATTTATACAAAATTTAATATAAATTTAAAAAATATTTTTTTTTTTAATTAAAATGATGTCTGATGTAAGTATTTTTAAAAAGAAGCAAAAATGTGTTGGAATACCTTCTAATCCTGGATGCGGAAAAGATAAATTACTTCAATTTTTTTATGAAAATCCAAAAGGATCTGGAATTTTTAGAAAAACATGCAAAGAATGTATATCAAACCAAAGAAAAATAGAAAAAGAAAAAATAGAAGAATTAAGACAAACAATTAAAAACAATTCAACCGAAGAAAATAAGTCAAATAAAAAAATAGATAACGAAATATTAATTGAAAAACTAAGATTATTGGAAGAAATTGCTGAAAAACTTAATAAAGAAATTGAAAATTATGAATTAAATAGAATTAGAAGTAATACTCCTGATCAAGAAATACACTAATGATATTCAATGGAAGTTTTATTACTTGTAGATTCAATTACATTTAAAAAAATATTTTTAATATAAAAATGAAAAAAAAATTTTTTAATTTTATATTAAAAATGTCATTTAATATTAATTTTACAGAATTAGATGTGGAAGATATTATTCAATTTGCAGAGCTTTTGTTAGATTCTTCATTTGAAATAGATGAAACTTCAAACTATAAAAATGGACTTTTAGTTCACGTTTTATTAAATATGCAAACAAATGATTTTGAGTTTATTGGAGGATTTTCTAAAGAAGAAATTGAAAAAGCTCTAAATTTCTTTAAAAATATAGAAGATGCAGAAGAATATGAAGAAGATAATGTAGACAGATATCTTGAAATTTTAAATGAATTAAATGAATATTTTATTTAAAAAATAGTACCTATTTGAATTCCATTACTATTTAAAACAGCAATTTCTGAAGTATTTAATCCATATTTCATAATATTTTTTGCTTCTTCTGGAGCAAAATAAAAATAAATAAGGGACGTGGACTAGTTCGATTTAAAATCGTTCCTGGTGTGTATCTTGATGATATAATTGTATTATTTAATCCTTTCATAAATAATCATTTTGTACTTTTTTATATTTAACATATTCAAAGAGATCTTGACTTTTTTGATCTAATATATGTAAATTTTTAAAATAAAACATTTTAAAAATATCATTATCATTCAAATTTATTATGAAATAATACACAAATTTTATTATCAGTTAAAGATATATTTATTGTTTTTAAATTTTTTATATTTTTAAGATTAAGTATTATAAATTCTGTAATAATATTTCTTATTAGTTTAAAAAATTTTAAATATTTTTTAAAAGATGGCTTTCCTTCATTATAACTATCAATAATTTTTTTTACTTCAATAATTTTATGCATATGCAAATCAAATATTTTTCGAATTTCTTTTGTCATTTTATTATAAGAAAAAAAAACTAATCAAGTTAATATAGATTAAATGTTCTTTTAGGATATAGGATCAATTGAGCCTACATTATAGTGTTCCGGCTCTTCCTTTTTCTGGTTCTCATATAAACTACACAAGTATTATTTCATAGATTTATAAGGTAAGAACTTTTTGTTATTTATTTTTTTGTTATTTATTTTTCTTTCTTTTGTATAAATTAAAAATTTGATGATTATTGTTCTATTCAAATGACTTTGTAAATAATTTCTCATTTTGTTAATATAGAAAATATCTTTTAAATTTATCGCATAATTATCAAATCTATCCATTATTTGATTATAAGTTTTGTTTTTTAAATCATGAATTAAATCATTTTCTTTATCTTCATTAATTAAGCTCATAACAAAAAGTTTAAGTAAGATATTTTCTATTTTCATTTTTTATTTTTCTAATTTTTTTCTTTTTTATTTTCATTTTTTTGAAATAAATATTGTCCAAAGGATAGAAGAACCCAAAAAGGAAACCCCGAACTCATATAATATGTCAAATTTTAAAAGAATTAAAGTGTAATTCTTTTAATCAATTAAGTTCTTATAATTAGTCTATAAAATCTCAAGGTCCAGACTTTCAGTGAGACAATTTGAACTTAACTAGTAGGCGAAAAAAATATTTCTTTAGAATTTTTATAAAACAATATCATCCCAAGGAACCTTCAGGTTCTTCCTCATTAATCCTGATTTTTTATAATAAAAAATTAGAAAAATATTTTTTATTAAGACTCCGTCCCAGATAATATTTTGTTGAACTATCCAAGTTTAAAAAGTTATATGCATTTTAATACTTTTTTATAAAAAAATGTTCTTTTTTATTTGGGAAGGAGAAGTATAAAATATATATCTTTAAAATTTCTATAAAAAAATATATTTTTCTAATTTTTTATAAGATAATATATTTCTTTAGATTTTTCTAATTCTTTTATAACTTCATTAGATTTTTATAATATAATATAATTTTTTAATTTTTTCTAATAGAATATATTTCATTATATTTTTATAACAGAATATATTTTTCTAATTTTTATAACAAAATATGTTTCATTAGAATTTTTATAACAAAATATATTTTTCTAATTTTTTTATAACTTCATTAGATTTTTATAACAGAATATATTTTTCTAATTTTTATAACAGAATATATTTTTCTAATTTTTATAACAAAATATGTTTCATTAGAATTTTTATAACACAATATTCTATTCTAATTTTTATAACAAAATATGTTTCATTAGAATTTTTATAACAAAATATATTTTTTTAATTTTTTTATAAGTTCATTAGATTTTTTATAACACAATATATTTTTCTAATTTTTTTATAACTTCATTAGATTTTTATAAAAAAATATATTTTTCTAATTTTTATAACAGAATATATTTTTCTAATTTTTATAACAGAATATATTTCATTAGATTTTTATAACAGAATATATTTTTCTAATTTTTATAACAAAATATATTTTTCTAATTTTTTTATAACTTCATTAGATTTTTATAAAAGAATATATTTTTCTAATTTTTTTATAACTTCATTAGAATTTTTATAACAAAATATATTTTTCTAATTTTTTTATAACTTCATTAGATTTTTATAAAAGAATACTAGTCCAGTTCAGATAATATGTCAGGTCAGATCTTTTTCTTCACTTTTAAAACAATATTAAATTTTAACTAAACCTATATTTTTAAGTAAATATTTATATCACTTAAAAATATTTAAACATAAATTTACACATACTTATTTTTTTTTTGAAAACCTGACATATTATTTGAACTGGACTAGTATATTTTTCTAATTTTTTATAACTTCATTAGAATTTTTATAACAAAATATATTTTTCTAATTTTTTTATAACTTCATTAGATTTTTATAACACAATATATTTTTCTAATTTTTATAACAAAATATATTTCATTAGATTTTTATAATATACTAGTCCAGTTCAAATAATATGTCAGGTTTTGAGAAAAAAATTATTTATATGTAAATATAAGTAGACTTGTTTAAAAGACATATAAAATATTACTTAAGGATAAGCTTTTTAATTAAAAATTTATATGGTTAAAAAAGTGAAGAAAAAGATCTGGCCTGACATATTATCTGAACTGGACTAGTAATATATTTTTCTAATTTTTATAACACGTTCTTTAGAATTCCTATAACAGAATATCGTCCCACATTAATTCTAATTTTTAATTTTTATTATTTTTTCTTTATTATTTTTGAAATAAATATTCCTTAAATTTTTTCATTGTCATTATTTCTTTACCATATTTTATTGCTTTATCTATATTACCTGAGGTGTAATTCTCATCTTTAATAACTAAGATATCAATATCTTTTGTGACACCATCTTTAGATACATATCCTATTTCTTCCATTTTTGTTTTCATTTCTGTATCTGGTCTAGAACCTGTAAATGCAATAATTTTTGTTTGTAAATTTTCAGAAGTTTGCTCTTGAATTTTTATTTCTTTATGTTTTTTAAGCCATTGTAAAAAATTATCAATATTATCTGCAAATTGTTCTGCTCTTATTTTTGCAATTCCATTTATTTCTATTAATTTATTTACCATTTCTTCTTTAGGTAAAGAATTTAAATCATTTATATTATATTTTTTTAAGATTTTTTTACTTAAAGTTTCTCCAAACCCTTCTCCAAAAATGTTACTAGCATGCATTATTTTATCAAGCGGAACATTTGTAATTGCATCTTTTATATTTTCACAAATCTTTTCAGAATTTGTTCTTCCAAAACGTTCTAAATTTTCTATATCTTTAGGTTTCATAGAAATTATTTTTTTTAAAGTATCAAATCCATTTTCAAATAAAGTGTTTATACCTTCAATACCTAAATATTTAATATTTAAAGTATGAATAAAAAATTGAATTCTTGCGTTTCTAACATTTTCATCAGAATCTAAATCTGTTAAAACAAATTCTACTTTACTTTTGTTCCAAGAATAAGATTTTTTAGGTAAATCAGGATACATATCACCATTACCTTCAGTTAAACCTTCTAAAGCTCTAGGAATTGTATTTCCAGCATGTGTAAAAAGAATTATAGAACCAGGTGAAATATTATTACTAAATATAAATTTTGCATTATGTCCTGTTGCTTTTTTTATATCAATACCTAAAATATTAACAGGTTTAATATAAATAACTGGATTTAAATAACCATCTTTACTCGAAGCGTTCCAAACTATTTTTTCGACTTTAGCTTCAATAACTGTATCAATCTTAAAAGCAATTGCATCTTTAGGTCTATTTATACTTGGGAGTTCAGTAGGTAAAATATTTTTAGATATAACTAGACCATCAATATCATATTTTGCTTCTTGTCTTCGAAGAGTTAATTCTTCAGTAATTAACTCTAAAGACACATTTTTAACTTTTTTAAACCAAGGTGTTTCAAAACCCATTTTTTTAAGTTTTTTCAATTGTTTGTAAGGTTCAAGAAAAATAGGATTATCTTCTTTATCAAATAAAATAAGTTGATATGCATAAAAATGACATTTTTGAAGTAATTTAATATCTAAACTATCTTTCGCATTTATTAACCCAGAAACTAAATTTCTAGGTTTTTTTAATTTATTTTTTGAATCTGAATTTTTATCAGCAAATTTACGAAAAGTACTATTATGTAAAACAAATTCACCTCTAACAAATATTTTTTCGGAGGAAATAGGAAAATTTAAATATTCTAATAAATACTTTTTATCTTCACCAATATCGCCATTACCTCTAGTAAAAAGTAATTGTTCATCTTTTGAACAAATGTATGATAAACTAACACCATCAAGCTTGTCTTCTAAAATATATTCAGATGTATCACTCTCAGATTTGTCTTTTTCTAACCAATTTTCTAATTCTTTAGCAGATTTTTTACCTTTAATTTTTGCTAAAGAAGGCATTTTATATGGTAAAAGAACGCCATTTTTTAAAGGTAAAGATCCAGTTTCATTAAATTTTTTATTAAATTTATTTTCATAAAATTCTTGAAGAAAATCAAACTCTTCATCAGTTATAGTTGATTCTGAATTTGTGTATTGTTCTTGAAGATCAACAAGCAATTCATAAAATTTATCTTGAGATAAATTTTTATAGTTTGGGATCATTTTATAATATAAATAAAATAAATAAATAAATCGTTTTTAGATTAAAAAAATATAATAGGTATAGTTCAAAAATATCTCTTCTAAAAATGTTTAATTTATCTGAAATGTTCAAGTTTATATATAAAAAATATAATTTTATATCATAACATAAGTAAAGAAAAATATCTAAATAATTGAACAAAATATTATTTAAACTTAAGCATTACTTAAAAATTATATTTATTTATTTAAATCTCATATTTTTTTGAAAACTTAACATATTATAGGCTTTCTAAATTTTCTTGCCTCCTGAACTTGAGAACCTAAAGATTTTTTTGGACTAGTATAATTTTAAACAAATTTTGATTTGTCATGGAGTATTTCAAAAAACAATTTTTGAAACACACAACCACTATATGAACTTGATTATTTTATATATTTATAAAAAATTGAAAAATAAAAAAAATTTTTAAGAAATTAAAATGGAACAACTTAGAGATAAATTAAAAAATGAAAGTGACAGTGTAAAAATAAAGGAATACAACCTTTATTATCAGAAAATGAGTCTCGAAAACATAGAACTTGAAAAAAAAATCGAAGAAAATAAGCAATTTTGCTTAGAATGTATTCATAAATTAACAGAATATTATAAATCTGAATCTAATTAAATAAAAAAAAATTATTAATTTAAATAAATTAATAATTCTTATACCTAAATAAATTCCTTTATTATTACAAAGAATTTTATAATTTTCAATAGTTTTTTTAATATGCTTAGAATGATATGGACATCATTTACCTTGTTGTATTCTATTATAACAGGCGTTAAATATTTTTTCACATACATTACATTTTAACAGCATTATTTGGAATTTCTAAGATATATTCATTATCATTGTTTTTACATATATTTAGGTAATCATCAATATTTACTTTTAAATTACCTAAAGATTTTTGACACCATTTACGTTATTGTATATTATTATAATTTAATTGCACCTTTTTACAGTTCCATTTACAATAGTTGTTGGTACTTCATCATAATTATCATTATAGCGGTGATAATTACCTTTATCTTTACAAATATTTTTATAATCATATAGGTTTCTTCTTTATATTTTCTTTTAATGTTTGTATTCTTGGTAAATTAACAACAATTTAATGCTGATTTTTATATTTTAAATGATACTATATTTCCAAGTATTTATTTTTAAAATATTCACTAAAAACTTTTTTTACATTAAAATTGTTTACTATTAAATTATTCAAATTTGATTTCAACGAAAAAAATATTTATAAGTATGAGTTTTAAAAATGTATATATAAATTAAGAAAATCTAGACCGATTACATCCCAACTATATGAACTGAATTAGTAATAAAAATGTAAGATTATAAAAGCAAATTAATCTTCAAACAAGCTTTACTATTTGGATAAAAATTTACTTTAATATAAAGTGAATTTTTATTCAAAAAAAACACATAACAGTTTTTATTAATATGACTATTTGTATTTAACTTAACTTTTACAACAATATTATTTCCTTAATTGGTCTATATAAATTACAATTTTCAAAAATATTCCATTTTTTATCTAATTCATTAATAATTTTAAAAGCCTATTTATATTTAATTATAAGGTTAATTGTTTAAATTACAGATTTTACTTAAAAAAGTTAGTATTATATTTCAGAATCTAAACTAACTTTTTTTATCTTGAATAAAAATTATTAAAAATAATACATATTAGTAACGAAATGCTTAATACAGATTCTAATTTTCTCACTCTCCAACTTTTTATATAATCACCTGACATATAACTTTTTCGACTTGGATCTGCGACTATAATATATTTGGTGCTGAATCCTGAGTTTTACATATAAATTTTTCATACTTAAAATTTTATATGAATTCTAAACTGGACTAGTATTATGTGGAACTTAGTATTAATTTGGGTTTTTAAAAACTAAAAATTTGAATTTTTTTTAATTTTTTATATTTTTAAATGATTTCTATATTTTCAGAAAAAGAGTGTGATGAAATTTATGAAAGAGGTTTTTTAACTTCTGATGAAAATTTTAAAGTTTATCTTCAAGTTTTAAAAATATTATTATAAAAAAAGATAATATACAAATTGCTTTTAAAATTTTCTGAACAAAAATTAGGATGTCATTTGGACAATGTAACATTAAATTTAATAATATGTACTTCTCCGTCCCAAATATAAAGTAGGCGGCTATCCAACTTTTTTAAAAGTCTCATAAAAATACATATAACTTTTTTGATAGATTGGATAAATTAATCTGGGACGGAGTCGTATTAAAGAACCAGGAACTTTTATTTTACATGAAAATGAAATTATACAATTAAAAAAAGGATATGGTTATTTAATAATTGGAGCTAAAATGTATGAATATGGTTTTAATCCAACTTACCACACATCACCATTAAATATACAAGATGAGAGGTGTGTTATATCAGTCATCTCTTTAGATATTTATAAAGAAAAAAAAATTAGAATTCTAAAATCAAGTAATAATAATAAATTACACTATTTAACTTTAAAAGAATCAATTACGACTCCTTCCCAGATTAATTTATCCAATCTGTCAAAAAAGATATATGTATTTTTATGTGACTTTTAAAAAAGTTGGATAGCCGCCTACTTTATATTTGGGACGGAGAAGTACAAAACTACCTCAAAATATTCCTGAAAATTGTCCTGAAAATTGTCCTGATTATGATTTATATATTTATTATGGGTATCTTAAAAATTAAATATACTTCTCCGTCCCAAATAAAAAAAAACATTTTTTTATAAAACAATATTAAAATGCATATAACTTTTTAAACTTGGATAAATTTATCTGGGACGGAGTCGTATGTTTTATTAAACATATATTATTAAACAAGTTTTTATATTAAATTTTGTTAGTATTCATTTTAATTTAGAATAAAAAAATCAAATTGCATTTCAAAAAAAAATTTATTAAATTAAAAATATACTTTAATATTATATTGATCCTACATTTTCACTATTTAATCTTGATTAATAATAAGATATAATTTAATTTTTACTAGTCAAGTTCAAATAAATTGGAGCAGATCTTTTTTATTCACTTTTTATATCATATAAAATTTTAAGTAAAATCTTTATTTTTAAGTCAGTATTTATATTACTTAAAAATAATTAAAGATAAATTTAAAAATAGTTAATTTTTTTTTGAAAACCCAATTTTATAGAAATCCTAAAGGATTCAGGAGAATTTAATTTTTAAATCAATATTATTTCCTTAATAGGTCTATATAGATTACAATTTTCAAAAATATTCCATTTTGTTTCTAACTCATTTTCTATAATTAATAATTTTAAATTATCTGCTACGTTTTTATTAAACAATGATTTGATTTCATCTAAAGTTGCATAATTTGCGTGTAAATCATAATCTTCATAATGAATTTTTAATTGTTCTTGCTTTTCAATGAATTCTTCTTCAATAACCATATTAGATTTAATATATCCTAATAACATTTTAGGAGTATAAAACCACATTCTGTTTCTGTCTCTTCCACCAATCCATCTACAAAGTGATTTTTTATGTTTATAATCAACAATTTCAAGTTTATATTTAATTAATAATTTTTTTAATATTTTATAAATGATTTCTCTTATAAAACCTGATTTACAAGTTGTTCTTTTTTTAAGAAATAATTCATTCAAATGGTCGTAACAAATACGTAAATGAAAAGAATATATTTTCTTTTTTCCAATTTTCATATTATCTTTAAAAAATTCTTCAATAAAATCAATAGATAACATTTTTTATTTTTTTCAAAAAATATTTTTTTAATTCATTTTTTAAATAAAGTTTTTTTGGTCAAGTTCACATAAAATAAGTAAATCTAGTTAATTTTTAAAGATTTTAGATATTTTTTATTATCTTCCAAAGAAAAATAAATTTCTTTAAAATTTAATATTATTAATTCATCAATTGTTTTATGTATTGTACATCTATATTTTTTACAGTTATATGAATAATCATCAAAATACAAAAAAGAATACTACTCCGTTTCAGATCAATGACGAACCAAGAAAATGGAACCAAGAAAATGGAACCAAGAAAATGGAACCAAGAAAATGGAACCATTCGGTTCGCGGGAACCTGAAGGTTCTTTCGGTAATTCATTTTTATATCTTGCATATAAAATTATTTTTTTCTTATATTTTTATATATTATTTTACAAGTTTGATTTAATAATTGTCACGTCAATTCATTAATATAATTTTTTATGTGCGCCTTGGTGCACACGGGAACCAAATGGTGGGACTGTTCCTTATTTTTTAAATAACAGAGAGCCTGAAGGTTCTCCTGATTAGTCCCTGTCCCACACTAATATGAAACGTAGTAGTAAATAATTTAAAAGTTTTTTATAAAAAATTAGAAGATATATATTATTTTAAAAATATGCTTATATTTTTTGGAACATTTTCTAAACTTTTGTAACTATATTTAAAACATTTAAAAGAAATGTATAATGTTTATAAAATTTTAGGTTAAATGTATATATATTTTTTGGAACATTTTTTAAACTTTTGTGACTGTATCTAAAAAATTTAAGAGAAATATATACTTTTTATAAAATTTTAGAGAAAATGTATATTGAATATAAAAATGTACTACTCTGTCCCAGATTAATTTATCCAATTTAAAAAGTTTATATGTATTTTTATATTGATTTAAAAAAAATGTTCTTTTTGAGCCTACATTTGGTACGGAGAAGTATATTTCTATAAAATTTTATAAATTATTTAAAAGAGTTTTATAAAAAATTAGAAGATATATATTATTTTAAAATTTTTTTTATATATTTTTGGAACATTTTTTAAACTTTTGTCAATATATTTAAAAAATTTAAGATAAACATATACTTTTTATAAAATTTTAGTTAAAATGTATATTGAATATAAAATTATAGAAATTATTTAAAAGATTTTTATAAAAAATTAGAAGATATACATTATTTTAAAATTCTGCTTATATTTTTTGGAACATTTTCTAAACTTTTGTGAGTATGTTTAAAAAATTTAAGAGAAATGTATACTTCTCCTTCCCAAATGTAGGCTCAAAAAAAAACAATTTTTTTTTAATAATATAAATATACATATAAATTTTTCAATGTGTCAGATAATATGTCGATCTGGGACGGAGTCGTACTATTTATAAAATTTTAGTGGAAATGTATATTGAATATAAAAATATATATTTCTATAAAATTTTATAAATTATTTAAAAGAGTTTTATAAAAAATTAGAAGAGATATATTATTTTAAAAATCTTCTTATATTTTTTGGAACATTTTTTAAACTTTTGTGATTCTATTTAAAAAATTTTAGTGGAAATGTTTCCTGTTTATAAAATTTTAGTGGAAATGCATATTGAATATAAAAATATATATTTCTATAAAATTTTATAAATTATTTAAAAGAGTTTTATAAAAAATTAGAAGAGATATATTATTTTAAAAATCTTCTTATATTTTTTGGAACATTTTTTAAACTTTTGTGACTCTATTTAAAAAATTTTAGTGGAAATGTTTCCTGTTTATAAAATTTTAGTGGAAATGCATATTGAATATAAAAATATATATTTCTATAAAAATATATAAATTATTTAAAAGAGTTTTATAGAAAATTAGAAGATATGTATTATTTTAAAATTCTGCTTATATTTTTTGGAACATTTTTTAAACTTTTGTGACTCTATTTAAAAAATTTAAGAGAAATATATACTGTTTATAAAATTTTAGTGGAAATGTATATTGAATATAAAAAAAATATTTAAATATAAAATTTCATAAACTTTTTATATAAAATTTTATATTTAAATACAAGTGGAGAAAAATATCTGGATCAATTAGTCCCACGATATTAACTGGAGTAGTAATAATTATTACTTTAATTTATAAATTGTATTTTATGAAGTCTTGGAAATGGACTAGTATTTTATAAAAAATATAATTATTAATAATTATATTTTTTCTAGATATTTTTACATATTTAAGAGAGTATATACAATATTTTTTTTTATTTCTTCAAAAGTTCTATTTAAAAAAACATTCTGATTAATTGAAAATTTTATTACTACTTCTCCGTCCCAAATAAAAAGTAGGCGAACTATCCAACTTTTTAAAAAGTCCCATAAAAATACACATAACTTTTTCAAGTTGGATAAATTAATCTGGGACGGAGTCGTAATTGGGCCAGATTTTTTTCTTCACTTTTAAAACAATATTAAATTTTAAGTAAAACCTATATTTTTAAGTGAGTATTTATATCACTTAAAAATATTTAAAAATAAATTTACATATACCGGTTTTTGAAAACCTGACATAATTATAGGAATCCTAAAGGATTCTCCTAAACTGGACTAGTAGTGTAATTAATCAGAATGTGTTTCACTAATAAAAATATTTTTATCAGTGATAACTTTATTAAAATTAGAATTTTCAAGTTTTATTAAAGACCATTCATTATTTAAATGTTTTGAAATAAAATCCATTCCATTTTTTTTGTTCAAGCCAATACAATCTTTTCTGTTTTTACTTAAAAATATACATTATCAAATGAATTATAATGTAAATATCTCTTTGTTTTTTTGTTGTAAATAATATAAAAAGTTTTAGACATTTTATGAATTTTATAATTTTTTTTTTAATTTTTCAAATCTTGAACAACACTGAAACTATATTAGATGAAAATATATACTAGTCCAGTTCATATAGTCAGAGCAATTCGGCCAGATCTTTTTCTTCACTTTTTATACCATATTAAAAATAAATATTTATATTAATTATAAATATTTACACATAAATTTACATAGAGCTTAATTTTTTTTGAAAACCTGACATATTGTGGGACTATCTGAACTGGACTAGTATTATATATTAATAGATTCTAATAATTGATCACAATTACCAAATTTACATTTGCCTGTCCAACTTCCTTGTTGCTTTAATTCAAACCAATAAGGTTCTTTTATTTTTTCATTATTTATATAAATTATTTTATCATCTTTATTTAATTCTGAAACTGACAATGTTAATAATAAAAAACTTCCAAACATATATGCAGTTCCAGGACTATTTGTATATTTTTTTTTAAGATCTTCAGAAAAAAATTCAAGATCTTTAACTATATTTAAATATTTATTAAATAATTTTGAATTACATTCTGAAGCAAAAAAAGTAATATCTGGTGATCCAACAATATTATCAGATAATTTATGAAAATAAAAAATATAATTGTAATTATTTATAAAAAAATTAAAGTCTCTTAAAACTTTAAATCCCATATCAAAATATAATCCGCCATATTTATTTATAATTTCTATTCTTGCAAGATTACTTGCAAATGCTAAAAGTTTTGAATTGTATAAATTAATAAAGATATTTTTTGTTATAAAATCTTCTACCATTAAATTTTTAATAATAATATTTTTTTTAGAATTTTTTATTAAAATAATTGTTTTGGTAATTTTTGAAGGATCAAGACACCAAAAATAATGTTTCCATGAATTTTCAAATACATCGATACTATCAATATAATTTTGTAAAGTTTCCAATGGATATTCAAAAGGATTATCTTCATGAGTAATCCAAATTCTATGATGTATTTTTGGTATTTTATTAATTTGAATTGGATTGAGAATTGTTTCTAAAAAATTTTCAAATAAAACAGTTTTAAAAGATTCACATTCTTTTTTACATAATCCACATTCTCCATAAATTTTTAACTCGCTTAAAGGTTTACATTTTGAATATGTTTGTTTGCTTATAAAATAATTATCAATTATTAATTTATAATTTTCTAAAAAATTTAAATGGTTTTCTTCTGTTATTTTTTCCATAAATATTTTTGGCAACATTTTTTTCTTTTTAACTAAGATATTGTATTCCGATGAATCTAATAAAATTTTTTTAATTTCTTCAAAAGAACCTGATAAATCATCAGAATCTCTTAATAAATCATCAGAATCTCTTAATAAAAAAATTTTTGTTAACATTTAATTAAATTTTTTCTTTTCTTATAGAAAATTTAAAAAAAAATTTTCTATTACTTTGGAAAAAAATATATAGATAAAAAGTATATGAACAAATAAAAATAATAATACTCCGTTTCATATATTGAGAGAACATTCAGGTTCGTCATTGTTCTCACGTAGAGTAGTATATTTTAATAAAATTTTGTAAAGTTTATTTACAAGTCCAGTCTCAAAAAAACTTTAGGTTCTGTCAGTTTTAAAATAAACTGAATATTAATATCAAAGAATTAATAATTCATGTTAAAGTAGACTTTAATAAATTATTCGAATATATTGAAATTTTTTTTTAAATTGAAAAATAGAAGGTAAAAATTTATACTTTTAATAATTAAGTTTTAATAAGTTAATGTTTATAGAAAATATTTTTAGTGATAACAAGTTCCTGTTATTTTTTTTTTAATTTAAGTTAATAACAGTTAGAGTTTTATTTTTTAACTAAAAATATACTCAAAATATTATTCAGTGAAGATGAGTGAAGACAAAATGTTCTTATTGTAATTTTGATTTTTTAAATTTTTAGTGATGATGAGTTAGAGTTTTATTTTTTAACTAAAAATATACTCAAAATATTATTCAGTGAAGATGAGTGAAGACAAAATGTTCTTATTGTAATTTTGATTTTTTAAATTTTTAGTGATGATGAGTTAGAGTTTTATTTTTTAACTAAAAATATACTCAAAATATTATTCAGTGAAGATGAGTGAAGACAAAATGTTCTTATTGTAATTTTGATTTTTTAAATTTTTAGTGATGATGAGTTAGAGTTTTATTTTTTAACTAAAAATATACTTAAAATATTATTTAGTGAAGATGAGTGAAGACAAAATGTTCTTATTGTAATTTTGATTTTTTAAATTTTTAGTGATGATGAGTTAGAGTTTTATTTTTTAACTAAAAATATACTTAAAATATTATTTAGTGAAGATGAGTGAAGACAAAATGTTCTTATTGTAATTTTGATTTTTTAAATTTTTAGTGATGATGAGTTAGAGTTTTATTTTTTAACTAAAAATATACTTAAAATATTATTTAGTGAAGATGAGTGAAGACAAAATGTTCTTATTGTAATTTTGATTTTTTAAATTTTTAGTGATGATGAGTTATAATTTTATTTCTTAACTAAAAATATACTTAAAATATTATTTAGTGAAGATGAGTGAAGACAAAATGTTCTTATTGTAATTTTGATTTTTTAAATTTTTAGTGATGATGAGTTATAATTTTATTTTTTAACTAAAAATATACTCAAAATATTATTCAGTGAAGATGAGTGAAGACAAAATGTTCTTATTGTAATTTTGATTTTTTAAATTTTTAGTGATGATAAGTTAGAGTTTTATTTTTTATCTAAAAACATACTCAAAATATTATTCAGTGAAGATGAGTGAAGACAAAATGTTCTTATTGTAATTTTGATTTTTTAAATTTTTAGTGATGATGAGTTATAATTTTATTTTTTAACTAAAAACATACTTAAAATATTATTCAGTGAAGATGAGTGAAGACAAAATGTTCTTATTGTAATTTTAAAAATTTTATTTTTTTAAAATTTTAGTGATGATGAGTTAGAGTTTTATTTCTTAACTAAAAACATACTCAAAATATTTTTCAGTGAAGATGAGGGAATTCAAAAATGTTCTTATTGTAATTTCGTTTTTCTAACTTACTCTCACTGAAAAATATTTTTTAAAAAGTATTCATATATTCTTTTCATTTAATTATTTTTTATTTTAATATTATTTACACTTAATAAAATAAATTACAAATATTAGGTGTAATTTATATATATATAAACGTCAAAATAATTTTTTTGTGTAATTATTTTGACGTTTAAAAAAAAGTTTTCGAAAAATTTCAAAAAAATTAAGAGAAAAAATAAGTGTTAAATTTCATAAAAAAATCAGTTCTTGAATAAGTAATCGACAAAAAAATTATCCATATAAAAATACACTTAAAAAAATAATTAATTTTTTACTACTCCGTTTCAGATCAATGACGAACCTAAAGGCACCATTTTCTTGGTTCCTTCGGTAATTCATTTTTACTTAACTCGATTATTCATATAAAATTAGGTCGCCTACTTTTAATTCACTAATTTTATATATTAACTTATAACTACTAGTCCAGTTCAGATAAATTGGGTTTTGAGAAAAAATTTATTTATATGTAAATATAAGTAGACGCGTTTAAAATAAATATAAAATATTAATTAAGGATAAGCTTTTTAATTAAAAATTTATATGGTTAAAAAAGTGAAGAAAAAGATCTGGCCCAATTACTCCGACTATATGAACTGGACTAGTAAGGATTTATTTGAAACGGAGTAGTACCAATCTTTTTCATAAAAAATGACATGTCAGGTTTAAAGAAAATATTTTTAAATTATAAAAAGATATTTTTTTAAGTAAATATTTACTACTCCGTTTCAGATCAATGACAAACCAAGAAAATAGAGCCATTCGGTTCGCGGGAACCTAAAGGTTCTTTTGGTGATTTATTTTTATATTACTCAATTATTCATATAAAATTATTTTAATCTTATATTTTCATATATTATTTTACAAGTGTAATTTAATAATTGTACTTATTCATTAATATAAATTTTTATGTGCGGCCTGGTGAACACTGGAACAGTCCCACCAATATGGTTCTTTGTTTTTTGAATCGCCAATTAGTTTTACTATTTGAAACGTAGTAGTAAATCAATCGGTGATTCATTTGTACTTCACTTATTTATTCATATAAAATTATTCTAATTCACTAATTTTTTATATTAATATTTAAGTATTCATTTAATATTTATACTTATTAATAAGATCTGGTCTGAAATATTATTTGAACTTGAATAGTAAAAATAATATTATATAAAATAAATACTAGTCGAAAGGAATATTTAGGTTTTTTCATAGGAATAGCAAAATCCGGATACTTCCGGATAAAAAAACCCTAAATCTTACTAGTCCAGTTCAAATAAATTGGGTTTTGAGAAAAAATTTATTTATATTTAAATATAAGTAGACTTGTTTAAAAGACATATAAAATATTACTTAAGGATAAGCTTTTTAATTAAAAATTTATATGGTTAAAAAAGTGAAGAAAAAGATCTGGCCCAATTTATCTGAACTGGACTAGTATAGAATTAGAATTTTAAAAAATATAGCATTACATAATTTAATACTACTTTGTTTCATATGAATCTGTGATTCATATAAAATTATTTTTATTTACTTATACATTATTTATCAATTTATTTTTTGAATTTCCTATTAGTCCCAAGGAAACTGAAGATTCTGCCACTATTTAAAACAGAGTACTTCTCCGTCCCAGATAAAAAAGAACATTTTTTTTAAAACTCATATAAAAATAAATATAATTTTTTTATCTGGGACGAAGTAGTAGTAGATAAATATTATTGAAAAAATGTCAATACACTCATAATTTTAAATATTTAGTGACATTTTAAAAATTTATAAAGAAATATAAAAAAATAAAAGAGAAATGAAAATTTAATGACCGTAGTCTTTTTGGAAAAGTTTCCAAAAATTAACATAAATATACATTATTATTCCTTACATCTAAAATATATATGAAGTGTGTTGAACTTAATTTTTTTTTAAGAATTATAAATTTTTTATTTTGTCACACATTTTAAAAAATTACTGAAGTATTAATTAGAAAATAAAAATATCTAAAATTTAATAGTAAGTACTTCTCCGTCCCAAATGTAGGCTCAAAAAAGAACAATTTTTTAAAAAGTCATATAAATATACATATAACTTTTTTGACATATTGGATAAATTAATCTGGGACGGAGTCGTAGAAGTTATGCGTCCGTGTCGAAATATATAAATATTTACTTAAAGATAAGGGTATTACCCAAAATTTTATATGTTTTGAAGCAAAATATCTGGACTAAAATATTTTAGGAGAACCTATTTAGGAGAACCTATAGGAAGGTGGTATTATATATTTATTTTTATGTCTTAGTAATTTCTTTAATTTATTATGTTATTAAAAATTCTAAAAAATTTATGATAATTAATATATATTTAAATTTTGGAAACTTTTCCAAAAAAACTATGGTCATTAAATTTTCATTTTTTTAATATCTCACTCTTTTAATTTACCTCTCAGTTCTAAAAAAATTCTGAATCTATTCCAAATTTTCAAATTCTTCAATTTCATTATAAATATGGTTTAAAAAATCTTCAGAAATATTTTCTTTAAGATCATCTATACTTAAATTTTTTAAATGTTTATTTAAAGGATCTATAAAAATTGTGTTTTTTTTTAATTTTCTAACATCTTTGCATTTTATAACTTTTTCAGATAATAACCAATATTTTAGTTTCATGAGATTTAAGTCTTCTTGCATAATCCAATCTTTAAATTCATTTAAAGGACAATCTTCATCGTTTTCGGGTTGGTAAGGTGGAATTAATAATCCATTTTTAGGATTATTCATAAAATTATCCATAATATCATCCAAAGCTAAAGTATTTGATAAGTTTGCATCAGGATTTATTTTAAATATATATTCTAAAGGTTTATGCATATATTTTTTACCATGTTTATCTACTTTTGTATAACCACAATCATCTCTAGTTAAAACATTCAATGGTTTAATTCCACTTTCACTAGAGATTAATTCTACAATAGAATGAACATATTTATACTTACCAGCAGACCATACATAAATGCCTTTAAAATAATGTTGAGCAAAGTGTAAAAATTCAAATAAATATGTCCTATAAACTCCCCAAACTCTTAAACTTCCTTCTGAACCTTCATCAATATCCCCATTAACTAAATCAAAAAGATAAACTCTATTTCTTAGATTAATATTTTTAGGATCTGAGTATAATTTTAAGCTTTTATACATATCAGCATCAAATTTTGAATGTAAAAAAGTAAGATCTAAATCAACAACTAAATAAAAATTTGTTAGTGTTTTTTGCATTTTTTTAATTTGATTTAAAAAATAAATAGAAAATTTTTTAAGAGAAAAAAATATATTAATAAATTAAAATTTTTAATATGTATATTTAGTTATTGTGAAAAAAATACTAATAATTTTTCACAATAAATTTTAATTTTTTTGTGAAAATTAAAATTGAATAATAATTTATTTTTAATTCTTTTTTAAATGCAAATAAATATTTTGGAAATACCTGATTTCCTTCAAGATTCAGAATTCTATAGAAATTTAGATTTGAATTTCAATGAACTTATTACTATCCCTGAATTAAAAATAACTTGTGAAATAAATAATATTACAGATTTCAAAAATCTTTTTGAAACATTAAATTTTTTTGGTGTTAATAATTTTCCAAATAATTTTATTGATTATTATTTAAATAATAGTGAAGAAGTTTTCAATTCTTTAAATAAAAAATCATTAAAATTTAAAATTTTATTAATAAATTTTTGTAATTTAAAAATAGAAAATCACAATCAGTTTTTTATAACATATAAAATTATTAATTTATATAAATTACAAGATTATGATAATTATATAGAATATGCTTTGAATAATGCAGATAACCTTTTTAAAGACAACTATTTTAAAGATAATAAAGATAATAAAAAATTAGTTAAAAAAATTTTTTCAACACAAATATTAGAATTAAAAGATTATAAAATTATTGATGATAATATTCATTTCACTATAAAAAATAAGAAATTATCAGAAGAATATAAAAAATCAACAAGTATTATTTCAATAGAATCTGTTTCAAAAATAATAGATGCAATAAAAAATAATATTGATTATGAATATGATTCTAAAAAAAAATATTTTGAAAAAAATATTCCTCGTTACAAAAAAAATAATCTTTATTTGGTTTTTTATAAGAGTTTTTCAACTTTAATCTCTCCAATTATCATCAATGAATTTAATAAAAAAATTATTTTAAAAGAATTTCAAAAAATATTGGAATTTATAAATAGTTAAAATAATTATTTGATTTATTTATAAAAATGGAGATAAATATTTCGGAAATTTGTCCTTCAAGATTCTGAATTCTATAAAAATTTAAATTTAGATTCAGATAAATTTATTAATATCCCAAAATTAAAAATGGACAATAAAATAAATAATATTATAGATTTCAAGAATCTCTTTGAAACATTAAATTATTTTTGTGTTAATAAATATCCTGAGAATTTCATTAAATATTATCAAAATAATAGTAAAAAAGTTTTTGACTCTTTAGAAGATGAAGTATTATTAAAAGAACTTTGCAATTTAAAAATAGATATTACGCCAACATTATAAACAGTTTTTTATAACATATAAAATTATTAATTTTTATAAATTGAATCCTGATAATTATGATAATTATATAGATTATGCTTTAAATAATGCAGATGACTTAGATGATAAATATTTAATAAATGATAGAGAATATACGGCTCTGGTTCAAAAAGTTGCTGTGACAAAAATATTAGAATTTAAATTTAGATTTATTTATCACTTAAACTATATGTTTACGTTTAAATAATAAATATTTATTAAAAAAATGGGAAACATCAGCTTTTAATCTTAATTTGGGTGAAATAAAAAATGCTAAGATTACAATTAAATATGTTTTTAAAATAATAGAAGATATAAAAAATAACAATATTTGTGAATATGAAGAGGGTTTGCTTTATTTTAGGTTTTTTGGTATAAAATTATTTATAAATGAATTTAATAAAAAAAGTATTTTAAAAGAATTTGAAAAAAATTATTGAAAAACTTATTTTATTTATTAATTCTATAGAAATTTAAAAATAATAATTTAATTTTTATATTAATTTAATAAAAAAAGTATTTTAAAAGAATTTGAAAAAAATTATTGAAAAACTTATTTTATTTATTAATTCTATAGAAATTTAAAAATAATAATTTAATTTTTATATT
>Ga0208244_100378_pt1 | contig 47964 bp, 54 predicted proteins | sample SubbioCR12Aug_5A_FD_184828 | JGI IMG/M metagenome (GOLD analysis project Ga0208244, IMG submission 184828) | Serpentinite rock and fluid subsurface biosphere microbial communities from McLaughlin Reserve, California, USA - CR12Aug_5A (SPAdes) | ecosystem: Environmental > Terrestrial > Deep... | reverse complement strand
CCGGCGCCAGACCGACCTCCGGGGCCAACTGGTTAAGGGCTTGCATCAGCAGGACTCGCTCGGCGTCTCGTCCGTCGGCAGACCGAACAAGACGCAAAGTTTTTTTTGGACATCAATAATGGCATTAGCCTGAGCCAGTCTGCGGCGCAGACGCTCATTTTCCTGGGTAAGTTGGTGCACACGACGATCCTCGGCTTGAGCCGGGTCGGCCTTGCGCCCGCGTTTTTGCGGCGCCAACGCGGCGCGCTCATCGGCAGCACGCTGCCTACGCCAAGTGGACAGATGGGAGGAGTAAATCCCTTCTTTGCGCAATAAAGCGCCAATCTCACCCAACTGGGTACAGCGATCAGCGGCCTCCAGGATACGGCGCTTGTCGCTGCTGGTAAATTGTCGGCGCTGGGCGGTGGCAACCACCTCTGGGTCGGGCCGCGCGCCGGATGTCGCGTTTTCAGCCGCCCTACGGGCGTCTTCCAACGCGACCTCCGGCGCAGTTACTTGTGATGATTCCATGGTCTCTGCTTTTGATTTGCTCATGATTCTGGCCTACCTTTATACTCTAATTTCCGAGGGGTAGGTGTCTCAGGTCATATTGGCACAGGGGGGGCACACGAAATTCCACAAAGTTCAGTGTTGAGTTTAAGCAGTTTTTTTATACAAGTAATATTATTGCTAGAAAAAAGGGGCTTATCACCTAACAAGGCTGTCAACCTGACTAAAATTACTGCGCGATTTTGTGCAATGCGCTGCGCACATTTTCGCACAAAACTGCTCCGTAATTTGAGCAGGTTACAGCGGCGTTGGGCGTAATAACATGGGCTACTCGTTATCCTTACTTTCAGTTCAAACCTCCGATGCGGTCGAGGCACTCCAGCAGCTTGGTTACGTCCGCACTGGTCAATCGTGCGAATATGCGCGGGAACCTCTATCGAGCTATGCGCTCTCCACAAATTGGTTCCTCATAGTTTCGCGTGGGTGCGACAGCCGCTTCCTGCAACCAAAGATTCTGGGGCCTTTGTCTGAACACTTTCCCGTGGTTGCTTGCTCAATCGAGGAACATGTGATGTCCAGTTCCGCCGAGTACTGGGCCGGCGGCAATCAGGTATGGCGTGCGGAACATGTCGGTGAAATTGGCCCCATTCACTTAAAGACTTCTGGCATCCTGCCACGCGGGTTTGAAGCCATGGCTGCGGAGCACAAGGAAGCACAGGAAGCGGATGGTGGCGAAAAGGCTGGCGTTGACCACTACTTCGACATCCCACTAAACGCGGCCAAAGAAGTTATCGGTTTCAAGCACGATGAAAACATTCCTGGCATCGACTACGAAGGCTTCGAAGCTCTCCGCAAGATTTCCTCGTCTGCCGATGCCAAACCTTGGTGGTGCCTCTGGAAATGACGCCCAACCTCGCTCCCTTCGGACGCTGGAAGCTGCGCGATAAAGCGCCGCGCAGCGCCGGTTACCAACAACGTTAGGACTCACAACCATGTCATACGACCAAGGATACTGGCACACTGATAGCTGTTTCGCGAAGAACCTAGACGAACAGTATGCGGGCACGCACATAGCGGTCTATATCAAGTGGTGCATTGAAAAGGGCTTCCTATCCAAAGATCTTCTTGTGTCGGATACAGATGCGCTTGCTTCCATCCGAGATGGACAAATGTCGATGAGTGAGTATTTTGAAAAGTATCTCGACTGGAAGTTTGGTGAATGGAACTTGAATGAAGAAGGCAACGCATTCACAAAGTGCTACTACGATCGGTATCTTGAAGAAGTCTCAGTCGAAGTACCAAGCGCAGTCCTTGGGCCAGAAAGCAACGTTGATTTTCCAAAACTCTACGCCCTGCTCGATGAACGCCTAAGACAGTTTCAAGATTCTGGCGCTCAAGCCTTCTATAAGTCGAAAGCCAAGTCATGGTGGAAGTTTTGGTGAGTCCTAACCCGGCGTTCGAGAGGGACGCCGCAAAAGCGCGGCGCCCCTTAGCTTTACGTTGAATGGCAGCTCATTGAATCCCTGCCGACATTGATCGCAAGGCTGCGAGTGTCAACTAGGGGGGTCGGCAGTGATACTTGGCGAATCAAAGGTATGGGGAAGGGCGAATTCAACCTGAAACAAAAGACTTGAAGGGACAAGTTGCAAGCAAATTGAATCCGAATAATACGGGTCCAATATCGTCAGCTGCTCTCAGATCAAGAGTTAACCGCGTCCTTCAAGTTTTTTCCAGGTTTGAAACCAGGGATATTGGCGGCCGGGATGGTAATGGGGCTTCCGTTTTGTGGGTTCCGACCGGTCCGTTCGGCGCGAGCCTTAACTTCAAAACTGCCAAATCCGACCAAGGTGACTGAATCCCCGGATTTTAAGGTCATCTCGATGGTTTTGAGCAAGCCATCCAATGCCCGTGCTGTATCGGCTTTGGTTAATTGGGCGTGCTGAGCGATGGCGTCGATTAATTCGGATTTATTCATGCTGCGGATCCTCTATAGAATTGAAAAAAGGACTTTATTTATAGCTCACAATGACACGATTTTCACCTATTTCACCTAACCAGGTTAAATATTTTCTTTTCGCAGTGACTACATAGCTTATCCTGAGGCACTATAATACTGATTCCGATCGTTAACAGCTTTAATATCGAATTGGTACCAATTCGCTATGCTAGCCGGTACCCATGCGGCCTTTTCCACGGCACTCAACCTGGGCGGGCCGCAGTCTTCGAATATCCGGTTGCGCCCGTTTCCTGGGGCTTGGCGGTCCTGTTTTCTTTCATGTCGGACATTGACATCCCGACATCGAAAGTTGGGAGGCCCTTATTCTTTATCTCGGTCACGCTGAAAAAGCGCTTTGGCCACCTGTCTGGCGTCAACTATCTTGGTCGGCTGACGTCTTACCCTGGAGCATATTGCCTGTACCTGTCCGGTGTTTGGGGGCTTGGCAAGGCGGCTTGATGATCGATTACCACGGTAAAGCCCGGTCGGTGGGCAAAAGCCAGATGCACCACAACCTGTATCCGGTCGACACGGTGCTGATTAAAAGCGAACCACTCCGGATTATCTCGCAGCGCGTGGACATGAAGGGCAGGTCATTGCGCTGGTTAGTGGAAATCCTGAAGGCGAACCATGGTTATTACCTTTTGGGTGAGTGGAGTATTGAAATCATTTTCATGATTTACTCATGTCGTTTTTAATAAAAGTCGCTTCAAAAGCTTTACAAGAGCGATACTGCTGAAGTCGATTGGCAAAGGTAAATACATCATTCATTCCATACTGCTGGAAGATATCAAGGCCTCTATCTAAAGATATTTTCCATCCTTTATCAGTCACGATGTGGCGAGCATGGATAGTTCCGGTGCCGTCGAACTCCCAAGTAAAGTTCACACCTATAGCGCTGCTGGATTCCTTTATCTTTTCTAAGTTTTCTTTTTGCTGTTCACCTTTAAACTCATCTTCCGTGGTTATCAGGTGAACAGACACTTCTTCATCCTGGGACTTGAGTTTTACAACAGTCTCGAGAAATTCCATAAGATTGCGAACTTGATAGAATAGCCGAATGTAAGGATCTGTAATGGTAATCTTGGTCGCCCCTATAAGATAGGGTCCGAGCAAAGTATCAAAAGAGATGCCTTTTTGATTCTCCTGGAAGTTTAGGTGTTTCTCCTTGAGCGCAGGCTCAACAATTTGCGGCACCTCTACTGAGTCTAGTGGCATTCCTGCTTGGGTTGTCCGCTCGCCTTCTTCGCCATCGGCAATCGTCTTGTGGTAATAGTGAGGATATTCTTCTTCTTCCAGAGTGGTAACCGACTTAACTTGTTGAGAGGAATCCAGATAGGCGAATCGCACGTTCCCATAGGTAGAGTCGATTCGCATTAGTTGGTCTTTGACTCTTTTGCGTCCTTCAATAGCAAACCTCAGTAGCTCCTCAATCTCCTCCTTAGATGCGTCGCCTTGCGGGAAGAGGATCTTCATCAGACCGGAGAACGTTTTATTGATACCGTCACGATCCCGTGTCGAAATATCGGATGACAGTGAAAAGTGCTCTTGGTAACGATCCGAATAATCGTGATTGCGCAAAGAACGAAGGATTTCGGCCAAATAGTCCACTACAAATCCGTAACCGCTGGAAAACATCTCACCACGGATAATATCGACTTCCCAGCCGGGGATATAGAAATGGATGCGATCCAGAAACGCAGAGTCGTAAAACTTATCGGGTAGCTCATCGAACAGGTCGGAATGCTTAAGCATATAGGGCACGGTATGCTGGGTATTGCCCACAAAAACCATGGATGCCTCAGCGCCAAGCGTTTCAACACCGCGCGAGAACGATTTGTTCGCCATGTAATTTTTCATGATGTCGACAAGGGCTTTGTCCACCCGCTTTTGCTTGCCGGCAAATTCGTCAAAAGCAACACAGTCCCAGTAACCGACCAAGCCGATCTTGCCTGACGAGTTGTTCACGAACAGCTTCGGAACCGAAATCTCTCCACCAGAGATTAGAATCCCGTGAGGTGAAAATTCCGAGTAGATATGTGATTTACCGGTACCCTTTGGGCCAAGCTCAATCAAATTGTAGTTACGTTCACAGAAGGGAATTAAACGGATCAGTTGCGTCAGCTTACTGCGTTTACCAAACATCTCCGGATTAAATCCAACGCTTTGAATCAACAGATCGATCCACTCATCCGTTGTGAATTGCTTGCGCGCTTCAATGTAACTACTAAAATCCAATTGCGATAGCTGGATGGGCTTTAAGGTCGACAAAATCCAGGGGCTGGCGTTTTTATCTTCAGTGAATTCGTATTCGATGTCTGCAATGCACCATATGCCGCTGACCAGCAATTTTGGATGGGTCTTGACTGTTCTCGAATCAATTAATACTTGTTTTAGTCCTAGATTGGAAAATTCCGCTTCATACACGTCTGCTTTATCATTCAAAGAAACGCTAATTTTATCGATAACTTTGTAACGCCCCTTTTCCTTTATGTTGGAACGTACTAGCCCCGCCTCATTGCGATGCACATAATGCTTGCGCAAAATTTCCTTGACCGTTTCGATTCCGGTTTGGATCGTCGCGTCATCACTGGTGGCGCAATATTGCCCAAGCAAATATTCCAAAACGTAAGAGGGAACAATGGCATTGCCCTTAACCGTCTTGACGAGATCTTTGCGGACAACAAGTCCGGGAAAATGGGTATTGATTTTCTGATCTAAAGGAGTCATCAGTTATCAGCCTTCAGTTATCAGTTGCTTTTCTATCGAGCTAGCTAATCCAACCAACATAGCAGATAGTTCGCGGGTTTCATTCAACCAAGATTTTCCTTGAATGGGTTCGATGTATCCAATGTCGATTCCGATATAAATTTGCGTCCTCAGCTCACCACATGAACCTTTTGCATAGTGCAAAAATCTGATGAAATCTTTTTTTGAATTTCTTTCTGATCCCTCAGCAATATTGCAGGGAATAGATAATCCAGACCGCGTAATCTGATCTCTAAAGCCAAAATCCTTGCAATCAGCAAATGACTTGGACAGCCGCGCTGATCGCTTCCAAACATCCAAATCCTTAAATTTCATTCGATTTCCTTTATACTGAAAACTGGCGGCTGATAGCTTAGAAGTCAAAATCGCTAGTAAATGAGCGCCGCATCATATATCGGAGCGACTTGTATTCTTTATAGTGGGAAGTCCCTGCGTGCTTTTCCTCCAGGCGGAGAATGACTTCTTGACCATTCGCTTCATCTGCTTTTCGACTGAGCACGAAACGCAGCTGCAACTCACGTTCCCTCGGGTTTCCTGAGGTCAAATCAAACGTAAGGTCATGGCTGTCAGAGATCAGTTCGCCAGCTTCGGAATAAATCCCTGCTCGCAACACCCTAGGTTGAATTTTGTCAGTTACTGGACCTGCCTGATAGAGCGTCACAGCCAACTGCCCAGAAGTAATCACCGAGCTCGCACCACGGAGAATATCGACTTCAACCGCGCTAACATCGCTCTGGCGCTTTTTATTGATCTTAATGACCGGGATCACCACTTCCTGTAAAGACGCACCACCATGCACGAAACGACTACCGGAACCTTTTAGCCTCAGTCGATTGATTGATTTCGGGATTTGCACTTCGACATCCCCGCATAATCCAAGCTGGTCAGCTTTAAAGGTATGCAAACCTGGCGAAAGCTTTAATTTTTTGCCGAGGATAAAACGTCGATCCCGATACAAGACAACTTCACCTTCAGGCTCGACACCCAAGAAATCACTTTCGGCAATTTCTCGGTGTTGATAGATGAAACCGTGGTCTGCCGTGATCAACAAGTTATTGGCATTGGCGGCGGTCAGCTTCTTTACCAACTTTAAAAGATCATCCAAGGTTTGTTCCGCTGCTTCGAAGGCTTGGCCTTCCGAATGCATCTTGTCACCCGTATGATCGATTCGGTTATGATAGATATACAACACCTGATTGGCCTTTAGCAGTTCCCGGCTATCGTCGCGGTTCATGGTCATAAAATCTTCAGCGGCTATGGCTTGCCCACCACCATTCAACTTTGCCTGCAGAATTTTTGTGCGGTTTGCCGAGCCTTGCGAACTTTGCCCATCCACGAACACCGTGCCGGTTTCGTTGTCGGCAATCGCCAGTTCGGTATTGGGTAACAAAGCCGCCATGCCAAGTTGGGTATAACTAGGCAGCATGGCAAGCGCAGGCTCAATTTCTGCACTGTAACGATCCTCTTGGCGAATAAGGCTCAGCAATTCATCGCCGATCTCGTAACGCATGGCATCGGAGATGATCACACAGACCTTATTGTCCTTGCGCAGGAACGGACGCACCCAATGCTCGAAGAAAGCCCTCTGCTTGCGCACAGGAAAGGCTTCCCATTTGGACGCTGCATCCACAAAGCTTTGGAAGCTATCTCCCAGCTTGAGTAAATAGTTATTTGAATACAGATTTTCAATTTGCTCGACCAGAGTCTCCATAAGAGAAGCCTGACCGGACATTTGTACGTGGTAAGTAAATTTACGATATAGCTGATCAAGCCGATACCAAGATCGGCTGTAGCGCTCAATACCTTCAGCCAAGTTTTCCATTACCAGTTTCGACTCTCCCAACGCTTGTATAAACTGCGCAGCGTAATCGATAGCCTCGTAAAGGTGCCGGAACTCTCGATACCAATGACCTTGCCGACGTTGACGAACCCAAAGAGCCACATCGCCACTGGATAGGGTCCTCGAAGCAACTGCCCGAACCAAATCGCTGATGATCTTTTGGTCAATCAGACGAAAATAATCCAATTCAATCAGCACAGGAAGATCCCGTTTAGCCAAGTCTTGCTCAACCCCAAGCACATCAGCGCATTCGGCGGAAAGCGTTTCAAAACAGTTTTCAAACTGACGACTGTCTTTCCAACGTTTCAGAAACACCAAGGCATCGCCGGTCAGATTTACTTGACCGTCAGTGCCCATGGCATAGCATGACTTGAACAACTCAATCGCAAAATCACGGATGCTGGGTTCGTCGGATTGGTAGCCATAACACCTGGTCAATTGTTCCCAAAGAAAGCCATCCAATGTGCATCGGCCAATCAACTTGATTTTATCGTCACGGCCCTCGGCCAATTCCTGCAGCAGGTTTTCTAAGACGGAATCCATACGGGGCTCACTGGCAGCGCAAACCGCCAGCATTTTCAAGCGAATTTGCCCGGGCGAGTCGTCGCCACGCAGCCATTTTTTGAGCGCGTCCTTACGTTTGACGGCTTGAAAAAACTCGGCATGGTTCTGCACAACGTCAGCGAACTCCAAGCCCAGTTCCAGTTCGGACAACCATATCGCCACCTGATCAGTCCGAAACTCACCATGAGCCAATTGCACGTCCAGCAACCAATTATCTAACTCATCGGGTTGAGGGCCATCGCGATAAAGCAGGAACTTTTGCTCGGGTTGCTCGCGCAAAATTCGATATTTGATGCCGAACTCGTTATTGGTCAGTTCAAGCTTATGGATGTCGGGCAGTGACAGCGCCTCGAAATCATCACGTAACTCCTGTTTGGCGTCGTACCAGAAAACGATCCGGTGCCGGTTGAAGAGTTTTGCTAGGGCCTGAGCTATGCGATCACTCATAAAATAATTTCCTTAACTACGATGAGATACATAAAGCAAAACGTAGCGAAAGTTTTCAAGGGAAGTCGCACTTTCTTATTGGTCGCTTTTATAGATTTGTTACCCACCCGTATCCTCCTCAGACTCATCTGTTTTCGGCTGGAGAGCAAGCTGCTGCCAATCATCGGTTATAGCTTTCCATTGCACAGCGCGCGGAGATTGGTTTGACCAGACATCCCAAAAGTCTGGATCATCAGATTTCGGGCGTTGGTTTTCCGGTAGAGCATTCATTTGCACCAATATCGGTAACTCGGATGCCCAACCCAACAGAATGGCATTGCGTGAAGGTAGCGAAGGCAAATCACGTAAAAGGCCTCGCAAGTTATCAGGAACTAATTTTTGAACTAATTCCTGATCTCGGTCGTTGCTAATACGGTGTAATAAAAAACTATTACATTGAGACAGAACTGTGGGGGATAGCTCCGAAGGTCGCTGAGAGGACAGCACTAAACCCAAACCAAATTTGCGTCCTTCACGGGCTATTTTCTCAAATATCTGGCAACAAATAGCAGCAGAACTCTGGTTTTCTGCGTTGTCCTGATAGCGTTTGATAAAGTTGTGTGCTTCTTCCATTACCAGCGTAGTGGGGAGTGTTTTGCCATGATTTAGCTTGCGGAAACGCTGTAAGGCTTCGAGCGTCATACGAGCAATAACAGCCGTGATGATATGGACAATTTCAGCAGGTACCAACGACAAATCTATAATTGTAATCGTGCCGTTAGCGGCTTGGTCGTCACCGATATAGTCTGTTAACCAATTATCTAAAGTAACGTGATCTGTGCCGGATGCAATTCGACTAATTCTGGTATCCGTCAACATTGTTCGGATACGCATGATCAAATAATCAAAAAACTGTGAATTGTTTTCTTGGCTGGCCAATGACTCTAGATGATCAGCAAATTGCGCTCCATCAAACTGTAGCGGCGCATCTTCATTAGGTCCTGATTGATATACAACTCCACCAATGCTGTTCAAATACCCTTGGAAATGGCCTATGACACTCTCAACAGCGCTGGCCGGAAAATCGTTATATCCAGTTTGTCCGTTCTGTTTTCGAAAAGTTTGCTGTGGACGGTCAAGCAAAGCCTGCATTTGATCCCGCAAATAATTTATGCTTTCCAAATGGTCTGGATATTCCCGCGAATAGGCATCAAGATCTTCTAAAAAAACAGGTAACTTAGGTCCAAACTTCCAGCCTTCGTAAGTTTCTCCATTTCTAACCTGAGACTTTAAAGTGATCAATATTGAGCTGATTTTTCTGCGAAGCAAAAAAATCGAGTCTTCAGTGAAATCGGAGCCACTCCGCATCTCCCGTAATGCCCTACGCAGAAGTGGACGCTGGGCTCGTTCGCTGGCTTGCGTAAACGCGCTCCATTCTGCACTATTCCAAAACCATAACGGCACCTGAAGTTGCTCAATAGCTTCGCTAGGTTCTACCGCGAATACCCGCACCTTACTTAGGTCTCGGAATGTGTTAGCGTATTCCCCATTTGGATCAAGCACAATAAAACGAGCATTGGGCTCTTTTTCCTGCTCACATTCTTTCTTTGCGGCTTCCAGTGACCATCGAATCAAACCAGCCACGGAGCAAGACTTACCACTGCCAGTATTGCCCAACACTGCCAGATGTCGGCCAAACAAACGATCAGGATCAATTTTGACTTCTGCATTTGCCGCCAGCGGGCTGGTGCCGATTTTTACGCGGCGATTATCACCAGATTCGACGATGGAACGGAGCTGTTTTTGTGTTGGCAACAGTACTGCATCGCCTACAGACGGAAAAGATTCGACTCCACGCTTGAATGTGTAACGATCATCGCCATCCTGATCTTTACTGTCGTACTGTAAGGTACCCAGTGGGTTCAAACTCATTTTCCTTAACGGATAGGGTAAATCCACCAGACCGAAATCCTGCATGCCCTTGCGCTTGGGATACTGGGAACGTTCGACCGTAATCCACTCTACTTGTCCTACCAAATAACCATTATCACTGGGGATGAGAATGTAACCGTTAATCCTTGGAAACGGGCGCGGAGTGCCCGTGTTCAAAGCCACTGAATCGGGAGCCTCAATATCAAGCAGCACTTTGATTTCGTCAGGCGATACAAAATCAATGCTGCCTATTCTGAGAGAATCTGCGTAGGCAAGTGGAGAATAACTCATTTTAAATCATCCACGGTTCCATCGTCCTTTATGCTCGGAGCAGGACTAATTACTGGAGCATCCGTGTTTTGCGTGCCAAAACGCTGTTTTAAAAGCTCACTCATACGGAAGGTGGCTTTATCAATTGCGGATTTAGGTAAGTAGTGTTCGGTCAATGTTTTCAAATCACCCAAATGATTACCGACCAACAAAGTAATTTGCGAAGGACGCCCGATTTTCTCGTAGGTTTTGATGATGCGTTCAAGCGGATCGTCAAAAGAAATAATGACCAGATGGGTCGATGGGATAGTGAGCATGTCTTCGATGATACGGTTGATATGCTCGTCACCAAAGCTGTAACCGTAAGTTACCAATGTGCTGTTCGGGCGGCAGATGGCCGCAGCAAAATCCCTGAACAGCTCAACATAGGGATAGGCGGCTGTTTCTCTGTCCTTAGCAGAATTAGGATAGATCATCAGTTGATGCGCCGTTGCGCCATTTAATACGGGTGCTTTCAAGTAAGGATTAACGCTTTCGGCACCAAAAGGTAGTCCGACGCGGCGAATATCCTTACCAATCTGCACCCAATCAACGGAGCCATGCAATTTAGTAAACCGCGCGACACCTTCGAGATAACGCGGTTCACCCCTGATACCGGGCGGATTGTAATGCATGTCCAAATCCAGCCGAGACGACCGGAATATCGGCATCAGGTTGCCTAAAAATCTATCTAAGAGATGCAAACCAGCCAATTCGGCTCCCGCTTCAATCAAGCGATCATAATTGGTGGTAAAAATATTCAGGCGATCACGTGTTCCGGTGCGACTGGCGAAGCTCATCAGGAAGTTGATGAGGATGTTAAAGGCTTTTTCCCTTGTATCTTCTTTTGCTGTAGCAATGCCGGTTTCGCTGGTTAGTATCGACTGTGAAAATGCTTCAAGAATACTGGTAATATCGTCACGAAGCTGGCCCGCTCGTTTATCCTCTAAAACTTCTAACCCGCGTAGCAACTCGTTGGCAACCCGAATTTGATCTTCAATATTTCCCTCGGTGCGATCCGTACAAGCTGCAGAAGCTTTAGAAGCTGTGCTAATCTTGTCTGCAAATTCAGTGAATGTTGACGTTTCCATGCCCGCTGCACTCTTGTCAGCAGCCAAATAATGCACCGCATGCGTCAATCCAGAACCCGCTAATAGTGAGAGATGCTCTGACTGAAAAAGCGAGGTGAGCCAGGGCTCAATCCGTGGGCGTAGCTCGCGTTCTGTAAATATCTGCTCTTTAGTTGCCCATGAACAGTTATTGTCTGAAGATAATTTGAATTGGTCATCCCCTGATGTTTCAAATCCAACGATTTCAGCGTCATCGCGTGTTTTAATAAAGTTGAGCTGGGGATTTTTCGGAGCGGAAGTCATTTCCTTTTCTAATTCGGCAGTCATGTCAATTTCCATTCGCTAGTGAATTAATCAATTCCAGGCCGCTTTCTGTAAGGCGATATTTTTGCAAACGGCTATTGGGTTTATCTGGCAGCGTCATTTCGATCAAGCCCAATTCGAGTAGGCGCTTGATTTGCTTGTGCAGTTCGCCGGAAACGGTTTTGTGACCAAGATACTGGGCTAGTGCAGACTTTCCGATTTCCTGCTGATGCAATTTAAACATGACTTTAGCCGCAAGCGCCGACTCTAGCCGTGAGTCTAGCCGTGACTCTAGCCGTTGTGTTTCATTGGCTTCTGTAGCAGGCGGTTGTGTTTTCCTCGATTGGTTAGCGGTGAGTGTCAACGGTGCCGCTAAACCAACGATTACGCGGATGCGTAACGCTAGTTCTTCAATTAACGGCTCAGGCAAATGATTAGCCTTGGCTTCGCGGAATATACCGGGTATGCCGCTGCCCCATTGCTCAATTAACTCTAACTCACGGAACACACGGGCTATTACCGGATTACGGATCTGGGAGGCACCTCGCTTCATATCTTCAACCGTCAATCCCGGCAATAAAAAGCCCGGACTTTCCACCTCAATACGGTCATCAAAGAAAGCGATACGGATAGGGGTGCCACGGTGAGAGTAATCGGCGTGAACCAGAGCATTGATTACAACTTCGCGGAGAATATTGAGCGGTATACTCCAAACATCCTTACGTCGGACTTCAGAAAAATCAGCACCGCGCATCGCGTGTTTTTTCAAGAATAACATGATGCTGTCAACTGCTTGCGGCAAGGGATCGAGAATGTCGATATGGTCAAAAATATCGGCCTTGTCGGTACCGATAAAGCGTCCACATTGAATCCAGGCATCGTCGAAATGAAAGCGGCGGTCTTTGCCGTAAAGCAATATTCCGCCATGAGTCGGTACCCACTTACTCTGGTGTTGGGTGATAAGTTTTAGCGTTTGCAAAGCCGTCTCATTGATAGTGCGCTTTCCTGCAAAGCTGGTTTGGATTGCCTTCATGTCCAGATCATCCAATGACAATTGCGGCATCGGTAAGGAATCGAAACTAATACCTTCCACGCCGCGCCGCAGTTCGTCAATCAGTTGCCGATCTGCCTGGCGATTAGTCGAACCCAGCCGCACAAATACACCGGTTTCCGCACCCTCTTTGCGTAAAAAATGCGGGCGGGAATTGCTGGGGAACACCTCAACCACTAGCAAAGTTTTAGCATCAACCGTCGCCAGTTCGATATTCGGTACCAGACGCGGCGAGATGTTGTCGGCAATCAGATTGCACAAGCGTTCTTCTTCTGACAGGGGATCGTCAACGCCAATAATGTGCTTATCATCGCTGACACCCACCACCAAACGGCCGCCGGCGCTGTTGGCAAATGCAACCAGGGTTTTTAATAGCGGTTTGGGCGAGGACAAGTCACGCTTGAACTCCAAGGTTTTGCCTTCGGATTGCGCTAACAAGTCGGCAATCAAGGTCATGATTTTAAGTCTCCGTGGCGGATAGACCGGTATGCGTCCAATCTATTTGAGCAACCAATGATTGCACTCGTTATTGTCTTACCGGTGCGCGCATACAGATTAGACTTGAGTTGCATAGCCAGCACGTTTCGGCTCCAACCACTTTCCAGGGTTTGCTGGAGATAAAAGTGGGCTTCTTGCAGGTCAGCCGACTTGTTAAAAATCAAGATGTTGTGACCCCAAGGGATTTGGGTAAGCAGCGCGGCAAGTTCACTGTCCATCCCAGCCCAGGGAATGCTCTCTAATTTGGCAACAGCTTGTTGCCAAATTGCAGGGCTGCAGTAAAAACGGAAGAAGGCGCGACAGTAACGCAGGTTCTTGGATGAAAACCCGCCGATATCAGGAAATGTATCCTTCAAGTCTTTACTAAAAGCGTCAATAAACCCGCTGCCCCATTGCGCATAAGATTCCCGTTCAACAATCTGCGCCCCGAGTTCGTAGTACAGGGTAATCAATTCATCATTGGCAGCCAACGCTATCTTCATACTAGCCGAATGAACCCGCTGCTTGATTTGCTTTAGCCATGCCTGATAATCAGCATGGGTGAATAAGTCAGAAGCCGTCATAACCGCTTACTCATCTTGAGCATCCAGCCCGGGAATCTTCTTCAACGCAGCGCCGAATTTGGGGTAGTTGGCTTTTACACCGTCATCCAGATCGATTGCGATTTGTTGGGTGGCGAGCGGGTAAAGTCCATCGTGTTGACTCACCATATCCGCGAGATCCCGTAAGCATCAAAAGCACTATCACAGCTCACCAGAGGGACTTGTTCGGCGATGGACTGGGCGATCAAGAGGCGATCAAATGGATCGCGGTGATGAAAGGGCAAACTGGTCAGGATGGCCGTGTGTCCTGGCAAGATGGGCAAAATCCGAAAATTATTGATTGCCAGCTGTTGTTCCATAAATAACGCATAAGGTTCTGGCAGCGCATATTTGCCCAGACTGATCTTGATGGCTATCTCCCAATAAGTTGCAGGACTGACGCTCACCCTGGTTTGTGCATCGCTGATGATTTCTTGCGCCGGAGTAGATAGCTTAGGGTCTGCCAGCAGAAACCATAGAAACGCATGGGTATCCAGTAGCACCCTCACGGCATGTAATCCATAAAATCATGCAGATGGTCGTCATCCTCGTTCACTATCTTGAGTTTACCCTTGGCGCTGCCCGGTATGCGGTGCAATTGACCGCTTGGCCGCGTGACATAGCGCTCTTCAATAAAGTGAACAAAATCCAGCACTTCTCGCGCTAACTCGTCGGGCAGTGTTTTAACCTCGGCATAAATCTCTTCAGCTATGGGCATGGTTGTGCTCTCCACATGTGAAACAAAAAATCATTCTTCCCCCGTATCCAGGCCGACAATCTTTTTCAAAGCCTTGCCAAACTTAGGGTAGTTAATTTTAACGCCGTCATCCAGATCGATGTCGATTTGTTGGGTGGCCAGCGGGTACAGCACCTCGCGCTCGTAGGCTGCCAACTCCGCGATCATCTTGGTGATCTTCTCGATTTCCTTCAGGGCTTTGGTTTTCTCGCTCTGGGCGGCACTGGCACTGATGCTGACCGCTTCCAGATGGTTTTTATGAGCAGTCAATTTGGTGCGGAACTCGCGCAGATAGTCGTTGAGCACAACACTGACGGTGTCCGGGCGGTAGCGGTGCATGTAGATCAGCGCATTGAAGCTGCCTTTAGGACTTGAAAATAGCCAGTAGATGGGGCGCTTTTTGTAGCGCTTGACGTGGTCGGTATAGAACTCGCCCATGAAATAATCACGCAGAGTGTACTCGCGTTTACCTTTGATGTTGAGCGCCTGCTCGACGAACTTCAAGTTTTCCTCGTAGTGTTCCTCGCCAAAGGTCACGCGCAGGAACTGGCGGAAGCGCTCGGCGATGTCGTCGGTGAACCAATCGCCGTCGAGTATCGGGATGACGTTGTCGTCATCGGCGGGGAAACTTGGCTCTGGAATTTGCTTCAGGTAGTCCGAGAGGGTTTCACCCTGGTTGGCCAAAATGAGGCCAGGCTTATCCAGCGCATAACGACCAAACATGCAGCCCACTGCATGGGAGACCAACTCGCGCATCGTGTCGGCCAGTAGTAGTGCTTCCAGCTCTTCCTCGGTTTTGTCGCCGCCGTATCGGTAATGCGGGTTGCAGGTCAGGGTGATCTCGTTGAGCGGCACCTCGGGCGTCAGTTCATCCTGCAGGCCGTAGGCTTCGATGAAAATGCGGTTGTTGTCTTCTTCCAACCGCTGCATCTCAAGCGTCATCTCCTGCCAGTGAGCACGAAGCTTCTGGTAGGTGACCTTCAAGTTTGGTTGGCGATAGACGGGATTCAGGAGCGGCAGGTTAGTGAAGTCCCATGAGGTTTCGTAGGAATCCCAGTCACACCTGGCTAGACCTATACATTTGCTGACTTGACTCGAAACATCAACGTGAACTTTTTGCGAAAAAACAATGTCAGCGATGTTACCGACGTTAAAAGTGAGTGTAGGATTCAACAGATTAAGGATTAGTCTTGGAATTTTTCCGTTCAAATACCCGAGTACCGATCTATTTAAATGTTCTTGAATAATTGCAGGTCCACGGTTTCCAATTACAAATCCTATTTTAAGGTACCTGAATGAAGGAAACTCAGCTCCAACATCACTCCATGTAAAACACTCTCGAAAAAATATTTCGGTATTAACAATTCTTCTAGACCAGTGAGTTGTGTTGGGGTCATTAGGATTTGAAACAACCCATTTTTTCACTTCTTCACCGTCATTGTTCCAGTTCACCACATAATCATTATTTCCAGCCCATTTTCGAAAACTGCCTCCTTTGTTGTACGGGTACCATTTTGTATAAACGTCAACCGTTTCTTTTGTGGATACAACATCAAATCCAATTTTTTTGCGAGATACTTCATTCCAGAATCTCAAAAACCGGTCATTGTCTGAGGTAGCCATGCCGGCTTTAATTTGAGCAATGTCACCCAACCTTGAACCTGAATTGAAGAGCCCTACCAATTTGTTAGAAACCCAATAAGCTATCGGACTACCAGGGATCTTTCTAAAATCAAAGGCAGAGGCTCGGAAGAGCCAACCGCAATCAGGATTCTTAGCCGCTTCTCGGATGGCGTCATTTTTCTCAGCTTCAGAATTACCAGCAACCAACCTTAGATAGCCTCCCTTGTAATCCAGTCGGTTTGAGTTCTCCATCACAAAGGCAGTGGTAGAAACCACTTCACCGCCGATACTGTCGAAAGCCCTCGCACCCAGGTGAGCCATTGATAGGAGCGTGTTCTGTTCCAGAAGTCGCGCACGCAGTGCCTCGAAGGATGACAAAAACATCCAACTTTGCATGGTGATCATCGCAACCGCTCCATGCTTCTGAGCCAGATCAAGGTTGCGCTCGATGAACATGGCAAACAGATCAGACTTGCTGTTCGGATAATTGTCTTTTACCCACGCCCCCAACCGGGCGTTCATGCCTTTGCTACCCATATACGGCGGATTCGCAATCACCACATGATATTTTGGGCTTAGAAAATCAGCCTGCCGCAGAGCTTGCAGCACCTTCTGGCGAGTCAAGCTTTCAAAGATGTCAGTAGTCAGTTGGTAGCAATCAGTAATGATTTTTTCAACCTCAGCGATTTGTTCAGATGTCATCGCAGGGCGAATCAGCGAACCAAAATTATCGGCTTCCTCAAACGCCTTCGTGTCATGAAGGAACGCGCTCATCGTCTCTTTACAGACGGCTGACAACTGATTACTGATAACTGCGCCAAGCTCACCTTCGTCAAAGTGCACGTTCTCCAGCACGCAAATATTCGGTTTGACCTCTTTGCTGAAGAACCGGCGCTGTTTGGCCCGGGCTTTCATGGTCAAGGCAAAGGCCGCCAGCTCCCCAGCGCGTTCGTCGATCTCGATGCCATAGAGGTTGTGGGTGAGAATCTTCTCCGGTATCTCGGCAGGTTCATAGCCTTCTTCTTCGTAAATGGCGTAAAGCAGGTCAAAGGCATAGGTGAGCATGTGACCGGAGCCGCAGGCCGGATCGCAGATTTTGATCTCCTCTGGTTTGCTGATACGCAGGAAATCCGTTTCGGGCTGTTCGGGTTTGATGTAATAGTCCATTTGCTCGGCCAGTTTCGAGCCAGGGCGATTGAGCAGCCACAAACGACCGAGCGAGTTTTCCACCAGATAGCGCACGATCCAGTGTGGGGTAAACAGCTGGGTGGCTGCGGGGATGTTTTCGGGCGTGATTTTTTTGTTTTTCTTCAGCCCGTCGAATACCTCGTCCTTCTTCTCGGAAATATAAAACTGATAAAGCCAGCCAATGACTTCGACATCCTCGCAAGTCTCTGGTGTCATCGCCTCGCGGGTATAGGCGAGAATGGAGTTGCCCGAAAGCAGATCGTCGGGCATTAACAATTCGGTGTAGTCTTCGATACGCTCGAACAGGAACGGCATGGCCTTGTTCCAGTAGTTACACGCGGCGACTACCAATAGCCGATAGGCCTCGCCTTGCGGATCACGGCTGGGCGCTTTGCCATCGAGTAGTGCAAAGATTTGCTGCCGAATTTTATCGCCTACCATCTCCTCATCAATATGGCCCATCTTGGCTTCGGCCAGTATTTCTGGCTGGAATTGCCCAGGATCAGCCGGTGAAACGATGCCGACACGGTTGTAACGGTTCACATCCATGAAGCGCAGCGCACAGAAGCGGTTGAACCAGATGTAAGCAACCCGTTCGATGACTTGGTCTTTTCCCTGGAGCTGGATTGCTTCTTCCAGCTTTCTGATCGCTGCTACGCTTTCACGCCGCGCGGCGCTGTCTTCAGACAATACTAATTTGAGCTTGGCTGAGACCTGCTCAATTAGACTGCGGCGGGCAAATTGAGCAAAACGGCGTAGTTTGGTAGTTTCCATTTTTTTATGCTCCACCGGTTACAGCAGCTAGGCGTGTTACCGGCCACTTAGGGAAGTTTTCATTCCACTTATCTAAGTTGACTACTTGGCAACTTGTTGCTAGCGATTGAACCCAGCGGCGTGATGCTTTGCCAACGGGAAGTTCCTGTTTTAGTGCTTTCTGCATACGGGTATTTAGCGCGTTGTCGAAAGTGATCAGGCAGACGTAGTGAACGGGTTTTTCCACTTTCTGTTCGGCATGCCGGTAGAGATAGGAATCCCTGAACTTGTATTTCAGGTAGTTCTTCAGCCACTTAAAGCCATCTTGCCGTAACTTTCTCTCTTCGTCGTTCGTTGCGCCCCGAACATCGTAAATCGATAGGTCGTCATAATCTTTCAATTCCACGTAGATATAGGCCTCTTCGAACTCGGCAATGATGTCGACACCTTTCATGAACGAACCGTGAAATGTTGGTTTGCTAGTATCTGTCTCATCGAACACGAACGCATCCAGGGCATCAGCAAATCGAAACTCGAAACCATCTGCCTCGACAATCTTCATTTACCAAGGCTCCCCATGTCGTTTTCGATCTCTTGGTTGATGAGAAAACCAAAGGCTTCATCAATCGGGTTCGGAGTGATTTTCAGGTAATCCTCGGTAGAAGCTACTTTGATCGCAGACGTATCTTGATCACGGTAAAGACTGTGGAATCGTACATGGTCATCCTTGTCAGGATCCATGAGCAAATCGAACCACTTGAGCAATACATAATCATGGGTTGCCAAGATGATCTGCTGTCCATTACGAGATAATTCAAGCAGGATTTCTACCAGCAGCCTCATCAGTTTTGGGTTCATGTTGGTTTCAGGTTCGTCCCAAAACAAAGTGCCGGTTCGCCCAGGATCAAGCTGGCGGTTTTGGAGAAGCAATTGAATGATGCCAAGTTTGCGAATACCCTCGGCAGCCATATTCGCAGAGACGCTTTCGCCTTTGTTGGCAATAAATTTGGCCTGCATGCGGGTATTTAAATCGTGCTGATCCTTGTCTCTCTGAACCTGATATTGGCCTGGATCAAAGGACATGGTCACCGTTCCGACAAACTCAGTCAGACTGAAGCGCCCCTCTAAGGTATTTACTAATATTTCGTATACTGAACCAAACCTTGGATCACTTTCGATTATGTCTTCAACCTTAATTGGCTTTTTAGCTAATAACTTATCGCAAAGATCCAAGTAGGTGCTATCGAAGATGGATTCAATGGTTTTCGAGTCGGCTTCTTTGCTTTTGATTCCACGCAGCAAGGACAGGATCTCCTTGGTGGGTAAAAACAGAGGTGAACCTAGCGCTGGCTGAGCGATGCTGATGGGAAGAGCAGCCGTTTTCGAAGCTGACGTGAATTTAGCTTGTAAACGTTGACCTCCAGCGAAATTGGCGTCAATTTCGGCATGAACTCCCGCTGGTGTCCCATGTCGGACCAGCTTTCCTAAGCTATCACCAGCGGGGCGATAGATTCTGCAAAGCCGTTTGGCTAGATCTGCACCCTGAAGCTCATCACTCAATATGGTGTTAGCAACATAAGCGGCCTTTAAGAGCTGGGTCTTACCTGTACCATTTTCGCCGATGATAATATTGATCTTTGGCGAAAATTGAATCGGTAAATCCAGGAACTTGGAGAAATTTTTAAGCCTAAGCGATTCGATCATATCTGTATCCTTTTTCCTTTGCGGATTTCCTCTAGTAATGCTTTACGCATAGCCTCAAGATAGCTGTCTACATCGTTTTCATTCACCAACCAGGCTTTTCCGAAAGCTATATTGATGTTTCTGGATAAAACAGACTGTGCCGCTGTTTGTTTCGCCGGTGGATTGTCGTCTTGTTCCTTGGCATCAACGTTCCCTGTTGCAATAGTTGGTTTGGGGGCTACTAAAACCAATATTTTGTCTAAGAGCTTTTGATAACCCTGCTCCTCAAAATAGCGCAAACGGTCGTTGATCACTGCAATCAGGCTTTGCTGTTTGATATGTTCAATCAACTCCTGATACGGGGCATCCAGTTCGGCCATTCTGACATCGGGTAATTTTTGGAACTCTTCCAACCCATGCATGCGTTGCTGTAAGGTTTGGAGTTTCTCAATGGCCTGAGAACGAACCTCTTCAACTAGCTTATCGATTTCCTGGGCCAAAGCATCGAGGTCACTTTTTATTTGTTGAATACGATTGCCCTTGAAACAGGTTGGATCGTTCAGTACTGATTGAATCGAGGCCGGAACATCGCTTATCACGTAGGCAAAATTCGGTTCTTGCGTTTGCACAAATGTGCGCGCGTCATCGAAGATGGCTTTTTGCGGGCCACTCATGAACTTACGGATGGGATCGATCACGCCTTCCTTCATGGCCAGCAGGCTGTCTTCTTGTCGAGCGAGTTCGGTCAGATACCAGGTGTAGGGCTTGCCGTTCAGCTCCTTTAGCTTTTCAAGCACTGGATTGAGTGCGCTCAAGAAAGGATACCGGGCTGTTTGAGCCGCTAGCGGTATGAGTTGTTGGGTGAGTTCCTGGAATGCCTCAGCGGTTTCATTGCCAAGGGCTTTGGCTTCGCTGGCACGGGGCGGGGTATCGAAGAAATCTTCATAAAATTCTTTAAGAACTCGTAGCTGCGAGGCGGTGAACTCAACCTGGGGTTCCAACACCAAATTGCCATGCCCATGGGTATTACGAAGCGCTCGCTCCAATTCGTTTTCTTCAAGCAGATTGCCGTCGGTGCGTGCCTCGACTTTGCCTCGGGCACAGAGATTGGCCAGGGTGCACAGCACGGCGGCGTAATACCAGCCATAAGGTTTACGCTCAAACCTTTCCAGCAGACTTTTTAACGTGGTACGGACACCGCCTCGATTATTGCTCTGGATAAAGGCCAGCAGTTCTTGCTCTGACTCGGCCAGCGAGGTGACATCATTACCGAATAGACCGTCTTCGGCGTATTTAAGGCATTTGGCGATGTCATTTTCGGTGTAGTTAATGCCACGCAGCATCCGCAAATTGGGATAGACGCGGGCAACCAGTTCATGGAAGCCCCGCAATACTCGGGTTTGAGCGTCTTCCGAACCGATCTCGATTTCGCTGCCGGCTACGAACAATTTAGCCTTGCCCATGAGCCGTTGAACGCGCTGCTGAATGTCGGCATAGCGCTCCCGGTTCTGGAAACCTTTGTCATTGAGGATGCGTTTTATCGCCTCCTGTTGGGTAACGGAGATATTTTGCCGGATATACTTTTCGGTGCGTTTGTACATCAAAATATCGCGCACCAGGCGATCATCCGAGGGCAGAACCAGCAGGAGTTCGTCGCGGCCATAAGCATGCATGACCAAAGCCGTTTGGTTGTCGACATGTTCGTGAAATGGGCTGATGACATGAATGCATAATTCATATTCGCGTCCAAACAATCGCTCGTCTAATTTACGGGTGAATGCATAATCCTGTCCGCCCGTTTTCTGATCAAGGGCGTCATACCGAAGCTTTCGCTGCTTTATAACATGGTCAAAGACAATTTTTTCAAGTTCTGAGGCAACATCCGTCGTTTCAACCTCGGTATTTTTGATCTCCTCTTCGACGTCTTTTTCTTCGTCGGTCAGGTAATCGTAGAGCTCGCCATTTCGCTGCACATAGGTCTGCTGCTCAAGTAAGTTTAGAGCTTCTTCAACCCGTTTTTTAAGCACGGGTAAATCTTGATTAAAGCCCTCCAGCATCAGGATGCAGAGATTGCGTAGGGTAGGTTTGAATTCCTTGACGTATTTGACCAGGAACAAGGTCTTTAAAAGGCGAATGGCAAAAGGATTGTCGAGATTGTTCTCGGCCAAAATAATGGCCCGCTGGATTTGGGATTTTAATGCCGAACGTATGCCTTCAAACATCAAGTCGAAGGTCGCTAATTGGCCAATCTCGTGTTCTTCAATTTGAATGGCTACTTGCTGAAATACACCCAGCATGGAACGTTCGCCGACGGAACTGTGCTTGCCTTCAAAAGCGTTGTGCAAGGACAGGTTTTGAATGGCCGATTGAAACAGCGCGAATTGGTAGGGAATAAAGGGATAGCTGTGGATGAAATGATCCCGATCCTGAAAATTCCGGTAGCTTACCGAGCCATCGGCGAAGTCAAACAGGGTTTTAAAGTTGTTTGATTGCGCATGATAAATGTTCGACAACTGGCCAACACCATCCTCATTCTTGGTTAATAAGCGCTTTTGGATGACTTCCGCGACATCGGCACTGGTTAACTTCATGCGATTGGCAAATCGCGCCATAATTTTTGTAAAGTCGTTACCTTGTTGTTTGTCCATTTCACCGACAACAGAGCCCATGTCTTCTTGAGCGGTCACGATGACCCAGGCCCGGCCTCGGCATTTGGTCGCCAGGCTTTCGGCGATGGTTTGCAGATTCGTCATCAGCTTGACGTTGTCGGCGACGTATTGACCCACTTCGTCAACGAAGAAATTCAGGCGAAAGTCGGGCGCTTGCCGTTCGATATAGGCATAAACTTGATCAGCAAAATCTTCGATGGAAAGACGATAATCCTGCCGGCATTTATCCAAAACATCCTTTTGATTTTGTTGCGTGACGCGATTGAAAGCGTCATCGACAAAGGATGAAACACGCGCAGGACGGCTACATCCCCAGTTCCAATCATTACCTGCCAAGTCAAAAAACGCCTTTTTGAAATCATCGAGAAGGTTATCTTTATCCAAATCACGTTCAAACTGGGCTATGTAGGCTTGCTTTCCGTAATATCCGCACATCTCGTCAAACACTTTAACGAACACGGCCAGGAGGGCATCGATCTGGGTCTTGCTGATGACATCCGCTTTCTGATCAATGTTGAATAAGATACTTCTCGAAGGGATGCTAATCGCGCGCTTGAGATCACCCCTTAGAATTTCATTGTCACCGCATTTTGGCAGAAACAATTCAAGAGCCGAGCTTCCGTCAATTTGCCGCCCCTCCAAAAGCAGAGCCAACATTTTTAATAAATGCGACTTACCCGAGCCAAAGAAACCGGATACCCAAACACCATTTGCCCCTTCATAGTTGTTGTAGGCATCTAAAAAGGACTCGAGCCGTTTTTCGACTTCGTTGGTCAGCACATATTCTTCGATTTCAAGGCGGAGACTGGCTTCATCATCGGCTTTGATCACCCCTTCGATTGGACGATTAACGGGCTTATGAAAAATGGTTTTAAGTGTTGTCACGATTCCCTCGTTTATGCTTCGCAGTGAAAGATATTGAATGCCCGGTAATACTTGTCGTCGTGAAGCCTTCCAAAAAGATCCAGCGAGGCACCCGACTCTAACGAATGAGTGTAGGATCCAGGGAAAAAGAGCACGGTTGGCTTTTCTTTGGCGGTGCTTTGCAAATTATTTAAAACGTTATGTGAACGGATGTAAGGGAAAACTTCGCCAACACCCGTAAGGAAAAGTACATCGAATTCAGCATTTGCAATCATTTCTGCGATTGCCGGGATGAGCGCGTGCTCAACACTTAGGATACCTTGGAGTTCTTCTTGAAGTTTTGGTTTGGTCATTTTGGCTTCATTTTCGATAATCCATTCGAAATCACCTTCTTTTTTAAGCATCTCAATTGAGAGATCGTAGAGGTTGATTTCCAGTATTCGAATGCCGATTTGTTCCAAACGGTTAACTAGCTGCCGCTGAAGCCGTTCCATTTCTACGGATTCTTCGGGTTTAAAAGGACATATGAAAAAAGGCACTTCATTGCCAAGCCCCTGTTTTTTCAAAAAGCGTTGACCGGAGATTACAGCGAAAAGATGCTGAAACCTGTCTTGCATTACCATTTTGGCTGCGTCCTTGGTCATCGTGCCATTTCCTTCAAATTGGATTCGAACAGCGGGAAATACATGATTTCTCGCCTATCAGTTCGGCAAATCGCCTCAATCAAATCCGGGCTAAGGGTAGCCGCGTTGATCAGATGACTTTCAGTTAATAAATCGACCTCACGGAGCATTTTGAAAAGTACTTGCCGCAATTTGCTTTTGGTTGATGGCTGAATTTCGTCAAGCTCGGCATGCCATTCAGACTTTCGATTAAAAAAGGCGTCGAAATCGATGGGGTGCAAATCGGTTTTTAGGGTGATAAAGCGTTCTCGGATGACTTCAACTGCAAAATCCGCAATGAATCTGTACCGACGACAAACCGCCAACCAAAGCAGGTAGGCTTGATCCTGCCTGTTAGCCTCAACGAGAAAGCCCAACTCTTGACGGCTCAACGTTTTTAGGCGAGAAATGATTTCTCGGCAGATTCGTTTTGACGTATTCAAGGTTCTTGCCTGCAAAACGTTCTGGCGGATGATTTCCTCTCGTGTTGCATCCCATTCACCTAAGTCAAGATACAGCGCGGCAAACTTCAACGATTCCCGGTGAAAAAGACCGCCCGTTGTAAATGACATGCTGTATCTAGCGTTATTCATTCCTGGTCCGAATTCCTTTTAGTGTGCTCCGCTGCACCCCCGGCCTCAATCCAGGCATCAACCTGCTCTTTCTTAAATTTCCAAAGACGACCAACACGATGAGCAGGCATCGATTTATCGTTGATCCACTTATAAACCGTATCCCGTTTTACACCGAGGTAATCACAAATTTCTTCTACGGATAACCACCTGTCTTCCATCGTCTTTCACTCGGCATCGAATTTGAATGGGATTTATGTGAATTTATTATAGTACGAAACAGCAATAGAACAGCTTAAATCATTAATAATGGTTACAAATCGGCAGAAGAATTTCAGAAAGGGGAAGATTGTTTTTGGCACAATCTTTAAAGGCTTTTTGAATCATATCCATTTTTCCGCCTGGCACCGTGTAATATTAGTCTGGCTCTTATGACCTTCTGGCTAGGTATCGAACCAATCCTTCCTTACCAACGACGAATCTTCGTTAAGCCAGGTGAAAAAACATCTGGTAAAACCGATGCTGGTTTTGATTTGGATCGTGACGTTCCAGTTAGATGCGGTTCATGGCAGAGTAAACCAAGCATTGCGAAGTTTCTGGTTTGCCACTAGGCCAAGAGCTCTGACTCATGGCTGCCCTTTCCGGCGCTCTCAGGTATGATTGACTCTACTTCCAGCCGATCTTTTTGGCCTTGACGTTTAAACCAAAATTTCTTAACGATGCGATCATCGCGAGGGAATAGGTCCAATTTACGCCATATCAATCCGGATAGGATAGTCAACATGATAAGGTCGTAACTTGCGGTCTCCGGCAATTGTTGTGTCATAAGTTGGATGAGTTCGCTCTCTGATATGTCGTGAAACTCAGGGCTGCTTTGTGCCTGTTTGAGAAAAAGAGCTCGGCGATCTGGCTCGGGCAGAATGGCCAAATTCCATGCGGAAACGCCTAGAGAAATCAATCTTTCATATTGTGCGTCAGTGATGTTAGCAATTAGGTAAGGCTCACATAGCACTTGTAACGCTTCTGATAATTTGATGCCGTAATTCTTTAGTGCCAGTTTGGCATTTCTTTTCATCTCTTTATTGCGGCTGGCTTTGCCCATAATCCCTATTTTCTGTTTTGAAGTTAAATATCCGCCACCCACTTAGATATCCGCTCCTGACCGGCATCGGGATAAATCTGCAGGGTAGCAATGCTTTCTAATGGTTCAAACAGGCTAACCTGTTTGGGTAAAAATCCTCAAAGCGGCTTCATACTCCGCTTTATTATCAAACCCGGCATCTTGATCTGTCATGCGCCTTTGGATTGTTAGAAATTAATGGCGTAGTTTATCTTTTTATGGCCTTGATAGCCGTATTTCCGATGGCGTTCGAGCTAGAGAGTGGCATGACTCAATGCTTCATTACCTTGTTGAGTGCACCTGCCGACCTTTGCCAGGGATGATTGATGAGACAAATAGATGCCGCTTTGTTTCGGTTTCCGTTAGCTTGAAATCGGCTACGATTCGATTATCGTTGGGATAGAACTCTAGTTTGCGTAGCATCAAAGCCCCCAAAATTTTCGCCATAACAATTTTATCCGGTTCTTCTAAACCAGGCATAAACTTAAGAAAACCATTCATCTGTTCGGCGCGCTGCTCTTCAGGTTGATTGGCTATATTCCAGGCGGCAATAGTCAATATGATCAGCTTTTTATAGTCATCTGATGATAAATCGTCATAATCATAGGGCTCACTGATTTTCATCAGCGCTTCAGACAATTTAACGCCACCGTATTGCTCCAGATGGGTGGCTTGTTGTCGTTTCAAGTGCTTGTTGCGGCTGGCTTTACCCATAATCAATTGTTCCTATCCAAATCTTGATTTTATATTGTTGCACGACTTCTTTTTTAACCCGCAGCAATAACACACGTTGAGCCATAGACATTTTTCGTTTCTTATTTTGGCAGGTGATCAGTTTGGCTAACAAAATAGATGCCTGTGGCGGCGTGTCTTTACCGGCACAGATGGCAAATTCGCTAATCAGATACACGTAAGCAGCGCCCAGCACATCGGCATTAGAATCACTTAGATTAAAGTCTATCAGGTCAAGATGGATAACAATTTTGGTGACCAATTCATTTTGGGCTTTTTCGGTGTTGTCCAGTTTTGACGAGGTTAAATCCAAATCTTCAGGCAAGTTGTTCAAGTCGTCGGCGCTGTCGGTGCCCCGCGTATTTGATTGATTTTGCTTTAACAGCGTCGAAATTAACTTTTTTGTTTTTTCTTGTGAGTGAATGACACCAAGCCCAGCAGGCTACTACCCATCAACCCCATAGCGCCCGGTACAGGCAATGACACGCCCTTTTGATGTATTCGAGGGCTTCATTTTTCAATCATTTATGAAGGCAGATTTTCTCTATCAAAAGGGTTCACTTTTGATGTGCTAAAAGGCATTGTTTCCAGTCTGGATAGTTTGATCTATCCAACAAATCATCATAAATGAAAAAGAAAAAACCGCTTGCATCCAATTTTTTTGCGTACTATGGTACGCATATGTTATAAATTAAAATAAGGACAGAAACTGTGACGGACGCAACGACACCAAAGCAGGTCATCGTCTATGCCAAGGAAAACGGAAAAGAGCCTTTTACTGAGTGGCTTTACGGTCTTCGAGATATTATGGGCCGAAAACGGATTCTTGCCCGTGTTTCGCGTCTTCAACAAGGCAACTATGGGGATTGTGAGCCTGTCGGGGAAGGGATCAGTGAACTTAGGATGTTCTTCGGTTTTGGCTACCGCGTTTATTTTGGGGAGCAGGATAACCAGATCGTTGTCTTGCTTTGCGGCGGCGACAAGGGAAGCCAAAGCAAAGACATTGAACAGGCCAAAGCCTATTGGAAGGAGTATCTAAGCCATGAACACCTATAGAACAATTGGCGAGGTAGAAGAACAATACCTTCGCGACCATCCTGAAGAAATTGATGAGTACATTGCCGTCCTCTTCGATGAATATGCCGAGAGTGGCGATACCGCTGCCTTGCTGTCATCTTTGCGCGTGGTCTGCCGAGTTAAGGGGGTAAGTCGGATTGCTGAAGTTTCAGGCTTAAGTCGTAAGGGCGTGCAAAAAGCCCTTTCTGAAAACGGTAATCCGCAATTTGGGAGCGTGAACGCTATTATGCACGCGATGGGATACCGTTTGATCCCACAAAAACTTCACGACACTCCGCACGTACCCTAAAATTTTTCCAAAAAGCTGATTTTCCAGACAATCGCAAAACTCAATCAGGAAGTTTACACTGGTTGTATAAGTTGCAACCCTATAGCGAGGTAAAACCATGACCACGACAGTTGGTGTAAAACTCGACGATGAAACACGGGATTGTCTGAAAAATTTAGGGGAAGTGAAACAGCGTTCAGTGCATTGGCTGATGCGTGAAGCGATACAGGACTATATTGAAAAAGAAGAGAAGCGGATGCCGCTTGGCTTGAATACAAGCAATCGGGGCTTGGTGTGGATAATGATGCTATGACGGCTTGGCTAGATAGCTGGGGAACAGAAAAGGAAGCTGAATGTCCCGATCCACAACCCCATCACTGATTTGGTCTTTAACAGCCCGTGCGGATTTAATAAGACTACGGGACTTTATAGAGCTTCACAATCCAGAGGGTGCTAAAAATGCAGCGCAGAGCCTAACAAAAGCCGCAAATCTTATTATCCAGCATCCGGGTATTGGGACGCGCCGAAAAGACCGGCATGATCGTGAGCTATTTGTTCCGTTTGGCAAACGGGGCTCTGTTATTCGTTATCGAATTGATGCTGATGCCATCGTTATCTTAAAAATAGGGCATAGTCTTGAGGAATGATATTGAACAAGCTAAAGCCTATTGGAAGGGGTATCAGAATCATGAGCACCTATAGGAACCCTGTGGAAGAACCCCCAAAAGTGTTCGTTCTAAGCTTTGTTGATTAGATGTTGAATACCCTTTCCATGTAGATAAATAAAATGGCTCATGTTTATGGCTATGTATTTTTTAATAGAATTCTGTCAGGTAATGCTATTTGGACAATCGGTTAAAAACCCTGGTATTGGGCTATCAATATTCGTCTTGAATTATCCATTCCACCTCAAGTAATTCGTCAAGAATGTCTTAAAGCCAGATTGCCTTGTCTTCTGTCTCACTGTTTCTATCTGGAATAATCCTGGCTCATTTTCCTTCTTGCATCACTCTGAATCCTATAATGAAGAATTCATTGCAATTCACTTTGCTTATAACGATTTTTATAGGTTCCCCATTAAATACCTAAGCTACAAACCTGAGAGGTGTTGCTTGAATACCAATGCCGCAGGAAATGGTTTTAAGGTCTTGCGTTCTTTGAAGGTCGTGAGAGTGTTGTTCCGTAGTTTTTATTAACCGTGCCACCTTTTCGGGTAACTTAAAAAGTGGCAAAGCTATGGAGAAAGTCATGCAAACCCATCAAGCAGAACTCACAAAACTGCCTATCGATCACATCAGTGTTCAAGAGGGATTCAATCCAAGAAAGTTTTTTGATAATTACGAATTCCAACAATTAGTTGTTTCGGTACTAGCTGAAGGTGTGATTCAGCCGATCATTGTTAGGCCGATGGCCGATGGCAAGGGGTACTGGTTAGTTGCTGGTGAACGCCGCTGGAGAGCCGCAAAGGAAGCCGGTTTAACTGAAATTCCTGCGGTAGTGCGTAATCTGAGCGACAGAGAAGCCCGACTGATCGCCACCGTCGAAAATTCGCAACGAGCGGATATGAGTCCGGCTGAAGAAGCGGTGGCCGCAAGGGACGTATTAGGCGATTGCGGTGGCGACAAAGCGGAAGCGTTGAGGCTTTTGGGCTGGAGTACTGTTAAGTTCGATGCGCGGTTATTGCTGCTTCATGCGGCCGCGGAAGTGCTCACTGCGCTGACAGAACGCCAAATCAAATTGGGTCATGCGGAATTGCTCTCGCAACTGCCCAGCGACTTCCAGAGCGCAACGCTCAGCAAAATTCTCGAAAACGGCTATTCCGTTGCTGAACTGAAAAGCCGATTGGCGTCATTCTCTCTGGATTTGTCGAAGGCCACGTTCGATAAGACGGCTTGCAATGGATGCCCTCATAACTCCAGTATGCAATCCAGTCTGTTCGAAGAACATATCAACGAGGGACGGTGCGCGAATCGGGCTTGCTTTGAGCAAAAAACCGAAGCGGCGATGTTAGAGAAAAAAGCGTCATTATCCGAACAATACGCTGTCGTTTTTCTCGACACTCAAAGAAGACCGGATTCTTTCAAGATTATCTGCCAGTCCGGTGGGGAAGGCGTTGGCAAATCTCAGTTTGAAAAAGGCTGTAAGCAATGCGCTCATTTGGGTGCCTTGCTATCCACTTCACCCGATCGTTTGGGTCGAATTACGGAGGATTGCTGCTTTAATCTAGGTTGCCACAAAGAAAAAGTGACGGCCTACCAAGAAAGCTTGAAAACGTCATCCGTTCCGGCGAACGACGATAAAGGTAAAACTTTACCCAAGAAAAAAACCAAACCCGCCCATCCAGCGACCGGGAAAAGCCCGGATTCTAGCATTGGTTCCGCTGTAAAAGAGGATGACACCCGCAATGCAAGTGCGGCAATTCCCCCAGCCAGAGTGATTGAGAAAATCGAAGGATTTTACCGCGACCTTGGCGCAAAACAGATTTCCGATAATAAACTGGCGGTCTTGTGCGTGAACACATTTGCGCTTTATCGGTTGGTGAGAAGTTCGTTTCCGTTTGAAAAAATGCCAGCGTCCTTAAAAGACCCGACAAGAATTGGCGGCGAAATAGGGGTATTCGTGAAGGCGTTGTCGGATTTAGGTATGGAAGACACGCTGGCTTTCAATCATCGTCTGTTAAGCCATTTGCTGGGTGAGCATGAAAAAACCCATCCGATTCTGAATAAGACATGGGCGAAAGGCGCTGCATCCGTATTGAATGTTACACAAGCAAAACTGGCAGACCATTTCATTCTGGATAGGGAGTTCTTGGGCTCGTTCACCAAAGCAGGAATCGAAGGTGTACTGCGTGAAGCGGAAAACGGCAATGGCGTATCTTTCGTCGAGCATTATGAAAAGCAAATCGAGAAACACAAAATTGCCGCGCTGATGAAGAAGAAAAACAACGAAATCTTGGATGAAGTTTTTGGCTGTGGTTACGACTTTTCAGGCTTTGTACCGAGTTGCGTTTTGAAGTTTATGGGTGATGATCGTCATCAAGACATGGCATCGAGCAATCAAACGCCAAGCCCGTTCAAGGATGATTTGGCAGACGACTTGGATTGCGATCTTGCAGAATCGGGCACCGCAAACAGCGACGACGAAAGCGCGATTTTGGATGCTGTGATGGCTAAAGTGGGCGAGTTCGATGATCTGGATGCCGAAGAATCTTCAAAGCCTTCGGCTTATATGCCAGATTCAGATTGGTTCGACGACGAGGACGAAGCCATGTCTTTAAACACCCATGGTTACACCCAAGACCCTGAAAGCGAGGCAGCATAAAATGATCTTTGAAACTTTTCAAAACATGCTCAAAAACGATGAGCGCATACAATTCACGGTCACCCGCAAGGGTGATCAACTTGCCGTGCTGGTTCAGCCGGTGCTGCAAGGGGGATTAGACGAGAAAGCCTCAGAAGCGATCCACTCGCTGAGAGCAGCCTTGGCCATGCCTTTGTATGTCGTCACCAATCCTCAAGCTTTGGACGCGGATTTTCCGCGTTCTCTGGCTGATTATGCCGAGATGCGCGAAGACGGCCATAACGATTTGAAGGATGTGATGAGCCGTATCAAGGAAGCCGGAAAACAAGCGAAGACCGAGGCGGCAAAAAACAACCAGCCGGATAAACCTGCGGAAAAATCTCGGTTTGAAGAAGCAAGTCATCAGGACGAGACAGACGAAAAATCGGCGGAAATCGCAGTCACCGATAAATCATTGTTCTGAAAATTTGAGGATTCAGTATGGAAAATAACAATACCACTGTCATTCGCCCGGTCAGGGTTTTCAAAATGGGGTCTGTTCGATTGGCCGATCCTGCCCCTGACTTGTCCCCGGAAGAAGCGATCAAGCTCTATGCGGCATCCTATCCGCATTTAGCTAAAGTCGAACTCAACGAGCCTGAACTGATAGGCGAGGAATTGCACTATGCCATCAAACCCCATCAAGAAATTAAAACCAAAGGCTGATGGTTTTGGCATCGAGCAGTTAAAGACATGGGGGAATCAATCCCCCATTGATAAAAACATGAATGAGAACGAGTCGCCATGCTTTCAATTCAGGCTGAACCTGCCGATATTGCCCAATCGAACGCTTACGGGCATCGATCCCAAGCAGTTACCAATGTTGTAGGTCAATTGTTCGGTCAAGTCAGGATCGAAACCGACCTGAGCGGTTTGATCGACGATATTCGACACCGCAAAGACAAGGCCGATTTTGAAACTTATCGCACCGGGATTTCCTGCATGATTTTGTTGGCCCATTCAATGAGACTGGTAGAAGAAGCAGAAATCGATCAAGCCGTAACTGAAGGATGGGAAGCGATCTACCGGCTGTATCATGAGGTCGTTGCCAAGGTCATGGGCCACCTCAACGAAGAGTCAATGCGTGTTGCTGGGGTTGGCGTGGCGCATAACGACTTCGAGCCGATGAGTATTGAAATGCAGCAAAATAAAAGCGAAGGCGTGTTCTTGGTGTTAGGCGTTTTTCCCAGATTCTCCCAATTTTCCTTGTTGGCAATGAATCGTGAGCTTGCAAGAGCGGTGGCCGGTTGCCTGGAATGGACGATCTTCAATGGCGGCATTGGATTGACGGTCGATGACTTGTCCGAGCACTGGATGATGATGGGGGATGAACTGGAAGCGCTGGAGGAGACATTGGAAACTCAAGGCCATCTGAGCAACGGGGAATTGGCTGAATTCTTTTTGGATAATGATGTTTATCCGTTTACCGAGATAAGCGACGAGCAGGAGTCTCTGGAAGCGCATATTGCCTTCCTGAAATCGATTTTAATCAATAACTCTAAATCGGTGTTCGGTGAGTTGCCGGAAATCGCTGAAATCAGGCGAATGCTATGCGGTTGGCGGAAATCCAATCGGGCTATCTATCAGAATCCCTGGGTCAAATTCATTCGGGAAACGATCAAGCTTTGGAAGTGGATTGAAAAATCAGGGTTGAAAGCATCGGAATCCAACCTGTACCGATGCAACGAAAGTCATGGCGATGTCTGTTTGGATTACGGTCATGTCATCGGCTTTGGTTTCGGTTGGGAAGAAGCAGTTGTGAGCGATGTTTATGACAACATCGGACAAGCCGGAGAAAATCCGGAAGGGATTATTCGGTTGCATCCGCTTGCATGTTCGGAAGTCGGTGAGAGACTAATTTTGTTGGCCAAGTCGAGAGGGTTGATTCGATTGGCCGAGGTCATTAATTCAGCGTTGGAGGCTGAGAGTGAAACCTAACGATTTTTTCGAGTTTTACCAAGGCGAAAAGCCAAGCATTGTCCAAAAACATGCCATTTTGATCCATCAAGCCAAGGCACTTTCAGATACTAATGCTCAGTATCGAGCCAGTGATTTTCTGGCGTCGATGCACGATTTCGTGACGAATGAGCAAGGGGAGTCGGTCATCGGTGCCGGTCGCTTGATGTCCAAGGAGGATGTGGAATCGGTGCTGCGGTCAATGCTGGAAATGGGTAAAAGAAAAATCAGCCTTTTGCCGCCGAATGTGGTGTCGATTTCCGAAAGCCATCTCGCCTGGACGGTTCCAGCCCAGGTTCGCCCCATGCTGTTCAATATGACCGGAATGCCAATGAAAACGATCGATGTGCCTTGGCCAAGGTTGCTGATGGTCGCCAATCGTAACGGCAAGTTGGCGGTGGCGGCGTTGAAAACCAACGGCAGAGTCGGTGCCAAAACAAAACTTTACCATGCGCCATTGATGAATGTGTATGCCAATGGCAATGTCTGCACAGGTTCTGCAACATTGCCCAATGAGTGCGGCATCGATCAGATCAAGGCATGGGAATCAGTCATGTTCGATAGCGCGTTCTCCCATGTCAACAATCCGTCAACCCTTTTCCTGGCCGGGTATAAGAGCAAGGCGGTCGATAACAACGCTCATTATCGGTTCTGGCTTTCCCTGTCCAAGAAAAAGGTGGACAAATTTCCGAATGAGCGTTTGAATCTTTTGCGCTGTAGCGTAGAGGGTTTTATCGAAAATCATGCTTAAAACTTGGTGATTCAAATGGGTAACACGCAAGATGCAATTAACAGGGTTTGTGACTATCGGGGCTTACCTAAAATAAAGAAAGGCTCTAGGTGTCTGGTTGACGGCAAAGATGGCGTTATATTCGGCGGAAATCATTCGGCCAATTTTAATGTGAAATTTGCCGATACAGGACGGGTTTTTAATTGCCACCCGGAATACAAGATGACCATTTTTTCGCCAAAGGGCGATATTTTGTACCAAAGCAAAGAAGCGTAGAGGAAAACCAAAATGAGCGATTTAGAAGCATGGTCAACCAATAACGAAGACTTCAATTACAGTTCACTTGAAGAGTTAATCGACAGCAATAGCGGCGAGCTTGCAGTTGGGCAAAGGATATATGTCGGAGATGGTCGAAAACCTAAATTAAGCGAGCTTTGTGATGCCGATGCTGTTATCGAGCTGATGCAAAACAGAGGCTTAGATATTGGCGGTGAATACGCGGATAGCTTTATGGACGATGTATCGGTAGAAGCAAAACAGGAGCTTGATGATCTATTAAAAAGCTGGATGCAAAAGCACGTCACGATCAACTTCTACACTGTACATGATGCGCGTGAGTATGTCCTAACCAGCAAGGATTTGCAGGAATAAACCCGTTTCATATTGAAAATTCAATTAACAAAAAAGGGCAAAATGCTAAGTCCAGAAGAGTGGCTGATCAAGTTTATGTCATGAACGATGAAATTATTATCTTTCAATTGCAAAAATGCTTCGATCTCAAAACAAACCGTGAAGTAGCTAATTTTCTGGGGCTATCAGAGTCAATGGTTTCTAAAATATTGAAGGGAAAGAAAAGTTTGAGCTTTCATTATCGCTTAAAGATACTCAATAAATTTGGATTTATGAGAGATTTGACCGAAGAAATTCGCCCTGATCGATTAGGAAAGAAACTAACTGGACTGAGTATCGCTAGTGCCCAAAAGCAAGCAGAAAAAGTGCTGCATAATGAGTCTTGCTTAACTAATTTTCATATAATTCAAGAAGAATTTCTTAATGATTCTGAAATAAAAACACTTACAAATAGGGGAACGATGTCCTCAAATCAATATTGCTCACATTTGATTAAAGCGTTTGAAAGATTATTTCAGTTTAAAAATAACGAGAGCCTTGCTGAAGCTTTGGGCGTTGATTCGTCAACTATCAGCAATATCAAAAATGGTCGACACGGAATTGGCGAAGGGTCCTGCCTAAAAATTCTTTATCGGATTGAGGGGGATTTTGATCTTAACTTCGTTGAACGAGTGACTTCCTCAACTGAGCTTTTGGCTGAATTAATTGACGCGTATCATGATTAACTACCTCACCGATCGGCGCGACCAAATTGTTTTTAGTGAAACACCAACTCTCATGCAGCCTTTACATGGAGAAGGATTACCCAAACCTGAAACAGGAAAGCACCGTTTCGTAATTGCCAGTGACGGGGTGTATGTCGAAGCAGTCAATCAGGTGCTTGATGTTAGGTTGCCGGTAGCGAAGTCGGGAATCAAATTGCCCTATGGGCAAATAGGCGCGGTCGGCATCTGTTTGGTGAACGGAAAGATTCCGAAAAGGATTTTGCAGGATATTTGTGAAAAGACATTCTTGTGTGGGGAATACGAATGGGCCGGGTTAGTGGTGTGGGACAAAATCCGCAAAGAATACGCACTGTATGAGCCGGAGGTAATTTCGTTTAGTGCGAGTCATATTTCCTATCGGAATGTCCTTCCGGATAAGTATAATTTGGTCATGGATCTGCATTCGCATGGAACTGTGCCGGCGTTCTTTTCCAAAACTGACGACCAATCCGATATTGGCGGCTTCTATATCGCCGGTGTCGTTGGGAATTGCGACTCGGGTGAGCCTACCTTTGCCACAAGAATCGTGGTCAATGGGCATTTCTTTGAGAGTCCCGATTTTCGAAAGTTTTTTAATTGAAATTGGTCAAGAATGGCAGGAATATCAGAAGATGAAGAGCGAGCTAAAGCTAAAAACTGATTCAAATGTTTCGAACGCGGATTTGCTGGATAAGCTCAAAGAATGCTTTGACTATAAAACTGATGTCGAAGTTGCTGGATTCCTGGGTCTCAACAAGGACACGGTTAGTCAGATTCGCCAAGGCTTGCAAGGCTTGAGCATTGCGCAAAGATTCAAAATCATGGATAGGTTGGCTAGCATCCAAATACGTAATTTGCTCGAAAAGATTGCGCCGGATCATTTATCTTCAGAGATTCATAGACTCAGTTTGGATGGCGCGGAGGGATTAGCGTTTGACGAGATCGAGGCAGGCGAACCAGAAGAAATTGATGTCAAACTGATTGATTTATTCAAGTCGTATGGACAGAAGTTGAACTTGGTTCATACGGACCGACAAATGGCTGATTTTCTTGGTTTGAAAAGAGCCACGATATCGAGTGTTAGAACCGGAAAAAGTAAACTGGGTCCGTTACCTCGTTTGCGAATGCTCAAGGCCATTAATCCTGAGACAGACATCGAGCAGGTTCTAAACGGAATCGATTCAAACAAGTCGCTTCACGATCTAATCGAAAAGCACATTGAGATTCAGTCGAATTGTGAGGTAATAAAGTGAAATTGAACGTGGATTTCAGTGATCTGTACAAAAACGTAGAAGAAATGGGAGCCGAGTTGGTTGACATCGATCTCAAGCTTTCCGATGAGAAAATCTCAGCCAGTTGTACAGGCGAAGATTTAAGCGAAAACCCGATGGATGCTACCGGCCAGGAGAAACATACTCAGAACAAATCAACATAACACTTCGAGGATGTTTCCGTAACGGTCGCCCATTCGCTCTGCAGGCTCTTGAATATTCTGCCCACGAACTTTTCATCCTCAGCGGCTTGATGGCCAACATAGCCGGTGCCTTGCATGAAGGTTTCATAACGCAAAAGCAAATCCGGGTTTGTTTGGTCAAATCCGACAGGAATCCGTTCGCTTGGCATTGGCGTCAAGGCCACGTCACCATTTCTGGAAACCCAAAGGACATGATGACCGATGGTATCGTCGCAAGCAGAAAATATGGCTTTTAGCTGTTGTCTTGTTGGGTTGTGGTTGAGGTTCATGGGTTGTCTCTGGCTAAAATCAGTGTATCACAACAATCTTCGCACAAAACCAAAAGAAATAAGGGCTATTTGCATTTTGGGGTTGGAAATCAGAACGATTCATGTTTTTTAATAGCTCAGTTTTGTGCAAAACATAGTTGGACCGTTGATGAGCGAGGTAACTTGTTATGTGCAATAGTTGGTTGGGCTGTCAATGCTCGTTACCGGCCAAAACCGGCCAGTGAGGATGTTGGCGAAATTTTCCATCCCTAAGTTCAGCAAATGGCAGCTTTAGGCAAGCAATTTTGCGTTCTCTTTGGCTCGACCCGGCCAATACCGGCCGTTGGCGATGCTGGCGTGATTTTTCGTCGCTAACCTCAACGAATGGCAGCTTTGCGGCGAGCTACCTTGAGTTCTCTTTGACTTGACCCGGCCATAAGCAGACCGTCGTGGTCCCCATCCAATTTCAATAGATATGACAACCAGTGGCCCAGCCGAATGTCCGATATTTGGAGGGCAAATTAGCATTATAATCGCGTCACAACGGCCAAAAGCTGCCAGTCGAGGTCATTTTCCAATTTTAAGTTTTTGGGGCATCCCGTGCCTAATTGGGTGTCCGGTATTCGGCGTGCAAATTGGCAATATCACTAGCTACCATACAGATGAACTCCGATCACCAGTCACTTTCAGTAAATCTACAATTGCTCTATTCAGTCTACGACCCTATGATGCGATCAATTATCTAAAAAAGGAGCAATAGTTGGCCATCACAAATTCAATAACAAGCTCCCATGCCAACATAACGAAACTAGTCGCCACGCAGCGTCAACTGAGGGCCGCTATTCGCATGTTTTCTCGGATGAGGACGAGTTGGCAGTTCATACGGTTGCCTCCGCTGCTTACAGATTGATTGCAGACTTAAAACAGAAAATTGGAAGAAACGAGACTGCGGATTACTTCCTTACATCAATCTTTTACGTAGTGCGTGACTACCGGAGAGGTACTCTGCCCAAACAATTTACAAATAACCCAGAGGCAATGAAGTGGATTGTTGATATAGCGGAGCAATTGCCGATAACGGAATCCACGAGCTATGAAGAGGTGGGAGCATTTATATCGTCCGAGGCAGCAAGCGAATGGTGGTCTAAGCGAAATCGTGTAGCTAACTTCCTAAAGCACGCTGATAAGGACGCTCAAGATCATATCTTGCATGACGAGATTGACAATCTGAATTTGCTAATGCTTGCCCTTAGCTCGTACTGCGACCTTGTCAAAGATGATCTTGGTGAGGAAGGTTTGATTCTGTGGGTTTACTTTAACGTATTTACTGGCACGGCGGAGAAACTGCCTAATCGCTACCTTGAAATGGGAAAGATGCTGGAGGAGCTTAGCGAGGCTGATCGACGCAGTTTTTGTTCCGCCATCCTCACCGAACTGAGAAGAAATAACGCCCAACCAACATTTCAATTCGGTGGTCTCGCCTTTGGCTGCGATTCTGAGGTATAAGCTATTCGTTAGCCATTATTAAACAAATTGGTGTTTGGCACGCGAACCCTTCAGAATAATCACAGTTTCATAGCGAGGAAGGAACATTGACGGAATTATTATTTTTTCTTATAACCATATACGTTGCTTACGTTGTTTTCTTAACTCTCGGAGGAATATCTGGATTTCCTCATGTGGGTGCCATATCGAAGAAAAGAAAGGCGATGAAAATCTATCTTTTGGAAGTTCCTGACTTCTCAGTCACTCAGAAAGTAATTGGTGCAGATGGCACCACCGGGTTAGCTATTGATGAACAACAAAAGAAAGTTTGTCTCATTGATCACCGACAGCAAAATATTTCTTGCAGGGTGGTCTCCTACGAGAGTTTGCTTTCATCCGAACTCTTCGAAGATGGTTCAACAGTAACGAAAACGGTTCGCTCAAGTCAAATTGGGGGAGCGCTTATCGGTGGTGTTGCCCTTGGCGGTGTTGGCGCAATTATTGGCGGTCTTTCTGGAAAAACGAATACATCCGGGAAGGTGAAGCGAATTGATCTTCGCCTTATCGTAAATGACACTCAGAATCCACTGCATGATGTCAATTTTCTAAACTTCGAAATGAATCAGGATAGTCCCAATTACCAAAGTGCAATGAAAACCGCGCGCCATTGGCATGGTCTGATCGAGGTGCTAATTAAGCGAGCTGACATGGAAGATCGAGAGAATCCTGCAACTATCTCTCAAACACAGCCTATATCCATTGCCGATGAACTAAAGAAACTTGCAGACTTAAGAGATTTAGGCATCTTGAGTGTTGAAGAATTTCAACAGCAAAAGGCCAAACTACTTGGCTCATTAGCCATTTAGAGGCTCATTGTGTACCCTAATTTGAGTTCTGAATCAAACCATATCATCGGCAGCTATGCTGGTTTGGAGTCATTCCTCAATGATTGTTCTGTGGCGGGTTATGGCTGATTAAGTGATGTCGCCAGTGGCGGCTTTGGAGAACGCGACCAGCAAGAATGGGCCGCCTGGTGACAGTCCTCTCTTCAGATTCATTGCCGGAAAGTTGTTATTGGGGGCGAGCGATTGGAAATCTGCTCCGCCGTTTCGAATCAGCCCTTTACATCAGTCAAGGTGAAACTGTCGCTAACCCTGAAATTAGCCGGGACTACTCCAAAGTACAAATTGACACAGCTCTCAAAAATCCTTTACAAAGATTAAAGCAACGGATTTGGCCGCGCCAGGGCTCAGCTCAGAGCCACAAAGCATGTTTTCGCGGTAGATAAGGTTGGTAATATGCTGGGAGACCGTGTCACTGACCAGTCATCAGTATTGTTCTAAATGAAACGACAAACTAAGGAAACCCCGCATGAAAGATAAAAAACCGCTACTTGCCCTAGGCATAGTACTTGGCGCCACCTCGTTCGCGTTCAACGCTCACGCTGCACTGACCAGCTATACCGGCGTCGGCAACGTCGGTTTGGTCTACAGCAGCGTCAGCGACGTAACGTGGACGCAAGATGCCAACTTGTTCAAAACACTCTACGACGCTGATAATAATCTTATCAATCTGATTGCGGCGGTTACCCCGACCTATTCCGACCCATCTTACGGTTTCCAACTCATCGATTTTATCGATTACAACACTGCTTTCGGTGGAATGAGTTGGTGGGGCGGTATCGCCTTCGCCAACTACCTTAACAGCATCAATTACGGTGGCAGTAACCAATGGCGCTTGCCGACCAGCAACGCAATCAGCGGCTATGACGGCACCACCGGCAATGAACTTGGCCAACTTTTCTACAGTGAATTGAACGGCAATATTCCCAACTCCAACTACTTCAACAACGCGCAACCTTTTGCCTACTGGTCAGGTACGGAATACGCACCTGGTCCCGCTGACGCGTGGGTATTTAGTTCTGGAAACCATCAACAATACTACTTCAATAAGTTCACCCAGGCGTACGCATGGGTAGTCAGTCCTGGGCAAGTGGCCGCCGTGCCGGTGCCGGGTGCTATCTGGCTGTTTGCGACTGGTCTGGCGGGATTACTACACCGGAAGCGAAGTGGCAGGTGGGTAACTAGTTTCTGGGGGAAACACCTCAAAAACCACACACCAGAGTATATGACACACGAGGAGAAAACAAATTGAAAGTACAACGAATTATTGCTGTAGCCGTAAGCACCCTCATACTCTCGGCCTGTGGTACTACAGTACCAAAGCCCGTCACTCAATCAGTAGTTCCAGCGCCGAAACCCAAACTTGATTTAAACGACCAAGAAGCAGTAACGGCAGAAATTAGCGTTCAGCGAGATGATTTTAAGAAGGTTATCAACTACAAAGGGCCAAATGCGTCAGACAAGTATGGAGATCAGGTATTTCTTCGTGCGTGGAAATTGGACGCGGGAAGTATTGCTTATCAGATATACGTCTTGGATTACTATGACGGCGAATGGCGTTACTATGACTCTGCCTATGACTCAAACGGTGTCGCCTTGGATACGACGGTTATTTCTCGCGCTGTTTCCTTATGTAGCGCCTATAGCTGTTCACACAATGAGCATCTTGGTCTAAATGTGTCACAAGGATACTTGGAAAAAAATCAGCAAAGCGGCATTCGCTTCAAAATAATCGGAAAGGCAGGTGAAGATATATTTTTTATTCCATCCGGATATATCAAAGCGTTTTTGTCAGCTACCAAATAATAAAAAACTGGGTCAGGTTATGCAATCACGGTTCCTATCTAACATGTCGCCCAGGGGGCGGTCGCTATCGGGCTCGCTTCCTTCAACTTTACGTTGAGCGACTGCTCTGAGACCATCACTTTCTATTGATTTAAAAATAGTGATAGTTGGCTGTTGGCCGATTGAATGATGTCGCCATTGGATGGCTGCTTTGTAGACTTCCAGTCCGCAGAAGCTGAATTTGGCTGACCGTCCGCTTTGGAGAAGCGCGGCAGTCGGGAATGGGTCGGTAACGAGCATTGGCAGTCCAACCAACTATTGCGCATAACAAGTCAGTGCATTTTTAAACGATCCAACCGGATTTTGCAAAAAACGGCGTGATTAAAAAGCATGAGCCGTTCTGATTTCCAACCCTAGAAGCAAATAGCCGAAATAAGCAAAAAAAGATTCAAATAGGATTTTGAAAGCCCATCAAACAAGAAGTTGGAGTCTGACGGTTAATCGTGACTTGCATGATCGATCGCCCATGTTAGAAATATCATTAACAAATCGATTTTTCTTTGCGAGGCAACATGACAAACCATATCGTCAAACCCTTCAAATTCTGCACGCCCGATCACTGGCTGCGTCGATGCGTTAATATTTGCCTGATGGGTGTCGGCGGTACCGGCTCTGAAGTCTTAACCAGTCTCGCAAGGATAGATTACGCTATCAGAGAGCTTGGTCATCCCGGCCTGCAAGTTACGGCATGGGACGGAGATGTTGTTGAAAGGCCCAATATAGGACGACAAGCATTCTTTCCTGCCGATCTTGGGCATAATAAAGCAATAGTCACCATTCGAAGAATCAATTATTTGTTCGGGCGTGATTGGGTGGCCATGCCCCGCATGTTTGCTATTGACAGAGATTGCAACGGTTTGAACTGTGATCTACTGATTACCTGCGTCGATGTGGCACAATTCCGCGCCGACTTGGCAACGTGCAACAATAATCGCTATTCGAGTTGCGTTTGGCTGGATTGTGGGAACGGTGAAAGCACTGGGCAAGTCATTTTGGGAAGGCTTGGTCATGCCAGTGAGAATCCGGTCAAACTGCCTTCCGTATTCGATTTCCACCCGGAGTTGGATGGTATGATGGATCACAATACCCCATCTTGCAGCATGGAAGAAGCCCTGGCTAGTCAGGATTTGCCGATCAGTCGTGCCATAGCCAACGTGGCAATGCAGTTGATCTGGTCACTTCTGCGGCATGGCGGATTAAATCATCAAGGAGCTTTTGTGGATATCCGAAATGGAACGCAGACGCCGATCAATATTTTTGAATAATGGAATTAAAGCAGAATGACTGATCAAGTTCTCAAAAAAGTCGCCGAGAAAATAGCCAAATGCCTAGCTCTGGCATCATCCGATAACCCGGCTGAGGCGGAAGCAGCCAGACGGCAAGCTGAAGCCCTAATGCGCAAACACGGATTGAACTGTGGCGACGTTTCGGCTGCAAAGGTGCAAGAAAACAACGTGAATACTGGCTCACATAGACCACCAGTTTATTTGATGCGTTTGGGTGGGCTTATCGCCCGAGCATTCTCTTGCGAAATGGTATCGACTACTCGAAACGATGGGTTCGGTAACCGGGCAAGTTTTATGACATTTTTCGGCGTAGGAGTTAAGCCAGAACTGGCCTCGTACACATTCGACGTGCTTCGACGACAGATCATTAAAGACAGAAAAGCCTACCAAACAACACTTGGTCGATACAAACGATCGAATAAAATCAGAATGGCCAATCTGTTTTGTACGGCATGGATCGAGCGAATCGCCAAACAAGTCCAGGACTTTTCGGGGAGCGAACAAGAAAAGATTGCTATTGATGCATACAAATCGCGAAGATGGGGTGACGATCTTGAGCAAGACAAACGAAAGCGGCCTAATATCGAGAGAGAAAGTGATGTGAAAGCATTACAAGCCGGTTTTGATGCTGCAAAGGACATATCCATTCACCGACCGGTGCAGACCAAGGCCGGAAAACAGATAGGGCAAATAATGGAGGGTAATTAATTGCCGGTCAAATCCATTCTATTGTTTCTTCTTTTCAGTGGCCGTTTTAGGCGGTGAGGATAACAAAGATTCAGTAGGTTTAACCGGCAACAGCAGTAGGTGTAACAACCTGCAATTGAAAACCCACAAACCTGCAATCAGCGGATTTTTCGACCGCGATTAAATGCAACTAACCGGCGTTTAAACCGAGATTATTTGCAACTGAACCGGCAGCCTCGACCAGTACGGTTCAGGGCACCCGATTAGGGTCTGTTAAGTCAATGTTAGGCACACCACCCAGGCATCCAGAAAACTTCCGTTTTTTGGACGCTGCATTTTTTGTTTTATGCGGTGTAAAATTGGTGCTATATTGGTGTTTAACATGTTTTGAAAGGTCAGACAATGGTAAGGCAAAGCATATCCGTATCGGAACCCAACGACGAATGGTTGAAGGCTCAAGTTGCCAGTGCAGAGTACAGCAGTAAGAGCGAAGCGATTAACGACTTAATTAGACAAGCACGGCGGCGGCAGCTTGAAATAGAGCATATTCGTTCTGAACTGATTAAAGCGGAACGAAGTGGTTTTATCGACGAGCAGCCGGAAGATTTATTGGCTAACTTCAAGGATGAAGCACGGCAAGATGGGCTGTTATAAACTTTCGAAAAAAGCCCGCACCGATTTGAAGAGAATCTGGTTATACGGCGTTAACACGCACGGAAATCAGAGAGCCGATCAATATCATCAAGGGATGCTTGATCGTTTTGCACTAATCGCAGAACAGCCTTATTTATATCAGGCCGTTGACTCTATCCGTGCAGGGTATAGGCGCAGTGTGTATGGCACCGACAGCATTTATTACCGGATCAATGGCGACATAGTCGAAATCATGGCTATCTTAGGCTATCAGGGCACGGAAGACTGGCTATAACAAACTGTCGTGTATCAGCCGCCATTTTAATCGTTTGTTACCACAATAGAAAACAGCCTACTCCATCTATATGATGGGCAGATCAACGCCAAAGAACTGAGGACTGTTAACCTTGATTCGTCGTCCAACCCAGCCTATCTATTGCCTGGCTGAAGAGGCGGACATTAACCTGAGCATAAGAGGCGAATCGAACCAGACATGGCCAACTAATCCTCACAAACTTTATAAATCGCCATGAATCAAATGCAACATTTGGACTATTGTTTTTGTGATGAGACAAAACTTTAATTGACTTCAGAACTAAAAAACAATGATTTCACCCAGATTGGTAGCCAAAATAGAACAAGAAGAGCCTACACTTCATTTGGCAGTCTTAATTGATGCCGATAACGCCCAAGCAACTGTTATTGAAAATCTCCTTGCTGAGATTGCAAGATTTGGCGAAGCCACTGTAAAGATGATTCGGGATGGGCTAATTTGGGTACTTTTGGGAGCTATTTGACCAAATTACAACCAGACTTCGACTCTAGATTATTCGGATTCAAAAAACTCTCGGATTTAGTTAAGGCAAAGGTGGATTTGTTTGTGATTGAAGAGAGAAAAATCGAAGGTTCAGATCATAAGGTTTTGTATCTTCGAGCTAAGTAATTTAACGAACTGATCATCTATTCACTCCGACTTTGACAATAAGTTTCAACTCCCCTTAATAATACTCCAAAGCTAACGTTGGCTAAGGCAAAGTTTCACCAATTTGAAAAGCCTGACGGCGACCCAGTCCTGCCTGTCGCGATTCTCCAAACCGGTCAGTTAGCCAAACCCAGGGCCTGCGAACTAGATATCTACAAAGCCGCCATTGGCGACCTCACCCAATCGGCCATTATGTGAAGTTTTCTTTTATGTATAGCACTATTGTCGCGAGCGAGATGCAATCAGGCTTGGAAGTCCCTATCTCGCTCACGAGCTTTACATAATTACAACGTTTTCAAGAACTGAAGCAAAGAGTCTGGAGCAGAATAGCAAACCTGCCAGAACCGGCATAGGCACTCCAAAGTCGCTGCTGGCAATGGAACCAAGCGATCTTTATTACCTTTGGCGTCGCGAATATGCACCAACTGCCGTGCGGCATCAATATCGGCCACGCCTTCGCCGAGTCGTAAGCCCAAACTATAAAGCGTAAAAAAGAACACTCGATAACTGAGGGTATGGGTCATCGTGAACAACCGTCCGGCTTCCGCAACGGTCACAATATCCGGCAAGCGATGTGTCCTTGGCGGTTTGATCAACTTAAGCGCTGGCCAGGGTTTATTCAAAACATAGGTATAGAGGAATTTAAGGCCGTATAGATCGAGTTTGACGCTGCTCCAGGAATGGGATTCCAGCAAATCACTGAAATAATCGGTCAACTGGGGTTCGGACAGATCGTTAATTTGATAATCGAAATAAGCGCCAATACGCCGTATCGCAAGAGAATAGGCCTCTATCGTTTTGGGCTGAAGGCCTTTGAGTTTAAGATGTTTAAGGTGCGATTGAGATTGCTGCTTGAAATCTGTTTCGGATGATGTAATTATTTGGTAGCCTCATTGTTTAATACTAAACGATCCCTCTGATTGAGGGCTTGAGGCTATATTTTAATTGTTTTATGGAGTGGTTGTTCGGCGGGGATTCTCCGCGTTAGCGGCTTCGTCCAACAAAGTGACTCACTCAAGTCACACCAAAAGATTATGCTGCTGTTCTTTATGCCTAACAATTTAAATCGCGATTAACGAGCTATGTCTTTCAATTCGACCCAATCAAGGCTTATTGTAGCGATCATTTTAATCGCGCTTTGCAATACGCCCGCCTATGCCAAAAAAATGTATCGCTGGGAAGATGATCAGGGGAATGTCTTTTTTTCTGATCAGATACAGATACGTCCCGAATTGAAATTGAGTAGCGCCGGGGAAAAAATCATAGCAAAACAAAAATCCTATGACCGTGTTCTAGTCAGCACGTTTAGAAGCATTGATGATTTATTGCTGATGATCAAGGGCAAATCCGAATCCATGGAATCGCGGATAAAAGCAACCGATAGCAATCTTAACCGGCTTCAATTTCAACTGGATGGTCAGCAAAAAAAGGCAGCAGCTTTTGAGCGTAACGCTCAAAAAGTGCCGAATGAATTGTTAAAAGATATCACGTCAACTCAACAGCAAATTCAGGAAACGCAAATTTCTATCAATAGTCTGATAAAAAGACAAACCCAGATGAAAAAAGCTGATAATGCTGACATCGAGCGGTATCTGTTTCTAACGCAATTGCGCTCTGAAAATCAGCCCAAAACCAATCTTATTGCCAGTAGAAAAGACGCCAACGAGTTGGGTTTGTTCTATTGCGAAAATGATCATCAATGTAACAACGCTTGGGAAATCGGCCGCAACTTCGTGCGCTTCCTTTCGACAACCGGTGAGTATATCGATAGCGATAAATTCATCATGAGTCGTCAGCCGTCCAAGGACAATGATTTGAGTTTGTCGCTATCCAAAATCGCAGTTAACGAATCTGAATACCAACTGTTTCTTCATATACGCTGTCGCGATTCTTCGTTAGGAAAAGAGCTGTGTAAGAGTGAGAGGGTCAACGAAATAAGATCGGCTTTCAGGCCATATATCAACGATGCTTTATCGAGAATGACCGACTAGCAAAGTCCCTACGCCTTGATCGGTAAGCAATTCCGGTAAAACCGCATGTTCCACCCTGCCGTCAATGATATGAACGCTGGAGACGCCTCCTTTTAACGCGTCAGTTGCACAACGCGTTTTGGGGATCATGCCAGCTGAAATGGTGCCGTCTGCAATCAGATCGTTGACATCCTTGAGAGGCAGTCCGGTTAGCAGATTGCCTTCCTTATCCAAAATTCCGGCGGTGTTGGTAAGCAATATCAGCTTTTCCGCTTGTAATACTTCAGCTACCTTGCCAGCAACCAGATCGGCATTAATGTTTTAATGTCGGTTTACGGCCGATGATTGCAGGTTCAGTTGCAGATACTCTCGGTTTGAGCGACTGTCAGTTGCAATTAATTCCGGTCGAAAATTGCGCTAATTTCTGGTTTGAGGGTTTTTGATTGCAAGCCGCTACAAGTAGGTATAACTGGCAGCTGGCAGTAGATTTAATCGGCATCTGCAGAAAACTTGGCAAATCAATTGAGCTATCTACCAGCCACAACGGTTGGTTTAACTGGCAACAGAAGTGCTCTGGTAGGTTTAACTGGCATCAGAACCTCTTCTTTTTCTGGCTTTTTGTCTTGTTAAATCTTAAGATTAAAATAAAACTAGAGCGTTAAAACCATGAAAAAACTTTACGAAGGATTAACCTACAAAAACCCTGAGTTAAGACGAGACTTTATAACCGCAAAAATGGGTAGCGTGGACGACTTCGCGGAAACCTTCGCCCCTTTAATTGTTGAATATTTCAAAAAAAACACGGGCCAAGTGCTGGACTACGACAGCGCATATCAGGAAGCTTCCAATCTTTGGGGCTATCTTCGGGAACAAAAAAAACCAATCCCTTTAAATATTAGCGGCGTTGCCTATGTCACAAAAGATGGCCTTATTAAATATTGCACCTCGGGAGTGGATATTCCGAAACCTTTAGATTTTGTCGAATGGGATGATCCGTTTAACCGGGCTAACAATAAGCGATTGAATTCGCCCGAGTGGTTAAGTGAAAGACATGCTTCTTTTGAGAGTCCGAAAGGACACAGAAACGAAGAAGAATATGTCAAAAAAACCGAGTAGAAAACAAAGAAAAACGAGTTGAGCACACAACAATAATGGCTCTATGTGATTCGTAGTGGGTAATGCAATAATATAGCCATGAACAGTGAAACTTTATTCAGCATGGCTTTAGGCCTGCAACCCCCTTGGCAGGTCAAAGCTGTGACCTTTTCTACAGATGAAT
>Ga0208244_100377_pt1 | contig 48095 bp, 27 predicted proteins | sample SubbioCR12Aug_5A_FD_184828 | JGI IMG/M metagenome (GOLD analysis project Ga0208244, IMG submission 184828) | Serpentinite rock and fluid subsurface biosphere microbial communities from McLaughlin Reserve, California, USA - CR12Aug_5A (SPAdes) | ecosystem: Environmental > Terrestrial > Deep... | reverse complement strand
CGCATCAGTTGACACGCGGCCCGTAGCCTGCCTCCGTTGTACGCGTCCATATTGTCGATGACCGCCGCGAGGTTGCTCTCTGCGGAAATCGGCTTTGGAAGGACACGCTTCCCGGACAAATATCCGTGCTTGGCAACATGATCCTTCTTTTTGTGATCCATAATCTTCCCTTTGCGATGAAAAAGTGATGCTCCAATTTTGAATGAGGCTAATTTAGCGCACAATCCGGCCATACGCAAGAATCGACATCGATGAAAGCGGGATTCGCTCGCATCATTCGATATGACAAATGCAAAAAGGGGGAGTCGATCAGGCGGGGATTTCGGGGGGAACGACTATCTCAATTTCTATTCGGAATCTTCGAGACGAATCTATTGATTGATCGACGCAGATGACCTACAAAAATTCGATAGTTGCTGCGCTGGTCATTGGTCTCTGTGCAGATTAGCGGCTGCAAACCGCGCGCCTCTGTCCTCACGCCACATAGACCTCAATCGCAATTCAGCGGCTAACGGGTGTTCAACACTCTGGATGATTCTCGAACAATAAACTCTGTCTCCAAAACGACTCTCTCGGGCGGTAACAACGATGAAGATTCAATGTTACGTATCAAGATCTCCGCCGCCTTCTTGCCTATCTCAAGCTGGGGGGCCCTGATGGTCGTCAGGGGAACCGGATAGATCTTCGCATAGTAAATGTCGTCGTTGCCAATGATAGATATTTCTTCAGGCACGCGAATATCCAGATCTTTCAACGCTGTCATGACTGCCAGAGCCTGCTGATCATTGAAACAGACGATCGCCGTCGGATAATCCTTTCGGCGTCTGTTGCGAAAATACTTCAGAGTATTGCCAAAGCTCTCCTCATGACGAGATCCGATATGTACTATCATGTCCTTGTGAAACACCAGGGGACTCTCACTGAATGCATGACGGAAACCCTCGATCCGCTCCTGTGTGTGCGATGAGTTTGCCGGTCCCGCGAAGTGAACAATCTTCGTATGGCCGCTGTCGATAAGATACTTGACGGCCCTCTTGATAGCGATCAAATTATCGATCGCAACGACGTTCGCCTGTATTCCCCTAACGCTTTCAAGCAGAACGAAAGGATAATTGATCATCTTCAGCTTGAAGAGATGCTCGATTTCTGCCATCCCCTCTACGACTGGTGCAATGATTGCGCCTTTGATATCTTTTGTCGAAAAGAGATGAGTGAATTTTTTTTCGGACTCATGATCGTTTTCTGAACTGGTGATGATTACGGAGTACCCTTTGCCGTTCGCATACTCTCTGACGCCAGTGGCAATCGAAGTATAGAAAGGATAGTTCAGGTCCTTGATGATTACTGCAATGCTCTTGTCCTGATTGCCGTTCTTCAGGTTCCGCGCGGCACCTCTTGGACGGAAGTTCAGTTCTTTCATCACCTCCAGAATATGGTCTCTGGTTTCCGGCTTGACTGTGTTCTTGCCGTTGATCACGGCAGAGACAGTCCCTTTTGAAACCCCCGCTCGGGCGGCAACACCTTCGATTGTTATTTTCTTCATCAGCCTCTCCGAAAAAGCCTTTCTAGAATTCGCAATCATTGAAACGGTTCAATCTCATTCCAATACACAAAATATCCCATCCAAACAGTAAAATCAAGAAGAATTATTGGCAACGTCTCATTGCCATCGACTTTCATAAGTTCTGAATTGTGAAGTCATCAACGAGCTAGCGGTCTGGCCGAAAAGTAGGGATCGACCAAAGTCGACGCCTGCGCATTGTCCGAAACCCTCACTGAGTGAGGGTTTTTGAAGCTTCTTGAGACGTCGGTTTCTAACCGACGGCGTTCTTCATGGCATTTCGTCCGCTCTTCAGGCGCTGTTGCGAGCCGCAAAGCAATTTCAAAGAACAGAAGAATTTCATATGCTCTATCGTCAACGTTCAACGGTCGAGCATCGTATTGCACGACTCATTCAACTTGGATTGCGTCAGGCGCGTTACTTCGGAACGAAAAAGACAATGTTCCAATTGGCAATGGTCGCTGCGGTCGCCAATCTTACCTTGATAGCCGCATCGGAGGCAAACACAGTTTTCTTATTGTCTATTCTGCGATTCCTTGGCTATTAGTACTTGTCATGGTCGTTCTGGGCAGCGTGCGGCTTCTGGTGAACGCACCTCTCAACTCTTGTCCAAGAGTCCGTGCAACCCAAAATAAACTGCTCACAACCATAGCTTTTCGGCCTGGCTTCTAGATTCTATCCAACAGATATTCATCGAAAGGCGTGTTAAGTGACACGAGCCGGCCTTTGATTCCAGAAATCGTTTGTTCCTTCCATCACCATTGAAGGAGGAAGCAAAAGTGGAAGACGGTAGGAGGTGTGGTGTGAGCGCCGATTGCGACGATGAAATGTTTCTGACCCGTCAATCGTTTTTCCTTGTTTCTTAAAGGGGACTCTTTTATCATTGAAACGGTTCAATGGTATTACGATCTGACGAGCAACTTTGCTGCGGCAGTGTTGTTGTCCAATTGGTATAATTGGTGTTCGCTCTTATGAATCCATCATTAGTAAATGCATTGGATGTTATTATGAAAACCACAAACTGCAGAGATCTTCTTCGAAGTCGAATCGATGTACATTCTGTCGTCCTGCTCCGGTGGATATTGATCGCCGCAACGATAGCGCTATTTGCAGATCCATCCAGTGCGTATCAGCGGTCCGGCTCTTTGAAGGGGGATGGGTCGTACATCTCCACGAAGAGAATTGCCGGTTCATTCGCGCTTTCGGCAAACAGCAAATCATCACCGCTCTACGTCAGTTCCAGGGACTATCCCGGCGTACTCCGGGTTCTGAACCATCTCCAGTCAGACATTGAGAGAGTGACAAACGCCAAACCCACACTTTCGATAGACGCAGTGCCTACGTCAAAAGAGATCGTTCTGGTGGGAACGTTAGGAAGAAGTCCATTGATCGACAAGCTCGTTCAAGAGAAGAAGCTCAATATCGAAGGAATCGCGGGACGCTGGGAGACATTCCTTATCCAAATCATTGAAGAACCGCTTCCCGATGTCGATCGGGCCCTCGTGATCGTCGGCAGCGACAAACGCGGGACGATCTATGGGATGTACGATCTCTCCGCGCAGATCGGAGTGAGCCCTTGGTACTTTTGGGCAGATGTCCCGGTGAAAAAACAGTCAAGCCTCTATGTCATCCCGGGAAGTCATACGCTTGGGGAACCTGCGGTCAAGTATCGCGGCATTTTTATCAACGACGAACAGCCGGCGCTGTCGGGGTGGGCGTACGAAAAATTTGGCGGTTTCAACAGCAAATTCTACGAGCATGTATTTGAACTGATCCTGCGGATGAAGGGGAATTACCTCTGGCCGGCAATGTGGGGGAGAGCATTCTATGTTGATGATCCGAGGAATCCACAACTTGCCGATGAGTATGGAGTTGTCATTGCCACGTCACACCACGAACCGATGATGCGTGCTCATGCGGAATGGGCGCAAATCGGCACAGGACCATGGAACTACGAAAAGAACGAGAAGGTCCTGCGGGAGTTTTGGAAGAAGAGCATTGAGCGGACAGGTTCATTTGAGAGCGTGATCACCCTCGGGATGCGCGGTGATGGTGATGAACCGATGACCGAGGAGGCGAATATTGAGTTGCTGCAAAGAATCGTCAGAGATCAACGCACGATTCTCGCCGAGGTGACCGGCAAGGACGTTACGACCATCCCCCAGGTGTGGGCTCTCTATAAAGAAGTGCAGGAGTACTACGACAAAGGGATGCGCACACCAGACGACGTAACGCTGCTTCTGTGTGATGACAATTGGGGAAATATCCGCAAGCTTCCAAGACCGACTGACAAGCCTCATCCGGGGGGATACGGAATCTACTATCATTACGACTATGTCGGCGGACCAAGAAACTACAAATGGTTGAACACCAACCAGATATCCAGAGTCTGGGAACAGATGCATCTGGCGTACCGGTACGGGGCAACCCGCATCTGGATTGTGAATGTGGGGGATATCAAGCCGATGGAGTTCCCGACAGAGTTTTTCCTCGACTATGCATGGAATCCGGAACAATGGCCGGCTCAGCGTTTACCCGAATACACACGGCTCTGGGCGGAGCGACAATTTGGTCCAGAGTATTCCGAAGAAATCGCGGACATCATCACTCAATACACGAGATACAATTCTCGCCGCAAACCTGAGCTTCTTGCTCCCGATACATATAGTTTGCACAACTACCGCGAAGCAGAAACGATTGTTGCCGATTACAACAACCTGGTTGAGAGAGCTCAACGCATCTCGGATGCCCTTCCTCAGGAATACCGGGATGCATTCTTCCAGCTTGTCCTGCATCCCACGCTCGCCTGCGCAAACCTGAATGAACTCTATGTCACCGTCGGAAAGAACCGGTTGTATGCGGCACAGGGGCGATCGGCCACGAACGGCCTCGCTGAGAAGGCGAAAGAGCTATTCGCCCGAGATTCCGCAATCACCCATTACTATAATAACGTCATGGCGAACGGAAAGTGGAGCCACATGATGGATCAGACCCACATCGGTTATACCTACTGGTAGCAGCCGCCGAAGAATGTAATGCCCGATGTGAAAGTGACCGAGATACCGGCTGTTTCTGATATGGGTGTCGCCATCGAAGGTTCCGCTCACTGGTGGCCGAATGAGATGGGCGAAGCTGTACTTCCGGAATTCGATCCGTACCACCAGCAACTCTATTATATAGAGATATTCAACCGTGGCACGACTCCGTTTGAGTATTCCGTTCGGGTCGGGGAGCCATGGATCAAAGTCAATTCGATGAAAGGAAAGATTTCAACGGAGGAACGCCTGTGGGTGAATATTGATTGGAAGAAAGCCCCGAAAGGCAAACACCGCGCCCCAATCACCGTCGATGGCCCAAACGACCTTCGTATCGTCATCTACGCGGCCATCAACAATCCGGTCTCTCCAAAAAGAGGCGAAGAGATCCGGTTCGTGGAGAGCAACGGATATGTCTCCATCGAGGCTGAGAACTATGCGCGAGTTGTGAATACCCATCCCATCACATGGCAGAAGATTCCAGACCTGGGACGCACACAATCCGCAATGACACCGTTTCCAGTGACGGCTGCCACTCAAACCCCGCAGGGAGATAGTCCACGAATGGAATATCGTGTGCATCTCTTCGTCAAAGGCGAAGTGACCGTAAAGGCGTATCTCTCTCCCACCCTGAATTTTCACAACAATCAGGGATTGCGATATGGAATCTCATTCGACAACGAGCCTCCACAGATTATCAACATGCACTCAGGAAAGACGTTTCAGGATTGGGAAGAGTCGGTGAGGAATAATGTGACGGTCGAGGTTTCCAAACACACGATCGCGGAGCCGGGTAAACACGTCTTGAAGTTCTGGGTGGTCGATCCCGGAGTTGTGCTGCAGAAACTCGTTATCGAAACCGGGAAGGTGAGGCCAAGTTATTTGGGACCGCCGGAGAGCCATAATGGATCGGTGAAGACAAAGAAGAAATGACGGTCCATCGGGCATGGAATCGGAATGACTGCTTGGTGTCCTGCCATTCCGATGCCAGGTCTCTGAAGTTACACATCTTCGTTTGCTCGGTGCAACAAATGACGGATGCTTGTCACGGCTGAATGCTCTCACATCCAAGATGAAGAAGAATTTCAAATGAAAAATGCAATGCTTGTGCTTATCGCCTCTCTATTGCTGATTCCTGCTTGTTCGCCGCAGAAGAGAGAATTCTCAAATCCCATCCTCTCCGGATTCTACCCTGATCCGAGCATCTGTCGGGTGGGAAGCGACTACTATCTGGTGAACTCATCGTTCTCCTATTTCCCGGGGATCCCCATCTTTCACAGCAAAGACCTCGTGAACTGGAAGCAAATCGGGCACGTCATGGATCGCCCGGAGCAACTCAACCTCGATGGCCTGGGAGTCTCGCGTGGAATTTTTGCCCCCACGATAGAACACCACGATGGCGTATTCTATGTCGTGTGCACGCTGGTTGACAACGGCGGGAATTTCGTGGTTACTGCAACTGCACCCGAAGGTCCGTACTCCAATCCGACCTGGATTCCGGAAATTGATGGAATCGATCCATCTCTCTACTTTGATGAGAGCGGTGTCACCTATATCATATATAACAGTGTCGCTCCGGAAAACAAACCGCTCTACGAGGGACACAGGACAATTCGCATGTATCAATTCGATGTTCCCAGCCTCAAGGTTGCGGGGGAAGAAATAATTCTTGTCAATGGAGGGGTGGATCTCAGCAAGAATCCAATTTGGATCGAGGCCCCTCATATTTTCAAGAAGGATGGATGGTACTACCTGATTGCCGCGGAGGGGGGGACTGCCGATCAGCACTCAGAGGTTGTGTTCAGAAGCAAAAACGTCGATGGGCCGTACACACCTTCCGAGAAGAATCCAATCCTAACCCAGAGACACCTCGATCCCCAGCGAAAGGATCCCATAACCACCACCGGTCATGCGGATATCGTTCAGACTGAGTCGGGAGACTGGTGGGCGGTGTTCTTGGGATGCAGGCCGTACCGACTTGTGACGATTCGGGAAGAATATTTCAACACAGGGAGGGAAACCTTCCTGGCACCTGTTCGATGGGTCGATGGCTGGCCCATCATCAATCCCGACTTTGAAGAGATTCAATACTCCTATCCCTATCCGTTACAACTCTCCAGAGACGAATCCGGCATTCCATTCGGCGGCAATTTCGAGTTCAAGGACGAATTCGACACCGAATCACTGAGTCCTCGATGGATCTTTCTACGAACGCCGCGAGAGAAATGGTATGACTTGAACGCGCGAGAAGGATTTCTGTCGATGCAGGTGCGTCCTGAGGCCTGCACTGACAATGTGAATCCCAGCTTCCTCGCCCATCGTCAGCAACACTTACGCAGTTCTGCCAGCGCGGCTCTCGATTTTGCTCCACAAGCTGGAAATGAAAAATCAGGCATTGCAGTGTTTCAGAATGAAAGCCATTTCTATTTTCTTTGCAAATCAATAGAAGGAAAGCAACCCGTCGTCCAGCTGTACAAATCGGAGACAAAGAAGACTACAGTCGAGGGGATGGAGTTGATTGCGTCTGAAAAGATACCTGCTGGCGAACAGACATTGTATTTGAAAATTGATTCTCACGGAAATGTCTATTCATTTCACTACGCAATTGAACCAAACAAGTGGAATCTCCTGAAAGACAGTGTGGATGCGAGATTCCTAAGCACGAAGGTTGCGGGAGGTTTTGTCGGATGTGTCTATGCGCTGTATTCCACATCTCTCGGACAGCCCAGCAAGAGTGTTTCCCGGTTCGATTGGTTCAAGTATCGTGGAGATGACGAGACGAACAGACGAGCCGATCGATAATCTGGTCTCTCTCCGGATTTCGCTTCCCGAAACTATTCACGTGCGTCACTGGTACGCGGGTGAGAAGATCATTCAAGACGGGAGTTGATCATGAAGACTACACAGATTCTAATGATGCTTGTGAACAAGCTCTGTACTCGCAGGAGCTTCCGGCCAGCGCCGATCCTCATCCTCATCACACTCCTTCGCCTGAGTGTCTGCAAATCTCAACACATGGATACACCCTTCCCTTTCGTTGACCATCGTCTGAGCATCGGAGAGCGTGTGAATGATCTCGTTGGAAGAATGACACTGGAAGAGAAGGTCGGACAGATGGTCAATCGGGCGCCGGCGATCGATCGGCTGGGCGTGCCGGAGTACAACTGGTGGTCGGAAGGATTACATGGCATCGCCCGCGCCGGATTGGCAACTGTATTTCCTCAAGCCATTGGCTTGGCTGCCGCATGGGACGAAGATTTGATGTTCAGGCTTTCAACTGCCATATCGGACGAGGCCAGAGCAAAGCATCATGACTTCGCGCGAAAAGGCCAACGATTTATTTATCATGGTCTCACCATCTGGTCGCCGAACATCAACATCTTCCGGGATCCACGTTGGGGGAGAGGACAAGAAACTTTTGGCGAAGACCCGTACCTGAGTGGGAGACTGGCCGTGCAATTCGTCAAGGGCTTGCAGGGAGATGATCCGAAGTACATGAAAACCATCGCCACCGTTAAACATTTTGCCGTTCACAGCGGACCCGAAGAGAAGCGGCATTCCTTTGATGCGTACGCCGAAGAAAGAAATTTCAGGGAGACATATCTTCCGCAATTTGAAATGGGGATTAAAGAGGGGAAAGCGTACTCGGTCATGTGCGCATACAATCGATATAAGGGGGAAGCTTGCTGCGGGAGCAATCGAATGTTGAACGGTATCCTGAGAAACGAATGGGGCTTCAACGGGTTCGTGGTTTCCGACTGTGAAGCGATTAAGAATATCTACGCACGCCACAAGATCGTGGCAGCCCCCGAGGAAGCTGCTGCACTGGCTCTGAAATCCGGGTGCGATCTGAATTGTGGAGATACCTACCTTCACCTGACAGAAGCGGTTCGGAAGAATCTCGTTACCGAGCGGGAGATCGATGTCGCAGTCAGAAGACTATTCACGGCCCGTTTCAAGCTAGGGATGTTTGACCCAGAGGAAATTGTAAGCTACGCGAACATTCCATACAGCGTCGTGGACAGCGAAAAGCACAAAGTGCTGGCGCTTGAAGCCGCCCGCAAGTCGATTGTTCTGCTGAAGAATGAGAACAATCTGTTGCCGCTGAGCAAGAACATTGGAACGATAGCTGTCATTGGTCCAAATGCGGATGAATGGCTCATGCTTCTGGGCAATTACACCGGCAATCCGTCGGATCCGGTGACTCCACTGCGCGGCATTAGAGAGAAACTATCGCCCGGCACGAACGTCCTGTATGCGCAAGGATGTGAACTGGCTGAAGGAATGCCTCTCTTCGAAGTTGTCCCGCCTGAAGCACTCTTCACCGAAACAAACCAAAGAGGACTGAAAGCCGATCACTACAACAATAGAGAATTCAGTGGCAAGCCATTGTTTACCTCGATCGACAAGAACGTCGATGTGAACTGGATAGATGGCGCCCCGCGGAAAGATATGGATGGAGACAATTTCAGCGTTAGGTGGACAGGAATCCTTAACCCCGAGCGGTCTGGATCATATCAACTGGGACTTATCAGCACGTGCAAAACCAGGCTCTACCTGGATGGCAAGTTGTTGGGAAGCGCTGCCCTTCGTTTAATGGATGAGGTTGGTGAGCCGAGTTTGCGAACATCTGAACCGCTCGATCTGGAGTCCGGAAAGAAGTACAAGTTAGTCGTTGAAGCGGCGGAGTCATTCGCTGATGCAAAAGTGCAACTGGTCTGGGCCAGACCACGCCCCGGCTTGAAAGAACAGGCGCTCGAAGTCGCCAGCCAGGCGGAAATCGTCGTGATGTGCATGGGAATCACTCCGCGAATGGAGGGGGAAGAGCTGAACGTTAAGCTCGACGGCTTCAGCGGCGGCGACAGGACCCGCCTGGACCTGCCGGATACGCAACAAGAACTGATAAGAGAGATTCACGCGCTCGGGAAACCGGTCGTGCTAGTTCTTCTGAACGGAAGCGCTCTGGCAATCAATTGGGAGGCAATGAACATCCCGGCAATAGTTGAAGCTTGGTATCCTGGACAAGCTGCTGGACACGCAATTGCCGATGTTCTCTTCGGGGACTACAATCCTGGGGGTCGCCTTCCTATCACGTTCTACAAGTCTGTCGAAGATCTCCCTCCATTCGAGGAATACAGAATGCGCGAGCGGACCTACCGATATTTTACCCGTGAGCCGCTCTATCCATTCGGTTATGGACTGAGCTACACAACATTCAGGTATGACGATCTGGTGGTGAATGAAGAGTGCAGAGTGGGAGATTCCGTGAGAGTTTCGGTGCGTATAAGAAACTCGGGAACGGTGGCGGGCGATGAAGTAGTTCAACTCTACTTGTCGAATCTTTGTGCTCCGGTTCCCGTTCCCATTCGCTCACTCAAAGCGTTTAGAAGGATTCATTTGCTCCCGGACGAAGCAAGGACCGTAAACTTTTCACTTCCCCCAGAAGCTTTCTCAATCATCAATAACAGGAACGATAGAGAAATCCTACAAGGGACATTTGAAATCTCAGTAGGCGGAGGACAACCTGATAACAGAGTTGAGGCAGGTATCAACGTCCTTAAAGCCATAATAAGTCTCCGTTGATGAAATACGGGGCAATCTGTTGAAGGAACCGTGAGTTCCCCATGCACCGATTCATCTCAGACGGAGCGGTACTTCGGCAACCGAAATCCTTCGCTACGCATCGCTCAACAGAAACAGGGAAGCAATCCATGCGAATCCATCACGTTACGAGTGCCTTGCAAGGGAAGTTCCTGTTTGTCTTCGTTGTTGCGCTCTCAGGCCTCAGTCTGCATTTCATGCCCGTCATGGCACAGGAGGTCGAAGAGAGCAAGGCGAAGCTTCGCGCTGTGGCAAATGCCGTGTTTAAAGACGCGACGTTCCAATTCGTAGATCGCAAAACTGGATTGCGTTTCGCAAATCCCGAGGATGCACCGGCAAATGCAACATTGCGGCCGGAAAGTCCCTACACGGATTGGCGCTATTGGAACGGTGTGCTCAACATCGCGATGATCAGACTGGGAGAGGTCTTGGAGGAACCGACCTACACTGAGTTTTCCATCAGGAACGTCGCCTTCAACTTCGACGGCTACAGGTACTTCGAAGCCAGATATAAAGACGAGGGGAAATGGAACTACCCATTCGGACAGCGCTTCATCATGGAAGAGCTGGATGACTGTGGGGCCATGGGTGCCAGCGTCATCGAAGTGTATCGCCGTGACTCGCAAGAACGCTACCGGACGTACATCGATCAGGCTGCACATCATATACTCAAACGACAACATCGACTGAATGACGGCACCTTCGTCAGGTCGTTCCCGCACAAGTGGACACTCTGGGTAGACGACCTTTACATGAGCATCTCCTTTCTTGCCCGGGTGGGGGAATTGTCCGGGGATCGGAGCTACTTCGACGACGCAGCGAAACAGGTTGTCAATTTTCACAAGTACCTGTTCAATGAGGAAAAGGGACTCATGGTCCACAATTGGTATTCGGACGTGAATCGTCCGGGCGTTGCCTTCTGGGGACGCGCGAACGGATGGGCGATGCTGGCGCAGGTTGAACTGCTGGATCGATTACCGAAAGATCATCCACTGCGTCCCACACTTTTGGGACTGCTCCAGAAACACATCCTGGGAATTGCGCGATACCAGAGCGGCGAGGGGCTTTGGCATCAGCTGATTGACAAGACAGATTCCTATTTGGAAACGTCATGCACCGCAATGTTCACGTACTCCGTGGCAAGAGCTGTGAACATGGGATACATGGAGCCGCGTTATGCCTCAGTCGCACAACGCGGATGGGAAGGGGTGATGTCGAAGATCCGTGAAGATGGGATGGTCGAAGGTGTTTGCACCGGTACGGTTGTGAGCGATGACCTTGTTCACTACTACCGCCGCCCGGCGCCTCTGAACGACGTCCACGGCATAGGAACGATACTGCTGGCTGGCGCCGAAGTGCTGCAGATTTCGAAGTAACTGGTCGGTGACTCAAACAGTGGGCGAACTGAAAACTTGAAAATGAACGATCGCATAAAGAAGTCAGGAGGGGGTTGTTCGCGTCGTCAATTTCTTGGCGCGATGGGAACAACAGCGGCCGGACTGCTCGTGGCGCCATACCTGAGGTCAGCCAATGTCTTCGCCTATGGACATGAAGTCAGCGCCACAAAGAGCGCGCGAGTGGCAATAACTCAGGCCGACAGCTATACTCGCTCTCTTGTGAAGCAAAAAGTCCAGCATCTCATTGAATCGATTGGCGGAATTGGGGACGTGGTGAAGGCGGGCGACAAGGTTGCAATCAAGATCAATCTTGTTGGTGGCGGGGGAGATCCTGACCATATGTGGACACACCCCGAGGTTTTGCGCGCCGTCGGTGAACTCATTATTGATGCCGGAGTCAAGGCGCAGGACATATACATCGTGGAAGCGCTCTGGAACACCAGCTCTTACAACAATTACGGCTATCTGGCAGTTCAGCAGAGTCTGGGTGTCCAGATGGTGAACCTCAACGTGACAGCTCCGTACAGCAATTTCATCTCCGTGCCGGTCGGTAGCAACAGTTTCCACTATACGACGTTCACGATGAACCAGATTCTGAGGGATGTTAATGTCTATGTTTCAATCCCGAAAATGAAGCAGCACTACGAGGCTGGATTGTCTGCTTCTCTGAAGAACCAGGTCGGTATTGTTCCAATGCAACACTACCTGACATGGAATACAGGTCGGAGAGACGCGCTCCACACCAGAGATGGAACACAGTCATCAACCACTCATCTTCCCAAATCAGTTTGTGATCTCAATCTAGCGCGAGCTGTTCATCTTGCCGTCGTCGATGGGATAAAGAATGCACGTGGAGGGGAGGGAACCTGGAATCCAACGTTCAGGCAATGGGAAGACCACGCGCTGTTGGCCGGGAAGGACCCCGTCGCCACCGACAGCATTGCGGCGTATTTGATGGGAAATGATCCTGAAGCCGCGCAGATCCGACTTCCAAGCGGTGGATATTGCACGAACTATCTTGAGATGCTTCGTCAGAAAGGAGTGGGGACGAATCTGTTGAATGAGATCGAGGTTGTCGGTGATGGTGCACAGCGGGTTACGTCTGTCCGACCTGAAGATGAAGCGGCTGTGCCGCACGATTTTCGCCTCTTCCAGAATTATCCAAATCCTTTCAATCCATCCACCACAATCAGGTTCTACCTGCCCGAGACAAACGATGTGACGATAAAGATCTATGGTCTTGCCGGACAGGAGATCGAAACTCTTGTCGAAGGGCGAGTTCCGGCCGGGCACCATAGACTCCACTGGAACGGCAGGAATCTTCCGACTGGAGTCTACATCTACAACATGCAAGCCGGCAAGTATCGGGATTCGAAAAAAATGATCTATCAGAAGTAGCGCTGATTGCCACGGGGAGAGTGAAAGCGCTTGGAGCAGGGTGTATCTTGAGAACATGCCGGAGATTTCCATATAGAGGAATTCGAATTATTGAAAAAAGTTTGCGTTTCCTTTTTTTGGATGTTGGAGACCGCCCGCACTTAGTGTCTTTGACGTTCCCTGGCATATGAGATCAATTCGATAGGATCGAAGAGCTGCCCCCCTTTTTTTTTGTTGACACGAAGATTGAGTATTTGTATTATTGAAAGGGTTCAATTGGTTCTGAACTGATTGCACTCCAATACCGATCCATGGGCAAGACAAGGACAAAAGCACATCAAACGTCTTTCTGAGGATCCAATACGGGCAAGCAGAATCCAGTCTGGGATTCGCTCGAAGTTTGTCTGTTCGTAACGCCAGTCACACATTCCACTCAAGCGATGCTAAAAACACGCGTCCATCTCTTCAAAATCATGCCATGCACGCACTCGAGTCCATGGAGTGCCCTCGGATTTGATGCGAAAGGGCGTCTACTGCTCTCAAGATTACGATAAGAATACGATCAGGAGTGAACATGCCGCGAGAGTATTTCCCGAGTGTGAAGAAGAAAGTTTCTTATGAGGGGAAGGACACAGGGAACCCGCTTGCCTTCAGGTACTATAACAAAGAGCAAAAGGTCGGCAGTAAAACGATGGGTGAGCATCTTCGCTTCTCGGTCGCCTACTGGCATTCATTCATGGGAACTGGTATCGATGTTTTCGGTGCGCCAACTCTCAGGAGGGAATGGCATCAGGCCACCGATCCGATCGTCCGCGCAAAAGAGACGATGGATGCCGCATTCGAATTTCTGCAGAAACTTGATATCGACTACTATTGCTTTCACGATCGAGACATTGCGCCGGAAGGCGAGAGTCTTTCTCAGTCGTGCAAGAATCTTGAAATCATGGTGGAAAATGCAAGAAAGCTTCAGACGGAAACCGGTATCAGACTCCTCTGGGGCACGGCCAATCTGTTCAGCAGTCCCATCTACTCACATGGTGCGGCAACAAATCCGAACGCGCACGTCATGGCTACCGCCGCAGCACAAGTGAAGCATGCTCTCGATGCGACCAAAGAGCTTGGCGGAGAGAATTATGTTTTTTGGGGGGGACGCGAAGGATATGAGAGTCTGCTGAATGTCGACATAAAGAGAGAGCAGGAACAGATGGCTCGGTTTCTTCACATGGCTGTGGATTACAAAAACAAGATCGGTTTTGATGGGCAGCTCCTCATCGAGCCGAAACCTGCAGAGCCTATGAAGCATCAATATGATTCCAACGTGGCGGCAACGCTCTACTTCCTCAAAGAGCATGATCTCATCGATCACTTCAAGTTGAACATTGAGGCAAACCACGCCACCCTGGCCGGCCATACGTTCGAACATGAGTTGACAGCCGCTTCTGCAGCCGGAAAGCTGGGAAGCGTCGATGCGAATCGAGGCGATCTTCTTCTTGGTTGGGATACGGATCAGTTTCCGATTGACATTTACAGTACGACATTGGCCATGATGGTGATTCTCAATCAGAATGGCCTGGGGAAGGGGGGGCTCAACTTTGATGCGAAGGTTCGACGGGGATCGATTGATTCAATAGATCTCGTGTATGCCCATATTGGCGGAATGGATGCGTTCGCACGAGGCCTTGTCATTGCGCACAAGATGATCGAAGACAAGGTGCTGAGTAGTTTCATTGATGAACGATATTCCAGCTATCGTGATGGAATTGGAGCCAAGATGATGTCCGGCGTGGTCGGATTGGAGGATGTGGAAAAATGGGTTCTTGGCGAAGGCAATCCCATCGTGCGGAGCGGGCGACAGGAGATGCTTGAAAACTTGATCAACTCTTACATTCAGTAGGACCAAGTTGACACATAGCATAGGAAAAATGGAAAAGCTTACTCAAGTAGATGCAGTAGAACACGAAGACATTCTTGGCTACAAAAACTCGCGACTATCGGTGAAGACGCGGGTGGCGGACCTCCTTGGAAGGATGACGCTGGAAGAAAAAGTTGCACAAATGCTTTGTATTTGGGTTCAGAAGAAGAACATGTTGTTTGACCAGAACGGAGCCCTGGACCTGACCAACTTGCAATGCGAATTCGGCGGTGGTGTCGGCCAGATTGCCCGACTCAGCGACACTGGGGGCGGGCTGGATCCTCGTCAAATGGCAGAATTAGCGAACCGTCTTCAGAAGCATTTCATGGAGGAAACTCGTCTTGGGATTCCGGTCATATTCCACGAAGAATGCTTGCACGGACTCGCTGCCAAAGATGCCACAAGTTACCCCCAGCCTATTGGATTGGCATCCACGTTCAACCCGGAGTTGGTCGAAGAAATATATTCGGCAATCGCAGAGCAGACGCGCGAACGCGGAGCTCATCAAGCATTGGCGCCCGTGGTCGATGTCGCCCGGGACCCCCGCTGGGGGAGGGTTGAAGAGACTTTTGGAGAGGATCCGTATCTTGTCGCTCAGATGGGTATTGCGGCCGTCAGGGGTTTCCAGGGGGACGCCAGTTTCAAAGACAAAAGACGAGTCGTTGCTACCCTGAAGCATTTTGCGGCACATGGCGAACCGGAGTCTGGCACAAATTGCGCCCCGGCGAATGTCTCCGAGCGTCTTCTTCGGGATACGTTTTTGTATCCTTTCCGACAAGCCATCACAAGTGGAAACGCGCTCAGTGTCATGGCGTCCTACAATGAAATTGATGGTGTGCCTTCACACGCGAATACGTGGCTCCTGCGTGACGTCTTGCGCAAGGAATGGGGATTCAAAGGTTTGGTCGTATCAGATTACTTTGCCATTGCCGAGCTCAATTCAAGGGAAGAAGCAACGAGCCACTCGGTCGCGAAAGACAAAGCGGAGGCGGCGCTGCTCGCTGTTAAGGCGGGAGTCAATGTTGAAATGCCGGACCCCGACTGCTATCCGAAATTGATTGAACTTGTCCGGAGCCGGATACTTGATGAGTCTGCCCTGGACGAACTCGTTGCTCCGGCCTTGGAACTCAAGTTTGCGCTGGGCCTCTTTGAAGATCCTTATGTTGATCCGGATCCGATTCAAATCGCGCAGCGGCTTGAAGATGAGCGATCCCTCGCGCTGCGTGCAGCCCGTGAAGCGATTATCCTCCTTCAAAACGAAGGCAATCTCCTGCCACTGAAACCGGGGAAGAAGAGTACGCTCGCGGTCATTGGACCCAATGCCGACCGAAAGCTGCTTGGTGGATACAGTGGCGAACCCAAATATTACACCTCGGTTCTTCAAGGGATCAAGAAAAAGGTCGGCGATACAATTCAGGTTCTCTACAGTGAAGGGTGCAAACTTACCGTGGGCGGATCGTGGAATGAAGACGCGGTGACGCTCCCGGCCCCAGAAGAAAATCGCAAGTCAATTGGAGACGCCGTTGAAACTGCCAGGCGAGCGGACACGGTGATTCTTGTCCTGGGGGGAAATGAGCAGACTTCGCGCGAGGCCTGGAATAGGATGCATATGGGGGACAGGGCAAACATCGATCTTTTCGGGGCGCAGGATGATCTCGTGAAAGCAGTCCTGGAAACCAGGAAACCTGTGGTTGTCGTATTGATCAACGGTCGACCCAATTCAATCCGACACATACAAGAGCACGTACCGTCGATTCTCGAATGTTGGTACCTCGGGCAGGAGACTGGCTTGGCGGTCGCAGATGTCCTCTTCGGAGACTATAATCCGGGTGGAAAATTGCCAATTTCTATTCCGCGTTCGGTTGGTCACATTCCATGCTACTACAATCACAAACCTTCTGCGCGCCGGGGGTATTTGGATGACGATATCACTCCGCTCTTTCCGTTTGGCTACGGATTGAGTTATACAACCTTCGGATTCAGCAATCTCAGAATAGAGAAGTCAACAATCGGTGTCGGTGAGTCAACGAAAGTTCTTGTCGACGTGCAGAATACCGGCGATCGGACGGGTGAAGAGGTAGTCCAGATGTACATCCGGGACCTCGTGAGCTCGGTGACGAGGCCTGTCAAAGAATTGAGAGGATTCAAGAAGGTGCGTTTGGAGCCGAATCAATCAATAACCGTATCGTTTCCTCTCACGCCGGAACATTTGTCGTTCACCAATATCGACATGCGAGACGTTGTGGAACCCGGGGACTTTGATATCATGGTCGGGAGTTCCTCGCGAAACGAGGACCTGTCCAACGTCATGCTGCACGTGTGTGATGGAACGAAACAAAAGAAACTCATAAACCAAATAGAGATCGGACCGTGAATTCCAATACTTCCAAACCGTCATTGTTGGAGAAAATCGGGTATAGCGTCGGCGACACCGCATCGAATCTCTTCTTTCAGACGTTCATGCTGTTCCTTCTCTATTTCTACACTGATGTTGTCGGGCTCTCCGCCGCGGCTGTGGGAACATTGTTCCTTGTTACCAGGATATGGGATGCGGTGAACGATCCCATCATGGGAACAGTCGCAGATCGCACGAATACCCGTTGGGGCAAGTTCCGTCCGTATCTTCTCTGGCTTGCGATCCCATTCGGCATCATGGCTGTCCTCATGTTCACGACGCCGGACTTCGACGCCACGGGGAAGCTCATCTATGCATACATCACATACAATCTGATGATGATGGTTTATACCGCCATCAACGTCCCGTATTCCGCCCTCATGGCGGTGATTACTCCGAAATCGCTGGAGCGCACCGAATTATCTTCCTATCGATTCGTTGCAGCCTTTATCGGAGGTCTCATTGTCCAGGGAGCGACGTTGTCGCTGGTAAAATATTTTGGTAATGGGAATGAGGCCCTCGGCTGGCAATTGACGATGGCATGTATCTCCAGCCTGGCAGTTGTTCTTTTTATCACAACCTTCCTCACGACAAAGGAAAGAGTTTCCCCTCCGAAAGGCCAAAAAAGTAATTTTGCGCGAGATCTGAAAGACTTGTTTACTAACAAGCCCTGGTTGTTGATCGGGGGGGCGACTGTTTTTCAGTTGCTCTTCATCGTCGTTCGGAATTCATCGGTTTTGTACTACTTCAAGTATTATGTGAAGAACCAACAACTGGACTTGTTCGGCTACGTCATCAATCTTTCTTTTGAATCGTTCTCGTCTTCGTTTCTCATCATTGGAATGTCCGCCACGATTCTGGGAGCGATCCTCGCAAAATGGTTTGCGAAGAAATTGGATAAACGGAACACTTATGTGGGATTCATGTTTCTCGCTGCGATTGCCACCTCCATCTTCTACATCGTAGAGCCTCAAGACGTTCTTCTGATTTACGCCCTCAACATTGTCTTTTCGTTCTCCGTGGGGCCTGTTTCGGTGCTTCAATGGGCAATGTACACGGACACTGCGGACTATGCGGAATGGAAACAGGGCCGGCGTGCGACCGGACTCCTAATGGCGGCGTCGTTGTTTGCCCTTAAGCTTGGGCTCACGCTGGGAGGCGCCATTGTCGGTTGGATCCTGGCATTCCGTGGCTTCGTAGCAAACCAGGAACAGACCGCCGAAACGCTCGACGGCATCGTCCTTTTGATGAGCTTGTACCCTGCGGTATTTGGCTTCATCGGCGGCGCGATCATGATTGTGTATCCGCTTACGAATAAGATGATGTCGAAAATTGAAGAGGATCTGGCGGCGAGACGACTTAGTGCTGCGGGAAGCTGAGAGCGGAAAGGCGTTTTTGCCATAGGCAAATGGAACTGTTGAATCACAAATGAAGCGATAAAGAAATGGGAGGAAAACACTATGTCTCCTAGATATATGTTTCGCAAGTTGACAGGCGTTTGTTTGTTCCTGTCAGTTTTCTTGGTCCAAGCATTGGTGGCCCAAAGTTCAGCGACGATCAAGGGGCGGGTGGTTGACGCGACCACCGGAGACGCTCTCCCTGGCGCCAATGTTTTCCTTGAGAACACCAGCATCGGCACGGCGACCGATCTGGACGGAAACTACATTCTGCGTCTTGTCCCGCTCGGTCCGTGGAAATTGAAGTCCTCGTACGTCGGTTACAAGCCGGTGACGATAGATCTCGTTTTGACCGACGGGTCGACGATAGAACGCACGTTTCGTCTGGCCCCTCAAGTCATTGAAGGTGAGATGGTCATCGTGAGTGCGCAGGCGCAGGGGCAGATGCAGGCAATCAACCAGCAGCTCGCATCGAACAAAATCGCGAGCGTTGTGTCCGAAGCGAGAATCCAGGAGCTCCCCGATTTCAACGCCGCACAGGCCATCAGCCGATTGCCGGGTGTCTCGACGACCGAAAGTTCGGGTGAGGCGAACAAAGTTGTTATTCGTGGACTGGCTCCCCAATACAATCTCGTTTCCGTAGGTGGGATCTCTATGGCATCGACCGGGAGCACACAGATAGGAGCAGTTTCTCAGCCCGGACTCGGCCTCGCCGGCACAATCAGCACCGATCGGAGCGTTGATCTGACGATGGTGACTCCCTACATGATCAAGTCCATTGAGGTGTTCAAATCGCTCACCCCGGACATGAATGCGAACGCCATCGGAGGCGTGGTGAATATGCAACTGCGCGAGGCCCCTGAGGGATTTCGTACCGACGCCCTCTGGCAATCGGGGTACACGCAGAAAAGCGGGAAGTACGGGAATTTCAGGGTCATCGGTTCTGCGAGCGGTCGCTTTCTGGACGATCGTTTCGGCGCATACGTTCTCGCCAGCGCCGAACGGTATGATCGCGACGCAGACAACATGACCGCCGGGTACACCACGGGACTCCTCCTGAAAGATACGGTCACAGGATACAACAAAGTTCAAGTGACGAATATTCAGCTGAATCGACACCTTGAAACGCGAAAGCGGTTTGGAGGGAATCTGGTCCTTGATTACAAGCTTCGGGTTGGTCTCATCCGATCGATCAATATGTTCAGCAGGTTGGTGTCAGATTTTAGCGATGACAACGTCATCCTGGATTTCCAGAATAACCTCCTCAACTTCCGACACCGCTCTGGGGAGGGAACAACGGATGTCGGGGTTCATACGCTGGAAACCGAATACGATTTTGGCTTCATGTCCCTGGAAGCGAAAGCCGCCTACACCTATTCCCGCAATTCCCTGCCGGAGTCTCCGTTGTTCCAGTTTCGTCAGACGGGTGGAGTCGCGACCGGTGCTGTTCCTTATGACACCCATCCGGAAAAGCTGATTCCGCAGGTCACGTACCGGGGTCCGACGCAGGCATACCTGACTTCCCTGAATTTGTTCAGTACCGAGTATCGTGAAACGGGCAAGCTGGTGAAAGGAGATTTCAAGTTTCCTCTCAACATCACGACAGGGATAACTGGGTACGTCAAGGCGGGAGGCGAGTACCGCCAGAATCATCACCTGAACGACCAGAGTACACCATACGCAGACCTCTCGCAGCGAATGAGGGATTCCCTGGAAGCGCACTTTCCCGTTGTCTATGATCGGCCGGCGGCAAGATTCCCTGCAAACCAATTCACAAACACCAATTCGAAGATGTTCGATCCATTCTTGGACAACAAGTTTGGATCAATGTACTGGGTGGCGGATCGGTCTATGCTGACCGCGATGACGAAGTTCGTTCAAAGCAGGCCGGACTTCAATGCGGTGTTCTCGACAGCGACCACCCCGGAAGGATGGTTCGATGGGTATTTTCAGAGTCTTCCGAATGACTACGACTATACCGAGAACTACTCTGCGGTGTACGCGATGACACACATGAATCTCGGCGCAGATCTGATGGTGGTGGGTGGGATTCGCCTTGAGACGGTGACTTCTGACTTTCTTGCATACAATCTCAGAGATGGCCGCAATCCCGCGACGCAAGTGGTCGATACGGTGACGGCGAAACCGTCGAATCGGTTTTGGCTGCCGATGGCACAGTTCAAGTGGAACATTTTCGAATGGAGCAATCTTCGATATTCTTACAGCCAGACGCTCGCGCGTCCCGCATATAACCAGCTCTCTCCTCATTTCAACATCAGCTATGACGGGGCCAATGTTTGGTCGGGGAACCCGAATCTCAAGACTGCACAGTCGTACAATCACGACGTCATCCTGACGTTCCACGGCAACTGGCTGGGACTCCTGTCAATCGGCGGATTCTACAAGGAGATCAAGAACTTCACCTACTATACGCAATACCGGCTTCGCGCCAATACCACCGTCCCCGGGTTTCTAAGGCCGGCAGATCTCGAGATCCTCGGGAGGTTTCCGAACGAAGGCGCACTGCTGAACACCTACGCGAACAATAGTTACATCGCCTATGTCAGAGGGTTGGAGATCGACTTCCAGACGCGGTTCTGGTATCTGCCTTTCCCGCTCGATGGTCTGTTGTTAGGTGCGAACTACACGCGCATATCCTCTAAGGCAACGTATCCGTTGAGAGATGAACGGACATTCGGAATTCCGGGGCGCCCCGGCTTCAGAGTCGAACAAATCGACAGTACACGGGACGGTCGATTGATCTTCCAGCCCAACGATGTTGCAAATGCCTTCATCGGCTACGAATACAAAGGGTTCTCGGCGAGAGTGTCGTTTGTGTTTCAGGGTAATTCCGTGAGCGGTATCGGTCGGTTTCCGGAGCAAGACGGTTTCACAGACGACTACTATCGGGTTGATTTTGCTGTCAGACAGTTGTTGCCATGGCCGGGGCTTCAGCTCTTTCTGGACGTAAACAACCTCAACAACAGGATGAATATTTCGCGCCAGATCAGCATCCCTGGATTCACGAGACAGCAACATTATGGACTAGTGGCCAATCTCGGAGTGAGGTACAGACTCTGAGCGAACAAGGCAAAACGATCTCACACGTAGTCGGAGCGCGGCTGCGAACAAAGAAGATTTCAACACATCAAACTAATCTAACATACCCACTTCTATTTACGAGGAGGGAGAGTAACTATGAAGAATCTCGTGTATGTGGTTTTCGTGGCCGTTCTGACCGTCGCAGGGTTTTCTAACACTGTTGCCCAAACGGTGGTGAACGTGCCAAGCGATAATCCGCCGCAAGAAGGAAATCTAAACAATGCTGTCCAGGCGGCCATCACTGCGGGGAGGCTTTCGAGCACGACCTTTCGCCTGGAGCCCTACGGCTATTACGTGTTGACCGGCACAATCAATGTGCCGGCGGGTCAAACCCTCACCATTGAAGCTCCGGCGCCCGGGACTACCCAGGCAACAGCTCCACCGCAGATAGTGTGGACTGCCAGCGGAGGCGTCAACACGCAATTCAACTTCAACGTCTTCGGCAACATCACGTTGAGGAACGTCTGGATCCGGTATGCCAATACCGCGGGGACACAGGTGGGGTCCAGCCTTCAGTTCCAGTACGACTCGCTTGCGATCGGCGGACAGTACGGAAACTTCGAGGGCGTGATATTTGACTACTCACCGTGTCCGCCTAATGCCGGCGGTGCCGTCGGCATTACCACGAAGAAGTTCAACGGCACATTTAAAAACTGCTATTTCAAGAATATCATTGACAATCACCTTCGGTACTACGGAAGAGCGCTCTCCTTCCCTTATCAGACCACAGGATGGGGTTCTTCCAGCGTCATCTTCGAGCATTGCACGTTTGCAAACATCGGATATGTCTACATGCAGGAGGGGGGTCAGTATTCCGATTACGTGAAGTTTAACCACTGTACGTTCCTCAATGTCGTCATGTTCCCGCTGCAATCCGGCTGGTGGAACAAACTTGCGGTAACGAACAGCCTGTTTATCAATACCTGGATGTTCGGTAATAATCCGTCACAGACCGGAACAGGCGACCCCAACGGCGGTACATTACGGATCGATAGCGTCGCGACGTTCGGCTTCTCAGTTCCCTTTACCGACCAGGGCCGCCGGATCCTCTTCGCAAACAGCGCGTACTTCCTGGACACATGGCTCACAAACTGGATGCAAAATAATCCATACAGCGTCACGCTGAGGCAACAACGGAGGGATGACGAGATCCCGATTCCGCACCCTATGCTGAGCCCGAACACCAGGCGGTTTTTCGATTCGACGCTTACCAGCGGACAAAAAGCTTTCCCGTATATCAACAGAGCAAATCTGTATGACAGAACACAGAATCCCGGCTTTGTCAATCCTCCGATGGACACGACCCTTGTCAAGGACTTCCTGTGGAGAAAGTGGTTTGACAACAGCCAGGTGAACTGGGCGTGGAAGCCGGATAACGACTGGATGGGGCTATGGCCGCTGGCAGAAAACCTCTCGTACTCGAATACCACGCTGCGGACAGCATCGCTTGGTAAATTCCCATTGGGCGACCTCTATCGCTGGTGGCCGACACAGTATACTAGCTGGAAAGCGCAAGAAGCAGCGGAGAACCAGAGGATAACCTCTTGGCTTGAGACCGGCAAGGATCCTCTTGCGACGAGTGTGGAACGGATCGTCGACAGCGCAATCCCCTCGGATTTTCAGCTGAGCCAGAACTATCCGAATCCATTCAATCCAACTACTCGGATCGAGTATTCGATTCCCCTGACGGGGCGCGTATCGTTGAGAGTGTACAATTCACTCGGACAGGAAGTGACTGTTCTGTTCGATGGGATGCAAAGCGTCGGCAAGTATGTCGCCACGTTTGATGGCGCCGGATTGCCCAGCGGAGTCTATTTCTATCGATTGCAGTCGGGCGTTGTTACGCTGACACAAAAACTGGTTCTGATGAAATAACAATCAACCTCCTACATTACTAACCACAATAAGGAGATGGAGGATCATGAAGAAGACAGCATACGTAGTTCTCGCACTTGTAACTGTGCTTCTTACGTTGGGTGCAGACATAGTTCAAGCGCAGGCCACCACACCTGTAAGCCAATGGGGCTTCATTGGCGCCACTGGTGGCACTAGCAGAATCGGTGGCTGGAAATTCACACCGGGAACAGCAGGAAATGCGACCATCTCGGGTACCGCAGCTCCGACAACCTGGTCAGCAGTTCGCGGTGCTTTTAGTACCATCACACCCGGCACTGGCAGTAGCCAGGCCCTCGTGGTAACAGGAAAGATGGAATTCACAGGCGCTGGTTTCGAAGCGTGGAGCTCACTGCGGTTTGGTGTGTTCTACACCGACAGTGCGGGAACATTGATAAGCACGCCTGTCGATTCCACACGCTGGTCGGGAACGGAAAACAATTCCTACGGATATCTGTTCACACCATATAGCGGAACGAACGATCCGGTCGCCTGGCTGGGAGCAGGCAAGAATGGATCACATGGCGGTGTTGTCAACAGGCCCTGGATAAGCACAAACGGTGCTAATGATTATGTGCTTGGAGAGTTTCGCCAGAAACCCGCAAGGGCAGTAGCGACTGCGGGTGTTTACAGTTTTGCCATATCGGTTCAACTGAAGACAGATACCACATCCGAAGTGAGATTCTATCTGATAAAAGATGGTACCCCTGTAGCGTACTACTTCGGCGGAACATCGCTTGATAATAACAAGCCGATTACCACGACGAGGTTCAACAGTGTTTGCTTTGCCGTTCAAAGCGGCACCGCGAATGCAGATATTCGTGGTTTGAAACTGATCGATGTGAAGGTTGGCCAGGGTGCTCCGATCACAGTACCGGAACCCCCTTGGCAGGCGTACTATGTCGATCAGTGGGGATTCTTTGCACGCGGGCCTGCACCGACCTGGAAATTCGTGCCGGGCGCGGTGATAGGGAACGCTGGCTTGGTCGGCACTGCAGCGCCGAATGGACCGTGGACAGTGGTGCGCGGTGGATTCGTTGAGCCAGTAACGGCGACGACATCAAAGGCGATCATCGTCACTGGCAAGATGGAATTCATCGGCGCCGGGCCTTCGACGTGGGGTGCTATCCGCTACGGGCTGTTCCGTCACGATAGCGCTGGAACGGTGCGGTTTGCCAACACCGATTCGGCAAGATGGCAGCGACAGGTCGGAGCGGATTGGGTTACCGGCAAAGAGAGCGATGCATACGGATACATGTTCCAGCCGCGCAGCGGAACGAACGAGCATGCGGGTTGGGCCGTTGGTGGAGCCGGCGCGTATGGTGTCGTTCGAGGCGGGGCATGGATCAGTACATTTGGAAATGCTCATATATCGCTTGGGATGATCAACCAGAAACCGATCAATGTTGTTGCGGGCGCCGGGAAGTACAATTTCGCGATCTCGGTGCAGCCGAAGGCAGATGGAAGCGGGAATGAAGTCAGATTCTACTTCATCAAAGAGGATAACAGTTACTGGATAGCCGGGACCGCCACCGATACGACGAAGATCACGGCCGCGTTTAATGGTGTGTGCTTTGGTCTGAACGGTGGGAACGGAGCGGAGACAGGGAATCTTCGAGGATTGAATCTGCTTGATGTCCAAGTCGATCTGGGAAATCCGATCACGATTCCAGAAGCGCCGTGGCAGGCGTTCTATGTCGATCAGTGGGGGATCCTAGCGCGCGGTCCTGCCCCGAACTGGAAGTTCGTGCCGGGCGCGGTGATTGGCAATGCCGGCGTAGCGGGTACGGCAGCTATCAGTGGAACTTGGACCGCGATCCGCGGAGGATTTCCTGAGGCCGTGACCCCGACGACGACCAAAGCCATCATTGTAAAGGGCAAGATGGAGTTCGTCGGCGCAGGCCCGGAGGTCTGGAGTGCCTTGCGCTATGGGTTGTTCCGTCACGATAGCGCTGGGACGTTGCGGTTTGCCAACACCGATTCGGCAAAATGGCAGCGGCAGGTCGGAGCGGATTGGGTTACCGGCAAAGAGGGGGATGCCTACGGATATATGATTACGCCGCGCAGTGGGACGAACACGCATGCAAGCTGGGCTGTGGGCGGGAATGGAACTGCTGGAGTCATCAGGGGCGGCACGTGGCTCAGTACCTTTGGCGCTTCTCACGCGTCGTTGGGAATGATCAACCAGAAGCCGATCAATGTTGTTGCGGGCGCCGGGAAGTACAATTTCGCGATCTCGGTGCATCCGAAGGCAGATGGAAGTGGCAATGAATTGAGATTCTACTTCATCAGAGAAGATAACAAGTATTGGATCGGTGGCACAGTCGTGGACACGTTCAAGATTGCCAGCTCATTCAATGGTGTCTGTTTTGGATTGATCGATAATTCCCATGCCGACCTGAGGACATTCAACGTGCTTGATGTTCAGGTTGATTTGGGCACACCGATCACGATTCCAGAAGCGCCGTGGGAGGCATTCTATGTCGATCAATGGGGGTTCATCGGTGGACGGATGGGCGGCTGGAAATTCACCCCCGGTGATGTGATCGGCAATGCCACGATTTCGGGTACCGCTCCGAACACGAGCTGGTCCGCGATCCGTGGAGGATTTCCTGAGCCTGTTACGCCTACGACCTCGAAAGCCCTGGTCGTGACCGGCAAGATGGAATTTGTCGGCGGCGGCTTCCAGGCGTTGAGTTCCTTCCGATTCGGTCTCTATCATAGTGACAGTGCGGGGACAGTCCTCAGTACGCCTGTGGATTCGACGCGCTGGAGCGGCAAAGAAGGGAACCACTTCGGCTATCTCTTCGTGCCACAGAGCGGAACGAATACGCTTGCGACCTGGGCGGGTATCGCCAAACAAGGATCGTGGGGAGCTATTGTCAACGGAACATGGTGGAGTACGGACGCCGCGAACAGCTATATTCTCGGCAGTAATCGCCATACGCCGACCGCGGCGGTGGCCGGTGCGGGAACGTACGACTTTGCCATCTCTGTGTTGCCGAAGACAGATGGATCGCAAGACGTCAGATTCAAGGTGACCAGAGTTGGTGGCGGCTATGCCCTGGAAGGAAAGGCAATCAATAAGACCACGCCGCTTCCGACCACCAAATTCAATAGCGTTGCCTTCGCGCTGAATACGAACGCGACGACGACGGGAATGAAGCTCCTTGACGTCAAGATCGATCTGGGCGATACGCTCAACATTACGACTAACGTGGAAGTTGCTTCGGAGGGAGTGGTTCCAGCAGATTTCGCACTCCTGCAGAACTATCCGAATCCGTTCAATCCGTCGACGACTATTCGCTATGACATTGCGAAGCAAGCTCACGTGACGATCCGTGTCTACGATATGCTTGGCCGGGTTGTGGCGCAACTTGTCGACGCAGATCAGATGGCCAACAGGTACATTATTCAATGGAATCCGACAGGATTAACCAGCGGCACGTACCTGTACCGAATCGATGCTCGAAACCAGGATGGTTCAGGCACATTCACATCTGTAAAGAAACTCTTGTACATGAAGTAAGTTCACGGTATCATAGATGCAGCCCGTCCGCCCCGATTCGCATCGGGAGTCGGGCGGGCTGCATTTGTTTTTGGAAATGTTCTCCATTCAGTTACCCGTGAATTTCTGTCCATTTGAACTTGATCCTATGGCAAGTCTTCACAATGTCTTTCATGCTCCCCGCTGCACTTGGGATACCTGTGAAAGAGCTCTGCTGACCATGCACAGGAAGAGACGGCTCCGAATCGGCCAAGACTCTTTTGTCGGCCTGATCGCGCTCATCTTCGCGCTCGTGACTCTACACGTCGAATCGTTATCACAGCCGTTGGCAACGGGCAAGAGCAAGCTGCTGGGATGCAGTATCAGATCCGTTCCCGCAACGTTTGGGAACTACTGGAACCAAGTCACGCCCGAGGATGCGGGAAAATGGGGGAGCGTCGAGGGAACGCGCGACTCCTACAACTGGTCTCCGCTGGACAATATCTACAACTATGCGGTGAACAATAACTTTCCGTTTCGGTATCACACGCTCGTATGGGGTCAGCAGCAGCCGGGCTGGATCAACTCCCTCGACGTCGCGACGCAGAGAGCACAGATCGAGGAATGGTTTCAGCTTGTCGGGGCAAGATATCCAAAGATGGCATTCGTGGATGTTGTCAATGAGCCATTCAATGCACCACCGGCTTACAAGCAAGCGTTGGGCGGAGACGGCGTGACGGGGTGGGATTGGGTGATTACGGCGTTTCAGTGGGCCCGGAAATACTGTGCTCCGGGGGTGAAGCTCTTTCTGAATGAATACAACGTGCTCCACAGCAATCCGGCGACGACCAACTACCTCGCACTGATCGATACCCTCAAGGTTCGCGGTCTCATCGATGGTATCGGCATTCAGGGTCACTATTTTGAATTCAAGAGTTTCGCAGGAGGGACCCCCTCCTACACGTGGCCCATTGCGACGATTGAAAGCAACCTGAATCGGCTCGTCGCAACAGGAATACCGGTACACATCACAGAATTCGACATCAATGAGGCAGATAGCAATATTCAGCTTCAGAACTGTCAGACATATTTTCCGCTCTTCTGGGATAACCCTGGAGTCACTTGTATTACACTGTGGGGGTACCTCGAGTACTATGTTTGGAAGCAAAACGCCTTCTTGATTGACTGGAGAGGCGCGAGACGTCCTGCACTCGATTGGCTCATCACGTACGTCAGAAGTCCGTTCAGACCGCTCGTCAGCTCGCCCAACGGGGTGATCGATGTGCCACGAAACGCCGTCTTGAAATGGCGTTCTTCAGAAACTGCAGCCTCGTACCGTGTGCAGGTTTCTACCAGCGGCTTATTTGTCCCTCTTCTCGTGGATACGACCGCCACGGACACGGCGCTAACGCTGAAACCGCTTGATGCGCATACAAGATTCTACTGGCGTGTAAGAGCGACGAATACACATGGTTCGAGCGAATACTCTGCGACGGCCAGCTTCTATACCGGATCTCTCATAGTATCGGTTGGTGAACGCGAGATCATTCCATCGGAGTTCGCACTCTTTCAGAACTATCCCAACCCGTTCAATCCTTCGACGACCATCAGCTACCATATTCCGAAGAGCGCCCACGTCTCAGTCAGTGTCCATGATGTTTTCGGACGTGTTATCGCCAATCTTGTGGAAGGAATTCAGGTAGGAAGCAGATATTCAGTCGATTGGACTCCGTCTGGTCTGGGAAGCGGAGTCTATTTTGTAAGGCTTGTTGCACAAAGCGAGGATGGGACAGCAAGCTACAGTTCAACGAAGAAGATTCTCTTCACAAAGTAATTCTCTGTGATTGAACATGCAGCCCGTTCGGCCCGACGATGATCGGATTTGGGGCGAGCTGCATTTGTTTTCAGGGGGTCCATTTCTAAACGTAAGGAGGCCACCCTTCCACGTTGCAGGATCGTCTTTCGCCCACTACTGACCGGCGACCTACATTTTCACCGACGCAGAGCAAGTATCGAATGATTTCGGGTCGCGAACACGAGTTGATGAAGAGGCCGATTGTCTCAATGCAAAGGATTATAATGGCTAAAATGGAACTGAAACAGAAGACAATCTGCTGGTCATGGATCATTCAAATCGCCTTCGCTACCCTCTTTGCGGTGAATGTACATGCTCAGTCAGATGCCATCCAAACGAATGTCCCCGCCATCAAAGATGTGTATGCGAAAGATTTCACATTCGGATGCCTTCTCTCTTATAGACACGTTGGATTTCCTACCGATCCATATGTTCCGGGTCAGTCTTCGGTCATTGCGCCCAATGGCGGGAACCTCATCAAGTTTCACATGAATTCCATGTCTCCTGGCAATAACATGAAGCCGCAGTATACTGTCGATATCTCCGGCAGTGCGGCCGCGTACAATGCGGCGGCGACTCAGGCAGCCCGCGATTCCGTCGATGTCAATCCCGTTGTGAGATTCAACGGCGATATGATCGCTCAACTGAACTGGGCAAAGCGACAGGGCTTCACATTTCGCGGACACACGCTGGTGTGGCACAGTCAGACACCTGGCACGGCGTTCTTCCGAACCGGATATTCGACGACCGGATCACCTCTGACCAAAGAGAAGATGACCCAGCGGATGGAAAACTACATCAAGGAGGTCATACGGCTGATTCACGAAGGATGGCCGGGTATGCTGACGGCCATGGATGTTGTGAATGAGGCGGTGAATGACGGTTCGGGCACTGATAGGATCACGGGCAACGAGTGGTACACAACATTTGGCGACATCAGCTACCTCATGAAGGCGTTTGAGTTTGCCCGCAAGTACACAATCCAGTACGGCGAAACGCAGATGAAGCTCTACTATAACGACTACAATACCCACGATCCCAACAAGGCGAACGGCATCGTGAGGATAATGACACCGGTGTTCCAGGCGGGCTACCTTGACGGAATCGGTATGCAGGATCACGACGGACTTACATCTCCTACCGCCGCACAATGGATCGCTTCCTACGAGAAATTCTATCCGATCTGCACGGAGATGTCGGTCACGGAGTTGGACGTGAATCCCGGCAGCGGTACTCCGTCATCTAGTACGCTCCAAATGCAGGCGAACCAATATGCCATGCTTTTTAAGCTTTTCGTTGAGAGAAGTCACGGCTCGGGACGCGGCAAGATTGTGAATGTCTCTAAAGATGGATTGAATGATCAGTATGCTTTCGTGGCCAATGCCTCGTTGTGGGATTCCCAGAACAAATGCAAACCCGCGTTCTATGCAGCTGTAGACGTTGGCATCCACTACAATGGCTTGGATTCTCTCATCTCCTATGCAAATACATTGAAGCAGATCGAGTATACCTCAGCATCATGGTCCAACTTTACGACGGCAATGACTTCGGCAAAGACCGCAAGAGATCAGAACTATTCACCCTCTCTCTCTGCCGCCGAGGGACTCTACTTGGCGAGGCAGAGTCTGACTACCGCCATTCAGAATCTCGTGAAGGTTGTTGTGAGCGTCGACGATTTCGACCAACGCTTACCAGCTTTCTTTGCTCTGAACCAGAACTATCCAAACCCCTTTAATCCGACCACAACGATTCACTATCAATTGCCGACCGAGAGCTTCGTCACACTGAAGATCTTCGACATGCTCGGTCGGGAAATTGCTTCTCTTGTCAGCGAGGTGCAGCCGGCGGGCGTGCATCGAGTCGTTTGGAATGCATCCAAAGGATCAAGCGGGGTGTATCTCTACCGCCTGAGTACCAGCCATTTCGTTGCGACGAGAACCATGCTGCTCGCGCGATAGCAGGAGGATGGCTGTGATAACCCTATGAGAAAAACATTCCTGATGTTTTCATTCTGCTTGTTGGCGGGATATCATGGTTTTGGACAATCCCCCTCATTCAAAACGTACATGAATCCGGTTATCCCGGGTGATCACCCGGACGCCACACTGACGCGCATCGGCAACGACTTCTATACCGCCGGCTCGTCGTTCAATGTTACGCCGGTCATCTATCACTCAACGGATCTGGTTCACTGGCAAGCTGTCGCCCAGCCCGTGAACGCTGCATGGATCGGTTATGGGGATGCACCGGCAGGCGGATGCTGGGGGGGCCAGATAGTTTTCCACAACAATAAGTACTGGTATTTCTTCTCCCGCTCCAACGTTATGCATTTCGTTACAGCCGACGATCCCAGAGGGGATTGGTCAATGCCGACAGCGATGAGCGCGCCCCCCAGCGTCCCCGGTCTGGGATATGACAACTCAATCTTTATTGATCATGATGGAAGTTGGTATCTATTGGTGAAGAATGGACGGGAAAACAATTGGATCGTACAATTAGGAGACAACGGTCACCCGCAAGGGGCCGTGTATGATCTGCGGTGGCTGAACCCCGCCCCCACATACCCATTCAGCTGGGCGGAAGGTCCTGTGATGTGGAAGTACAAAGGCAATTACTACTACAGCTTTGCCCGCAACGTTGGTGGCGGACAAAAGGTCTTCAGAAGTGGTAAGCTGACCGATGATCAATCGTCGTGGATCAATCTCGGCGATTTCTTCAATGAAAGCGATCCATCGAAGTGGCAGGCATTGTTTCAAAACCCAAATCATAGTTCAGCCGTCGTCATGGTCGACGACAGCACTCACTGGGTTATTCATGCGGTATGGCGCAACGCAAACAACAATGAGTGGTACGGTCAAGGCCGGCAAGGATTGCTCAGCCAGGTTCGTTATGATGCAAATGGTAAGCCGACGGCCGACTATCCCGCGAATGTTCCCAGGGACGCACCCAAACTGCCCAGCAGCGGAATTCCGTGGATGGTGCCGCACTCGGACCTTTTTGATACGGAGAAGTTGAATCCCGAGTGGTCTTTCTCAGGCTATACGCCCGCGAACACGCATTCTCTTACCCAGCGAAGCGGATGGCTTCGGTTATCACCGAGATCGAGGTACTCGAATACCGTTGTCAAAAACGATGGGGAACATAACTACTCATTGATCACCAGAGTGGATTTCGCGGCAGAATCGGTGAATGACCAGGCCGGTCTCTGGATATTCAATGGCTTGCAAACGCTTTACGCAAAGCTCTATAGTTCTGTCGACAGTTCCGGGAACAAGATCGTCGGTTTCAGCTACAAGACCACCACTTACCAAGCTCCTCATCCGGCGCCGACCGGGCAAAACATCGTTCTGCTGAAGCTCGTGCGTGTGAACCACATTCTGACAGCGTATTGCAGTTCTGACGACTACAACTGGGTGCAGGTTGGAAGCAGTATCAGTGTGGCAGATATGGATGGTCTTCAGCCGGACTATAACGCGTGGACAGGAAACCGGCAAGGCCTCTTCGTCCAGGGAAGCAGATCGGCTGACTTCGATTACTACATCTATCGTGATGCCTATACTCCGATCATGGCTGCAACTCCTGCCAACCAATTTGGCACCACTACTACCGACCGGCCGAGCCCGGTGCGCGACCTGGACAACATCCAGAGCGGCGATTGGGCATTGTATGCCGGTGTAGAATTGGGTAACAGTGAGTACAAGATGGCTCCTGATTCCGTTGTGATCACCGCTTCGTGTGCCTCATCAGGGGGCATCGTCGAGGTGTGGCTCGATTCACTCGATTCGAACAGCAAAATCGCTGAGTGCCCTATCAGTAGCACCGGCGGCTGGGATATTTTCCGGACATTCACAGCCAAGATTCTCCAACCGGTCTCGGGGAACCGTGATGTTTATCTGAGATTCAAAGGGACCGGTTCCGACAGACTGTTCATGCTTCGGTGGATCACATTCGTTCCGAAATCTGGACCTGCGACCTCCATCGGCCAATCGGAGTCTGGACAGATTCCCAAGCGCTACGAGTTGTTTCAAAATTATCCTAATCCATTCAATGCTGCGACACGCATAGAATACTCGGTTCCAGTGAGCAGCTACGTATCACTCAGGGTCTACAACCTCCTGGGGCAGGAAGTGGCGTCGCTATATGACGGTATTCGTCGAGCCGGAACACACGTCGCTGCCTTCGAATCTGCCGGATTGCCGAGCGGCATCTATCTCTACCGGCTGAGCTCTGAACACTTCAATGAAGCAAGAAAGATGTTGGTGCTGCAATGAAAAAGAAGAATGGAATAATTCTCCAACCTGGAGCGTGGAACGGAATCCGACCGTGGGCGCGAGCCCTTTTGAGTGTTGTGCTGTTCTCTATGATCGGCTTTCAAACCCGACTCTCTGCGCAATCGACAAACGACGCCGTAGTCTATCTGGACAGTGTGAGGCAGGTCATCAGAGGATTTGGCGCGGCAAACATCCGTCCGTGGCGTCCTGACATGACGGCAGGCGAGATACAGAAAGCGTTTGGCACAGGTCCGGGTCAAATTGGATTTACTATCCTGCGTCTTCGAGTCCCGCCCCAGACCAGCGATTTCGCTCTGAACGTTCCCACTGCTCAAGCCGCTCATTCAATGGGAGTGACGATTATTGCATCACCGTGGTCTCCTCCTGCCGGGATGAAAACGAATAACAACATCGTCGGAGGTAGACTTCGCGAGACATCCTATGCGGAGTATGCCGCTCATTTGAAGTCGTTTGTTGACTACATGGCGAACAATGGGGTGCCGTTATATGCCGTTTCAGTTCAGAACGAACCCGACATTCAGGTCACATATGAGTCCTGTGACTGGAATGCCGCCGAGATGGTGAGATTTGTGAAGGACCACGGACGAAATGTGGGAACAAAAGTCATCGCTCCGGAATCGTTCAACTTCAATCCCACAATCGCGAACGCCATTCTGAACGATCCCGCCGCCGCTCAAAATGTCGATATCATCGGCGGCCATATCTACGGAGGTGGGTTGGCACCCTATCCTCTAGCCGCCGCGAAAGGGAAAGAGCACTGGATGACTGAACATCTGGAACTTGATACGTCATGGACTGCCGTCCTTGCGACTGGCAAGGAGATCAATGATTGTATGTCCGTTGGAATGAACGCCTATATTTGGTGGTATATTGTACGATTCTATGGACCGGTTCTTGAAAATGGAAGCGTATCGAAACGTGGGTACGTGATGTCGCAGTTCGCGAGATTTGTCCGTCCCGGGTATGTGCGGGTTTACAACACTTTAGTGCCGCGGCGACCAGTGTTCGTGACAGCTTACAAGGGCGATTCCAAGCTCGTCATCGTCGCCCTCAATACCAGCTCCACATCCCTTGAGCAGACAATTCGATTCGAGGGTCTTCCCAATGGATCGGCAGTCTTAACGCCCTATGTGACAACTGCGACCAAGAATTGCGTCCAGGAGAATCAAGTCACAGTGTCAAACGGGAATCTTACCACAATGCTCGAGGCATCGAGTATCACGACATTCGTTGCCGATGGAATTGCCAGCAAAGTTGAAACGCCTGCGCATCCGCAAACGTTCAGGCTTTCTCAAAATTATCCCAATCCATTCAACCCCTCTACCGTCATTCGTTTTGAATTGCCCGTCTCGAGTCGAGTCTCCCTCAACGTTTTCGATGTCCTGGGCCGTAAGGTGGCATCGCTTATTCAAGGAGAGATGCCAGCCGGCTACCACGAAGTCGGATGGGATGCACATGACGCTGTATCTTCCATCTACTTCTATCGCCTGGAAGCGGGTGCAGCCGACCGGGAGGGAATTCAATTCGTCGACACACGAAGGATGCTCCTCATTCGATAGGATGATCTGATACAAACATACAATACTGGAAGAAGCCATGAGATCACAAACGAGCGGTCAATACTGTCGTTTACGTGAGAGCCGAGCTGTGGCGGCTGTTTCCATTGTTGCTCTAGTCCTGCTGGCTGCGTGCGGACCCGCACAAGATCCCCAAATCTCCCACTTGAAGAAGCAAGGTTCAGCCACGCAACTCATCGTTCATGGGAAGCCGTTCCTGATGCTCGGAGGCGAGCTTGGAAACTCAACAGCTTCGAGTCTCGAGTATTTGCGGCCGCACTGGGAAAAATTCCGCGCCATGGGCATCAACACGATCCTCGCGCCGGTGTACTGGGAACTGGTCGAGCCACAAGAAGGCAAGTTCGATTTCTCGCTTGTGGATGAACTGATCAGCGACGCGCGAAGGCACGATATCAAACTCGTACTTCTGTGGTTTGGGACGTGGAAGAACAGCATGTCGTGCTACGCGCCGGCGTGGGTGAAGAGAGACTTCGAGCGGTTCCCGCGAGCACAGGTCAAGAATGGCAAAAGCATGGAGATGATGACGGCCTTCAACCGTAACAACCTCGAGGCCGATAAGAAGGCGTTCGTGGAGTTGATGAAACACCTGCAGAGGGTCGACGGACGCGAGCACACCGTGATCATGATTCAGGTTGAGAATGAAGTCGGGATGATTTCAGATGCAAGAGATTATTATTCCGAGGCCACCAAGGCATTTCAGTCGGCGGCGCCGCAGGAACTGATGACTTACCTCCATAAACACAAGGAGAGCCTCCAGCCGGAGTTCAGGGCTATGTGGGGGAAGGGTGGGTTCAAGGCATCCGGAACCTGGGAGGATGTATTCGGTAAAGGATTGCACACCGATGAGATCTTCACGGCCTGGTATTATGCCCGATATGTCGAGGAAATCACCGCAGCCGGTAAGAAGGAATATCCGCTGCCGATGTTTGTGAATGCGGCGTTGATTCGGGAGGGATATCGCCCCGGCCAGTATCCAAGCGGAGGACCGCTTCCACACCTCATGGATGTCTGGAAGGCAGGAGCTCCCTCGATCGACTTCCTCGCGCCGGACATCTACCACGGCAGTTTCGTCGAGTGGAGCAGTAAATTCCATCAGGCGAACAATCCGCTTTTCATCCCTGAGGCAGGACTCTCACATCGATCCGCTGCCGACGCTTTCTATGTTTTCGGCCAGCATGATGCCATGGGTTTCTCTCCCTTCGCGATCGAATCGATCGAACCAGAGGGACACCGCCTCACGAGAGCATACGACCTGTTGAACCAGCTGACGCCGGTCATTCTGGAGCATCAGGGGAAAGGGGTAATGGCAGGAGTCTCGGTCGATCAGAGCCGCCCCGAGACCCGAAGGCAATTTGGTGAGTACATTTTCACAGCGTCATTCGAGCCGCTTGACCGATGGGCTGCCAGACCGGCCGACACGGATCCGCGCGGCGGCGCGATCATCATTCCGGTGGGGTCCGATGAGTTCATTGTCGCCGGCTCCGGAGTGATCGTTACTTTTCAGTCGGTGAATTCTGAGCGTCCGCTTGCCGGTATCCTCAGCATCGACGAGGGAGTCTATGAGAATGGCATGTGGAAACCGAGACGACGGTTGAACGGCGACCAGAGCCACCAGGGACGGCATATGAGGCTGCCGTACGGAGACTTTCAGATTCAGCGCGTGACGTTGTACCAGTACAGGTAACCCGTGGTGATCTTTTGCATGATAGGAGGAAGATGTGATGAGTACGCGCACTGAGAAACTTGCTGCCGGCCTCCTCCTTCTCTTCGTCGGTGTCCTTTCCCCTGTCGTGGCACAGACAGTACCGCAATACCCAATCCTTCCCGCCGATCTCAAACAGGTACGGATTGTCGACGGCTTCTGGCTCAAGAGGATCGAGACGAACAGGTTGGCCACCATTCCCCACGTGCTGCAGAAATGCTACGAGACGGGACGAGTGGACAACCTCATGATCGCAGCCGGATTGAAACAGGGCGAATACTGCACCGTTTTCCAATTCGACGATTCGGATGTGTTCAAATCGATCGAAGCGGCAAGCTATTCCCTGCTGAGTGCGCGTGATCCCCTCCTCGAAGCCCGTCTCGACACGCTGATCAGCATCATCGCCGCCGCTCAGGAGGAAGACGGCTATCTGTACTCTCCGCGACGAGCGCCGTCGGAAAGAATTTTGAAGGGCATCGGCCCGGAACGCTGGTCAAACCTCCAATGGAGTCATGAGCTGTACACACTCGGCCATCTCTTTGAGGCGGCTGCCGCCCACTACCGCGCAACCGGAAAGCGGACCTTGCTCGATGTGGCGCTGAAAAGCGCGGCATTGGTGCTCCAAACATTTCATCCGAAAGGCCTCCAAATTCCGCCCGGCCATCAGGAGGTCGAGTTGGGACTGATCAAGCTGTATGAAATCACTGGGGAGGTGAGGTACCTGGACCAGGCAAAATACTTCCTGGATATCCGCGGCAGAGGCATGGAACTGACCGGACGCGGCTCATGGGGTGAGTACGCACAGGACCACAAGCTGGTGCTGGAGCAGCGTGAAGCCGTCGGTCATGCCGTTCGAGCTGCGTATATGTATGCGGCTATGGCGGATATTGCCGCTCTGACTGCCGATCAGAAGTACGCCAAAGCGGCGGTTGTTCTCTGGAACAATGTGGTCGGCAGGAAACTCTACGTGACCGGTGGAATCGGGTCAACCGGATACGGAGAAGCGATAGGAGGTGAGTATGACTTACCAAATGCCAGCGCCTACAACGAAACCTGTTCCTCCATAGCAAACATGATGTGGAATTACAGGATGTATCGGTTGTTCGCCGACGGGAAGTATCTGGATGTCTTCGAGCGCACCTTGTACAACGCGTTTCTTTCGGGCGTCGGGATGGACGGAACATCGTTTTTCTATCCCAATCCGCTCCAATCGTTCGGGACCCATGTTCGTGCGCCGTGGTTCACCTGCGCTTGTTGTCCCCCCAACATCGCGCGCTTCCTCGCATCGCTTCCCTCCAGACTCTATGCAACCAGCGGGACAAATTTGTATGTCAATCTCTTCGCAGGCAGTGTCGCACGGTTGTCGATCGGCAACGCGTCAGTGACCATCCATCAGCAGACCGGCTATCCATGGGATGGAGAAGTCCGAATCACGCTCCGCCCAGAAGTTCCGGAGACCTTCTTCACACTTCTGGTGCGGATCCCTGGCTGGTCTCTCAACGAGCCCGTTGAGGGGGACTTGTACCGATTCAAAGAGGAGGGAGTCAGTCCCATCCTCATGCTGAATGGCACGCCTCTACCGTTAAACGTAGAGCGAGGATTTGCAGCCATCTCCAGGCGCTGGAATCCGGGCGATGTGGTTGAGCTCCGACTGCCGATGGATGTTCGCCGGGTAGAAGCGAATGATCGTGTCGAGGCCGATCGCGGAAGGATCGCACTTCAGCGCGGGCCGGTCGTTTACTGCATCGAGTGGCCTGACACGAAAGACGGCTCGGTCCGAAACCTGCTGCTTCCCGACAACACAACCCTCTCCGCAGCGTTTCATCGAGACCTCCTGAGCGGCGTTGTGACCATCGGAGGCACAGCCGTCAGCTATGCCTATGCGAAGGATGGAAGGATGGAGGGAGAGAAGTGTTCGTTCACCGCTATTCCCTACTATGCGTGGGCCCATCGAGGCCCGGGTGAAATGAGCGTATGGATTGCCCGCGAGGAGAGTGCGGTGTCGCCTCTGCATGGGCCAACATTGGCGTCGCTTGGCACAGTCACGGTTTCTGCCGGGATGAATCCCAAAGCCATCAACGACCAGATTGAACAGAAAAGTTCGGGTGACGAGTCAGTCCCTTTCTTTCATTGGTGGCCGAAAAAAGGGACAACCGAATGGGTTCAATTTGATTTTTCTGAAGCCGCCGAGGTCTCGCAGATCGACGTCTACTGGTTTGATGATACAGGAAAAGGAGAGTGCAGGGTTCCGCAAGCGTGGAAAGTCCTCTACAAGGTTGACGGAAAGTGGAATTCAGTCTATACCACTGATGCTTATGGGGCGGAGAAGGACAGGTTCAACAGTGTGATCTTCGAAACCGTGAAGACAACCTCGCTCAAAGTGGAGATTCAGTCACAGGAGAACTATGCCGCCGGGATTCACGAGATCAGACTCCGATAGGTCGCGCTTGTGATGAAAACGGGATGTGAAGCTGGATGTCTGCCCGAAAGTAAGCCTGGAGTTCTTTTCTCTCTTTGATTGTCAAACATCTCAGTCCGAATATTCTTAAGATGACACAACCATCTATCGGAACCAGCAAGAGACGAAAAGGGGAACTATGACAGCAACCACGCTTGGAGTTCTTGTCGGAAACCGCGGCTTCTTTCCGGCCCACCTTTGTGAGTCCGGCCGCGAAACCATTCTCAGGGTCCTCGAAGAAGAGGGGATCCATTCCGTCGCGCTCCCGATCGAGGCGACACAGTTCGGCGCGGTGGAGAGCTACGCAGATGCGCGGAAATCTGCGTCGCTGTTTCGCCAACATCGCGAGACGATCGACGGCATCCTCATCACGCTCCCAAACTTTGGTGACGAGCGAGCTATTGCAGACGCCCTCCGCCTCGCCGAGCTCAACGTACCCGTTCTCGCGCACGCGTTCAATGACGATCAGACGAAGATGGGCATTAGCTATCGGCGCGACAGTTTCTGCGGCAAGATGTCGGTATGTAACAACCTCCGGCAATACGGCATCCGGTATTCGCTCACGCGGCTTCATACCGTCGATCCCACGAGCAGTTCATTCCGCGAAGACCTTCACACCTTCACGGCAGCGTGTCGTGTGGTACGCCGATTGAAGAATGCGCGGATTGGAGCATTGGGCGCGAGACCGGCAGCGTTCAATACCGTCCGCTATAGCGAAAAACTTCTGGAGGCAGCCGGCATATCGGTCGAAACGCTCGACCTCTCAGAGGCGCTCGGCTGGGTGCGCGACATGAACGATTCAGACAAGGCGGTGCAGGAAAAGCTGGCCGCCATCGGCGCTTATACGACTGTCACGGGGATTCCTCAGGAAAGCCTCGCGAAGATGGCGAAGCTCGGGACTGCCATCGACAGGTGGGTTCGCGAAAAACAGCTCTCGGCAACCGCCATCCAGTGCTGGACCGCCCTGGAGGAGTTCTACGGTATCGTCCCGTGTACGTTGATGAGTATGATGTCCGATTCCCTGATGCCAAGCGCTTGCGAAACGGATGTTGCGGGACTTGTGGGGATGCTGATCCTCCAATCGGCATCCAACAAACCTGCCGCGCTCCTCGACTGGAACAACAATTACGGGACGGATCCGGATCGGGGAGTGGTGTTTCATTGCTCAAACGTGCCAAGGTCCTTTTTCAGTCACCAGAAGATGGATTACCAGGAAATCATCGCAGGGACTGTCGGTAAGGAGAATACCTTCGGGACGATCGTCGGAAGGATTGCACCGGGACCGTTTACGTACTGCCGCGTTTCGACCGACGATCTCCGCGGCCGGATCACCTCGTATGTCGGCGAAGGTGAGTTCACTGACGAACCACTCGAAACCTTCGGTGGGTACGGCGTGATCAGGGTGCCGAACTTCCAGGGGCTCCTGCAGTACATCTGCCGGAACGGACTAGAACATCACGTAGCGGCGACGCGTGCCAGCGTTGCTCATGCCATCGCCGAGGCGCTGCAAAACTACCTTGGCTGGGAAGTCTATCACCATCACTAACAGGATGACCGATTATGGCGTCGCTCGACTGGCTGGTCATCGCACTCTATTTCGGCGGTATGCTGGGTCTGGCGTGGTGGGTCATCAAGAAAGGAAAAGACACCATCGACGACTGCTTCCTTGCAGGAAGGAACCTCGGTTTCTGGATCATCGGCGCGTCGATCTTCGCCTCAAATATCGGCTCGGAACATCTCGTTGGATTGTCGGGCTCGGGAGCAACCAGCGGGGTGGCGCTCGCGCAGTCCTCCTTCGCGCTCCTGGTACAGCATGTGATGACGGCCGGACTGCGGAGGCTCGCCGTCGCGGAGTTACTGGCGGCGTACCTGTACTTCACCGGCTGAGACAAACGAGGGAATCGTCCATGAGCAAAAGATACTCCATCGGTCTTGATTTCGGCACAAATTCCGTCCGCGCGCTGGTTGTCGATATTGCCAGCGGTCGGGAGGTCGGAACGGCAGTCTGGAACTATGAACATGGATCGGAGGGGGTCATCCTCTCACGCGATCCCAATCTCGCTCGCCAGCATCCGGCCGACTACGTGAAGGGGACCGAAATCACGCTTCGGAAGGCGCTTGCGAATGCCCGGCGGCGTGTGCGAAGGTTCAAACCGGAGCAAGTCATCGGGATCGGTATCGACACGACGGGAAGCACACCGATGCCCGTCGATGCGAAAGGCCGACCGCTTGCGTTTCAGAAGAAGTTCTCGAAAGACCCGGACGCCATGGCGTGGCTCTGGAAAGACCACACGAGCGTTGCGGAAGCGGAGGAGATTACCCGGCTTGCGCAATCGCTCCGCCCACAGTACCTCGCAGCGTGCGGAGGCGTGTACTCGAGCGAGTGGTTCTTCAGCAAAATCCTGCACTGCATTCGGACCAATCCCATCGTTGCAGAGAACGCTGCCTTGTGGGTGGAGATCGCTGACTGGATTCCCGCGATGTTGACCGGCACCGAGGCGCCGGAAACGATGACTGTAGGGGTTTGCGCGGCAGGACACAAGGCAATGTATGGCGAGGAGTGGGGCGGCTATCCCGATCGTGAGTTTCTGGCGCAATTGCATCCGTCCCTTGCCACGCTCGGAGAGCGGCTGAAGTTCAAACCGCGAACAATCAGAAATGCCGTTGGCGGCCTCACAAAGGAGTGGGCTCGTAAGACGGGACTTCTTGAAGGAACACCTGTCGCAGTGGGAGCGTTTGATGCCCATCTTGGCGCGGTCGGTGCGGGGATTTCCGAAGGCGCGCTCGTCAAGATCATTGGCACGAGCGCATGCGATATCGCCATCGCACCGGACGATCGCAGGCTGCCGGCAATTCCCGGTTTGTGCGGCATCGTCCACGGCAGTGTCCTCCCCGGCTACTACGGGCTCGAGGCAGGCCAGTCTGCCGTCGGCGATATCTTCAATTGGTTTGTGAATTACATCCGGCCCGACGGCAGGAAGGGATCGCACGCGTCGCTGACCGCGGCTGCAGCGAAGTTGAAGCCGGGAGAATCAGGCCTTTTGGCGCTCGACTGGAACAATGGGAATAGAACTGTTCTCGTAGACCAGCGGCTCACAGGTCTCCTTGTCGGTCAAACACTCTACACGACGTCCGCCGAAATCTATCGTGCGCTCGTCGAGGCGACGGCATTCGGCGCACTCACGATCATTCAGCGGTTCGAAGAGTACGGCGTGACCATCGAACGCGTCATCAACTGCGGCGGAATCGCAGAGAAGAATCCGTTCGTCATGCAGGTCTATGCGGACGTCACGGGCAGACCCATGATGGTCAGCCGCTCCGCCCAAACGTGCGCCCTCGGATCCGCCATTGCCGGCGCAGTTGTGGCCGGAAAACGGGCAGGCGGTTACGACGATTTCAGAGAGGCACAGGAGGCCATGACCGGACTGAAGCCGCGCGTCTTCACACCCAACCCGGCTGCACACGCAGTCTACAAAGATCTGTATCAGGTGTACCGAACCCTGCACGACGCGTTCGGAACAAGCCGGTGGCAAGGGAACTTGTTCCACGTCATGAAACAACTCATCGAGATTCGCAGCAGAACAAGGAGTCGATTGTCATGAACATAGATGTGATCAGGTACTCAGCTATCCTTCTCTTCACAGCGGGGATGTCGAACGCCGCCGAGGACCCTGTCAAGTCTCCGACCTCAAACGTCTTGATCATCAATGCCGACCGCGGCACGCACACGATCAGCCGGCATATCTACGGCCATTTCGCCGAACATCTCGGTCTCTGCATCTATGGTGGCGTTTGGGTCGGACCGGAAAGCTCCATCCCGAACACGCGCGGAATCCGGAACGACGTCGTTGCCGCGCTCCGGAAGATCAAGGCGCCGAACATCCGCTGGCCGGGGGGCTGTTTTGCCGATGACTATCACTGGAAAGAGGGGATTGGTCCCCGCGAACAGCGTCCCCCTCTTCTCAACACCTCGTGGGGAGGTGTCGTTGAGAACAATCACTTCGGCACTCACGAGTTCATGGATTTCTGTGAGCAGGTAGGAGCTGAGCCGTTCATCTGCGGGAACATCGGCAGCGGAACGGTGCAGGAAATGTCCGAGTGGGTTCAATATCTCACTTCTGAGCGGGGGAATGCCATGGCCCAACTGCGTCAGAAGAACGGCAGAGAGAAGCCGTGGAAGGTGAAGTTCTGGGCGGTCGGAAATGAAACATGGGGCTGCGGCGGCATTATGTCGGCAGACCACTATGCAAATGAGTTCGCAAGGTACTCCTTCTTTCTGAAGAACTACGGCGACAACAGTCTGTACAAAATCGCTTCCGGAGGACTCCCGCAGGATTACACCTGGACTGAAACGATCATGAAGAAGTGGAGCCACACCGACGGTTGGCTTCAAGGATTCTTGAGTGGGTATTCACTCCATTTCTACGCGGTGACCGACTGGAGCAAGAAAGGTTCGGCGACGAAGTTCTTGGAGGACGAATGGTTCACAACGCTTTCAAAATCCATGGAGATGGATGAATTGATTACGAAGCACTCCGCGGTGATGGACCAGTACGACCCGCAAAAGAGAATTGGACTCGTCGTCGATGAGTGGGGAAATTGGTACGACGTCGAGCCGGGATCCAATGCAGCCTTCCTCTACCAACAAAACACCCTCCGGGATGCTGTCACCGCGGCCATCAACCTCAACATCTTCAACAATCACGCTGAGCGAGTGAAAGTGGCGAACATCGCGCAGCTTGTCAACGTCCTGCAGGCCCCGATCCTGACAGATCAGGAAAAGATGATCGTCACACCGACGTATCACGTGTTCGAGATGTACACGGTGCATCACGATGCGACGCTGCTCCCCACCGAGATGACGGGTGAAGAGTACGCGTTCGGCGGGAAGAAGCTTCCGGGAGTGACGGTCTCCGCTACGCGCGATCAAACCGGCGCGATTCACGTCTCTCTCTGCAACCTCAACCCGAACCGTCCGGCGACCATCACCATCGAGCTTCGGGGAGCGTCGCCGAAGACGGTGTCAGGAAGAGTACTGACCGCTTCCGAAATGACGGCGCATAACACTTTTACCAATCCCAACACCGTCACGCCGCAGCGGTTCACCGACGCCCGGCTCGTCAAGAATGGATTCACCGTGACCTTGCCGCCCAAGTCGGTCGTTGTTCTCCAGTTGAAATGATTCAAACCGTGCCGCCCCGACCGCGGATCGGAACACGGAGGGGAATCAACTCCAAGGAGGAAGTGAACAATCGATGCTTGAGCAACTGAAACAAGAAGTGTGCGAAGCCAACCTTCGGCTTGTCAAGGAAGGATTGGTTCTGTTGACATGGGGAAACGCCAGCGCGGTGGATAGAAACGAAAGAGTGCTTGTCATCAAACCTTCAGGAATTCGCTATGCTGAGATGAGATCCGAGCACATGGTTCTAGTCTCGTTGGATACCGGCGAAGCAATCGATGGTCGGCTCGCGCCGAGCTCCGATACGCCCACGCACATCGAACTCTATAAGGCGTTCCTGACAATCGGCGGTATCGCCCATACACACAGCCTCTACGCAGCCGCCTGGGCGCAGGCGAAGCGTGAGATCCCGCCTTTTGGCACAACCCACGCAGACCATTTCCACGGCGCGATCCCGTGTACTCGAACATTGAGAAACAGCGAGGTTAGGATCAACTACGAGAAGAATACGGGCAAAGTGATCGTCGAGCGATTCAAGAAGCTCGATCCCCTTGCTCTACCGGGAGTCCTCGTCGCCAATCATGCCCCGTTTACATGGGGAACGACTGTCGGCGAAGCGGTCGAAAATGCCGTCGTGCTCGAGCGCGTGGCGCGGATGGCGAGTGAAACTTTGACGCTCAACCGATCAGCCACACCGCTGAAGAAAGCCCTTCTGGACAAACACTTTCTTCGGAAGCATGGCAAGAAGGCATACTATGGTCAGAAGGAGAAATAGGTCCAAGGTATGAAAAGCATTCAAAACGTCGTATTCGATCTCGACGGACTACTCGTCGACAGCGAGCCGGTCTGGTTCCGCGTAAGGGAGGAGATGTTTGGACGGTTTGGGCTCTCTTGGACCGACAACGACCAGAAGGCCCTGATGGGGAAGAGCACGGCGGCCTGGATAGAGTACGTAGACGAGAAGCTCCAGGGAAAACTCGGGCGGGATGTGATATTCGATGAAACGATCAAAGGGATGGTTTCGCACTACCGTTCGCGAAACGTCCGTGTGATGCCCGGCGCTCATGAGGCCCTGAAGTTTTGCGCGAGCAACTTTAGGCTCGGTCTTGCCTCCGGGTCCCCGCGGATATTGATCGATGCGGCTCTCGATGCAAACAGGTGGGAGCAATATTTCTCTCAGATCGTATCGAGTGATGAGGTGCCGCACGGGAAACCCGCACCCGATGTCTATACGGAAACGATGACCCGTCTCGGAGCAGATCCTGCCGGAACAGTAATCCTCGAAGACTCCGAAAGCGGCATCCTTGCCGGCAAAGCCGCCGGTGCCTCGGTGATCGCAGTCCCGAACGAGCACCTCATGCCTTCTCCCGAGGTACTTCGAACCGCAGACGTCGTCATCCCTTCACTTGCGATGATCGAAAAGGCAATGAAAAAGATCGAGCGACGCGGAGCATGAGTCGAAACGGACGGAGCACTTCCATGCGAACAATGAGACGATGCCTGTTGGCGTCAACGTTTACTCCTCTGTTACTGACAATTCTTATCCTATCACTCCATCAGGGTTGTGCGAACAAGGAATCACGAGTCATGAATATCACAGCAGAACCGTACGGCAAAACGGCGGATGGCAAAGATGTTTCACTCTTCACCCTGACGAACGGCATCGTGCAAGTGAAGATCACCAACTACGGCGGAACGATCACGGAACTTCGGGTCCCGGACAAACAGGGCACGCCCTGTGACATTGTCCTTGGCTTTGGACGATTGGAAGATTATGTGAGCTCCAGTCCGTACTTCGGATGCATTGTTGGCCGCTATGCGAACAGGATTGCGAAGGGAAGATTCAAGCTTGACGGCGTTGAGTACACGCTCGCCACGAACGACGGCCCAAATCACCTCCATGGAGGAGTGAAGGGGTTCGACAAGGTCGTATGGGAAGCGAAAACATCCCGCGGTCAAGACTCTGTTTGGCTCATCCTGCAGTATAACAGCAGGGATGGAGAGGAGGGATATCCGGGGAATCTTGCGACAACAGTTGTGTACACGCTCGATGTGGAGAATCGGCTGACGGTGTCGTACGAGGCAACCGCCGACAAGTCAACAATCGTCAACCTTAGCCACCACAGTTACTTCAATCTTGCCGGCGGAGGTGCGATCAACATCCTTGGTCATCATCTGCTGATCAACGCAAAGCACTACACGCCTGTCGATGAAACGCTGATCCCGACAGGAATTCTTGAACCGGTCGAGGGAACCCCAATGGACTTCCGTTCCTCACGGACAATCGGTGAGCGGATCGGGGAAGTCCCCGGCGGGTATGACCACAACTTTGTTCTCGATCGGGATGGAAGCGGACTGGAGCTTGCGGCAAGAGTAGAGGAGGAGCAAAGCGGGCGCACGCTGGAGATCTGGACGACGGAACCGGGAATTCAATTCTACAGCGGTAATTTTCTTAACGGGTCGCTGTCGGGAAAGGGAGGACAGAAGTATGATAAACACTTTGGCTTCTGCCTCGAACCACAGCACTATCCCGACTCTCCGAACAGGCCGGAGTGGCCCACCGCGATCCTGAGGCCGGGCGAAAAATATCAGACTCAAACGGTTTTTCATTTCGGAGTAATCAGACAATAAGTCCCTATCTACGCAGAACACACTAGCCTTTTGAAGGAGTGTCTCATGAAGTGCCAGTTTGATCCCTCTCTCATCAACGTGCGATCGGACATCCCTTGGTTCCACAACGTCTTTCGCTTTTCCCTGCTTCTACTGCTAATGTGCCTCATCCCTCTTGTGTCGTCGCAATTGTTCGCACAGCCCCTCGCTCAGAGCAAGAGCAAGTTCGTCGGGAATATCTACCGCCCGGGAGGACTCACACTTTCAAGATTTTTGAACTACTGGAATCAGGTGACAGCGGAGAATGCGGGGAAATGGGGGAGCGTTGAGCCGATCCGTAACACTTACAACTGGACGACGCTCGACAACGCCTACAATTTCGCTCGCGCCAACGGGTTTCCGTACAGACACCATACACTCATCTGGGGACAACAGCAACCCGGGTGGATCATGTCTCTCGACACCGCGAGCCAGAGAGAAGAAATCGAGGAATGGATCCGGCTTAGTGGGCAACGGTATCCCGATGCAGAGTTTGTGGATGTTGTGAACGAACCGTTACCGGGTCACGCACCCGCAGGGTACAAAAATGCCCTTGGAGGGGACGGCGCCACCGGCTGGGATTGGGTGATTCGGGCATTCCAGCTGGCCAGACAATATTGGCCCAAGGCGGAACTCCATCTCAATGACTACAACATCATCAATAGCAGCACGGCAACGACCCAATTCCTTGTCATCATCAATCTCCTAAAAGACCGAGGATTAATCGACGGTATCGGTGTGCAGGGACATTCATTCGAAGTCTATGGCGCTCCAACGTCGACAATGCAGGCAAATCTGGATCGGCTTTGGGCAACCGGACTCCCGATTTATATCACGGAGTTTGATATCAATGATGCGAATGACAACTCACAACTGGAGAGGTACCAGACGATCTTCCCCCTTCTCTATGAACACCCCGGCGTGAAGGGCATAACGCTGTGGGGATATGTGCAGTACGAGATCTGGCAAACAAACGCGTATCTCGTCACCGATCGTCTGGCGGAACGCCCCGCGCTGCAGTGGCTTCGCACGTATCTCGCCAGTCCTCTCCGGTCCAAGCCGCTTTCGCCTAACGGAACGTTCAACGAGCCGCGCAATCCCCGTCTTGTTTGGTCATCTTCAGCGGGCGCGGTATCCTATCGTCTCCAAGTTTCGGCGCAAAGCGGATTCGTGCCGCTTGCGGTGGATACGACCGTCGCCGACACGGTGCTTCGGCTCGGACCGCT
>Ga0208244_100376_pt1 | contig 48100 bp, 47 predicted proteins | sample SubbioCR12Aug_5A_FD_184828 | JGI IMG/M metagenome (GOLD analysis project Ga0208244, IMG submission 184828) | Serpentinite rock and fluid subsurface biosphere microbial communities from McLaughlin Reserve, California, USA - CR12Aug_5A (SPAdes) | ecosystem: Environmental > Terrestrial > Deep... | reverse complement strand
TTACTTGTTTGAAAATCGGCTGTCCGACAAATTTTATTTCCGTATTTTTGCTCATGTTGTTTGTTGTTCGCAAAGCAAACTTACAACATGGGGTGAAACCTTCGGGGATTAACCCCTATTTTTTTTAGTCGTTCAGTAGTGAAAATTAATTTTCCTTGATTGGGACTATTGAAGTAGTTTTGTTGCTTAATAATCAAAACGCAGCGACAAATGTAGATTTAAGATGTGTTTAAAATATCAGTGTTTTACTGATTTAAACAAATATTTATAATTTGGTTGGATATGAATATGTAATGCCTATTTTCACCCATCTTCCCGGTTGTGGAACATTGGCAATGTCTATGATTTCGACATTAAAAAGATTTGATACCTCAGTGTATATTTTAAACTGCTTTATTTTATAAAATGCCTTAATATCTGCTAGCCAAAAAGGTTCAAATTCAGTAATATTTGTACTAACTCCATTCTCGTAATGCATGTACGAACCTGATCTATGTTGATAGCTTGTCTTATAACTTATGCCTCCGCTAGAAAATATTGGAATTGTTAATGAAATATCTAACTTGTGTTTCAAGTAATCTAAAACGTAATTTGAAACCATCTGATTACTGTTCTTGTCGGCATATACAAAAGCATAACTTAAGCTCATAGTTGTAAATTCTCTATTTGAGAATAGTTTTAAAGGCTTATTAAAGTAAACCTCAAAACCTGATAAATCAACTTTGGTGTGATTCATGCTTTGCCACTTTTCATCTCCTTCATACTTTACCCAATCAATCATGTTTTTACCCCAACGCCTATATCCGCTTATCTCTATGCTAATAAATTTATGATTGTTTTTTATTCCGGCCTCCAGTGATATTGCTTCCTCGGGTGCAAGGTCTGGATTACTGATGTTGGTTGGTCCTGTATAAAATAAATCTGTAAATGTAGGTAATCTTAGCGTTTTGGAAATTGATGCAAATATGCGTTGTTTCTCATTGATATTGTAGCCTAAGTCTAAACCCGGGAAAAAACTCAGTTTTTCTAAACTGCTATTATAATATGTAAGTAGCCCCCCTGAAATGGAATAATTGCCCAAATATAAGTTTTGCTCTGCCATTAGGCTTATCCCTTGTCGACTGTAATATTTGGAATATAATGCATCATAGCCTTTTACTTGCTTAGGCTTGTTTGTTTCATAACCTAAAACATTAGAATAAATATCCTCAAATCTGTAATCTAGGCCTATGATTGTTATCCCTATTTTTGCTGTATGCATGTATGTTAATGATGCTCCATAAACATTGCTTAAATGATGGTTATGGTTATTATACCATGCCGGTGCATTACTGCGAAATAGTTCAAATCTATCATAATGTCTTCTGAAATAAACAATTGGCTTCAAGTTTATTTTTCCCTGTGGAATCCACTTCATAGATGCAAATAGAGTTTGGGTTTCTTCGAATTGATTTGGGAATCTCGGAGAATAAAACGAATTTGCACCGAAAGCTTTTTCGTTATAGCCTGCTTGTAAGTCAACGCTGCCCTCTAATAAAGGTATTTTTGTTCTGTAATATACATTGTTGTTTTTGAAATCTGTATTTTCTACAAATCCATCCGATGCTTTTCCTGAAACTGATAGGAAATGTGAGGTAGTTGCAATGCTAAATCCACTAGATAATGCTGCAGAATAATAACCATAATGCCCTCCCGACAAATCCGCATTTATAAAGTTACCTTGCGGAGTTATTGTAATTATATTAATAGCTCCGTTAAATGCATTTGGACCAAATATTCTCGCCCCGGATCCTTGTAAGATTTCAATTCTTTCGATGCAGCTAATGTCTATTGCAAGATTTAAATTATGATGGCCGGTTTGTGGGTCAGATATGTTTACACCGTTTAGAAGAAGCAATGTCTGGTCAAATGTTCCACCTCTTATGGATACATCTGCCTGAACCCCAAATCCACCTCTGTTCCTAATATCAATACCTCTGGCATATTCTAAAATGTCTGCAATGTTCTGAGCGGGCGAATGTTCAATTTCTTTGCGAGTAATAACCTGTACAACTCTCATAAGTTCTGATTGCAAAACTGGTGCTTTTGATGCACTAATTACAACCTCATCCAATTCTTCTTCTTTTATTTCATCTGTAATTTCTTTATTCTGGATGCTGTCTTGAGCAACTAAGGGTTGGCATAGTATTGAAAAAGTATATAAAAGAACTCCAATATGTATTGTTTTGGAAAGACTGTTGAATATTGAATAACTCTTTCTTGTCCAATGCTTGAAAAAGAATTTTTGTGGATTTGAATTATTATATACAGACATAGTAAAGTTTTAATTAGGGTCGATTCTGATAACCTTTAATTGAACGTAACAGTTGTAGTACTGCCTGAGTCTATAGAAAAACTCCTTTCCAACGAAAATACAGTACTTGTTGAGGCTCTTGATCTGAATACAACTCTATATCTGCCTGGTTGTAGATATAACGTTTCGTTAAGAACTCCATCTCTAAGATTATATACTTCAATTAATTCATTACCTTTTTCCTCAAATAACTTTCCGAATCCGGGAGAAGGTAGTCTTATTACAGCAATACCCGGACCTGGTATTTCAACTTTTGTATTATGGCTTTGTTTTATCTCAACATTTTTGACAATAATACGAGGCATAGAAAGTATTTCAATATCATAGTTTCCAATTAAATACTTTACTGTTTCATTGAATTTTTGAACAGTTAAAGTCTCCATTTTGCCTGATTGCCTTACAATTACAGAATAATTCATGGGTGTACGACCTCCGACTGAAAGGCTTAAGCTTCCCTGCGGAACATCAGCCGCGATAATATTGTGTTTTCCTGGTGTAACTTTTATCTTTTCTACTTTTACCGGAGGGATAGTGTGGACTGCCATATCGTAAGTTATCAAAGGGTCGAAATAATAAAGAGTGTCTGGATTTCCCCTTACGTTTAACGTATGAACAACATTTTTAAGAATCTTGCCACTTAGATTATCGTAGAATGTAATCGGTACGTTGGTTTCTGTCGGTTTTCGATTAATGTCGAGCAAATTTACCTGACCCGTTGTATTGTCAAGTGCCTGAGAAATAACAACCTTTAAACTTTCTCTGAATTCATGTTCACTTGTTGCATCAAAGTATTGTCCAACACAATCAAAGTCTGAGCGAAAATCTCGTCCTATTCCTATAACAAATGGCTTTAATACTATTCCATCTTTCTGAAGAGCCCTTGAAACAACGCATGGATCACCTCCGCATTCTTCAATACCATCAGTCATTAAAACAATAATATTACGACAATCCTTGCAAGGTGGAAAATCATGCCTCGATGCTTCCAACGACATAGCAATGGGTGTAGTACCTCTTGGGGTAATTGTTTTAAGCCTGTGTCTTATTTTAGCAGCATTATTAGGGGCAAAAGGCACTTCCAGTTTTGTATCATCACAGTCTTGAGGAGGAAACTTTTTCTGATGTCCGTAAACTCTTAAGGCTAACTCAATATTCTTTACATTTTCAAGACTATCTAATAACTCAGATAGCAAATTTCTGGCAATAGTTATTCTCATATCGCTTTGCCATCTTGCAAACATACTCTGAGAAGCATCAAATACAAATAAAATTCTTGTTAATGGAGGTTGTTGTTCAGGTTCCTGAGGTTTTTGTCCGCTAAGGGTAAAAGTCCCAAAAAACAACAACAGAATAAACAAAGCATTATGTATTACTTTCCTCAATTTTCAGGTATTATGGTTTAATCAATAACGTATACGATATAATAATATTCTGGTTACTTAGAAAAATTAATAGTCGCCTAGTGTTTCTGCGAAATTAGACATTGCTTTTGCTAATTGCTCATCATTTGGCGGTGAGCCATGCCATTTGTGAGTTCCCATCATAAAGTCAACACCATAACCCATTTCTGTTTTCATCAGAATAACGACAGGTTTGTTGTTTCCGCATAGAGATTTAGCTTTTGGCATAGTTTCCAATATGCTCTCCATTTTATTGCCGTCCATTTCTAATACTAACCAACCAAAGGCTTCCCATTTTGCCCTAAGGTCAAGCAGAGGCATTACTTCATCTACAGGACCATCTATTTGCTGTCCGTTATAATCAATAATTCCAATCAGGTTATCAATTTTTCTTCCTGCTGCAAACATAGCGGCTTCCCAAATTTGACCTTCCTGTATTTCTCCATCACCCATTAAACAATAAACCAGATTATTATCTTTATTTAGCTTTTTCGTTAATGCAGCTCCGCAAGCAACACTTAATCCTTGACCAAGCGAGCCACTGGCTATTCTAATGCCCTCAAGTCCTTCTTCTGTTGCAGGATGACCTTGTAGTCTTGAGTTAATTTTTCTGAATGTAGACAGTTCTTTAACATCAAAATATCCACTTCTTGCGAGAACACTATACCATACTGCTGATAAATGACCATTTGATAGAAAGAAAATATCCTCACCATTTCCATCCATGCTGAAACTTTTTGGATTATGTTTTAATATTTCAAAATACATTGCTGTAATAAAATCTGCACAACCAAGAGCTGCGCCCGGATGACCTGATTGAACAGCATGTATCATTCTTAAAATATCACGTCTTACTTGTGTTGCAATATTATTTAGTTTAGCTATATCTGCCATTTTTAATAAGTTTTAATATTATGTGGGCAAAAATAATAAAATACATCTTATCAATTTTATAAATCTTATATAATGTGTTACAAGTGGTGTTACAGTTAGGGTGATAAGATATTCTTTAAATAGTTTGACAGTTTTTGTTTTTTAAATTTGGCGGAGTGAGATTCCTTATCTACATGAAGATTATCAAGGTGTTACAAGTATATATTGCGAATATGGAACATAACAGACGAATATAGCATTTTACTCTTTTTAGTGCATATTTTACTTAATTTTCAGAAATCTTTTGGAATTTTCGCTAAACCTTCCACCCATAAACCAAAATTTCCCTTCCCAATATTGGAAAAAACCACCAATAATCAGGCATTGGAACAATGGCGACAGGTCAAGCCCTGTCGCTTCAGTTGCATCCGGTGGTGTTTTATGGCCGGTCAAGCCCGGCCAATACAAGGGGTTGGTGCTTTATAACAACGAGTTCTCCCATTTAACATTAAAAGATTGTAAGGATTGTGCAGATTGAAAAGATTCATAAGATTGAAGATTCGTAAGATTTTTAAGATGGAAGATTAACAGACCTTGAGTTTTTCAAATCATCCATGCCAGTATAGTGCAGTGCGCAGGTCCGGCAAAACGCGGAGGCGGCGGAGGGTGAATTGAAAAACGACATGAAATCCGGCAAAGAGGCTTGCCTGCTTTGCCTTGGATTTCAGGAGTTTTTCAAGAGCGGGAAGGAATCGTTTTGCCTTGAACTTTTTGCTTACTTTTTGTTTCTAAGACAAAAAGTAAGAGAGATTTTCAAGCGAAGTGAGCTTAGGCTAGTCGGTAAAAATCCGAAGCCTTGATTTTTTTGGTTCTTTTTTTATCAAGAAAAAAAGAACAGGGAAAATATCGTTTTGCCTTGATTTTTTATTTCTTTTTTTTCAAGAAAAAAGTAAGAAGAATATTTTGTTTTGTGTTTATTTTTTTGTGGCAATGACAAAAAAGTAAGAAGATATTCTTAAATTTACCTTCGGAAATTGTAATAATTCCTGAAGATAATAGCAGCTCCAGATTAGTACAAATGATAGAATACACCTACACAGCATCAGGCAGAAAGTTGAGTCAACAACTTGTTGAAGATGGGCGTATTGGGAAAAACTCCCGATATGCAGGGCAATTTGTGCTAAATGGCGATGCTTTGGCATGGGTAAATATCCCGCACGGCAGAATTTTTCTTGAAAAAATGGCTATATCCACATTGGAGTTTCATTTAAAAGATCACCTTGGCAACACCAGTATAGCCTTAACAACAAATGAAGGAAGTGATTATACAGTAACCCAAGATGTAAGTTACTACCCCTTCGGCATGACAATAGCCGACCTAAGCCACTTCGGAGGCATTATGGGAGGTTCCACTGCAAACCGCTACCTTTACAACGGCAAAGAGCTTCAAAGCGATTTTGGTTTGGATTGGTATGATTACGGGGTACGGTTCTATGATGCGGAAATTGGAAGGTGGCATGTGATTGATCCGTTGGCGGAGCATGCCTATAGTTGGACACCATACAGGTATGGTTTTAATAACCCTATAAGATTTATTGACCCTGATGGTAGAATAGAGTGGCCTCTTTCAGGAACAACTGCCATTAATGTAAATGATCGTAAAGATCGTGGATGGGGTTTGAAAAACACTGTTGTTAGAACATCTCCATACTTATGTACTGATAGACCAGAAGGTGCATCTAATCCACATATAGGGATTGATTATAGAGCTGCCGAGAACACAACATTTTATTCATTAGGTGACGGAACCGTTATAGAAATAGGTGAAACGCCAAAAGGAGGTAATTTCATCACTGTTGAATATGAAGGAGGTGACAAAGTTACCTTTAGGCATATAAATGAAACATCTTCTGAATTAGAAGTTGGCTCAAGTGTGCTAGAAGGACAACCTTTGGGTAAAACAGGGAATACAGGAACAGGATCAAAAGCTGCACATTTACATGTGGATGCTATTGACATTGAGGGAACCCAAATTAATCCAGAAAATAAGAATTACGGTAATGTAACGAATGAAAAGTTTTTCAATGAATTTGGTGGTGATTACTTAAAATTAAAACAGGCAAAGGATGAAGCAATAAAAAAGCTAAATGAAGCTGGAAGAATTGATTAATTTTTTTAAAAGAAAATATATGAGCAGGTTTAAATTAATTATTATTTTAACGATACTGTTTACTAGTTGCCGCCATGTTAATAATAGAGATCAGTTTACTCAGAGTTTTGATATTGATAGCATTTTAACATGTAATATTATAACTGATGTTGATTTTGAAAATGTTCAAGATTTAGCAGATTTTGTTTCAAACAAGCCTTTAATATAACTAAAAACTCTAGTAAGTAATACATACAATAACATAAGAGATACCATTTTTTATGCAGAAGATGATAATATTAGCTGGCCTGGCATTTTGTTTTTAGACAATGACCATATAATTTTTTGGGTTGAATCAAGTTGGCAAAATAAAAATCTTTCTCAACGATTAGTTATTTTAAACTCTAAAATAAAAACAGATAGTGTTTTGCATGTCGGTGCACCATCCACCCCAACCCCAAAACCACCTTCCCAATATTGGGAAAAACCACCAATAATCAGGCATTGCTATATGAGACGCGCCTATCCAGGCGCGTCTCTACATATGTTTCTTAATAAAAAAATTGGAGACATGCCGGGAAGGCATGTCTTTACATCAAACCTCTTCTCCATTGCGCTGCCAACAAACATTTCATCAATTAATAAACTGCGTAGCGCAGCGCTTTGCTTTCGTGCAATTATCCGGCTATTGAGGTTGAACTCCTACGGAGTTAAGATTGTATGGATTGTGTGGATTGAAAAGATTGAAGATTCAAAAAGATTTAAAATTAAAAAATGGCCCTAGATTTTTACATGGGACCTGTAGAGACGCGATGCCTCGCGTCTCTACATTTGTACGGGAACAAATTAGTTATCGCCGTGGACAGGCCAGGCAACCGAAGCCATAAGACTCCGGAAGTTTCCAGTTCCTACGGAAGCTGGAAATTCCTTTCGGTCGGAGGAACTGGAAGCTTCCGAAGGAACTTCCAGCTTCCGGAAGAGGTTAGAAATTCATCTCGGTCGGAGCGCCGAACATCGAGTTCCTGAACCGCAGGCGAAAGATCCCGTTGAAATTAGGAAAGGTAGTTTAAAAACAGTTTTAGCTAGTCGGTAAAAATCCGAAGCCTTGATTTTTACTGTTCTTTTTTTATCAAGAAAAAAAGAACAGTAAAAACATCGTTTTGCCTTGAATTTTTTCTGAAAACTGTAGTTTTTATTTCCCAATTCCTTCAATAATACAAATAATACAAATCTTATAAATCTTACAAATCAATTTATTACTTTTGCGGCTCAAAAAATAAACATATATGGCTTTAAAATGCGGAATAATAGGTTTAACTGGAACTGGTAAAACCACTCTTTTTAATTGTATTGCAAAAACTAGAATTCAGGAAGATAGCGCAAAAACTACTCATCTTGGACAAATTGAGGTTCCTGATCCAAGGCTCGATACTCTCGTTGAACTTATAAAACCAGCAAAAACTGTTCATACAACTGTTGAAATAGTAGATATACCAGGTCTTACGAAAAGCACTAATCAGATCAAAGCAGGTAATCAGTTTTTAGCAGATATAAGGCAAACAGATGCAATTATTCATGTGCTAAGATGTTTTGACAGCGATGTAGTTCCTCATGTTGATGGTAGTGTTGACCCTGTAAGAGATAAGGAAAATATTGACCTTGAGCTTGTTGCGAAAGATTTGGAAACATTAGAGAAGAAAATGCAAAAGGTAGAAAAGCTTATAAAGGTGGGAGATAAGGATGCTAAAATTGAAATGGAGGTATTGGGAAAACTAAAAGAACATTTTGAAAACGGAGAGCCTGCTAGGACTTATCAAACTGAGGATAAATTTCAGAAATATATTGACGACTGTTTTTTCTTATCTGTTAAGCCTGTTTTATATGTCTGTAATGTTGATGAAGCTTCAGCAGCTTCAGGTAATAAATACAGTAATAAAGTAATTGATGCATTATCATCTGAAAATGCCAAAATATTGGTAATCGCAGCACAATCTGAATCAGACATTGCGGAGTTGGAAGACCCACAAGATAGAAAAGCTTTTTTGAGTGACCTAGGATTGGAAGAGCCGGGAGTTAATAAACTCGTTAGGGCAGCATATGAATTATTAAATTTAAAGACATTCTTCACTGCCGGCCCAAAAGAGGTCAGGGCATGGACTATTCGTGAAGGCATGACAGCTCCTCAGGCTGCAGGAGTTATTCACAGCGATCTTGAAAGGGGTTTTATCAGGGCTGAAGTAATGAAATTCGACGACCTTAAGCAATTAGGCTCTGAGCAGGCTTGCAAAAATGCAGGTAAATATTTCATTGAAGGCAAAACCTATATCGTGAAAGACGCAGATATTCTGAATATTAGGTTTAATGTGTAAAGTAAGTCTATAGTCTATAGTCGACAGTCGTTAGTCAGTTGCTAGTCTTCTGAGTCTTTTAGTTCGAAGAAGGTTTTTAGAGCTCCCAAATAGTATTCTTTCCAGCCTTCCAGCATGTTTTCGTACGCTTCAAGGGGAATGTTTTTATGCTCAATAAATACTTTAGTGTGGTTTTTTTCAGGCTCTAAAGCAATTGTTACAATTGAGTTTTCAACATCTTCTCCAAAATACCACAACTGTTTTATCAATTCATTTTCCTTGAATTCCATATTTAGTCCGGAAATCTCACCGTCAAGTATAGAAAACTCCGATCCAACTTCTGTGCTCATTACTGCAGGCTCGCCCGTCCATAATTCTATTGAAAATGGATTGGTTAAAGCAATGTAAACCTCCTCCGGAGTGGCTTTTATTGTCCTTGTTAATTTAATATCTTTTGTCATTATTCTATTGTTATTAGTTTGTAGTATTTCTCAATCTTAACCTCAATCTTCAATCTTTAATACAATTGCAGTTTGAGCAGGTATATATAACATTATTCCGTGCTCCTTGCTGCCTTTTCCAATTGGAGAGCTAACAAATTTATATTCATTATCAACTCTGTCAAATCCTCCGTACTCGCTTTTGTCAGAGTTTAGTAAAATTCTGTACCTTCCTTTAGGAACATTAATGAGATAATCAGTGTACGACCTAAAAGGACTGAAATTGAATATGAATAATAATCCCGCCCTTGAAAAAACCAAGACCTGATCATCTATATTCTGAACATGCGCAAATAAATCTTGGTGTTTTAAAACGTCATATTCTTTCATATAATAAATCATATCTTCATCAAATGCAGCAAGATATTTATATTTAAGATCAGGATTAGATCTCAAACTCCATTGTCTTCTAGCATAGTGGTACGACCAATTATTATGTTGACCAGGGAAGTCAATCCATTCAGGATGTCCGAATTCATTTCCCATAAAATTAAGATATCCGTTTCCTGCAGTGGCAATAGTAATTAACTTAATCATTTTATGCAGAGCAATACCGCTATCAACAATAATATTTGGCCTATTGATACTCATGTCATAATACATTTCCTTATCCATTAGCCAGAATATGATAGTTTTATCTCCAACAAGAGCTTGGTCGTGTGATTCTGCGTAATGAACCGTTTTTTCATCTGCTCTTTTGTTAGAGAGATTATAAAACATATCACCAACATGCCAAAATTCAACTTTTTTCTCCTTTATGGTTTTAATCCAAAAATCCGGAATACCCATTGCAAGTCTATAATCGAAACCAAATCCTCCCATGCTCTGAGGAGTCGCCAGTCCTGGCATTCCACTCATTTCTTCAGCAATAGACATTGCATCAGGATTTACTTCGTGAATTAGCTTATTTGCTAATATCAGATAAGCAATTGCATCTTCGTCCTGATTGAAATTAAAATATTGATCATAACCCATAAAAGCAGTACCTAAGCCATGGTCGTGATATAGCATGCTGGTAACTCCATCAAAACGGAATCCGTCAAATCTATACTCCTCCAGCCAATACTTGCAATTTGATAATAAAAAGTGTAAAACCTCATCCTTGCTATAGTCGAAGCATCTGCTATCCCATGCTGGGTGATTTCCACGCGGACCATCATGGAAAAACTGATAATATGTTCCGTCGTATCTGGATATTCCTTCAACTTCGTTTTTAACTGCGTGAGAATGAACAATATCCATTATAACTTTTATTCCTAATCCGTGAGCTTCATCAATTAGAGCTTTTAAATCATCAGGAGTACCATATTTACTGCTGGCTGCAAAAAAGCTACTAACATGGTATCCAAACGATCCATAAAATGGATGTTCCTGAACTGCCATCATTTGTATAACATTATAACCGGCTTTGTGAATATATGGAAGTATGTTTTCTCTAAACTCATTCCATGAGGCAACCTTATATTCTTCGCTGGCCATTCCAACGTGAGCTTCATAAATTAAAGGCGCAAAATTCTCTTCGGTTTTTGAGTTAGGGTTTTTCCATACATAGCTTTCAATAGGATCGTATACCTGTGCGCTAAACAAAAATGTATTCGGATCTTGAACGACTCTCCAAGCCCATGCAGGAATTCTTTCTCCTTCACCTTCATGCCATTTCATATATATCTTGTAGAGGTCAAGATGTTTTAAAACAGAATGAGGCAGCTCAATACTCCAGTTTCCTCCACCAATGTTTTTAAATGCAAATTCATCAGCAGGAATCCAGTTACAGAAGTCGCCAAGCAAATACAACTGAGTTGCACTTGGTGCCCATTCTCTATGTACCCATGATGTTTCTGTTTTATGTAGGCCGTAGAAATGATGACCATTTGCGAAATCCTTGAGATTTCCCTTTCCTCCGGTCAACTGCATCTCTTTATCATGCGCTTTTCTAAGCCTCCTTACTATATCATTGGCGTAGGGCATTAAGTATTGGTCTTTCTGGACAAAAGCAGGAATTATCATATTTGTTGAGGATTAAGTGTCGAACAACAAAGCTAAGGAAAAAATTAATATGCCAATGTGATAATGTGATAATGTGATGATGCGATGATGCGATGATGAGAGCGTAAGAATGTCTATGTTATTCGATGAAATACCAATTCGTTATTCAACGAAAAAAACTCTAGGTATACTTTTTTACAAAATGCTTTTTTATGTGAAAAAAATATCGGATATTTGCACCCCTGAAAAATGATTGTTTTACTTTAAAATTAGAATTCAATGCCAACAAGAATTAGATTGCAAAGAAAAGGTAAAAAAGGACAACCTTTTTACCATTTAGTAGTGGCAGATGGTCGTGCACCTCGTGACGGTAAGTTTATTGAAAAGCTTGGCACATACAATCCAATGACCAATCCTGCAACAATTGATATTGATTTTGACCGCTCCCTTTATTGGCTGCAGGTTGGTGCTCAACCTTCAGAAACAGCAAAATCAATTTTATCTCACAAAGGAATTCTTCTAAAAGATCACCTTATTAGAGGAATGAAAAAAGGCGCTCTTACTGAAGCTCAGGTAGAAGCTAAATTCCAGGAATGGTTACAAGATAAAGAAGGAAAAGTTCAGCAAACTATTAAAGATAAAGAACTTGCTAAGAAAGACGAAGCAAAACAACGTATCGAAGCTGAAAAAAAAGTTAAAGAAGCTCGCGCAGAAGAAATAGCAAAAAAGCAAGCTGCTAAAAATCTAAAAGCTGAAAAAGCCGCTGCATCAGAAGTTGAAGAAACTCCTGTTGTTGAAGCTCAAGTTGAAGAAACTCCTGTTGCTGAAGCACCAGCAACTGAAGTATCAGCTGAAGAAAAAGCGGAAGAGTAGACTTCTTTCATAACCTTTACAAATAACTTTCAAATGGAAATTAGTGAATGTTTTTTGCTGGGTTATGTATCAAAGCTCTTTGGGTATAAAGGTGATGTAATATTTTTTATTGATGCCGATGAGCCCGAAAATTATTTAGAAATGGAGTCGGTTTTTGTTAAAAAAAACAATAAACTGATTCCATTTTTTATTGATAGAATACAAAAGCATTCAAAACAAAATAATCTAATTGTCAAATTTCAGGATATCAACAGTGCAGAGCAAGCTGAATTGCTAGTTGGATCTGAATTATACCTTCCTCTATCTTTTTTACCAAAGCTAACCGGTAATAAATTCTATTTTCATGAAGTTATTGGGTTTAAAGTTTCCGACAAGGATAAGGGAATTATTGGCGAGATTAAAGATATTATTGATGTTGGAAGCACTCCAATTTTTCAGGTTTTTGCAGGTCATAAAGAAATATTATTACCCATTCATGACAATTTCCTTGTGTCAGTCGATAAAGATTCAAAAACCATTTTCTATAAAGCTCCTGAGGGATTAATAGACATGTATTTGGCCGACGACCTATACAGTAAAGATGAGTAACTCTGATTCAAAACATATTTTCCGATTTAAGCAATTTTCCCTGACCGATCATAATTGTGGAATGAAAATAGGTACAGATGGTGTATTGTTAGGGGCTATTGCTGCGAATATTCAATCTCAAAAAGTTCTTGATATTGGAACAGGTTGTGGTCTTATTGGATTAATGGTTGCACAAAAACAAAATGCAATTATTGATTGTGTAGAGATTGACAATAGAGCATATTCTGATGCTAAAGAAAATATTGAAAATAGTCCGTGGAGTAACAAATTTAGACTTTTCAAAACTTCATTTCAGGAGTTTGCCAAACTTACAAAAAAGAAATATGATCTGATAGTTTGCAACCCTCCATTTTTTCACAATAGTCTAAAGCCCTACTCAAATCAGCGAAATACAGCAAGGCATTCAGATTCATTATCATTTTGTGATTTAATAACAGGAGTATGCAAAATTATTTCATCAGATGGCAAGTTTTTATTAATATTTCCATCTGAACAGCAGAATGATGTTAGTAATATATTAATTAATAATGGCTTGTTTGTTAATGAAAAATGGAATATCCGACCAAATCCAGACAAGGAGGTCCACAGAATTATTATCTGCGGTTCAAAGGTGAAAACGGACTCATTTATAATTAATGAAATTGCAATAGAGAATGGCTTAAGACATCAGTATTCAGATGAGTATAAAAATCTGACATGCGACTATTGTATATAAAAAAAAGAGAGCTGATTACTCAGCTCTCTTTTTTTTGAAGAAAATAAAGATTAGTTAGTTCTTCTTTGACGAGTAACGTTTCCTTCTTCGTCAGTTTCTTTTGCTTTTTCAGCTTCGCCTCTTCTTGTGCGAGTGTCTGTTTTGTCTTCTTCACCTCTTCTAGTGCGAGAAGTTTCTTCTTCTTTTTTCTCTTCTACTTTTTCTTCAGGTTTTTCAGCTGGTTTTTCAACTGGCTTTTCAATTACAACTTCTTGTTTTTCTTCAACTTGCTCTTCTTCAACTGCCTTAGGTCCGCAAGAAGCAAAAGCAAAAATTGATGCAAATAAAAATAATCCTAATACTTTTTTCATAACTAGTTATTTTTTTACGGGTTAATCATATGGCAAAATTATATATTTTTTTCAATGACTAGGTGTTTTTGACAAAAATAATTTGAAATTTGTGTTACTAAAGAAAAATTAAGTAACTTTGTTCGTCAATAAAAGAATTTACCAAAATTGAGTTTTTAACCTAAAATTTATTTACTATGAAAAAATTATTTGGAATTTTTGCAATTGCTGCAGTTAGCGCTGTAATGTTTACAAGCTGTGAAACTGAAGATCCTATTATTACATTAGTTGGTGATGCTGCTATAGCTTTCGACCTTGGAGAAGAATTTGTTGATCCAGGTGTAACTGTTGAAAATGGTAAAGCAGAAGATGTTGTTGTTACTTTCTCTCCAGAGTATAACAAAAATAAAGTTGATGAGTACACAGCAACTTATACTTTAGGAACTGCAACTGCAACTAGAGCAGTATGGGTAAAAAGTAATCTTCTTGCTGGAACTTATGGCGTTTCTGATGCAATTGCTGGATTCGGCACTATTGAATATGAAGTAACTGTTGCTCAAAAAGCTGGCGAATACAACGTTATTCGTATCACAGGATTCAACGATTTCAATATTGTTGTTGAAGCTACAATTAATGGCGATGTAATTACTATTCCTACTCAAACTCCATCAAACTGGAATGCTGGTGCTGGCGAATTAGTTCAAGGTACTGGTACTTATGATGGCGAAAACAAAAATCTTATTAATTTCACTTATACTATTAAGTGGCTTGATGGTGGCGACCTTATCACTGATACTGGTGTTGCTACTTACACAAGAGTTGTTAAGTAATCAACTTATATTTATAAAGGAAAGCCGCTTTTCTGAGCGGCTTTTTTTTTATCTCCATACTCAACAAAAACTGAAACTTTATTGTTTAAAATAGAAAATGATTTTTTACTTTTGTAGTTTGAAACAAGAAACAATTTAAAGCAATATCAATTAAATAATAAAACGATGAATTTGAAGATTTATACACCCAAAGTTATGCTGGTTGCAGGTATTATTTTATTCGCTGCTATAATGCGTCTAATTCCTCATTATCCTAATTTTACTCCTATTGCAGCAATTGCTTTATTTGGTGGTGCGCATCTTGGGAAAAAATGGCTTTCTTTCTTAATCCCTATCGTAGCATTGTTTATTAGCGACCTTATTCTCGGATTCCACGGTTTTATGATCCCGGTTTATGCAAGTTTTATAGTTGTCGTTTTGTTTGGCAATTATCTTAGAAATAACATTAAAGTTCATACTGTTGGAGTTGCATCTATTGCTGCTTCTACTTTGTTTTTTATTATAACAAATTTTGCAGTTTGGATTGCTACTCCATATTATCCTGCTAATTTTTCCGGGCTAGTTGCATGTTATGCAGCTGCTATCCCATTCTTCCATACTGGAATACTTGGAGATTTATTCTATAGCACTGTTTTCTTTGGTGGCTTTTATCTTGTACAGCAATACGTTACTGTTTTTAAAACAAAAGAAATATAGTATAGGTATCAGGTATTAGGTATCAGGTATCAGGTATCGGGTATAAGGGTATAAGGGTATAAGGGTATAAGGGTATAAAGTATTTATATAACAAACTTTCGACTGTCGACTTACAACTTAACAATGGCTCTAACATTTTTTAAAACTGCAAAAAATAAGAAGTTCGACTATAAACCTGTTTATTACGATCAGAAAAAGGAGGAACGTAATGAGAGGTACAGAGCTTCTATGGAAGAAGAGGGCGGAACTCATAATGAGGATCTTCTTAGAAGAAGGATGCAGTCTAAATGGAAAAGAACTTCCGGCGCCAGAGATAAAAAGACTTCAAATACCAGACTTATAGTTATTATTATGGTTCTTGTTTTGATAGCTTACTGGATCTTTTTTAGATAACATTTAAACTACTGGCCTGTTAATGTCAGATATAATTAAGCTTTTACCAGATTCAGTTGCTAATCAGATTGCTGCAGGCGAAGTAATTCAAAGGCCTGCATCTGCCGTTAAGGAAATGCTTGAAAATAGCATTGATGCAAAAGCCTCAAATATCAAGTTAATAATTAAAGATGCCGGCAAAACGCTGATTCAAGTTGTTGATGACGGAATAGGAATGTCTGAAACTGACGCAAGAATGTGCTTTGAAAGACATGCTACATCAAAAATCACAAATGCTGACGATTTATTTTCAATAAAAACTCTTGGTTTCAGGGGAGAAGCTCTTGCATCTATTGCATCTATAGCAAGAGTTGAGCTAAAGTCAAAAAGGGAAGATGACCAGCTTGGAACAGAAATAATAGTTGAAGGCTCAGTCGTTGAGTCGCAAATGCCCTGTCAGTGCTCCAAGGGCACAAGCATTTCCGTAAAAAATTTATTTTATAATACTCCTGCTAGGCGTAATTTTCTTAAGTCGGATAGTATTGAAAAAGGCAATATTTTTAATGAGTTTTTAAGAGTTTCCCTTGCTTATCCAGAAATAGGGTTTTCTTATTATCATAATAATGAACTAGTACAACAACTGGAAGCCGGTAATCTTAAACAAAGAATATCCGGAATTTTCGGCAGCAATTACAACCAAAGACTAGTCCCAATTGAAGAATCAACTCAGATAGTTAAAGTCTATGGGTTTATTGGTAAACCAGAGTTTTCAAAGAAAAAAAGGGGAGAGCAGTTCTTCTTTACAAATAAAAGATTTATTAAGTCGGCCTATCTTAACCATGCTATTGAGCAAGCATATAAAGACCTAATTTCAGAAGGGTTGCATCCATCTTTTTTTATTTTTTTGGATATTAATGCCGACATGATAGATGTAAATGTTCATCCTACAAAAACAGAGATTAAATTCCAGGATGAAAGGTTTATTTATCAAATTCTTTATGCATCTGCAAAACGGGCACTTGGTCAGCATAATATTACGCCTACTCTTGATTTTGAAAGGGAAACAGCCTTCGACGACATTGTAATTGATAAGACAAAAGAGATAAGACCACCACAAATAAATGTCAATCCCGATTATAACCCATTCGATAATCCTATTGGCAAACCATCAAATGTTTCAGGTAAAAATTTAACTAAGCATGTAAGTCATGAAAAATGGGAGCAAATTTTTTCTGACAGCAAAACTTCATTTTCAAATATAACCCAAGTTGAACAAAGTGAGTTGAGTTTTCAAAATTTTGAAAAAACTAATATTGAAAATTCAGAAAAATATTCAGGAAGCAAATTTCTTCAGATTCAGGCTAGGTTTATTGTAAGTCCAGTAAAATCAGGGATGATGATTATTGATCAGCAATTGGCTCATGAAAGAATATTGTTCGAAAAATACCTGAAATGCACAAGTACAGGCAAAATATCTTCTCAAACTTTGTTATTCCCTGAGCAAGTTAAGCTTATAGAATCTGATGCCGAACTAATTAGAGAAATTATGGCGGAAATTACAGCTATTGGTTTTGAAATTTCTGAATTTAGCAAGAATACATTTGTAGTAAACGCTGTTCCGGCTGATATTCCTGAAAATCAAAATACTGCGGAACTTGTTGAGACTCTTTTAGAGAATTATAAAAGAAATCAGTCGGACTTAACAATAGATGTTCATACAAATTTATGCCGATCTATTGCTAAAAAACTTTCTGTAAAGCATGGGAAATATTTAACTGAAGTAGAAATGAATGCGCTGGTTGATAATTTATTTGCATGCCAAGTCCCAAACATGTCGCCAAGCGGCAAAAACATTCTCACAATTGTTACAACTGATGAGCTTATTGAAAGATTCAAATCTTGATTAGAATATTTATTCGGCTAATTTGACCTAGCTAAAACTTCAATAAGTATTTTCTTATTCATTACCTCCAAAAACTTTTCGCTTTCTTCAGTAAATGGCCGATGTGCCGAATTTTCAAACCATATTAGCTCTTTACCTCTAGGCGCATCTAAAATATTGAAATACTTTTCTGCTAAAATATGAGATACTATGTAGTCATACCTGCCAACAATGAAATATACCGGAACATCAATCTCTTTGGCTTGTTCCATAAGGTTAATATTTTTTATTTCACTCCATAACTTTTGAGCAGAATAATAGGGATAAATTAGCATACTTAACCTATCTAAAATGGAATATTCGGATGCTGTGAGTATTGCAGCGATCTCTTCATAATTAATATATGTTTTTTCCTGATTGGTTTTTCTTACAACTCCACCAAATCTGTAAACCCATTTTCTAATCAATAAAGCATCTTCAAGTTTGTAAGTTGCAGCAGTTGTATCAATTTTAGACAATTGTCTTAATACGGAATGTCGATTCTCCTTTACAGCTTTATCATATACAAACTCATAAGACAAGCGTTCATTCTTTAGTGGATTTACGCTTTGACCTGTTGATATATATGCGTGAAGGTACTCAGGATATCTCGATGCAAACAAAGCACCAATGCTGCTTCCCCAGGAATGTCCCCAAATAAATACTTTATCAACCCCGGTAATCTTCTGAGTGTACTCAATTACTTCTTTAGTATCCTGAACAAACTGCTCCACATTCATGTTTTTAGACGATAATCTACGACTCCATGACTTTCCCGTGCCTCTTTGTTCCCAATAAACTATATTATAGTTTTTTTCAAGTTGTTTCATTATCGTTTCTGTGGGTTCAAAAGGGAATAAGGGAAATCCTGGACCACCGTGTAGATATAAAATTACAGGATTATTTTTATTGTCTCCCTTAATCATAATTGCCTGCTTAATTCCACCAATTTCAACCATTTCAAAATGGAAACAAGCTTTATCTTCGGGCACACTAATATGATATATATTACACGAACTAAGTATTATGACCGATATAACAACAAAAACTAATAACTTATAATTCTTCATTGAAATAATTGTTATGCTAATTCATTGATTTTGAACTGTAAAGATATGAAAAATGCAATGCACAAACATACGTGTAGCACTGTATTTGAAAAAATTAAAATATTTTAAGATTATTGTCGTATTTTAATTATTGACGCGTTGTTTTAAAAGAAAAATAACTTATTTTTTTTATCTTTATCCGCTTGTAATTATTTAGATTTAGTAGTTAAATTGTTTTAGATTAGCATTGTGAAAAAATTACATATTCTATTAGCAAAAACATATTTCGGACCTTTTATTGCAACATTTTTCATCTCTCTATTTATACTTCTTATGCAGTTTTTGTGGAAGTATATTGATGATTTGGTTGGCAAAGGGTTGGAATGGTATATTGTAGGTGAATTGTTATTTTATGCGGCTGTAACTTTTGTGCCTATGGCATTGCCGCTAGCAATTCTTTTGTCCTCTATAATGACAATGGGTAAACTCGGAGAAAACTACGAGCTGGTAGCTTTTAAATCTGCCGGTATTTCTCTGAAAAAAATAATGTTTCCACTTGTAATTATTTCCGGTTTTTTTGTTTTGGCAGCGTTTTATTTCTCAAACAATGTTTTGCCGGTTGCAAACCTCAAAATGGGTTCTCTTCTATATGATGTAAGGCATCAAAGACCTGCTTTTAATATTCTTGAAGGGGTCTATTATAAAGGAATTGATAACTATGTTATCAAAGCAGACGGAAAAGATAGCGATGGTACTACTCTCAGAAGCGTAATGATTTACGATCATGGTGAAAGAAGAGGTAACGTTAATGTTACTGTTGCAGATTGGGCTGAGATGAAAACTACTTCAGATAAAAGGTATTTAGTTATGACATTATATAATGGATATAATTATAAAGATATGAAAACCAAAAACCCCAGAGATCCTGCAAAACCTTTTCAGAGGACATATTTTAAGGAGCAAATAAAAAGGTTTGATTTAAGTGGGTTTGACCTTAACAGAACGGATGAAGATGCATTTAGAAATAACTTCCAAATGCTTAGCATGAATCAGTTGGTTATATTTATTGATTCTCTTACCGGACAGGTATCTATTGCTAGAAGCGAAATACAACGAAAGTATAAAGATAGGATGAAGTATTTTTTAATGGCAGATTCAAGCGTTTTAATGTCTGTTAATATAGATTCAATTTCGGATTTAGCTCATAAAAACTTCGCAGCACAGCCCAAAGAATTAATTATAAACCAGGCTAAGAATATTATTAGAAGTCAAACTGATGGTATTAGGTTTGGTCACGAAGATATAAAGTTTAGAGATAGAAGACTTGCAAGATATACAATTGAATTTCATAGAAAATTCACTCTCTCTTTTGCCTGCATTGTTCTTTTTCTAATAGGTGCACCAATGGGAGCAATAATCCGAAAAGGCGGGTATGGCCTGCCAATGATTGTTGCTGTATTGTTTTTTGTTGTTTTTCACGTTATTTCCATAACCGGTGAAAAATTTGCACGTGAAGGTGTTATTTCAGCCTTTCAGGGAATGTGGATCGCTTCTGCTTTTCTTTTGCCAATAGGAATTTGGCTAACATACAAAGCTTCTACAGACTCTTCTCTGTTTGATGCTGATAATTACTTGAATAAAATTAAAAACTTTTTCTATTTCTTTAGAAAAGCCAATAAATCTAAAGTATAATGAATATTTTGATATTATCTCCTAAAGTTCCTTATCCTCCAATAGATGGAGGGGCGATTGCAACCTTGTCATTGGCGCAAAATCTTAAAGATGTCGGAAATAATGTTACTCTATTAGCTCTTAATACTTCCAAACATAAAGCAGATATTAGCAGAATTCCTAAAACTATTATCGATAAACTAAATATGAAAGTTGTTGATATCGACACAAGTATTAGTTTTTTTAGTGCTTTGAGAAACTTGCTTTTCTCAAGACTTCCGTATAATGGCGAACGGTTTTTTAAGTCAAACTTTGGTGAGAAAATTATTGATGTAATTAAATCCGAGAATATTGATATAGTCCAACTTGAAGGGTTATATATGGCTCTTTATACAGGTATAATAAAAAAGCATTTTAATATCCCTGTTGTGCTGAGAGCTCATAATTTAGAGCATGTAATTTGGCAAAGGAATTGTTTATTTGAAAAGAATTTGCTTAAGAAATGGTATTATAAAATATTGAGTAAGAGAATATTAAAGTTGAAGAAAGACATAATTCAACATATTGATGCTATAGTTCCTATTACTGAACATGACTGCAAAACTTTCAAAGAGTTTAGGGCGTCTGTTCCTATTCATGTTGCATGTGCTGGTATTAATAAGGAATTTATTAATGAGATTAATGTGCCTGCGAATTGCTCATCTGTGTTTTTTATAGGCGCACTCGATTGGATTCCTAATCAGGAAGGCCTAAAATGGTTTTTAGAAAGTGTATGGCCAAAGGTTTTGAAAAAACATCCTTATGAAAAATTCCATATTGGTGGAAGAAATGCTCCACAATGGCTGATAAATATTTTTAAAAAACCGGGAATTGTTTATCACGGAGAAGTTGATAGCGCTATAAAATTTATGAAACAAAATGGGATAATGGTAGTTCCATTATTTGCTGGTAGCGGCATGAGAATAAAAATATTGGAAGGAATGGCCGCAGGGATTACTATTATTTCAACAACTATAGGAGTAGAAGGCATTAATGCTAGGCCTGATAGAGATATCATCATTGCAGATGATGCTAATATTTTTGCCGAAAAAATATGTTATGTCTTAGAAAACAAAGATATTTGCAAAACCATAGGGGATAATGCATCTGAGTTTATTGGGAAACATTACGATAATCTTGAGATTGCCGGCAGTTTAATGGATTTTTATAAGTCGATTTTGAAATGATTTTTATTGAGATTTTATTTTGGGTTTCTGTTTATTGTCTGGTGCATTCATATATAATATATCCGCTGATACTTCATGTCTTTTCAGCCTTAAAAAAAACTCCAAAATCGTTCGAAATAGCTACTTCAGTTGATAATGTTGTTTCTATTATAATGGCAGTTCACAATGAGGAGACTGTTATCGAAAATAAGATTAGAAGCGTTTTTGATACAGATTATGAAGGGGTCGTTGAAATGATAATTGGTTCCGATGCTTCAACTGATGCTACAAATGAAATAATAAAAAAGCTTCAGTTAGAATTTCCTGGAAAAATAAAAGCCTTTTTTTATACTGAACGGCAGGGTAAACCGGAATTGGTTAATATGCTTAAAACCAAAACAGACAATGAAATTCTGATTCTTACTGACGCAAATGTTTATTTTGAAAAATCAACAATTAGAAATCTTGTCTCTCATTTTTCTGACCCATCGATTGGTATTGTGGGTGCAAATATTATAAATCTCGTTACAAATAAAGATGGCATTTCAATTCAGGAAAAAATGTTTATTAAAGGTGAGATACTTATGAAACATTATGAAGGTAAATTGTGGGGTAGTATGATTGGAGCCTTTGGAGGGTGCTACGCAATTAGAAAGTCGCTTTTGCCTGATGTTCCGGATGGGTTTGCTGTAGAAGATTTTTTTATAACGTTAAGTGTTTTGAAGCAAAAACAAAAGGCCATCACTGACTTGAAGGCTCTTGTTTATGAAGATGTATCAAACGATTGGAGAATTGAATATAAAAGAAAGGTGAGAATCTCAGCTGGGAATTTCCAAAATCTAAAATATTTTATTTCTTTACTATGGCCGCCTTATAAGGGGGTGTCTTTTGCCTTTATGTCGCACAAAGTAATTAGGTGGTTTGGTCCATTTTTTATAATATTTGCTTTAATTAGCAATATTGCACTTGCAACAACAAACACTTTTTATCTTATTTTGTTAATATCACAAGGATTGCTATATGCAATTTTTTTTATTGATTTTTTATTGAAGAAATTAAATATACATATTGTACTTTTGCGATTTGTTTCACACTTTTTTACCATGAACCTTGCCCTACTAGAAGGTTTTTTTAAATTTCTTAAAGGAGAAAATACAAATGTCTGGCAACCCACAAAAAGAAATCAGTAGTAGATTCAATACAATAGAAGAAGCTATTGAAGATATTAGACAAGGAAAAATTATTATTGTTGTTGATGATGAAAGCAGAGAGAATGAAGGTGATTTCATAGCTGCAGCAGAGACTATAACTCCTGAGATTGTCAACTTTATGGCAACTCACGGCCGCGGATTAATTTGTGCTCCGCTTACGCGTAAAAGGTGTGAAGAACTTGATCTTGAGCTGATGGTGCCAAGAAACACGGCTCTTTTTGATACTCCTTTTACTGTTTCTGTTGATCTAAATGGTTTTGGATGTACAACCGGAATATCAGCGTCAGACAGGGCAAAAACTATTAAAGCTTTAGCTGATCCTAATACTAAACCAGAAGATCTTGGTCGCCCTGGTCATATTTTTCCTCTTATGGCAAGAGTGGGTGGGGTTATTCAGAGAGCCGGCCATACAGAGGCTTCTATAGACCTTGCTCGACTTGCAGGTCTGCAACCTGCCGGAGCGCTTGTTGAGATTATGAATGAAGATGGTACTATGGCGCGTCTTCCTGAATTAATGGAGATTGCCAAAAAATTTAATCTTAAACTTATTACAATCGAAGATCTTATTGCATACCGCATTAAGAATGAAAGCTTAATTAGTAAAGAGATTTCTGTCGACTTACCTACTACTTGGGGGCATTTTAAACTTATTGCATATAAGCAAACAACAAACGATATGGTTCACCTTGCTCTTGTTAAAGGAGATTGGGAAGAAGGTGAAGAGGTGCTTGTAAGGGTTCACTCAAGCTGTGTAACCGGTGATATTTTTGGCTCTTGCAAATGTGATTGCGGAGGGCAACTTCATCAGGCAATGGAAATGGTTGAAAAGGAAGGAAAGGGCGTTGTCCTTTATATGAACCAGGAGGGTAGGGGTATTGGGCTACTTAATAAGTTGAAGGCTTATCATCTGCAGGAAAAAGGCCTTGATACTGTTGAAGCAAATATCGAATTAGGCTTTAAAGCTGACGAGAGGGATTATGGTATAGGCGCTCAGATTTTGAGAGACTTAAAAGCAAAGAAAATTAAGCTTATTACAAATAATCCGAGTAAAAGAACAGGGTTAATGGGATATGGTATTGAAATCACTCAAAATGTTCCTATTATTGTTCCTACTACAAGCCATTGTTCGGTATATATGGATACGAAGAAAAATAAAATGAATCACTGGCTATAAAACCCTGAAAAGTTTTTTTGAATGTTATGGAGCGGAAATGTCAACTTCCGCTCTTTTTATTACTTGCTTCTTCTTCCATCTTCCCGACTTATAATAAATGAATACTGCAAGAAGACCGAATATCCAGGCAATAGGGATCCCAAGCCAAATACCATCTGTCCCAATATATTTTGCTAAAATATATGATGCCGGAATTCTTAAAATCCATAGTGCGAATAGTGTAATAAACATTGGGATTAAAGTATCACCGGCTCCCCTCAATACTCCCTGTACAGCAAACATTGCGGAAAAAACTACATAAAAAGAACATACAATTATAAGATATTGGTAACCAATCTTAATTACTTCAGCGTCATTTGTAAAAACCTGCATAAGGGAATTTCCAAATAGCCAAGCAATTAAACTTACTGCAATCGATATTATGCTTGTTATAAGTAATGTGTAATTTAAACCACTTCTAATTCGGTCTAATTTGTTTGCTCCTATATTTTGACCAACAAAAGTAGAAAGTGCCATGCTGAAATTCATAGCCGGCATAGCAGCAAATGAATCTATTCTAATAGCAATTGTAAATGCTGCTAGAGAATTTGTTCCAAAATCACTAACAATTCCCATCATGGCCGTCATACCTAATGCTACAAATGTGTGTTGGAATCCTGTAGGTAATCCAATTTTTACACTTTTAACAAATATCTCTTTGTCGAAAATGAGTTTTTTAAATCCTATTTTTATAAGAGTATGAGTTTTGTTTAGATATAGGATACACAAGACAAATGATACTCCATGAGAAATTACTGTTGCTAATGCAACGCTGCCAATTCCCCATTTAAATCCTACTACAAATAATAAGTCTAATATTACATTTAAAAGAGATGCAATTATCAGAAAGTATAATGGTGTTTTTGAATCTCCTAATCCTCTGAGTATAGCACTTACAGCATTATACCCAAACATCAGTATTAAGCCGGCTGCATAAATGTTGAAATATATTGTTGCATCTGGCCTTATTTCCTCTGGAATTCCCATCCATCCCCATATTGTTTCAATAAAAAGAAGCCCTATTATTGTAAGTAATAGTGATGCGTAAAACAAGTATACAAAAGTTGTGTCTATTGCTCGCTTAACTTGTGTGAAGTTTTTTGCTCCGTAATTCTGAGATATTATAATTGTAGTTCCTGTGGTTATTCCTATAACTAGACTGATTAACACAAATATAACGGGAAACGAAGCCCCTGCAGCAGCAAGTGCTTCTTTCCCAATGTATTGCCCTATTATTATAGTGTCAACAATATTATATAGCTGCTGAAAAACATTTCCCAACAGCATTGGTATCGCAAACTTAAATATCTGTGAACCCGCAGGTCCAATTGTCATGTCACGCATTAATTTTTATTATTAACAACGGGCAAAGGTAAATAAACTCAATGTTTTATTACTTAATTATGTTATTCAATTTCTAACAAAAATATATAGCTCAATTCAATCATGCTTGCATTTTTAATAAACTAAATTTGATTATTTTTGTTGGTTGTAAAATATTAAAAAATGGACATTTCGCTTATTATTCCATTATATAATGAAGAGGAATCTCTTTCCGAACTAATCGAAGAGATCAATGCGGTTATGCTGGAAAATAATTTTTCATGGGAAGCATTACTCATAGATGATGGCAGCTCAGATAACTCTTGGATGGTTATTGAAAGCCTTAAAAAACAATATCCTCAAGTAAAAGGAATTAGTTTTAGAAGGAATTATGGTAAATCAGCTGCGTTAAACGTTGGTTTCGAAAGATGTAAAGGTGATGTTGTTATAACAATGGATGCCGACCTTCAAGATAACCCGGGAGAAATTCCTGAGCTTTATAATATGATTATGAAGGACGGATTCGACTTGGTTAGTGGTTGGAAAAAGAAGCGTTTTGACCCATTATCTAAAACAATACCTACTAAGCTCTATAATTGGGCTACTCGCAAAATGACAGGTATTAAGCTGCATGATTTTAATTGTGGGTTGAAAGCATATAGGAAAAAGGTTGTTAAAAGTGTGGAAGTTTATGGTGAAATGCATAGGTATATTCCTGTAATGGCTAAGTGGGCAGGTTTTAAAAAAATTGGTGAAAAAGTTGTTCAGCATCGTAAACGTAAATTCGGACATACAAAATTTGGCTTGGAAAGATTCGTTAATGGGTTTCTCGACCTTATTTCTATTTTGTTTGTAACTCGTTTCGGTCGTAAACCAATGCACCTTTTTGGTCTTATCGGAACTTTAATGTTTATGGCAGGGGTTGTTATTGCAGGTTATCTGGCTTATGCTAAATTCTTTTTGTTGGAGTACCGTATGACGGAAAGGCCATTGTTCTACTTTGGACTACTTGCAATGGTTATTGGTACTCAGCTTTTTCTAGCCGGGTTTATTGGCGAAATGGTGGCAAGAAGCTCTGCTGATAGAAATAAATATCTGATCGACCAAACAACTGAGGGAAATTGGCAAGAATAGTTCTTATAGGCTCTGCCCACCCTCTAAGAGGCGGTGGATTGGCTACTTTTAACGAAAGGTTGGCCACAGCTTTTATGCAAATGGGGCATGATGTAACTATTTATACTTTTTCATTGCAATATCCTTCTTTTCTTTTCCCTGGCAAAACTCAATATTCCAATGAACCTCCTCCTGAACAACTTGATATTAAAGTTAAAGTTAATAGCATTAATCCTTTTAATTGGATAAAAATCGGAAGGGAATTGTCTAAAATCGCACCCGACATTGTAGTTCTAAGATACTGGATTCCGTTTATAGCTCCCAGTTTGGGTAAGATTTCCAGAATTATAAGAAAGAATAAGAAATCTAAAGTTGTTGCTATAGCAGATAATATTATTCCTCACGAAAAAAGGCTAGGAGATAAATTGCTTACTAAGTATTTTGTAAATAGTGTTGATGGTTTTGTTATTCTTTCTCAATCTGTTATGCAAGATCTTGAGAAATTTAACCTTTCTAAGCCTAGAAAACTTTGTTTACATCCTTTGTATGATAATTTTGGAGATAAGCTGCCTAAGGATAAGGCGTTAAAAGAATTATCGCTTGATAGTGATTATTGCTATTTGCTTTTTTTCGGTTTTATAAGGGCATATAAAGGGCTTGACCTTTTGCTTAAGGCCATGGCCGAACCTGTATTAAAGAATAAGAAAATTAAGGCTATAATCGCAGGGGAGTTCTATGAAAACCCTAAGGAATATATCGATTTAATCGAAAAACTTGGTATAAGGTCTTCTGTTGTTTTGCATAATAATTTTATCCCCAACAACAAGGTTGCTGCTTATTTTTCGGCTGCTGATTTGGTAGTACAACCTTATAAGGATGCTACTCAAAGTGGTGTAACTCAGGTCGCTTATCATTTTAATGTTCCAATGGTTGTCACTAATGTTGGTGCTCTCCCTGAAATGGTTAATCACGGTAAAGCTGGCTATGTTGTCGAGCCTGATGAAAAGCAAATTGCAAATGCTATTGGTGATTTTTTCGAAAATAATAGGGCAGGGGTTTTTGCAAATACAATCATTGAAGAAAAGAAGCGTTTTTCTTGGGAGTCTCTTGTTAATTCTATTTTTGAAGTTTATGATAAAACAAGAGCTTAAGCTTGATAGAAGTTGGACTCTCTTTCTGGATAGAGATGGGGTTTTAAATAAAAATCGTAGTGATGGTGGGGTGAAATGTGTTGGCGATTTTGTGTGGGAAGATGGGGCTTTAGAGTCTATGAGAATTTTGAATGATTTGTTTGGTAGAATAATCGTGGTTACAAATCAGCAAGCTGTTAGTGAAGGGTTGATTACTGAAGCTGAACTTAATCTTATTCATCAGAAAATGATTAAGGATGTTTCTGATGCGGGTGGAAAAATCGATATGGTTTATTATGCCACGAATAGGAAAGAGGAGAATAGTATTTATAGGAAACCTGGTATTGGAATGGCTTTGAAGGCTCGTAAAGATTTTCCGGAAATAAGGTTTAAAAAGTCTTTTATGGTGGGTGATACTGTAAATGATATGATGTTTGGAAAGAAACTAGGCATGATTAATGCTCTGATTTCAAATGAATATAGTAATCTGACACAGCAATTTGGCTTAGTTAATTATCATTTTGATTCTTTAAAATGCTTTGCTGATTTTCTTAAGAGAATTTGTAATTGAATATTGTAAAAAAATGCCTTTTATACTAATTTAGCAGAATAACAATAAATTATGAAGCACTTAATTTTTATCACACTTTTTTTAAGTTTGGTTTTTAGTTCGTTAGCTCAGAATAATGACGCTAAATATAATCAGTACGATTCTCAAGGGAGACGACAGGGAATTTGGTATAGCTATTTCAAGGATGGCGGAATGCGTTATCAAGGGCAATTTGTTGATGATAAACCTGTTGGTGTGTTTTATTATTATTTCCCTAAGGGTGGGTTAAGAGCTGAAATCGTTCACGAGGCCGGGGAAAATACCTCAAAGGCTACTTTTTATTTTGAAAATAAAAAAGTTAGTTCTGAAGGTTTTTATGTAAATCAAGAAAGGCATGGATTGTGGAGGTTTTATAGCGAACAAGGTTATCTTGTGTCTGATAATTATTATCACAATGGGCAAAATCATGGTGTATGGAAAACTTATTTTCCTAGTGGAAGATTAGCAGAGTCTAAAATATGGCACTATGGAAAGAAAGAAGGTGAATGGAAAAGGTTTTATGAAAATGGTCAGGTAAATGTAAGTGCTCAATATAAAAATGATATGTTGCATGGCAAATTTGAGGTTTTCTTAAGCAATGGAAGAAGAAGTATAATAGGTTATTATATAGAGAATCTACCGCATGGGAAATGGCATTATTATACTCATAAAAGTGAAAAACAAAAAGAATTGATATACGACAATGGTAAGCTTATCGAAGAAATCATTTTTATTGAAGTAGAGGAATCTTTAGAGCCTATCAGGCCGGGAGATAAGCCTTTTAATGAAGATGAGATAATGCGTCAGATTAAGTTCTATTAAGATTATTTATAATGGTGAAAAACCGTGTTTTAATGGCTATGAGTGGTGGTCTAGATAGCAGTGTTGCTGCTATCTTGTTGCACAGGCAAGGCTTTGAAATTGTCGGAATTACCATGAAAACTTGGGAATATTCTCAAAACTCTTCTGCTAAGGAAACGGGATGCTGTAGCCTCGATTCTATTAATGATGCAAGAAATGTTGCTGTTTCTCTAGGGTTTCCTCATTACGTCCTAGACCTAAGGGATGAATTTAATAAGTTTATTGTTTCTGATTTTGTTCAGCAGTATCTAAAAGGTCGTACTCCTAATCCTTGTGTGTTGTGCAATACTCATATAAAATGGTCGGCTCTTTTGAAAAGGGCTGATGAACTTGGTTGTAACTATATTGCTACTGGGCATTATGTTAGATTAAGGGAAGATAATGGCCGTTTTCTGCTTTCTAAAGCTGTTGATGAATCTAAAGATCAGTCTTATGTGCTTTGGGGATTACAACAGGAACAACTTGGTCGAACTCTTTTCCCTCTTGGCGAGTTTACTAAGGCAAAAATTAGGGAAATGGCGAAAGAATTTGGCTTCGACGATATTGCAAAAAAACGAGAAAGCTATGAAATTTGCTTCATACCTGATGATGATTATAGGGGTTTTCTTAAAGAACAGTTGCCTGACTTGGAGAGTAAAGTTGATGGTGGCAATTTTGTTGATGTTAATGGAAAGGTAATTGGCAAACATAAGGGTTATCCTTTCTATACTGTTGGGCAAAGAAAGGGGCTTAATATTGCCCTGGGACATCCTATGTACGTTAAACAAATCATTGCTGCTTCAAATACTATAGTACTAGGTGAAAAAAAGGATGTTTTTTCTGATAGGTTCTTTATCAGTGGATTTAATAGTATTAAGTATGATAAATTGCCTGAAAATGGATTGAAAGTTCTTGTTAAGGTCAGGTATAAAGATTCTGGTGCATTAGCGGAAATATTACCTTTAAAGAATGGTATTGTTAGTGTGAAAATGGAAAAGCCTGTTTCGGCTGTTACTCCTGGTCAATCTGCTGTGGTTTTTGAAAATGGTGATATGGTAGGTGGGGGTTTTATTGAGACAGAATTGGAATAATTAATTTATGCAAACATGAAGATATTTACATATATGAGAAATGCATTTTTTATAGTAAGTGTATTTATTTCTGGCTGTTTGTTTAATGCATGTGATACGGAAACTATAGAGCCGTCTGAATTATATCATGAGTATTATCCGGTAACAATTGGTCATTATAATATTTATAATGTTGATTCTGTGTATTACAATGATTTTACGGGTGAAATCGAATCATATAATTATCAGGTTAAGGAAGTTATTGAAAGTGAATTTATTGATGCTGATGATTATCCTTCTTTAAGGCTGGAAAGGTATTTCAGAGCTACTGAAAGTGATGAATGGTTAATCAAAAATGTTTGGAAGTCGCGTCTAAATTATCTTAAGGCTCTTAAAACCGAGGAAAATGTTACTTATATAAAGTTGAGTTTTCCGCCGGAAGAAAATAAGACATGGGATGGTAATGCTTTTAATAGTTATCCGGCTCTTCAATATAAGTACCAAGATGTGCATAAAGCTTTTTCTAAGGATGGATTTATAGCAGATTCTACAATTACTGTAATTCAAAACAATTTTCAAACTTTGATTTCTGAGGATTATAAGGTTGAAGTTTATGCCAAGCATATTGGTTTGGTTTATAAAAAGTTTGTTGAATTAGTTAAGGAAGTTGATGGTACTATTACTAGAGGGGTTGATTATTCATATTTACTAATTGAAAGTGGAGTGGAATAATGAAATTATTACATCATAAAATATTAAGTTTTTGCTCAAATTTCTTTGTTGTTTTCCTGCTATTAATTTGTGGTTTTTATGCTGCAAATGCAACTAATAAGGTAGAATTTAAACCTGGCTATTATTTGATTGAACTTACCGACAAAAATCATTCTCCTTATAGTATTTCGGCCCCTCTTGAGTTTCTTACTGCTGAATCTGTTGCAAGAAGGCAGTTGTCTGGCATCTCTATCAACGAATCTGATCTGCCGGTTTCTCCGGTTTATATTGATTCTATTGCCAATGTTGTTTCTGTTTTTTATGCAAGTAAGTGGTTTAATGCTGTTATGGTTTTGTTGCAAGATGAAAATGATCTTAATAGTATTTTGGATTTTTCTTTTTATAAAGATATGGTCTTTCTCAAGCCATTAAATGTTGATAAGATTTTTGATATTAGTAATGAGAAACTTAATCTTTCCGAAAACCTTTATTTGCCGAGTATTTACAATGCTAAGGGTAGCTCTATTAAAACAGATTTGAAATTTGAAAGTAGTTTAAAGTACGACCTTGGATTAATGAAAGCCCAGATTGAAATGCTTAATGGCCATATTTTACACAAAAATGGTTTTTGGGGTGATGGTGTTTCTATTGCTTTGTTTGATTCTGGTTTTCAAAGTACTGATGTTTTAGATGCTTTCTCTCATCTGTGGGAGTCGGGTAGGGTAAAAGGGCATTTCGACCTTGTTTTTGACAGCGAGGACGTGTTTAATAGTCATCGTCATGGTACTATGGTATTGTCTGTAATGGCTGCTTTGCTGCCCGGACAATTAGCTGGTGCCGCTCCTGATGCTTCTTATTGGCTTTTTCAAACGGAAGATGTAAAGTCGGAGTATTGGATTGAGGAGGCTAATTGGCTGAGAGCTGCTGAAATTGCTGATAGTTTGGGAGTGTATGTTATTAATAGTTCTCTTGGATATACTCTCTTCGATGATGTTGAGCAGAATCATTCTTATGAGGATATGGATGGAATTACAACTATTATTGCTAGGGCAGCCGGTTTTGCGTATGATAAGGGTATGCTTGTAGTAAACAGTGCAGGGAATTATGGTAGTGGAAATTGGAGATATATTGGTTCTCCGGCCGATAGTCATGGGGCTTTGGCTGTTGGTGCTCTGACAATCTTGGGTCATCCTGCAGCTTTTAGTTCTGTCGGACCATCATACGATGGTAGGGTTAAGCCTGATGTTATGGCTTTGGGTTATCAGGTGGGACTGGTTAATGTGATGGGTGTACCGGCTATTGCTAGTGGTACCTCTTTTTCATCGCCTATTATTGCTGCTCTTGCTGCTTGTTTGTGGCAGGAATTCCCGGATAGGAGCAATGTTGATATTAGGAGGGCTATTACGGAAAGTTCTCATAAATTTTATTATCCAAATGATAGCCTTGGGTATGGTACTCCCGATTTTGCTAGGGCTAGAATGTTATTGATGAATGATTTTAATCATGATGATGGGTTTTTATTATCTGTAATCCCTAATCCAATAATTCAAAACTCTTATATACCAATACATTCTGTGAGTGAATGTTTGGCAGAGTATAGAATTTATAATATTTCCGGACAGTTGGTTTATCAGTTTCAATCTGAATTGATTCAAGGATATAACAAAGTTTATCCTTTTAAGGATATTTTCAATAGTCTTTCAAGTGGGATGTTTTTTATCAGAATTGATTTTTGCAATGAAAGATATGTAGTTAAGTTAGTGAAAAGTTGAAAGATTAAATAAATTTTCGTTTTTTCACTTTATTAATTGCCCTAGCAATTCCTTCAAAACCCTTATCTTTATTGAGTTGTGAGTCTGCCGGCAATTGTTTTTCCTTCGTATAGCTCTGTTTTTATTATTCCCAGCACGTGAGATATTTTTTTATTGAATTCTCAGAGGGATATTATTCCGAAAAAAGTAATAGTATTTATTTAATAGCGAATTATAAATTATACTTTAATCATAAAGTGGAGTAGGAGAGATTTGTGAAATTTTAAAAGCTAATTAAGAAAGTAACTCCCATTGATTACAAATGTAATATCAAAATAAAACACAATTTAATTAACAAATGTAATCAACAGCGATGCAATTCTGTTTAATATTGCAAATCACAATTGTAACCCAACTATTGATTACATGTGTAACTATTATGCAATTGCCATATCATGTTAATTTATATTCAAATCTTCCCAAATTAACAATAACAAACGCTTTACGTAACATTATTCATTTAAGTTATAGTGAAAATATTGCCATAAATTCATTGAATTTACAAAATGAATACGATTTACAACAACAATCTCTAATTAATAATGGTCTATTCGTAAGCATATAGCATTTAAATAATTTTATTATATGACAGTAAATCAGTTAGATATCATTTTTATATAAAGTAATGGTTGATGTATTAATGTGGTTTAGCAACAATTTGTCTGAATTGCGATTTAATTTTTAACAATTATGTATTTAATTGAATTACAGCATAATAAATAATTTTAATTGAAGTTGTGATTTAATCATATTCATTGTATTTACAATTGTTTTACTTGGTGTAAAATGTAAATAGCAATGTTAATTATTTATTTTCAAGTCTTTTGTATGATTGTAAATTTTTATTTAACTTTGTAAAGTATATTTGATTATAGTTTACAACTGCCTAAACCTTATTGCTATGATAGAGAGAATAAATGAACTGATCGAAAAGTTAGAGCTTACACCCTCTAAATTTGCTGATGAAATAGGTGTTCCCAGATCTACAATATCACATCTTGTATCAGGCAGAAATAAACCTAGTCTTGACTTTATTATGAAAATAGCTGAAAGATTTCCTGAGACTGATATAAATTGGATAATCTTTGGTAAAGGAAGTGCTATAAAGACTGAAAGGAAAATCGAAATAGTCGAACAAACGGCTAACAAGCCTGCTATCAAACAAGAGGCTTCTATAAAACCTCAAGTTCCCGACCTTTTTAGCTTTGCTGATGAGATTGTTGAAAAACAAAAATCCATTGCAAAGGATGAGGAAAGTGTTGAATATCATACAACACAAAGAAGAATTCAACCCGATGAAAAAGAAGTTTTAGATAAAGCTTCTTCGGTAAATCAATCTGAAATCGAAAAAGTTATTATACTATACAAGGACAAAACTTTTGTTGAGTATAGGCTTAGGTAGTGAATTAGAATTCTCCCTAATACCTTTCAAAAGCTGAAAAGAAAAAGCTGCATTCTCTTATAGCTGCTTCGTCTGAATCTGATCCGTGTACTGCGTTTGCAGGTAGTTGTGTACCGAATAAATGCCTGAGTGTTCCGGGTGCTGCTTTGCGCGGGTCTGTATTACCAAGTATTTTTCTATACTCTTCAACAGCATTTTCTTTTTCAATTATGGCTGCTACTATTGGGCCTGAGGTCATAAACTCCAACAATCCATCATAAAATGGTTGTCCTTTATGTGTGCTGTAAAATATTTCGGCCTGCGCAACTGTAAGTTGTACAAATTTCATTGCTGAAATTCTGAATCCTGCTTCGTGTATTTTTGCTAATATTGGAGCTGTGTAGCCACTTTTTACTGCATTTGGTTTAATTAGTGCAAGTGTGAAAATCCCTGTACTCATAGTGTTTCGGTTTGTTTTATTAGTAATGTTTTTGAACTGTTAAATTACTAAAAAAACATTACAATTTTAAAACCATGATAACAAATGATTTTTTTACCTTTGCCCTTATGAATTTAGTGAAGTTAAACAATGATATAGCCGGTAAAATTTCATCCTATCTGAGCGATAAGGGTAAGAGTTTTTGTATTCTTACTCATGTGAATCCAGATGGAGACGCTATTGGGTCTGCTCTTGGTTTATATGGTTATTTGAGAAGTAAGGGTATAGATAATGTCTCTGTGATTGTTCCAAATAATTATGCTTTGTTTCTTCATTGGATGCCTTTTAATGATATTGTTATTGTTGCATCTGAATATCAAAAGCTTGCAAATGACAAAATTTCAAATGCAGATGTTGTATTTTGTCTTGATTTTAACCACCCATCCAGAGTTGATAATATTTCGGAAGTTCTAACTAAATCTAGGGCTTTTAAAGTTCTTATTGATCATCATCCTCAGCCTGAATCGACGTTTTTTGATGTTGTAATTTCTAATGTTGATGTTTCATCTACTGCTGAATTGGTTGCTATTTTAATTTATTCTTGTGAAAACAGTTTTGATATAATTGATAAGGATGTTGCCTCTTGCCTTTATGCAGGCATTGTTACTGATACTGGCTCTTTTAGTTATTCCAACCGTAATACACAAACGTATCTGATAGTTGCTGAACTTATTGATAAAGGTATTGATCCTGTTGAAATTCAACGGTCTATTTATGATACTTTTACTGAGGAAAGAATGAGGCTTTTAGGTTATTGTTTGAGTGAAAAGCTGACTGTTTTGCCTAATAGAAAGGTTGCTTATATTAGTCTTACTGCTGATGAATTAAATAGGTTTAATCACAAGGAAGGTGATACAGAAGGAATTGTAAATTATGCTCTTAGCATTGGTGGTATTGAACTTGCTGCTTTTTTTATGGAAAGGGATGATGTAATTAAAATATCATTCAGGTCTAGGCGTTTAATAGATGTAAATAAAATCGCTCGTTTGCATTTTTATGGTGGTGGTCATATGAATGCTTCCGGTGGTAAACTTAAAGGTTCAATGCAGCAAGCTATCGCTTTGTTTGAACAGTTATTTAGCAATCAGGATATTAATATGTACTTATAAGGCATGATTAGCAATTACATGGTTTTATCTAAGTTTTTGGCTTTATTTCTTACTTTAGCTTTATTTTCTTGCAATAATCAGGATAAGAATAAGAAAGTTCCTGATAAAAAGGAGATTGAAGATAGAATGATGAGTACTAATAAAATGATGCTTGAGATTGAGCAACAAGAAATTTTAGATTTTATTGAACGTTATGGTTGGAATGTTATTGAAACTGGTAGTGGATTGAGATACGAAATTTACCACCGTGGTGAGGGAAAAAAAGCAACTGAAGGTGATATTGCGTTTTTACATTATGAAATTAGATTGATATCTGGCGATTTAGTGTATTCATCTGAAAACGATGGAGTTAAATCATTTAAAGTTGGCAGAGGTGGTGTTGAAAGTGGCCTGGAAGAAGGTATCTTGCTTATGAGGGTTGGCGACAAAGCGAGATTAATAATGCCTCCGCATCTGGCTCACGGTGTGCCGGGTGATGGTGTGAAAATACCCAAAAGAATTCCTATTATTTACTATATTGAACTAGTTGACTTAAATTAAATCTTAAAAACAAATTATTATGAAAATTTTCCAAACATTAGGTGTATTAATGGTTTTTGCATTAATTTCTCAGGCATGCAGCTCAAGTGACATTCCCGGGTATAAAAAAACAGATTCAGGTTTATATTATAAGTATCACATAAAAGAAAAGGGGGTTAAAGCAGAAATTGGTAAAATCATCACTTTCGACCTAGTTTATAGTGATGATGATGGTAATATACTTATGGATACCAGAGGTGGATATCCTTCCGTAATGGAGCTTATTGCAAGTGAATATCCTGGCGATATTTATGAAGGTCTTTCTATGATGGCGGTTGGCGATAGTGTGAGTTTTATTCTTAACGCTGATCAATTTTTTAAAATTACGGCAAAAATGCCTGATACAGAAGGATTTATTGCTGAAGGAGGTAAGTTACATCTCGATATAAAAATGCTGAAGGTTCAAACTTTAGAAGAATTTGAAAAAGAATATGAAGAATTAATGGCAAAACAAAATCAAGAAAACGACATGGCATATCAAAGAGAACAAGCAACGCTTGAACAGTATTTAAAAGATAATAAGATTACTCAGGATCCTCTTCCTAGTGGGTTATTTTTTATTGAAAAAACAAAAGGCTCTGGACCAAAAGTACAAGCCGGACAGGAAGTTAGTGTGCACTATACAGGCATGTTCCTTGATGGAAGAGTATTCGACAGCTCTGTTGAAAGAGGTGAGCCTATTACTTTTCCTATTGGACGTGGTAGAGTTATCCCGGGTTGGGATGAGGGTATTATGCTGATGAATGTTGGTGGTAAAGCTAGATTGATTATCCCAAGCTTTTTGGCATATGGCGACGAGGGTGCAGGAAATGTAATTCCTCCTTTTACTACTCTTTTGTTTGATGTTGAAATTGTTGGTGTAAAATAGTTTTTAACTTATTGTTACCCAAAGGCTTAAAATAGATAGTACTGTTAATTAAGATTTTTTACTGTGGTTAATGTTTCTAATATTAATAGAGTTATTATTATTGGTTTTTTGTTGTTTCTACTTTCTTGTAAAACTTCAAAACTGCCTAAGTATAGCTATATAGAAACAAATTCAGGTTTAAAGTATGCTGAAATAAAGAAGGGCAATGGTATTAGTCCAAGAGTTGGTGATATCGTAGTTTTTCATTATACCGGCAAACTTGATAATGGTAATATCTTTGAAAGATCGCGAGATAGAAATGCGCCCATCTCCATGAGGATAGGAAGCAATCAGTTTATCGATGGCTTAAGGGAAGGAATTTTACTTATGAGGGTGGGTGATCATTTTAGTTTTGTTGTGCCGCCTCACTTAGGTTATGGAAATATTGCGGTTGGCATAATCCCTCCTAATTCAACTCTTTATTATGAAGTGGAATTGATTGATGTTAAAAGGGGTGTTGATATTTCCAAGTCTAAAAAAGAGGAGTTTGAAAAAATCACTACTGCTTCAGGACTTACATATGCTATTACGCATATGGGTAAGGGACCAAAAGCTTTTGAAGGTTTGTTGATTAAAGCTGATTATATAGGGTTTTTTGATGGTAACAAGATTTTTGACTCTTCGGTAGAAAGGGGTAAACAATTGGAAGCAAAATTGGGTGATAAAACTTTAATTCCCGGCCTGGAGGAGGGTTTTACGTATTTGCACGAGGGTGATAAAGCAAGGTTTTGGATTCCTGCATCGCTTGCATACGGGAGTGAGGGTAGGGGGCTAATTCCTCCAAATACGGATCTTGTTTTTGATGTTGAATTGAAAGAGGTAAATCAACCTCCTGTTGTTATTCCTTTTTTTGTTGGGTTAAAAGATACTTTGGAAACTGGGCTAGGCTTAAGATATATAATTGTTGAAAAGGGGCAGGGCGACTATATTCAACCCGGACAGATTGTGAAAATTCATTATTCTGCATTCCTTAAGAATGGTTATATGTTTGATTCATCGGTGGAAAGAAATCATCCATTCACTATGGTTGCGGGTCAGGGACTTTTTATACCTGGTTTGGATGAAGCTGTTTTGCTTATGAAAGAGGGTGCAAAATATAGATTTATTATTCCTTCTCATCTTGGTTTTGGCAAAAGAAGTTTTGGCAATATTCCATCTCACTCTGATCTTATATTTGATATTGAAATAATTGACATATTTATCAACGATTAAATAATTACAATATGACACTAACACAAATTATTTGGACAGCTGCTCCCGAAATATTTGCTATCGGACCTGTTTCTGTAAGATGGTATGGTCTTTTTTGGGCTTTGTCTTTTTATCTTGGATATGAAATTCTTTTAAGAATGTTTAAAAAGGAGTCTGTTCCGGTTAAAGAGCTTGAACATTTATTGATTTTCATGGCAGTTGGAAGTATAGTTGGGGCCAGACTGGGGCATTGTTTCTTTTATGCATGGGACCATTACAGTCAGAATCTTGTCGAAATCTTTTATATTTGGGAAGGCGGAGTAGCTAGTCATGGCGGGGCATTTGGGATTATAATTGCTTTGTTTGCTTTCCAAAAATTCAAAAGTAGCCAAAAAACTATTTGGACACTCGATAGAATTGTAATTCCTATCGCTCTTGCAGCTGCTTTTATTAGGCTGGGTAATTTGATGAATTCTGAGATTTATGGAGTTGAAACTTCTCTTCCTTGGGGGTTTATTTTTGCAGAAAGAGAAGAAACATTAGCAAAACATCCAACTCAAATCTATGAAGCATTGGCTTATTTTGCTTTATTCGGATCTCTTTTATGGCTTTATATTAAGAAGCGTAAAACTTTAGCAGGTGGAATGTTGTCGGGAATATTTGCCTTGGGTATGTTTATTCCAAGGTTTTTAATCGAGTTTATAAAGGAACTTCAGGAGGCATTTGAGCAAAATATGCTTATTAATATGGGACAAATATTAAGTATCCCTATGATAATCACAGGTTTTGTGCTAATATACTTGGCATTTAAGAAGAAACTTTAAGAGCCTATAATAAAAACCGCCGGCCGTTTGTTAATGTCCGGCGGATTTTTTTTCCACTCAGATATTGTTTTGGTTCTTATAAATTCACTTTCCATTGTAATATCAACCGCGATGCAAAGCAATGTATTTGGCTTGCAGATCTGCAAGAGCTCCGACAATAACTTGCTATTCCTAAAAGGAGTCTCCATAAATATCTGACTACACCCAATTTTCGATACAGTTGTCTCCATTTCCTTAATAGCAAATTCTCTATCCCTTTTTTCCAAAGGCAAATATCCTTTAAATGCAAATGATTGTCCACTAAAACCGGATGCCATTAAAGCTAGAATCATTGAATTTGGTCCTGTAAGTGGTTTTACTTTAATGCCTTGGCTTTGAGCAATATTTACAATAATCTGACCCGGATCAGCAATACAAGGGCATCCTGCTTCTGATAATAATCCAACGTTTTTGCCATTTTTCAACGACTTAAAAAATGAAGGAATTTCATTGGTTTGAGTATGTTTATTAAGAACATGAAATACTATATCGTCTATTCTCTTGCTATAACCGATTTTTACAAGAAATCTTCTTGCAGTTCGCTCATTCTCAACAATAAACTCGTCGAGAGAATTAGCAATACTCATAACTCCGGAAGGCAAAACATTTTCCACCAAACCACCTAAATCAACAGGCAATAAAAATAAGACTCCGAATGTTGTTACTTTTTCCATGGAACATTATCTAAATCAACATTTCCTCCTGAAATAATTATTACAGTTTTCTTATTTATAAAATAATCTCTGTTTTCGTATATTGCTGCTAATGTGCTTGCAGAAGAAGGTTCTACAATTATTTTCATCCTTTCCCAAACCAACTTCATCATACTTAAAACATTCTCCTCACTTGCAGTGAAAATTTGATCAATACCATCTAAAATAATTGGCAATGTTCTCTTTCCCAAAGAAGTTTTCAACCCATCACATACTGTTTGAGGATTTACCGAAGGAACAAAAGAATTAGATTTCCAAGATCTATACGCATCATCAGCATCCTTTGGTTCAGCCCCAATCACATTAATATGTGGTGCAAAGTAATTTCTAGCTAGGATAGTTCCACTAATCAATCCACCACCGCCAACAGGAGCTATTACATTATCAAAATCAGAGATCTCATCAAGTATTTCCATCATGGCACTCGACTGACCTTCAATTATTTTATAGTCATCATAAGGATGAATGAAACTCGCGCCAGTTTTATTTATTACATCAAGCAGTGTGCTTTCTCTAGCCTCAAGAGTTGGCTCACACTGAATAATTTCAGCACCATAAGATTTAGTGGCGTTATATTTAACAGAAGGTGCATTTTTAGGCATAACAATAAAAGCCTTAATTCCATTCATTTTTGCAACCATTGCCAAAGCCTGACCAAAATTACCAGATGAGTGTGTTGCAACACCAAAATCTTTCTGCTCTTTACTAATAGCTAATACCGCATTGGTAGCACCACGAAATTTAAATGAACCTGACTTTTGAAAATTGTCACACTTAAAGAAAAAACTGCCACCAAACAAATTATTAAAAAAAGTACTAGTAAGGATAGGGGTTTTATGAGCATATTTTTCAATAAGATCTTTAGCAGCCTTTATATCAGATGCCTTTGGAAATTTCTCGTTAGCAGCCAAATGTATCATTATAAAAGATTATTGTTTTTTATCTTTTCAACAATTACATCACAAGCATTATCAAGCATATTATAAACATTTTCGAAACCATCTTTTCCACCGTAATATGGGTCGGGCACATGTAGGTTTTTATCCGGAAATGCTTGATTTAGAATAAGATCAACTTTTTGAATATCGTTATTATTTCGAGCTACCAATTTAATATTATCAAAGTTTTCACCATCCATTACAAAAATCTTATCAAAATTATCGAAATCCTCAATCCTAAACTTTCGAGCAGTCTGGGATTTAATATCAATTCCATATTTGCGAGCAACTTCGATAGAACGCGGATCTGGTTTTTCACCTGCGTGATATGCAGCAGTACCGGCAGAATCGACAGTCCCCTTAATTCCATTTTGCTTAAATTTCTCTTTCAGAATCCCTTCAGCTAAAGGAGAACGACAAATATTTCCTAAACAAACCATTAATATCTTCATAATCTACAATATTCTTATATAAACTGAAAGCTAAAAGCCAAGGAAAAACCCCAAACTTTTAGCTTACAAAAATAATTTTAAAACTCTTAACTCTTAACTTTTATAATATTACTAAGATCATCAACATATTTCTTAAAATTCTTATCAGTATCAGACAAGTTTTTAACAGTTTTACAAGCATGCAAAACAGTAGCGTGATCTTTATTTCCTAATTTACTTCCAATTGAAGCCAGAGAAGCTTTTGTAAATGCTTTAGAAAAATACATTGCAAGTTGCCTTGCCTGCACTATTTCCCTCTTTCTTGTTTTAGAATTAATTTTATCAAGAGGAATATTAAAATAGTTGCTTACAACCTTTTGAATATATTCAACAGTAATTTCCTTAGGAGTACTTCTAACAAACTTTTCAATAATTTGAGATGCAAGTTCAAGAGTAATTTCCTTATTATTTATTGAAGATTGCGCAAGGATGCTAATTAATGCACCTTCCATTTCCCTAATGTTTGTTGAAATACTAGAAGCAATAAGCTCAATAACTTCAAAAGGCATTGTAACACCATCATTATAAAGCTTGCTTTGCAAAATAGCAATTCTAGTTTCCAAATCAGGAACCTGCAGATCCGCAGACAAACCCCATTTAAATCTCGAAAGCAACCTATTTTCAATTCCCTGCATTTCAACAGGAGCTTTATCACTAGAGATAATTATTTGCTTACCGTTTTGGTGGAGGTTGTTGAAAATATGAAAAAACACATCCTGTGTTTTCTCTCTTCCCGCAAAATCGTGTATATCGTCAACAATAAGAACATCTATCATCTGATAAAAATGAATAAAATCATTCTGATTTTTATTTCTGATAGAATCGATAAACTGAGTAGTAAACTGTTCTGCAGTAACATAAAGAACGGTTTTGTCAGGAAAATTGTTCTTAACTTCTATTCCAATAGCGTGGGCAAGGTGAGTTTTACCTAAACCACTGCTGCTATATATAAGCAAGGGATTGAAAGAAGTTTTTCCCGGGTTTTGAGCAACTGCTAAACCGGCACTTCTTGCTAGCCTATTGCAATCACCCTGAATAAAATTGTCAAAGTTGAACGAATCTATCAATTGAGATTTGATGTTCATCTTTTTCAATCCAGGTATTACAAATGGATTTGGAATAGACTTTTCAAAATCGTCATTTACATTTATAGGCATAGTTATAGGTGGATTTTTTATGGCTTTTTTATTCAACGCAGGCGCATTTACAGTATAAGGTGAATTCTTCAATGAATTCTGAGAAGTATCCATTATAATATTATACTCTAATCTACCTTCCGGTCCAAGTTCTTTTCTAATTGTTTTTCTTAATAAATCTATATAATGCTCCTCAAGCCATTCATAAAAAAACTGACTTGGAACCTGAATAGTAAGTATACTATTAACCAACCTCACAGGCTTAATTGGTTCAAACCATGTGGCAAAACTATGCGGACTGATATTATCTTTAATAATATTCAAACATTTTGACCATATCAATTCGTGCATATTGTTCATTGTTATTTTTCCTTTACGAATTTAAGTAATTGTTATTTATTGTGTTATGATTATTCGTTAATAATTCTTGTAAAATCCTTGAAATGCTTATTAATGCAGAGCAAAATTTCAAATAAAAAAGTGAATAAAAAAAAATTACATTCCTTGTTTTTATTAAACTTTTATTGTATAGGACTCGACAAATTTTTCGTCATTTTTCTTATCAAACCAAACATCAATGCGGCCTATACGAATTCCATGAATTCCGGTTTGTCCGATGTGCACTGAACGTTTCTCTAGATTTAATTTTTGGTCAGGTTTTTCAAGTATTGTATGAGTATGACCTCCCAAAATTATGTCTGTATGCCTTGTATTTTCAGCTATTACGACATCCGAAACCTTGCCTGTCTCATGAAAATATCCAAGATGTGATAAACATATAATCAAATCACACTTGAATTCATCTTTTAGCAGGTTTTCCATTTTTATTGCCGAACTTATCGGATCTAAATACTTTGTATTGCCATAAAGATTTTTACTAACTAGTCCTTCGGGCTCAATTCCCAGTCCGTAAACTCCAACTTTAATATTTCCTTTATAAAATATTTTATGAGTAATAATTTTTTCATGATCTCGCAAAATAGTATCAGAGAAATCATAATTACTAACAATAAAAGGAAACTTAGTATAATTCAACACATTCAGAAAACCATCCAATCCATTATCAAATTCATGATTACCCATGGTAGAAGCATCATATCCCATTTTACTCATTAGCTCAATTTCAGGCTTACCGCCAAAAAAATTAAAGTATGGTGTTCCTTGGAAAATATCTCCGGCATCCAAAACTAACAAATGTTTTTCCTGCTGTCTAATCCTTTCAATAATTGTAGCCCTTCTTGCATATCCTCCCATAGAAGGGTATCTATGGTCTGTAGGAGGGAAGGGATCTAGTCGGCTGTGGGTATCGTTTGTATGCAAAATTGTCAATTTTTCAGATTCTTCTGCATTTAACCATAGTGGAACCCCAGATAGCGCAACTGCACTTCCAATAGCCAAAGTTTTTACAAAATCTCTTCTTGTTACTGACATTTTCTTTATTTTTTTGCGTAAAAAACTCAACATCACAAAAATTTGCAATGATAAATATGAGAGTTAATCAAAAAGTACTTTTATTTAATATAGTACATTCTTTGATCCAGCTTTGAAGAAATCTTTTCCCCTCTACTGTTAGCTCTTTCCAGATGAAGTATTATTGCATCTCTGACTCTTTTTCCTATCAACTCAGAATTTTTCGGCTGCAGAAAGAAAGACATATTGTCGCCGCCGTTGGCAAGATAATCAGATGTTAATACTTTATAATCTCTTTTATCATTAAAAGCTTCATTATTAATAAGAATTTCCTGTGGTTTCTTATCCGAAATTCCAAGTTTAATACCACTTACAGGCATTCCATATTGATAATCAGCTAAATAATTAAACAATTCTATAGTTTTTTCACCAGATATTGTAACTACAATCATTTCATTTTCAAATGGCAATAGTTCGAATATTCTTGATTTTGATACTGCACCTTTAGGAATACTGGTACGAAGTCCTCCATAATTCAACAAGCAAAAATCAATAGGCTTTCCATCTTCAGGCTTATATAATTCCTTGCCTATTTCCAACACCAAATCAGCCACGAAATTATTAAGTAGGCCTTCTGGGGTACCTCTTTCCATAACATGCTCAGAATGAGCTAAAATCTGCCCCATTTCTTTATCCACCTCAACTCTGTATATACTAATAACGGAATCTATGTATCTGTGCTTCTCGACAAGGCTGTCGAGTTCAATCAGATAACCATCTACTACAAACTCACGCTTCCTTGAACTTTCGCAGGAAACGAATGTCAGCAAAACGAGGATTGATAGAGTAACTATTGTATGATTTCGGTATTTAAACATCTTTTTTTCTTATTTTGTCGGCTTGACGTACAATATTAAATTAAATTGACACAAAAAGCAATAAAAATCTTATATAGAAATTCAATTTAAATTAATTATGATTAAGTGTTATTTTGAAAAGCAAAATTCAGTGTTATCTCATTGTAATTCTGATGATTACAACTTGTATTTTTAAAAGCTTACTAATCAGCAGTTAAAACTATTTGAGGTGATTTTAAGCAACTTAGATTGTTAAAAAAAAAGTGGAATATTCTTAAGTTAAATATCAAATAGGAGTAATCTTTGCCTTTTCGATAGAAGTAAAAGCATCAAAAACAACTTGAGCTAATGATTGCCTCACTGAGAATTCCAAAGAACAGGTTTCTGAGAAATTGTGATTTTCCTGGGGTAATTCCATATCTTTCAATATCCTCATTACATTATTCATTTCAGCATATTCAAAATCAACTCTGTATCTTTTTGTTATATGTTTCTCTATTATAATGTTATTATCAATTGCATCCTTTGCAGCTGCTTTATATGCATTAATAAGACCTCTTACGCCTAATTTAGTTCCTCCAAAATATCGAACTACGATTATAAGAATATTAGTAAGGTTGTATGATTGAATTTGTCCGTAAATTGGTTTGCCTGCTGTTCCCGATGGCTCTCCATCATCGTTTATCCTATAATGGTCGTGATCTTTTCCAATAGCATATGCATAGCAATGATGTCGGGCGTCATGGTATGCCTTACGGGTATCTGCAAGGCACTGTTTAATACTTTGCTCTGTTTCTATAGGGAAAGCAAGTGCAATAAATTTACTGCCTTTGTCTTTATAAAGTCCTTCCGATTTGTTTTGTATAGTTCGAAAAACATCATCCATTTTACAACACCAAGTATTAATATATGACTATCCCAGAGTAAGCATAAAAATTGCCAATATTGCCAAAACTACTCCCAGCCAGTTTTTGTTTGTGAATTCTTCTTTAAATAAAAACCTTCCGGCAATGGCTCCAACAGTAACAATACCTGTATTTAATACAGGAAAATAAATAGCGCTTTCGAAAAAATTCATCCCTTTCAAAAAATAATACGTTGACAAGAAGTTAAACACTCCAAGTATTATTCCGGCACCTAAATTTTTAATTTCCAGCTTTATTCTCTTCTTCGACCTGAAATTTTCAATTAGAAATAACAGCAATCCTAATATCAATGCTACAAAGAACACTAATGTGAGAAAAATATAATACTCATTTATGCTTATATAAAACTTTTGAACATGTTTGAGCATTGAATCGTTAAATCCAAATCCCAAAAACAGGATTATTGGAAGTATCAGATATTTATAATTAACATTAATGCCAGATTTTTTTTGAAGAATCAGAAAGAACGCAAACAGGCTTAATGCAATGCCACCAATAATAATTATACTGATTTTTTCTCCATAAACGAAAATCCCAATCAATACCGGAATTAAAACAGACATTCTACTTGCTACTGCAGAAATTGCAACCCCTGCTTTTTGAGATGAAATTGCATAAATGAAAAAAGTTGTTATAAAGGCTGTTCCAATAACAATTGCCAAATAAAACCAAGATTTGTCTAATATCTCGGGCAATGATAAATTTGTTCGACTTGCAAAATAGCCCGCAAAAACAGCTAATAGATAGTTAATAATAATTGCTTGGGTATTATGTATGCCATATTTATTGAATAGCTTAAATATTATGGCAATACCGGAGGAAAAGAAAATTGCTAGTATGAGATATATCATAGTATAATTTTAAGCTTTATTGATTAAATATGATACTTTTTCGTTTCCAATGTTGTACTTGTATATATCATCAGACGATATTTCCGGAGCTTTTGTTCCTTTTCCAAAATATTGATTTCCATGAAAAACCCTAGCCTCATCCCATAAGTTGCTTTCTATAAATGTTTGTAAAACAACTCTTCCACCTTCAATAATTACTGATTGAATTTTTCTCTTATAAAGCTCTTCCATTATTTGATATTCAATCTTCTCAGAAAAATTAATTTTGATAAATATATTATTGCCTTCTTGCTTATCAATTTTCTCATTGAAAACTATAGTTGGTATAGAATTGTCGAAAATTGATAAATTCAGGGGGAGTTCGAGGTGTTGATCTATAACCAGCCTTAATGGATTTTCGCCAACCCATTCTCTAACATTTAGCTTGGGATTGTCTGCCATCGCAGTTTTAGTTCCAACAAGAATAGACTGCTCTTGATGTCGCCATTTATGCACAAGCATTTTAAGATTTGGACTAGTAATCCAGTTTGGGCGTGAAGTTTTTGTTAAATCTTTATCGGTATCAATAAATCCATCTGCTGTTTGAGCCCATTTTAAAACTATATAAGGCCTTTTTTTAGTATGATATGTGATGAAGCGCTTATTTAACTCAGCACACTCATCTTCCATCATTTCAACAATTACATTTATTCCGTTTCTTTTTAATTTGTCAATTCCTTTTCCTGAGACTTCCGGAAACGGATCTTTCATACCAACAACAACATTTTTTATTCCTTTTTCAATAATTAAATCGGTACAAGGAGGAGTTTTCCCATGGTGGCAACAAGGCTCAAGACTCACATATAAAGTAGAGTGGGGCAGAAGAGAATGATCTTTGACACTTTTAATTGCATTGACCTCGGCGTGAGGTTGGCCGCAGGCAATGTGATAGCCCTCGCCAATAATTTTATCTTCATAAACAATAACACATCCAACCATTGGATTTGGAGCTGTATAACCAAAGCCGCTCATTGCCAATTCAATGCATCTCTGCATGTATATCTCCATTTCAACAGATTTTAATGTTTTCAAAATTAATTGTTTTAAGCTAAATGGATGTTATTTTTTTGATTGTAGAGTTATTACTGAAATTTCCGGCCTTACGCCAATCCTTCCTGTATATCCTAAAAATCCGAATCCCTGATTTACATATATTTGAGGATTGTTTTCTAATTTTAATTCGTTTTTTGATTTCGTTAGATTTTCATTTTGACCTAAATTCAAGTAATTAATGCAACTTTTTACGAGGATATAAAGTAAATAATATTTTTCAAGACAAAGGAGAAAGAAATTATCTTTCCCCTTGTCCTGATGGATAAAGTTTAAATTGGCTTTCCTCGT
>Ga0208244_100375_pt1 | contig 48150 bp, 49 predicted proteins | sample SubbioCR12Aug_5A_FD_184828 | JGI IMG/M metagenome (GOLD analysis project Ga0208244, IMG submission 184828) | Serpentinite rock and fluid subsurface biosphere microbial communities from McLaughlin Reserve, California, USA - CR12Aug_5A (SPAdes) | ecosystem: Environmental > Terrestrial > Deep... | reverse complement strand
CAGCAGGGCACCGATGCGCAGCGCCTGCGTCACCCAGGGCTGCGGCGCCAGCGCCCAGACCAGTCCGGCCAGCGCCAGCAGCAGCGCCAGCCAGGGCAAAAGCAGGCCCGGCACCACAGGAAACGGCCGCTGCGCCGGGGCGTGCCGCCCCACCAGCCAGAGCAGGCGCACCATCAACAGGGCCGTACCCAGCGCGGCCAGCGGCAGCAGCGCCGCCAGCAGATCCGCCCACGGCGCCGGCAGGTTTGCCAGGCCCGCCTTGAGCCCGTCCTTCACCAGCATGCCGCTGGTGAAAGGCGCGCCGGCCAGCGCCAGTGCGGGCAGGGCGAGGCCGAGCAGCACCCGGCGCGAGGCGCCGTAGCGTTCGGCCACCCCGACGCCGAGAAACAGCGCGGCCTTGGCCAGCGCATGGTGCAGGGCGTAGAGCACCACCGCCGGCAGCAGCAGCGGCCACAGCGCGGGCGCGAGCAGGCCGGCCCCAGCGGCGAGGGTGATGAAACCCATCTGGCTGAGGCTGGAGTAGGCCAGCAGCGTTTTCGGCCGGCGCTGGGCAAGCCCTGCTGCCACGCCATAAAAAACGGCGAACAGGCCGAGCCCCAGCATCGCCGCGCCGAGGTCCGGCATGGCGGCCGCGCCCAACAGCAGAAAGCGCAGCCAGCCCAGCAGGCCCGCCTTGATCATGGCGCCAGACAGAACCGCGCTGGCCGGCGTGGGCGCCACCGGGTGGGCGAGCGGCAGCCACATGTGCAACAGCGGCACCCCGGCCTTGACGCCGAAGCCGACAAACAGCAGGCCATAGGCCAGAGCCGCCGTATCGGATGCGGGCGCCTGCAGCATGTCCGGCAGGAAATGGGTCTGCGCCGCGCCGGCCAGCAGCAGCAGGCCGGCGAGGAGCAGCGTCTCGCCCAGCACCGCCATGACGAGATAGACCCGTGCCGCCCGGCGCGCCTCGGCGCCGCCCGCGTGCACCACCAGGCCATAGGTGGCGAAGCTCATGACGGCGAAGGCGAGATAGAAGCTGGCCGCGTCCTGCGCCAGGCATATCCCCAGGTTGCCGGCCAGGGTGATCAGAAAGAAGGCGGTGAACACATGGCGGCGGGCGTCGTCCGCCAGATAGCTGCGGGCATAAACGCCCGCCGTCAGCCACAACAGGGCGGTGAACAGCAGGAACAGGCGGCCGGTGGCATCGAGGCCGAGGCGGCTGCCCAGCAGCAGCCAGGGCAGTTCCAGCGTGTAGGCGTCTGGCGCAATGACCGCCAGCGCCAGCGCGGGCAAGGCTACCCACGGCGCCAGCCGCAGGCCGGGCGCGCGGCTGGCCGGAAACCCCAGCAGGCCGACCGCCAGCAGCGGCGTCGCCAGGGCCAGGATCGTCAGGGCGTCCACTTCAGATACGCCCGTGCGGCGACCGCTTGGGTCCGGCAGAGATTGAACGCCGCGGCATCACGGCGGCATCGCTTATTGTGCGGGGGTGGCGATCGGTTCGTCGGCGTAGCGCCAGATGTTCACGTCCAGCCCGGCTTCGCGGATGTGCTCGGTCCTGGCGGCGAGAAAGCGCTGGAAGCTGGGCTCCTTGAGGTATTCGCCCGACGCGACGTAGTCGAACATGCCCAGGGTATGGAACACGCGGAAGGACGATTCCCAGCGGATGGCTTCTTTGCCGGTGCGGTCGAACAGGACAATGCCGGGCGCGTAGTTGACGCCGAGCTGACGCACCCAGTCGCGCACCGCCATGCGTTTGCCTTCCGGCGTCGTGATGAGGTCGCGCGACCACATGTCGAGTTGCACGTTATCAAGTTTGGTGACGGCCTCTCGGGTTTCCGGATCGGCCAGCACGCGGCGATGCAGCACCTCGCAGTCGGGGCAGTCCTTCTGTTCGAAGAACACGGCGAGCGGCCTGGCCGCTTTGCCGTGGCGCCGCAGGTCGGTGACATTCTTCAGGAAGAAATCCTGCTTGATCATCTCGCCCGAGGCCTGCTTGGGCACCTCGCGCGCGGCGACGAAATCGCGGAAAGCGATCTTGTTTTCCTGGCGTCCGCCGACCCAGTCGAGCGCGGCCTGCAGGCGTGCCGGCGGCACATAGCCGTTGAGCCGCAGAATGGTTTTGCCGGTTTCGTCGAAGAGCATCAGGCTGGGGGTAAACTGAATTTTCTGCGCGGCGCTGTAGGACTTTTCCGTGTAGGGCTTGCCGTCCAGCCCGACGACCTCGCGGTCGCCCCAGATGTTGATCGCGATGACGTCGAATTTTTCCCGCATCGTGGCCTCGATCTCGCGCTGCGACAGGTTGCGCTCCACCAGCGCCGAGCAATACGGGCAGCCGTCCTGGGTGAACATCAGGATGACGCGCTTGCCGTTTTTGCGCGCCTCGTCGATGTCTTCCTTTACATGCAGAAAGCTGTCCTTGAACCAGGCAGGATATTCGGTGGCCTTGCCGCCATAGTAGGTGCCCATCGGGACGGCTGCCACCGGTTCTGCGGCGTGCAGGGGAGGCATGGAAAATGTTGCAAGCAAGGCCAGAAAAAAAGCAGGTAGATAGCGAATCGTCATGGTGGCCCCCATTCGTTGTCATCTATATTTCATGCCCATCCTAGCAGTTGATTTGGCAGGCTGCATCGATGGAGCTAAACTTGCACGCTACCAACAGGCTGGCATTTCAGGCCTTGTCCCGTGATGCCGTCGCTGTTTCCCATCAAATAACCGGACCGCGCCCCGCCGCAGTCGTTCTCTGCCGTGCAGACGCCGCAAGATGCGCGGATCGCTGTTGCCTGCGTAGCCAACACCCTCAAAGGAGACATGAATGGAATTGCTCGCCACCCTGAAACAGGCCTTGGGCGACTGGATGTGGCTGCTGGAAAGCGCGCTCCATGTCGTGATCATTCTGGCGCTGACCTGGATCCTGCTCAGGCTGTCGCGCAAGGGACTGGCGCGGCTGCGGACACACATGCAGCAGGACCTCGGCGATCGCGAACGGATCAAGCGCCTGGATACGCTGGAACGCGTATTCCGCTATGTCGCCACGGTGGTCATCACCCTGGTCGGCGGCATGCTGGTGCTCTCCGAGGTCGGCATATCCATCGCCCCCATCCTCGCCACCGCCGGGGTGCTCGGCATCGCCATCGGCTTCGGCGCGCAAAGCCTGGTCAAGGACTACTTCAACGGCTTCTTCCTGCTGCTGGAAGACCAGGTGCGCCAGGGCGACGTGGTGGAGGTGGCCGGCAAGAGCGGGCTGGTCGAGGAGATGACGCTGCGCTACATCCGCCTGCGCGACTTCGAAGGCAGCGTGCATTACATCCCCAACGGCACCATCACCAGCGTCACCAACCGCAGCCGCGGCTTTGCCTTCGCGCTGCTCGACATCGGCGTGGCCTACCGCGAGAACGTCGACGAGGTTTATGCAGTGATGCGCGAGGTGGCCGCCGGGATGCGCAGCGACCCCGAGCTGGGCGAGAAAATCGTGGAAGACCTCGAAATTGCCGGCGTCGACAAGTGGGCGGATTCGGCGGTGGTCATCCGCTGCCGCTTCAAGGTCATGCCGCTCGAGCAGTGGACGATTCGGCGCGCGTTTCTGTATCGCCTGAAGAAAGCCTTCAACGCCGCCGGCATCGAGATCCCCTATCCGCACCTCACGCTCTACGCCGGCCAGGACAAGGACGGCAGCGCGCCGCCGCTGCGGCTGCAGCAGCAGCAGCAGGCCGCAGCGCCTGCGCAAGACGCACCCTGACCGCTAAGCCTTGACGGCTCGCCAGGGCGAAATCAAGGGGCGAAATGGTGTCTTGCCTCGTTTTACCCGTGGTGATGCAATTATTGGGCGGCATTGTTTGCCGTGGCGGAATATCTAATGCTGGAAAATTTAGGCCTGTCTGCGTCTGAAGTTCAGTTGTGTACCCCCCTCATGACATCTGCGGTAGTGGGTTTGCTCGCACAGCCTGCTATAGTAATTAAATATAAGCTGATTGCTGACACAAAAACATATTTTGACGTTTCCATCATCGTCACCTCCCCCCTTACTCTTTGTTTTAATTAAAACTTCGTTACTATTTTGCTACTATGGGGCGTCTGCTCGTGTAGTGTTGCATTCTGTTTGGAACTTATAGCCATGTAATAACGGCCTCGTAGGTCGGGTTTTAACCCGACATGTCGGGCTGAAGCCCGACCTACAAGGGATTGCACATAAGTGCCGTCAAGAATGCAGCACTACACTAGCTCATGCCACCAGAAGTGGTTCTGGTTTGTCTGGAAAAAATGAAGAAATGGGATTGGGGAAAATGGGCTCAGTTTGAAACGGTTGCTGAACCCATTTCTGTCTGCGCTCGACCTTTCGGCCATCGTGCACAGCCTGCGCGAGGGAGGCTGAATTGCGCCGGGTGGGTGAAGGCTTTTCGCCGCTAAAGTTACATTATTCTCAAATGCCAGGTGAAAAACACATGCAGAAGATCCATCAATACCTGAAAGATCGGGGAGAGCAGCTCGACGCCGACATCGCAACCGCGACCCGGATTCCGCTGGAAGACGTGCGCCTCTATCTGGCCGAACTGTCGAAACGGGGAGACATCATCGCGTGTCACACCACGCGATTCATCAATGGCAAAAAGATTGAGGGGATGCTGTGCCGGGTCGCGGGCTATACGCCATCCGCCAGCCCCGGCAGGAAACCCAAAGCCAAGACATAGCAGGCTTTGCCGTTCGCGCGGACGGCGTCCAGGTGTAGGGTCAATCCAGAAGCCGTTGCATGGGCACGCACTGGATTGCTTCGCTAATCACAGGGCTGTTGCATCGTTCCTTCGACGTGACCCTGGATTTCATGGAGCGCACCACCGATTCCATCCACGGTCCACGATCACCACACACCCTTTCCCTGTCCCGGCCGGCAGAATGTCTGGCGCGCCGGCAAGGCGAATGAACCTGCCGGTCCATTCGCCTGTCCATGACCAGCACCCAACCCGAGACCGATTTCCCCATGCGTCGTCTGAGCCTGCTTCTCATCGCTGCCCTGCTTTCCGCCTGTGCGGCACCACCCCCGGCACCTACGCCGCCCACCCCGATCCCCGTCCAGGTGGCCAAGCCGCCGCTCAAGATCGCACTGGTGCTGGGCGGCGGCGCGGCGCGAGGCTTCGCCCACATCGGCGTGATCAAGGCGCTGGAGGCCCAGGGCATCGTGCCGGACATCGTGGTGGGCACCAGCGCGGGCTCCGTGGTGGGGGCGCTCTACGCTTCCGGCATGAGCGGCTTCGAACTGCAGAATCTGGCTCTGCAGATGAAGGAGGACATGCTGGCGGACTGGACCCTGCCCAATCGGGGGGTGTTGAAGGGTGTGGCCCTGCAGGACTTCATCAACCAGAACGTGAAAAACCTGTCCATCCAGAAGTTGCCCAAGCCCCTGGGCGTGGTCGCCACCGATCTGCAAAGCGGCGAGAGAACGCTCTTTCGCTACGGCAACACGGGCATGGCGGTCCGCGCCTCCAGCGCCGTGCCGGGCATGTTCCAGCCGGTCGAGATCGGCGGCCGGGATTATGTGGACGGCGGCCTCACTTCGCCGGTGCCCGCCCAGTCCGCGCGCACCATGGGCGCGGACTTCGTCATCGCCGTGGACATCTCCAACGTGAGCCGCCGCGACAAGCTCACCGGCACCCTGGACGTGCTGCTGCAGACCTTCGCCATCATGGGCCATGCCATCAGCGGCCACGAGCTGAAGGATGCCGACATCGTCGTCCGCCCGAAAACGGCCGCGGTGAGCAGCACCGATTTCGAAGGCCGGCACCTGGCGATTCTGGAGGGCGAGAAAGCGGCCGCCGCCATCATGCCGGAGCTGATGGCCAGGCTCGCCAGGGCGCGGGCGCGTTAAAAGGCGGGACGTCTCACCGGCGGCGGCATGCCTCACGCCTGCCACACTCCGTATCCCGCTTCACGGAAATCGATCGCCAGCTCCACTTCCAGGTCGCGCGCGTGCTCATACGACATCGGGTTATACAGTTCGTACAGAACGTCTTTCGACAGTTCGATCACATAGACGCGATAGTGGTTTCGGCGTCCCATCGCATGCAGCTTACGCGTCTGAAACACCAGCCTCACGGAAGGTGTGCTTGCCATCACGCTTCGCTGCGTAAAGCGCTGCGTCTGCTTCCTTCAGCAAATCATTAAACCTTGATTCTGCGCCGCGGTATAGCCTTCATAGCTCGGGCTGGGTGAAGACGAAAAGAAGCCACCGCGCAACGGCGGGAACGCCAGCCGGCAGCCGGTGTCATTTTGTCAGGAGGCTGCCATGAGCACACATCTGACCCTGATCCTTGCCCTCATCAGCCTGCTTGCGGGCAGCTTCCACTACGGCACCCCGGCCGGCATCCCGGCTGGCTTCAGCGGTCGGGAGCCGCGATGACCAAGCTGAGCGAATACGTCGAGATGGCTGCAAACGAATATTTGCAGGAGACTGGCAAAGACGAACTGGAGGCGCGCTGGATTGCCGAGTTCGTCCAGGACAGCGGCGTGCTGGACGATTCGACAAGATCGACCGTTTCGTCCGGCAGCTGCGCAAACCGTAACAACCCGTGTCATCCACAAACTGCGATGGCAACCCTCCATTTGGACCGCCGCTGTTCCAGACTCGGCAACCACCTCGGTGCGTCAGTCGTACTTGCAGTCGTCCAGATGCGCCCGCCATTGGGCCTGCAGGGTCGCTCGGGCCTCGGCGTCGCCATTGATCGCGGCCAGCAGCTCGGGGCCTGCCCGCAGTTCCACGCGCTGCCAGCCCGAGCCGGTGGCGCATTCCACGATCACCGCCCATTGCCCTTCCCTGGGTTCGACGGCATAGAGGTGGGCGGAAAGCCGCATGCTTTCGAGGAGGGCGCTCACGGAAGCATTGGCCCGGGCCAGGTCGGCTTCGCTAGCGTCTGCCATGATTCGGTCGCCGAACCGGCGCGCATACCCGCTGCAGGAAAAATGTTTTCATGCTGTCCTCCCCCAAAAAACGGCTGTCAATTCATCTGTCAATTCATCATAGTCTCTGGATGCGTCCATTGCTGCTTTGAGGCTGCAGCCCACGCCACCCCGACCGATTGCGATGAACGCTCGGCCATACTCAAAATGCCGCCTAAGATTGAAGACAACAGGTCGCCAGGCAAGCGCGCTTGCCGGCGCCCGCTACCTGGACATTCGACATTGCTGGAAGAAAAGGGTGCGCGTCGCGTGAGCCGCTACATCGCTGATACTGGACATCTTCCCTGCGCGGGCGCCGCCCCCTCCATGCCCGCAGTGATCGCCCACCGCGGCGGCGCCGATGATGCGCCGGAGAACACCGTCGCCGCATTCAAGCTGGCGTGGCAACAGGGGGTCGACGGCATCGAGGGGGATTTTCATCTCACCGCGGACGGGAAAATCGTCTGCATCCACGACGCCGACACCAAACGGACCGCCGGCCAGGCCAGCAAGGTGGCCGAGGCGACGCTCGCCGAGCTTCGCCGGCTCGATGTCGGTTCCTGGAAGGGCGAGCCATGGCGCGGCGCCCGGGTTCCCACCCTTGACGAGGTTCTCGCCACCGTGCCTGAAGGAAAGCGGGTGTTCATCGAGATCAAATGCGGCCCGCAGATCCTGCCCGCCCTGAAACAGGCGCTTGCCGGGACCGGGTTACAGTCCGGGCAGACCATCGTCATGTCCTTCGATGCCAGGGTCATTACCGAAGCGAAGCGGCTGCTGCCCCAGCTCAAGGCGCTTTGGCTGACGGATTTCAAGCCCGGCCTTATCGCCCGCGCGAGGCCGTCCGCCAAGGAAATCCTGCAAACGCTCGAGAAAACCGGCGCCGACGGCGTCGGCTGCCGCGCGCACCGGATCGTCGATCTAGCGTTCATGCAGACGCTGCGAATGGCTCGAAAGGAAGTCCACCTATGGACGGTGGACGACGTGGCCTTGGCGAAACGGTATCTGCAACTCGGCGTGGATTCCCTGACATCGAATCGTGCCGGCTGGTTGAAGCAGCAGCTTTGCAGCGAGACCGGCCTGCCGAACCGGGTGTCCAACCTCGCGTCAGGACGTTCCCGATGAACGGCCTTGTCTCGCAATACGCCCTGTTCCTGGCCGAAATCGCCACCCTCGTGCTGGCCGTCTTCCTTCTGGTCGCGGGCCTGGTCGCCTTGTTGCGTCGCAAAGGCAAGGATGCCGGCCAGATCGAGGTGACCGACGTCAATCGTCAGTTCGAGGCGGCCGGGGACAGTATCCTGGCCGTGCAGCTTCCCCGGAAAGCCCACAAGCTGCTGCAAAAGCAGCGCAAGCTCGAACGCAAGGCGCAGCAGAAAAGGGCGGAAGCCGAGCCCTGCATCTACCTGCTGGACTTCAAGGGCGATCTTCGCGCCTCAGCATTGACGGCGCTGCGCGAGGAAATCAGCGCCATCCTGCAAGTGGCCAGGGCGGGTGACGCAGTGTTCCTGCGGCTCGAAAGCGGGGGCGGTCTGGTCAACCGCTACGGGCTCGGCGCCGCCCAGCTGCTCCGGCTGCGCGACGCGCAGTTGCCGCTGACCGTGATGGTGGACACGGTGGCCGCCAGCGGCGGCTATCTCATGGCCGCCGCCGCCGACAGGATCGTCGCCTCGCCTTTTGCGCTCATCGGTTCCATCGGCGTGATCGCGCAAATCCCCAACTTTCACCGCTGGCTGCAGGCCAGGAATATCGACTGGGAACAATTCACCGCCGGCAAATTCAAGCGCACCGTGACCCTGTTCGGCGAAAACACCGAGGCGGGCCGCACCAAGCTGCGCGAGGAGCTGGAGGACATCCACGCGCTTTTTCGCGCCTTCGTGCAAGGCCGCCGCGCGCAGCTCGACATGGACAAGGTCGCCACCGGCGAGGCCTGGCTCGGCAGCAAAGCGCAGGAGTTGGGCCTGGTGGACGAACTCGCGACCAGTGACGAGATGATCCGCAATGCCTGCCAGCGGGGTCGCGTCCTGCACGTCAGCTTCCAGCGCAAGCCGTCCCTACCCGAGCGCCTGCGCCTCTCGGCACAGTCCGCGTGGGATGACATCTGGCAGCCGCCTTCCCCGCTTGGCTGACACGCTCGCGAACCCGGTGGCCGAGGCGTTGAGCAGACTGTTCTCCGTTGCGAGTAATAATCAGGGCTTCATGGTCGTTACACGCGCGGTCCATGGCGCTAGCGAGGTTTGCACGAACGGTGGCTAGTTAATTGCGTCCATAGTGGCGCTCCTTGTATGTACGCGTTACCGTACATACGCGGCAGCCGATTGCCCCGTGCGCTTATCCCCCACATCACGGCCTCAGCCCTTCAACTTCGAGAATGCTGCCGCCATCGCGCCGCCCATCGGCGCTGAAACGGGCGCACGGTTCGGTTTTCCGCCCGCCGGCTTGCCCTGAGCGCGAGGGTCGCGCTGCAGCCGCTGGGCCGCTTGCGGCTTTTCATTTGTCTTCTCTGCCGTATCGCTCAGCCGCATCGTCAGCGCGATGCGTTTGCGCTTTTCGTCCACTTCCAGCACTTTCACTTTCACGATCTGCCCGGCCTTGACCACGCTGTGCGGGTCTTTGACGAAGGTGCTGGACAAGGCGGAGATGTGGACCAGACCATCCTGGTGCACGCCGATGTCGACGAACGCGCCGAACGCGGCGACGTTGGTGACGACGCCTTCCAGGATCATGTCGGGCCTGAGGTCGGCCAGTTTTTCCACGCCTTCCCGGAAGCTCGCGGTGGTGAATTCGGGACGCGGGTCGCGACCGGGTTTTTCGAGTTCCTTGAGGATGTCGGTGATGGTGGGGATGCCGAATTTCTCATCGCTGTATTTCGCCGGATTGAGCGATTTCAAGAGGCTGCCGTTGCCGATCACGGCCTTGAGGTCCTGCTTGATGTCGGCGAGGATCGCCTGCACCAGCGGATACGATTCGGGGTGGACGGCGGAGGCGTCGAGTGGATCGTCGCCGTCCATGATGCGCAAAAAGCCGGCCGCCTGCTCGAAGGTCTTTGCCCCCAGGCGCGGCACGTCGAGCAGTTGCGCGCGGCGGGCGAAGCGGCCCTGGGTCTCGCGGAAAGAAACGATGGCCTGCGCCACGCTGCTGGAGAGGCCGGAGACGCGCGCGAGCAGGGGCACCGAGGCCGTGTTGACGTCGACCCCGACGGCGTTGACGCAGTCTTCCACCACCGCATCGAGCGAACGCGCCAGCTGGAACTGGCTGACGTCGTGCTGGTACTGGCCGACGCCGATCGACTTGGGGTCGATCTTCACCAGCTCGGCCAGCGGGTCCTGCAGGCGGCGCGCGATGGAGACCGCGCCGCGCAGCGAGACGTCCATGTCGGGCAGTTCGCGCGAGGCGAATTCGGACGCGGAATACACCGACGCGCCCGCCTCGGACACCACCACGCTGGTGAGCTTCAGTTCGGGTTGCAGCTTGATCAGGTCGCGCGCCAGCTTGTCGGTCTCGCGCGAAGCGGTGCCGTTGCCGATCGAGATCACCGAAACCTGGTGCTGCTCGGCCAGCCTGGCCAGGGTGTGCAGCGAACCGTCCCAGTCGTTCTTCGGTGGGTGCGGGTAGATGGTGGCGGTATCCAGCACCTTGCCGGTCCCGTCCGTGACCGCCACTTTGACGCCGGTGCGGATGCCGGGGTCGAGCCCCATGGTGACGCGCGGCCCGGCCGGCGCGGCCAGCAACAGCGCTTTGAGGTTGCGCGCGAACACGTTGATGGCCTCGGTCTCGGCGTGGCTGCGCAGCGTGCCCATCAGTTCCAGCTCCAGATGCATGAAGCTTTTCACGCGCCAGGTGAAGCGCACCGTGTCCATCAGCCAGCGGTCGGCGGGGCGGCCCTGATCCTGAATGCCGAAGCGACTGGCGATGCGCGCCTCGCAGGGATTGTGCGGCGCGCTCCAGGCCGGCCGTTCTTCCTCACTGTCGAGGCGCAACCGCACGTCGAGCAGGTCCTCGCGCCGGCCGCGAAAGAGCGCCAGCGCGCGGTGCGACGGAAGGGTGTTGATCGATTCGGAATAGTCGAAGTAGTCGGCGTACTTTTCCGCTGCGGTTTCCTTGCCTTCGCGTACTTTCGATTCGACGATGCCGTGCTCCTGCACGTAGTCGCGCAGCCATTGCAGCAGGGGCGCGTCCTCGGAAAAACGCTCCATCAGGATCTGTCGCGCGCCGTCGAGCGCGGCCTTGGCGTCGGCCACGCCGGGGTTGTCGCCCTGCTCGGTGGCGAAGGGCTCGCGCAGGTACGCCGCCGTTTCCGCTTCCGGATTGAGCATCGGGTTGGCCAGCAGGGCGTCGGCCAGCGGCTCCAGCCCCGCCTCCTGCGCGATCTGCACCTTGGTGCGCCGCTTCTGCTTGTAGGGCAGGTAGAGGTCTTCCAGATGCGTCTTGTCCGCCGCCAGCGAGATCGCCGTGAGCAGCTCGGGCGTCATCTTTTTCTGTTCGGCGATCGACTGGATGATGGCCGCGCGGCGGTCTTCCAGCTCGCGCAGGTAGCGCAGCCGGTCTTCCAGCAGGCGCAGCTGCGTGTCGTCCAGCCCCCCCGTCGCCTCCTTGCGGTAGCGCGAGATGAACGGCACCGTCGCCCCCCCGTCGAGCAAGGCAATGGCAGCGGCAACCTGCGCAGGTTTGGCCGCAATCTCGGCGGCGAGTCGGTGTTCGATGGATGGGAGCATGGTTCGATCTGCTGAATGAATCGGCCTCCGCGTCGCGAGGCCGGGGGAGTAAGTTCCGGGTTGCGCATTATGCCTAATACTCGGGCCTCGCTCACCCCTCCATTGTTTTCCCCGGATTCGCCCCGCCCCGCCCACTGGCGGGGTATGCGGCTGCCTGCTGCCGGAAGTTGCTATAACGAAGCTTCCAATTGAAGGAGCGATGTCATGCGCATGCAATCTTTTCTTGTCGCACCCATGGTGGCCGCATTGGCTTTGACCGGTTGCGCGACCGATGGACCCAGGGAGCAGGCCGGGACGATCATCGGCGGCGTGCTGGGCGGGGTGCTGGGTGCGCAGGTCGGCGGCGGCCGCGGACGGACGGTGGCGATCATCGCCGGCGCGCTGGCTGGGGCGGCGATCGGCGGTGCGGTGGGCGAGTCGATGGACGACAACGACCGCAGGAAGGTGGCGGAAACGCTGGAAGGCGTACGCACGGGCGTCCCCGCGGCCTGGATCAACCCCGACACCGGCGTGCAGTATTCGGTGACGCCCACCCGCACCTATGACACGGCCGCCGGACCGTGCCGGGAGTTCGCCACCGAGGCCATCATCGGCGGCAAGCGGGAAACCGTGTTCGGCACGGCCTGCCGGCAGGCCGACGGCAGCTGGCAGGTGATGCGCTGACCGTGCGGCCCGGTACGTGGCGCGGGCGGTGAAATGTCAAGCAGGAGGGACTGCTGTGCACCGCCATGCACCGCACTGAGAACATCCGGGTAAGCGCCATCGCGGCTGCAGGCGGCTCTGATTGATGCCGTCATTGAGGCCCGCAGGGCCGTGGCGATCCAGCGCCCGCTGATTGCGCTGGCACATGTCCGCGTGGGGATTCTGGATTGCTTCCCGCCGCGCTGCGCTCGCGGCCGCAATGACCGCCGCCACTGGGCGCGAAAGCGATTCCGGCGTCCCGTCGCTCACCCCGCTGCCAGCAACGGCGGGATCGGGCAATCGAGTTTGGCGCCGATGATGCGCAGCAGCTCTGCCTCTTGGATCGTCACCTGGCCGTCGTGGGCGATGGCGGCGCTGCACGCTTCGATGAGGCGGGCACGCAACCGGTAATCGAGGGCGGCGAGGCGGCTGAGCGATTGATCGAAGCGGGACAGCGGGAGGGCGTCGCGCGCGCTCAATGTCCATTCGCCGTCGGGCGGCAGAAACGCCGCCGCAGCGGCAAAGGCGCGCTGCGCAAGCACCGGGTCGGGATGGCCGAGATGAACCAGCAGTGACAGCACCGTCTCGCAATCCTCGTGCACCCGCGCCTGCGGATAGCGGTGGAGAGCTCCCTTGTCGCCCGGCTTGCCGGTCAGGGCCGCACGCAGCAGCGAGTCGACCAGATACTCGAAAAGGGCGATGCTGCCGTTGGCCTCGATGAGCCGCTTGGCATTGGCGAGCAGCCGTTGGGCGCCCGGACCCTCCTCCCCGAGCGCGGGCATCGCCAGTTCCAGGATCGGCAGCCAGGTGGCGCGCGCCGCCGCGATCAGTTCGGGAACGCGCGCCGCTGCCAGTTCGACCAGTTCGGCCGCTTCATCCCTGAGCGCACTGCGCAACACTTGCGCGGGTTGCGCCTCGCCCACCACCAGCAGGGCGTAGAGGAGCGCACGTGCCCGATCGGGGTGGTGGGTGTCGTCGCGTATCGATGGCGGCAACGATTCGATCAGGTCGTGGGCGTAGGCGACCTGACGCGGCACTACGGTGCCGACGCTGGCCACCACCTGTTGCGGCGTGATCGCCACGCGCTCGTTCGCGGCAAAGCCGGAGGCGGCCGCCGGCTGAAAGCCTGCGCCGGCGCTGCGCTTCTGTTCCATGCGGAAGCTGCGATCGATGCGGCGGATGCGCTCGTCGATGGGCGGATGGGTGGCCAGGAAACCGAACAGGGTGGAGGTTCCTGCGCCAAAAAAGAGGTGGCTCGCCTCTTCTGCCTTGGGGTGGTGGATGGCCGACTGTTCAAAGCCGCCGATTTTTTTCAGGGCGCCGCCGATGCCGCCAGGGTTGCGGGTGAACTGCACGGCAGAGGCATCGGCGAGGAATTCGCGCTGGCGCGAAGCGGCCGCCTTGATCAGCTTGCCGAAGAAGACGCCGATGTAGCCGATCGCCAGCAGCGCCATGCCGAAGAAGGCGATGCCGCCGCTATTTTTCGAGCGGCCGCGCCCGCCGCCGCGCAGGAGGACGCGCCCGATCAGCGCCAGCAGCAGAATGCCGTGGAGGATGCCGATGAGGCGCAGGTTGAGTCGCATGTCGCCGTTGAGGATGTGGCTGAACTCGTGGGCAATCACCCCCTGCAGCTCATCGCGCGAGAGCTGCTCGAGGGTGCCCCGTGTCACCGCGACCACGGCCTGCTGGGTGCTGAAGCCGGCGGCGAAGGCGTTGATGCCGTGCTCGTCGTCGAGAATGAACACTTTTGGCGTCGGCACGCCCGAGGCGATCGCCATTTCGTCGACGACGTTGAGCAGACGCATTTCGAGGAGATCGCCGCTGGCGCGCAAGACCTGCCGCCCGCCGAGCGACTGGGCGACCGATTCGCCGCCGCCACTGGCAAGCGCGCTGACTTTGTAGAGACTGCCGCCCGTGATGAAGAGTGTCGTTACCGCCGCGACAGCGAGGAACAGACCGGGATTCCAGAAGGACAGGGGCTGCTCGTCCCCCGTGCCGATGACAATAACCATTGCCAGGTAGACTGCGACGATTACCGCCACCACCGCCATCACGAAAAAAGCAATCAGCCAGCGGGTCTGGCGCCGCGCCTGTTCCTGCGCGCCAAAGAAATCCATGACGGCGGATCAGAACGAGACCTTGACCGGCTTGCGCGCCTCTTGCTCCTCCAACTCCAGCAACTGCGCCGCCGTGAAGGAGAAACTGCCGGCGATGATGCTGTCGGGGAAGGATTCGCGCTTGGTGTTGTAGTGCATCACCGCGTCGTTGTAGGCCTGGCGGGCGAAGGCGATCTTGTTCTCGGTGCTGGAGAGCTCCTCCTGCAACTGCATCATGGTCTGGTTGGCATTCAGGTCGGGATAGGCCTCGGCAAGGGCGAAGAAGCGGCTCAGCATGCCGCTCAGTGCGTTCTCCGCGCCCCCCAGTTCCCGCATCGCCAGAGCATTGGTCGGATCGGCCTCCACCGCACGTGCCGCAGTCGCGGCCTGGTTGCGCGCCTGGATCACCGCTTCCAGCGTCTCGCGCTCGTGCTTCATGTAGCCCTTGGCGGTCTCCACCAGGTTGGGGATGAGATCGTAGCGGCGCTGCAGCTGCACATCGATCTGCGAGAAGGCGTTCTTGAACTGGTTGCGCAGCGCCACCAGGCCGTTGTAGACGGCGATGCCATAGAAAACGACGACCGCGACGACTCCCAGGAAAATCAACAGACCGATCATGTCCTAACCCCTTGTTTTGCGTGCGTGGTGAGCGCTTATTAGACCATACCCGCATCAGCATCGCAGAAGCCGAAAGGAGGGGGCCGCTTGGGCAGCCCCTTGTTGAGTGGAGCGGTAACGACCGCGCGCCGGTTTACGGCGTGGCGGGCTCGACTGCCGTTGGGGGCGTTTCGCAGGTCAGTTCCTCGGCCCAGGCAAGCGACTGTATCTGGGCCAGATTGACCTCCTGCGGGCTGGAGGCGATGTCAGCGGCGTAGCGGGCGATCAGCACCGGCGTGACCGGCACGGTTTCGAGGATTTCGTAGACCACGCGGCGGGGCGGGAGCAGGCAGACGAAGTCGCTCATCAGGGTGACTTCGTCGAGATTGATGAAGGCGAGCTTGCCTTGCAGCAGCCAGTCGGGGCCGAGACAGAGGGTGTTGCTGATGACCTCGATGCCGGCTTGCAGCTGACTGGTGATCTGCGCCGAGACGGCCGCCATCGATTGCCTGAACAGGAGTTCGTAGGCGAGCAGGCGATGTTCGGCGTCGACGATGGGTTGCCGTGCGAGAAAGGTTTCCTTGCCCATCCAGTGCTCCTCGAAGGACTTATTATGTATTTGTCAGCAGGAGCAGCAATCAGCTCAATCCACCCAGGACGAGCCTGTTCCGCCTGCACTGGCGTGCGACCGTCCTGGCGACCGCCAAATCCTGTTTAAGATAATATGCGCCGACAGGACAATCCAAACACGCAATGACGCTGACGAAATTTCTGCCCTATCTGATTGCCGAGTCCACGCCCCTGAGCATGGGCGAGAAATTGCGCGCCACCTTGGGCGCCTTCTTCGCCACGCTGGTCGTCGGCCTGGTCAGCAGCCAGTTTCTGCAGGGCAGCGGGCTGCATATCATGGTCACTTCCATGGGCGCTTCGGCGGTGCTGCTGTTCGCCGCGCCCCATAGCCTGCTCACCCAACCCTGGCCGCTGATTGGCGGGCACCTGATTTCCGCCTTCATCGGTGTTGCCTGCGCCATGCTGGTGCCGGATTTATGGGCGGCCACCGCACTGGCGGTTTCCCTCTCCATCCTGGCCATGCATCTTACCCACAGCCTGCATCCGCCGGGCGGCGCCATCGCCTTGATGGCTGTGCTGGGCAGGGAGCATGGCATCGCCAGCGACTTTTCCTTCGTGCTCGCACCGGTGGGGCTCAATGCCCTGCTGATGCTGGTCATGGCGCTGGTCATCAACAACCTGTTCGGGCGCAGCTATCCCGTTCGCGCTTATCCGGCCCGGGATACGAAGCATCGGCACGACGACCCCAGGCCGCTCGACCGCATCGGCATCGACAAGAACGATTTGCACCAGGCCTTGCGCGACATGGATGTGTACCTCGACGTCAGCGAGGCCGATCTGAAGCAGATCTACCGCCGGGCCGGCATGCATGCCTACCAGCGCAAGATGGGGGAGATCACCTGTGGCGACATCATGTCGCGCGACGTCATCTCGGTCGAATTCGGCACGGAACTGGAAGAGGCATGGGCGCAACTGCGCCTTCACAAGATCGGCGCCATCCCGGTTGTGGACAAGGCGCGGCGCGTGATCGGCATCATCTCGCTGGTGGATTTTCTCAAGCGCGCCAACCTCAAGACCTATGAAACCTTCGAGGACAAGCTGGTCAAGTTCATCCGCCGTACGCCCGGCGTCACCTCGAAAAAGCCGGAAGTCGTCGGCCAGATCATGGCTACGCCTGCGGTTACGGCGCCCGAGGACATGCATATCGTGGAGCTGGTGCCCCTGCTCTCCGATCGCGGTCTGCACCATATCCCCATCGTCAACGCCGAGCAGCGGCTGGTGGGAATGGTCACCCAGTCCGACCTGATTGCAGCGCTCTATGCTGGCGGCAGTCGGTCAGAAGGAAGGAACGATGCCATGAACGTGCCCACCAAGAACAATTAGGGATTCTCAGGCCGAGCCAGCCCGGGCCCGCCGCCCGCAACGCGTTTGCATGTTGCGTGATGCGTGGCTCAGTCGTCAGGCGAAAAGCTGCAAGCTGTCAACGGTGGTCGCGACCGCGGTCCCAGTCCCGGTAATCCCGAATACCCATCGTTTCATCTCCTTGATCACGGGCAACCGCAAAATGGCTGGAACGCGTTTTGATAGTGGCTGACGTGTGGCCGGGTCAGAACCAGAAAGACGTGCCCTTCGTCAGGAATTCGTCGTGCGGCATGTAGTGCGAGCCATCGCAGGAAAAGGTCACACTGACCATGCCGTTGAAAATATTGATCGAAGCCATGCGCAGGTAGATCGTCGGATCGGTCAGGCGCAAGGTCGGCAGGCTATCCAGGATACGGCCGATTTCGCTCGGCGCGATCGCGGCATCGGGCGGATAGGGGTGCGGGGGATAGATCAGGCAGATGTCCGGGTCGCTCAGGGTCTCGTGATCCAGGATGCGGTAACGCAGGGGGTCGTCCAGCGTCCAGATGGTGGCCAGGCTGCGGGAAAAATGGATCTGGCATTGAAACACGCCGCGCTCGGTCAGCAGTTCCGCCAGGATGGACAGCGCCTGTTCCAGATTGCCGTCCATCGGGCTCTCCACCCGGCATTGCTGAAACACCGTGCCGCGAATCGCCGGATCGCCCTTTACCTGGCGCCAGTCGTCCGGCTCTTCGTAGAGTTCGGACGTCACCGGCAGATTGCGCAAGTCGAAGTTGGCGCCGAGATAGCCCACCACCACAGCATCCCGGTGCACCACCTGGAGCGCCGTGAGCGAAGGCCGGTATTCGTTCTGTCCGATGTAGGCGTCCGAGAGCAGAAACCCCCAGACCGGCACCGCTTCCTGCATGTACGGGCGCCGCGAGCGGTCGCGCCCGACATGCTCGGGCACGATCCCCGTCGAGCCGACGTTGTTGCATATCTGTATCCCGTCCAGGTCCACGCAGTACAGGGTCGAGCAATGCGGAATGCTGGAGAAGTTTTCCATGAGCACCGCATCCAGTGCATCGCAATCGCCCCATGCCGGCGCGCAATGCCCGGCCAGTCGCCCCAGCGGCTCCCGCAGCATGCGTGCCAGTTCCTCGCGCTGCTGGTGGATGCTGTCTTTCCATGAATGCTTCATGCCGTTTCCATCCTGCCTGCTGGTACCCACAGCTTGGTTTTCGGTGTGTGCAGCGATGTTCCCACACATATATGTCCTCTCTAAGAATGACGGTCTGGATGATGATTTTCATTTCGACAAGCCAACACTTCTAAAGCACATGCCGTGCCATAACAGTATTCCCCTTGATTTTCATTGACTTGCAGGATGCGGCTGGCGGTGGACAGCCTTCGTTTCGTCGCCTGGGGGCGACGCGAAACAGGGCTTTACAGATAACTTATTGTAAGGAATGGATATTTTATGTCTTGCAACAGAGACAGGCTTGGCCGGCAGGGCATCACTTTGGCCCGGACTTCACATGGCCGCCTTTCGTCCCGGTCTCCGCCGGCGTCGTTGCTGAGGGCCGGGTTACATTCGGATACAACGCGTTACACCTTGTCGGGTGTCCGACATCCCAGGGATACATCCCCGCTTCAACATACGTTGCATGCCGCACCCATTCTGGGCCGGCTGTCCTGACAACATCTCTGAAGGAGATCGCAATGAAATTGATCCAAACTTCTTTTGCCAAACGTGCCCTGATGGTGGGCTTGATCGCGGGCAGTGGCATGCTGGCGGTATCGTCTTTTGCAATGCCTGCCGGTGGTGCCGCAGGCCAGGCGGGCTGCGAAGCCAGGCACGGACAAAAAGCCCACGGCAACCGGGCAGAAAATCGTGCCAAGCACCTGTCCGAACTGAAGGAAAAGCTCAAGCTCACGCCTGCGCAAACGGCTGCATGGGACAGCTTTACCAGCACCCACCAGCCTGGAATGCGCCAGGGCATGGACGGGCAGGCCATGCGTGGCGAGTTCGAAAAACTGAACACGCCGCAACGCCTGGACAAGATGCTTGCCATGTCGGAGGTGCACCGCGCCAGGATGGTTGAGCGTGCCCAGGTGACCAAGGCCTTCTATGCTCAGCTCACCGCTGAGCAGCAAGCCGTGTTCGATGCCGAGGCCAAGCCTGGTCGTCATCAGGGTCACGGTGGCAAGCATCACCATCAGTCCTGAGTGAGCGGGTGGTAGTCAATCAAGCGTGGGCGGTGGGCGGGTGACCGCCCACGTTTTTTTGCGGCTGAAATTGGTCAGACGCTTGTCATCTAAACGGCGATCGTTGTATGCATTTCCTCAGCATGGACGACGCGCCTGCATGTGCGTAATAGCTGATTGTTTTTGTCTGGTATTGGCCTACAAAGAGTACAGGTCGTGCGCCGGATTCGGTGCCGTTCGATTCAATTTACCGTCATTCAGGAGGACCTCATCATGAGAACCGTACATGTCGACTATCACGGCCCTGACCAGGGCTTTCAGGCCGCCAGCCTGCTCGCCAAAGACGTCGCGAAGGAAAACCAGATGAAGGATCCGACCATCCTCTCCTGGCATCGCAGCAACAGGCTGGGGGAGACGCCTCCCTACTATGACGGCGCCAACCCCGAAACCTGGTGGGAAAAATACGGCGAGGGCAACGGCGGCGGGCTGGAGGTCAGCGTCGGCGAGGATGACTATCAGTTCATCCTGATGGATACGCGCGGTTTCGAGACCGTGGGCGACATCCCGCTGCGCAACCTGATGGATCGCGACGGCAATCCCTACCTCTGCCTGACGCCGCTGCAAGGCCGGGACTCAAGCACCCCCAAGCCGGAAGCCTGCATTCTTCTGGACGGCTGGGCGGCCGATCAGTATTGAGGCCGGGTCAAAAATCCGGTCCGCGCGCAGTCGCGGGCGGGGCGCCGGCGCGTATTTCACGGAAGGGGCAGGGCAATGAACCACACCGTTAATCTGCTGATGAGCCAGTTCGTCACCCACGACGTAAAGCGATTCATCGTCAGCAAGCCCTCCGGGTTTTCCGTCATTCCCGGCCAGGGGGTGGAGCTGGCGATCAACCGGCCTGGCCAGCGCGAACAGGGTCGGCCGTTCACGCCCACCGGACTGGCCGCCGACCGGGTGCTCGAGTTCACCATCAAGGCTTATCCCGACCACGCCGGCGTCACCCAGGCGCTGCACCAGCTGGAGCCGGGCGCCGAACTGCTGATGTCCGAGCCGTTCGGCACCATCCGTTACCAGGGGCCCGGTGTGTTCATTGCCGGCGGCGCCGGCATCACGCCCTTTCTGGCCATCCTGCGCGAACTGGCACGCACGGGGGAAGCGGGTGGCCAGACCTTGATCTTTTCCAACAAGACCCCGGCCGACGTGATCTGCGAAAAGGAGTTGCGCCATGTGCTGGGGGAACGCTGCATCCTGACCTGCACCGGCGCCGCTGCGCCAGGATATGAACAGCGGCGGGTCGACCGCGCCTTCCTGGAAGAAACAATCAGTGACTTCAAGCAGCGCTTTTATGTCTGCGGCCCGCCCCCTTTCATGGAGGCGGTCAACGGCGCGCTGGCGGACCTGGGTGCCCGTTCGGAAAGCCTGGTGTTCGAGCGGTGAATCCCGCATCGACGATCTGACGGAACTGCCTGATTCATTCCGCCCCGTTTTCTTTCGCGGCCTGATCGCGGCTTGCGGCAAGCCGGGCATGGCGCCGCCGCAACTCGATATCAGCCCAGCCGTGCGTGCTGCGCCTCCAGCTTCTGCAGCATGGCGGCAAAGTCGGCCAGCCGCGCCTGCTCCTGCTGCACCACGGCAGCGGGTGCTCGGTCGACAAAATTGGCGTTGGCCAGCTTGCCCTGGGCCTTGGTGATTTCGTTCTGGATGCGGGCGATTTCCTTGCCCAGGCGGGCGCGTTCCGCGTCCTTGTCGATTTCCACCACCAGCATCATCCGCATGTCGCCGACCAGAGCGATCGGGGCGTCCGCTTCCGGCAGCACGGGCACGGCGCTGACTTCGGAAAGCTTGCCGAGTGCGACGATGTAGGGCGCCAGCGCGTTGATCACGCCGGCGTCGCCTTCGATCACCAGCGGCACGCGCTGGGCGGGCGACAGGCTCATTTCGCTGCGCAGGGTGCGGCAGGCGTTGACCAGTTCCTTCAGCAGCTGGACCCGTGCAACGCTGTCGGGATGGCGCTGCGCTTCGTCGACCTGCGGGTAGGGGGCCAGCATGATGCTGCCGCCGCCATCGCCGGAGGGCGATGCCTTATAAGCAGCGCCGGCGAGCGGCGCCACCTTCTGCCACAGTTCCTCGGTGATGAAGGGGATGATGGGGTGGGCGAGGCGCAGCGTGGCTTCCAGCACCGTTGCCAGCGTGCGGCGGGTGGCGCGCTGCTGCCCGGGGGTGCCGTTGTTCAGCTGCACCTTGGCGAGTTCCAGATACCAGTCGCAGTATTCGTCCCACACGAATTCGTAGATCCCGCGCGCGGCCTGGTCGAAGCGGTAGGCGGCGAACGCCGCGTGCACCTCGCCGACGGCTTGCTGCAGGCGCGCGGCGATCCAGTGGTCGGCGTCGGAGAATTCCACCGGCTGGCTGGCGTCCTGGCCGCAGTCGTGGCCTTCCAGGTTCATCAGCGCGAAGCGGGTGGCGTTCCACAGCTTGTTGCAGAAATTGCGGTAGCCCTCGGCGCGCTGCAGGTCGAACTTGATGTCGCGGCCGTGCGTGGCCAGGCTCGCGAAGGTGAAGCGCAGGGCGTCGGTGCCGAATGCGGCGATGCCGTCCGGAAATTCGCGGCGGGTGCGCTTCTCGATGCTCGGCGCTTTCCTGGGGTCCATCAGTCCGGTGGTGCGCTTGGCGACCAGATCGTCGACCGCGATGCCGTCGATGAGGTCGATCGGGTCGAGCACGTTGCCCTTCGATTTGCTCATCTTCTGGCCTTCGGAATCGCGCACCAGACCCGTAACATAGACCTCGCGGAACGGCAGCTTGCCGGTGAGGTGCTTGGACATCATCACCATGCGCGCGACCCAGAAGAAGATGATGTCGAAGCCGGTGACCAGCACCGAGGTCGGCAGGAAGCGCTCGAGTTCCGGCGTCTGCTCGGGCCAGCCCAGCGTCGAGAATGGCCACAGCGCGGACGAGAACCAGGTGTCGAGCACGTCGTTGTCCTGCGTCAACTCGCGGCCGCCGGCCTGTTTCCTCGCCTCTTCTTCGGTGTAGGCGACGTAGTAGTTGCCGTCGGCGTCGTACCACGCGGGGATGCGATGGCCCCACCACAGCTGGCGCGAGATGCACCAGTCCTGGATGTTCTCCAGCCACTGGCGGTAGGTGGTGGTCCAGTTCTCCGGCACGAACTTCAGCTCGCCGGAATCGACCGCGGCGAGGCCCTGTTTGGCGAGGCCCTCCATGCTCATGAACCACTGGTCGGTGAGCATCGGCTCGATCGCGGCGTGGGTGCGGTCGCCGCGCGGGATCATCAGCTTGTGCGGCTTGGCCGAGACCAAGAGGCTTTTTTCCTGCAGTTCGTCTAGCAGTTTCTGGCGCGCGTCGTAGCGGTCCAGCCCCTGGTATTCGGTGGGGCACAGCTCGTTCATTTTGGCGTCGAGCGTGAGCACGCTGATCGCCACCAGCTTGTGGCGCTGGCCCACCTGCCAGTCGTTGAAGTCGTGCGCGGGGGTGATCTTGACCACGCCGGTGCCGAATTCGCGGTCGACATAGTCGTCGGCGATGATGGGGATGCTGCGCTCGGCGACCGGCAGTCGAACCTGCTTGCCGATGAGATGGCGGTAGCGCTCGTCCTCGGGGTGCACTGCGACGGCGCTGTCGCCGAGCAGGGTCTCCGGGCGGGTGGTGGCGACGGTCAAGAATCCTGAGCCGTCTTCAAGCGGATAGTTGATCTCCCACATGAAGCCGTCTTCTTCGGCACTCACCACTTCGAGGTCGGACACCGCGGTGCCCAGCACCGGGTCCCAGTTCACCAGCCGCTTGCCGCGGTAGATGAGGCCTTCGCGGTAGAGCCGCACGAACACTTCGGTGACGGCCTTCGACAGGCCCTCGTCCATGGTGAAGCGCTCGCGGCTCCAGTCCGGGCTGGTGCCGAGCCGGCGCATCTGCTGGGTAATGGTGGAGCCGGAATGCGCCTTCCACTGCCACGCCTTTTCGAGGAATTTTTCGCGGCCGAGATCATGGCGCGAGACGCCCTGCGCGTCGAGCTGGCGTTCCACCACGATCTGCGTCGCGATGCCGGCGTGGTCGGTGCCCGGCTGCCACAGCGTGTTGTCGCCCGCCATGCGGTGATAGCGGGTGAGCGCGTCCATCAGGGTGTGCTGGAAGGCGTGCCCCATGTGCAGCGTGCCGGTGACGTTGGGCGGCGGCAGCATGATGCAGTAGGCATCGGCGTCGGGCGCATCCCCCGCCTTGAAGTAGCCGGCGCTTTCCCACTGGGCGTACCAGCGTTTTTCGATATCAGCCGGTTCGAAGGATTTGGCGAGTTCCATGGCGTGCGGGCAAAGGCGGCATTATCCCCAAAAACCCTGGGACGCGTCCCAAAAAAAACTGGGACGCGTCCCAAAGAACCTGCGGCACGTCGCGAAGAAACCTGGAATACGTCCCAAAAAAGAGCGTTAAACCTGCGCTGCCGTGTCAGGCGGACGGATCGCGCGGCTGTTTGAGCTTTTCGGCGATGGCGTCGCGCACGATTTCGCGCACGTTGACATCGAGCTGGGAGAGCAGGGTGGCCACGGTCTGATCGAGATTCTTGCGCAGCTCGGCCGCGACCTGTTTTTCCATCACTTCGGACAGGCGGGGCGCGAGCTCGCTCATCAGCTGCTCGGCCAGGGTGTCATTCACGATGGCCGCAGTCGCGGGTTCGGGCGGTGCTTCCGCGGGGGCTGCCGGTGGCGGCGTGCCGCGCTCGATCACGCTGGTCAGCACCGGCAACCAGGCGTCGGGGGGGGGCGCTTGTACGTGTGCGGGCGGCGCATCGCGCTCGCCCTCGCTGCCGCCGCGATGCTTTTTCAGCAGCGCATCCATTTTGCTCAACAGCGGGCTGTCGCTCATCGGTCTCTCATCCGGCGGGTTGGCGCAGGTCGTGGTCTTTCAGCGCATAGCCGCGCGTCTTGTAAAAACGGTAGCGCTCGCGTCCCTGTTCGACCCCCGCTTCGTCCTGGCCGATGATTTCGACCAGCCGCTCGAAGCGGGCAAAGGCGGGCGGCTGCGCGTGATGCAGATTGATCATCACGTCGGCGCTGCGCAGGGCGTCGGCGCGGGTGCCGATCAGCACCGGCGTTTCGCCGGCCAGCGCGTCGCTGTCGCGGCAGTGCGGCACGAAGCCCGTCGCCGGGGTGGTCCACAACAGGCGGTCGATGGCGTCCGCGGTGGCGGCATCCGGCGCGTAAATCATCACCTGCTTGCCCTGGCCGTGTGCCTTGACGGCGACGCGGCGGGCGACGTCGAGCGGGTCGGCGGCATGGGTGTAGAAGATGATTTCGGTCACGTCTGCTCGCTTAATTTCTGGGCGCGGTTCAGCAGGAAATGCACCAGCAGCGCCACCGGGCGCCCGGTCGAGCCTTTGTTCTCGCGCCCCCCCTTCCAGGCGGTGCCGGCGATGTCGAGGTGCGCCCAGCGGTACTTCTTCGCGAAGCGCGACAGGAAGCAGGCCGCGGTGACCGAGCCGGCCGGGCGGCCGCCGATGTTGGCCATGTCGGCGAGGCTGCTCTTCAGCTGGTCCTGGTAGTCGTCCCACAGCGGCATGCGCCAGACGCGGTCCCACGCATGGTCGGCGGCATGCTCGATCTCGCGCGCCAGCGGGTCGTGGTTGCTGTAGAGCGCGCTGGGATGCGCGCCCAGCGCGATCACGCAGGCGCCGGTCAGCGTCGCCAGGTCGACCACGGCGTCGGGCTCGAAGCGCTCGGCGTAAGTCAGCGCGTCGCACAGGATGAGGCGGCCTTCGGCGTCGGTGTTGAGGATTTCGATGGTCTGGCCGGACATCGAGGTGACGATGTCGCCCGGCTTGTTGGCGTTCGCGTCCGGCATGTTCTCGCAGGCCGGGATGAGGCCGACGACGTTGAGCGCCAGACCCAGTTCGCCGATGGCGCGGAAGGCGCCGATGACCGCGCCGCCGCCGCTCATGTCGTAGTTCATCTCGTCCATTTCGGCGGGGGGCTTGAGCGAAATGCCGCCGGCGTCGAAGGTGACCGCCTTGCCGACCAGCACCACCGGCTTGGCGCCTTTCTTGCCACCCTCGTGTTTCAGCACGATGAAGCGCGGCGGCTTGTCGCTGCCCTTGCCGACCGACAGGAAGGAGCCCATGCCGAGCTTGTCGCAGGCGGCGTAGTCGAGGATTTCGCAGCCGAAGCCGTGGGCTTTGGCCACTTTTTTCGCTTCGCCCGCCAGGTATTCCGGGGTGCAGATGTTGGACGGCGTGTTGCCCAGGTCCTTGGCCAGATTGATGCCGCGGGCGATGGCCAGGCCACGCGCCAGGCCTGTGTCGCCAAACTTGAGTTCGCCGCGGCGCGACACCGCGAAGGTGATACGCTTCAAGGGCCGGCGCGCCTCCTCCGGTTTGCTCTTCATGCGGTTGAAGCGGTACAGCGCATCGTGGGCGCTGGTCACCGCCTGCTCGATGTTCCAGGTGACGTTGCGCTTTTTCACCGGGATTTCGGACAGCGCGATGGCCGCTTCCATCGAGCCGGTGTCGCGCAGGGTCCTGACGGCGCAGGCGATGGCGTCGCGATAGGCTTTCTCGTGGAAGTCGCGCTCCTTGCCGAGGCCGACCAGCAGCACGCGCTCGGCCAGGACGTTGGGCACCTTGTGCAGCAGCAGTGTGCTGCCGGCCTTGCCTTCCATGTCGCCGCCGCGCAGGATCTCGGACAGATAGCCGTCGCTGGCGCGGTCGATGTCGATCGCCGGCCCGGACAGCTTGCGGTTTTCGAACACGCCGACCACCACGCAGGCGCCGCGCTGCTTTTCGGGCGCGCCGCTTTTTATGCTAAATTCGAGTTCGATTTTCTTGTTTTCCATGTCTGTGCTCAAAAAAATGCAATTTGCCGATGTGTGGATGATCGGCATTGCCGATTCAACAATTATTGGCGCAGGTGCGGTTGATTGTCAAAACGCCTGCGCATCCCGCACATGCCGTCCCAACTGACCCCATGTTGTACCGCCGCGCACTGACCCGCGAGATGGGCCTCACCACCGGCGCCGTGTTGACGGTGCTGGTGGCGATTTCGCTGGTGGTGCTGTTCATCCGCCTGCTCGGCGACGTGGCGCGCGGCGAGCTCGCCAACGAGGCAGTATTCGTCTTCCTCGGCTTTTCGCTGCTGTATTTTTTGCCGGTGTTGATGACGATTGCCTTGTTTGCCGGTGTGCTCTTGCCCTTGTCGCGCATGTGGCGCGATAGCGAAATGGTGATCTGGTTCAATGCCGGCCTGTCGCTGACGCAATGGATGCGGCCGGTGCTGACCTTCGCCGTGCCGTTTTCGCTGGTGATCCTGTTGCTGACGCTGGTGCTCAACCCGTGGGTGCAAACCAAGAAAAGCGAATACAGCCAGGATTTGCGCAGCCGAAGCGAAAGCGCGCTGATCGCCCCGGGCCTGTTCGCCGAATCCGGCGCCGGCCAGCGCGTCTACTACGTCGAATCGCTCAACCCGCTGACCGGCATCGTGCGCAACGTGTTCATGCGGTCGATGATCGACGGTCAGCTCGGGCTGGTGGTCGCGCGCGAAGGCGACCATACCCAACTGCCCGACGGCTCGCGTTACCTGGTGTTCAAGGACGGGCGCCGATACGAAGGTACGCCGGGCCAGCTCGACTACCGCATCGTGCAGTTCGAGCGCTACTGGATGCGGCTTGATCCGGTCGCAGCGGAGAGACACATCAGCATTCGACAGATGTCCGTGGCGGAACTGCTGGCTGATCCCACGCCGCCGGCGCGTGCCCAGCTGTTGTGGCGGGTGGGGGTGCCGATCTCGGCGCTGATCCTCGCCGTCATGGCAATCCCGCTCAGCTTCGTCAACACGCGGGCGCGCCGCTCCTACGGGATGGTGATCGCGCTGCTGCTCTACTTCGTCTACAACAACCTGCTGTCGCTGTCGCAGGCCTGGGTGGCGCAGGACAAATTGAACCCATGGGTCGGGATGGGGGCGTCGCACCTGCTGATGCTGTCTGCCGTGGTCGTTCTGTTTTACTGGCGCTCGCGCCAGCATTCCCCGCGCCGGAGGCGGCCATGAGCCTGCTGGCGCGCTATCTGGCGGGGCAAGTGCTGGCGGCGTCGGGATTCGTCCTGGTGGCGCTGCTGGTGCTGTTTGCGTTTTTCGACGTGATGAAGGAGCTCGGCAGCCTGGGCCGCAACGACTATGCGCTCGGGCAGGCTGCCGTGGTGGTGCTGCTCGGTGTGCCCGGACACCTGTACGAAATCCTCCCGGTGGCGGCGCTGATTGGCACGCTGTTCGCGCTGTCGCGGCTGGTGGGCAACTCGGAATACGCGGTGATGCGCGTATCGGGCCTGTCCAGCTGGCGGGTGGGAGGGTATTTCGCGGTCATCGGGACGCTGCTGTCGCTGCTGGTGCTGGTGTTCGGCGAATATGTCGCGCCATGGTCGGAACAGGCGGCGCAGCGCTACAAGCTGTCGGCCACCCAGTCGGTGGTCGCGCAGCAATTCCGCTCCGGCCTGTGGGTCAAGGACGGCAGCACCTTCATCAATGTGCGCGAAGTGATGCCCGACAACACGCTGCGCGGCATCGAGATTTACGGCTTCGACGCCGATGGCGAGCTGGGCTGGGTCCGCGCCGCCGAGCAGGCCAGCTGGCGCGGCACCCAACAGGTTTGGGATCTGCAGCAAGTGGTGGAAACGCGGTTCGACGCGGACGGCATTCATGCCGAGCGCAGCGCAAGCCAGGACTGGCAGTCGGTGCTCACGCCCGACATCCTCGGCGTGCTGCTGGTCGCACCGGAGAAAATGTCGGCACGCACGCTCTGGCGCTACATCGCGCACCTCAAGGAAAACAGCCAGAACGCGACGCGCTACGAGCTCGCGCTGTGGTCGAAATTCGTCAGCCCCTTCGTCATCCCGATCATGATGCTGATCGCGATGCCGTTCGCCATCCGGGGACCGCGCGCAGGCGGCACCAGCGGCATGATTTTCCTCGGCATTCTGGCCGGCCTCGGCTTTCATCTGCTGAGCCGCCTGCTCGGCCACCTGGGGATGCTGAACAACTGGCCGGCGCCGCTGGTGTCGACCCTGCCGCTGCTGGTTTTTCTGGGCATCGCGCTGGCGGGTATTCGCTGGGTGGACCGGCGCTGAGCCAATTGCCGCAGTTCCCGGAAATTCACAAACCAAGCGTCGTCGCGGATACGCTGGCCTGCGAACGCTGCCACATACTCTCGAAATTCTGATTCAACAGCACCGCATTGCGCGCGTCATCGAGGTGGAGCGTGCCGTGCACCGATGTCTTGTCGGCGCGCAGCGCCACGCCCTGGCGGTCGGCGAGCACAAACGCCTCATTGGGACGCGGCGCATCGGGGTCGGCCTGGCGAATTTCGAGGACGTGGCCGAAGTCGCGCACCAGTTGCATCAGGTGGGGATGCCTGCGTGTCACGAGGCTGATGTCGTCGAGCAGCAGTTCGATTCGCCGCCCGCCGCCGGCGACGCACAATGCGCGCAGGGTCGCGTGGCGCGGCGCATGGTCGATTTCCAGCAGGCCAAGGTCGTGGTCGTACAAACGCAGCTGGCGATGCGTGCCGGCCAGCAACGCGTCGAATGCGGCACGGAATTCGGCGGGGGTTTCAAAAGTGTTCATGGACTGGTTTGGGGACACGTCGGTTTCCTGGATTGTCGCCTTGAAATAATTATAACGATACGAGACGAGCGGGCGCGCCCTGTTAAAATGCTGCCGAAAAATAGAGGGTAGCGTTTCGCATGTTGAAAGCAGGAGATCGTGCGCCGGGTTTTTCCAATCCCGACGCGGACATGGATATCATCGAGTCGCCCCAGTTCCGGGGGAAAAACCTCGTGCTGTTTTTTTACGTGCGCGACGACACGCCGGGCTGCACCGCCGAGGCGATCGAGTTTTCCGAACTGGAAAACGATTTTTCCAGGCTGGGCGTCACGGTGCTCGGGGTGTCGCGCGACGACTGCATCAAACATGGTGAATTTCGCGACAAACACGGCATCGGCGTGCGCTTGCTGGCCGACAAGGAACACGCGACCAGCGAGGCTTATGGCGTGCTGCAGGACAAGGAAGTGGACGGCGTCATGCGCCGGAGCGCGGTGCGCGCCACTTTCATCATCGACAAGCAGGGCGTCATCCGTCACGCCCTGTACGGCGTTTCCAGTCGCGGCCACGCGGCGGAAGTGCTGCAACTTCTTGCTTTAATGAATAAAGGGGAACTCAATTGAATATCAGCAAAGACACCGTCGTCACCATCACCTACATCGTCCGCGACCTGGAGGGCAAGCTGCTGGAAGAAAGCGAGGAGCCGGTCAGCTATCTGCACGGCGGTTACGACAATATCTTTCCGATGGTGGAAGAGGCGCTGGAAGGCAAGGCCGTGGGCGACACGGCCGACCTCAAACTGCAGCCGGCCGATGCCTTTGGCGAATACGAAGACGAGTTGGTGCGGCTGGAGCCGCGCGAGGGTTTCCCCGATGACATCGAGATCGGCATGCAGTTCGTCGGCTCGCCGGTCGATGGCAGCCAGGAAATGCTCTACACCGTGACCGACATTGCCGAAAACAAGGTGGTGGTCGACGGCAACCACCCTTATGCCGGGCAGGCGGTGCATTTCCAGTGCGTGGTGGCCGAGGTGCGTGCGGCGACGGCGGACGAGATCGAGCATCGCCATGCGCACGGCGCCCACGGCCATAACCATCATTGAGCTGCGCGCCGATCCGGCGGTAAATAGCGCCGGGCTGTTAGAATCTCCGGCTAACCTGTTTTCGTGACAGCTTGATGAAGACCACCGATGAAAACCACCTTCCTCGATTTTGAGCAGCCGATCGCCGAGCTCGAAGCCAAGATCGAAGAACTGCGCTTTGTGCAGGACGATTCCGCCCTGGATATTTCGGAGGAGATCCGCCGCCTGCAGAAAAAAAGCCAGACCCTGACCCGTGACATCTACGCCAAGCTCAACGCCTGGCAGGTGTCGCAGGTTGCGCGCCATCCGCAGCGGCCCTACACGCTCGACTACGTGCAGGGGCTGTTCACCGATTTCGCCGAACTGCACGGCGATCGTGCCTATGCCGACGATCAGGCGATTGTCGGCGGCATGGCGCGCTTCAACGGCGAGTCGGTGATGGTGATCGGCCACCAGAAGGGCCGCGACACCAAGGAAAAAATTGTCCGGAATTTCGGCATGCCGCGCCCGGAAGGCTATCGCAAGGCCTTGCGCCTGATGCGGCTGGCGGAAAAATTCAGACTGCCGATTTTCACCTTCATCGACACCCCGGGCGCCTATCCCGGCATCGGTGCCGAGGAGCGCGGGCAGTCCGAGGCGATTGCACGCAATCTGTATGTGATGGCCGAACTGCAGACGCCGATCATCTGCTCCATCGTCGGCGAAGGCGGCTCGGGCGGCGCGCTGGCCATCGGCGTCGGCGACCGCACGATGATCCTGCAATATTCCACGTATTCGGTGATCTCGCCCGAGGGCTGCGCCTCGATTCTGTGGAAGAGCGCCGACAAGGCCTCGGTTGCCGCCGAAACCCTGGGCATCACCGCCGACCGCCTGAAGGCCAACGGGCTGGTCGACCGCATCGTCGAAGAGCCGCTGGGCGGCGCGCAACGCGACTGGGACACCATGTTCCAGTCGATGCGCCGTGCGCTCAGCGACACCCTGGCCGAGTTGCGCAAACCGTCGCTCGATGCCCTGCTGGCGGCGCGTTACCAGCGCCTGCGGGCGTATGGCAGCTTCAAGGAAACCCCTGCCAAATAGCCCGGTCGTCGCTGCCGTGGCGGAGTGTCTCGCTCGCCACGTTCCGCCGCACGCGCGGCTGGTGCTGGGACTCTCGGGCGGGCTCGATTCGACGGTCTTGCTGCACGTCCTCCTGGCGCTGCGCGATCAACATCCGTTCGAACTGCGGGCCGAGCACGTCCATCATGGCCTGTCGCCCAACGCCGACGACTGGGCCGAATTCTGCACGCGGCTGTGCGCAGCGCATGCGGTTGAATTGAGCATCCACCGGGTCCTGATTGCGCGCGACGATGCGGCAGGTATCGAAGCCGCTGCACGGCGCGAACGCCAGCGCATCTTTGCCGCGCTGGACGCGGATTTTCTGCTCACCGCGCATCAGCGGGACGACCAGGCCGAAACGTTTCTGCTGCAGGCGCTGCGCGGCGCCGGGCCCAAAGGCCTGGCGGCAATGGCCGAGCTGCAGCCCCGCCCGGGCTGGCGCCCGGCGCAACTGCGGCCGCTGCTGGGGATAGCACGTGCCGCGCTGCAGGACTATGCGCAGACGCACGGCCTGACCTGGGTCGACGACGAGAGCAATCGGAACACCCGCTACCGCCGCAATGCGCTGCGCCAGCAGGCGATGCCGCTGCTCGCCGCGCATTTCCCCGGCAGCGGCGCCACCCTCGCGCGCGCGGCCGCGCTGCAGGCCGATGCCGCCGATTTACTGGACGACCTGGCGCAGCTCGACGCGGTCGAGGCCATCGCGGCCGATCGTCTCGACTGCGCCGCGCTGGGGCGGCTGTCGACGCCGCGCGCGCGCAATCTGCTGCGCTATTTCATCGAGCAGCACGGCCAGCCGATGCCCAGCGCGCGGCGGCTCGACGAGGCGCTGCATCAGCTGCGGGATGCGCAGGCCGATGCGCGGGTGCGCGTCAGGCTGGGGGCGGTGGAGGTGTGGCGCTTTCGCGGCGGCGCGTACCTGGCGCCGCTGGCGCCCGCCCCGGCCGGGCCGGTTGCCTGGCTGGGCGAGGCGTTGCTCTGGGTGCCGGCCGCCGGGGTCAGCGTGCAGATGGAGGCGGTGACCGGCGCCGGCCTGAAACGCGACGTGCTGGCCGCGGGCGAGGTCACGCTGGGGGTGCGGCAAGGCGGCGAACGCCTGCGCCTGCATGCCGGCGGCCCCCATCGCAGCCTGAAGAATCTGCTGCAGGAACATGCGATTCCGCCCTGGCAGCGCGACCGTCTGCCCCTGCTGTGGTGCGACGGGCGGCTGGCGTGGGCGGCGGGGATCGGCCTCGACGCCGATCTGCTCGCTGCACCCGGCGAGCCCGGGCTGCTGCCGCGCGTCGCGGACTAGCTGGGCAACAAGACAGTCCGGGGTGGGGCGTGTTATGCTAGCGGGCTGATTTTCATGGTTTTTTGAACGTTTTTTCTAATTTTTATCCGGAGCATACACATGGCTGTTCAGCGTACCTTTTCCATTATCAAACCCGATGCCGTCGCCAAGAATGTGGTCGGCAAGATCGTCAGTCGCTTCGAGAGCAATGGCCTCAAGGTGGTGGCGTCCAGGATGAAGCACCTGTCGCGCCAGGAAGCCGAAGGCTTCTATGGGGTTCACCGCGAGCGTCCCTTCTTCAAGGACCTGGTCGAGTTCATGATTTCCGGCCCGGTTGTGCTGCAGGTGCTGGAAGGCGAAGACGCGATCGCCAGGAACCGCGAGCTGATGGGCGCGACCGACCCGAAGAAGGCCGAGGCCGGCACCATTCGCGCCGATTTCGCCGAGAGCATCGATGCCAACGCGGTGCATGGCTCCGACGCGCCGGAAACCGCTGCGATCGAAATCGCCTACTTCTTCCCCGCCTGCGAAGTTTACAGCCGCTGACCAAAGCTGCCGATGCCGCAAAACCTGCTTGATTTCGACCTCGAAGGACTGACCGCCTGGTTCGCGGAACTCGGCGAGAAGCCGTTTCGCGCCAGGCAGGTGTTCCACTGGGTGCATCAGGCCGGGGTGGCGGATTTCGCGCAGATGACCGACATCGCCAAAAGCCTGCGCGAGAAGCTGCAGCAGCTGGCCGTGGTGGCGCCGCCGGCGGTCAGCTACGCGCACACCTCGACCGACGGCACGCGCAAGTGGCTGTTCGATGTCGGCGTCGCCAACGGCATCGAAACCGTGTTCATCCCGGAGGCGGACCGCGGCACCCTGTGCGTGTCGTCGCAGGTCGGCTGCGCGCTCGAGTGCACCTTCTGCTCGACCGGACGCCAGGGCTTCAACCGCAACCTGACGGTGGCCGAAATCATCGGCCAGCTATGGGTGGCGCACCACGGCCTGCGCGGCGAGGTCAATCGCACCGCACTCAATCACGGCGCGGGCGAAATATCCGACCGGCCGGTGACCAACGTGGTGATGATGGGCATGGGCGAGCCGCTGGCGAACCTGGAGAACGTGGTGACCGCGCTCGGCATCATGCTCGACGATCATGCCTACGGCCTGTCGCGGCGGCGGGTGACGGTATCGACCTCCGGGCTGGTGCCGGCGATGGACCGGCTGGCCGAGCGCTGCCCGGTGGCGCTGGCGGTGAGCCTGCACGCGCCCAACGATGCGCTGCGCGACCAGATCGTGCCGATCAACAGGAAGTATCCGTTGCGTGAACTGATGGCGGCGTGCCGGCGTTATCTGGTGCATGCGCCGCGCGATTTCATCACCTTCGAATACGTGATGCTGGCCGGGGTGAACGATGCGCCCGAGCATGCGCGCCAGCTGATCGAACTGGTGCGCGAGGTGCCGTGCAAGTTCAATCTCATTCCGTTCAATCCGTTTCCGGATTCCGGTTATGAAAAACCGCGCAGCGATGCGATGCGCGTGTTCCGCGAGATCCTGCAGGACGCCGGTCTGGTGGTCACCACGCGCAAGACGCGCGGCGATGATATCGACGCCGCCTGCGGCCAGCTGGCAGGCAAGGTGGCCGACAAGAGCGGGCGCGTGATGAAACGAATGCACAAGGAGACGGCGTGAAAAAATGGATGGGCATACTGGCAGCAGCGTTGCTGGCGGGTTGCGCGGTGCAGCCGACGGATAGCGGCAGCGGCGTCGCCAACACGCAGGTCGACAGCGAAAGCCGTCAGCGCGCGCGTGCCTTTACCGATCTTGCCGGCGCCTATTTTTCCCGCGCCCAGTACAAGGTCGCGCTCGACGAACTGCGCAAGGCGATTACCGCCGATAACCGTTTCGGTCCGGCCTACAACGTCTACGGTCTGATCTACATGGAGCTGGCCGAAGACAAGCTGGCCGAGGAAAATTTCCGCCGCGCCATCGAGCTGGATCGCGGCGACTCGGTAGCGCGCAACAATTTCGGCTGGTTCCTCTGTACTCGCGGCCGTTACGACGAAGGGCTCGAACAGTTCAGCATCGCCCTGCGCAATCCGCTGTATGCCCATCCCGAACAGGCCATGGCCTATGCCGGCCTGTGCGCCGAAAAGAAAGGCGATCTCGCGCTGGCTGAAGCCAATCTGCTGAAGTCGCTCAAGTTGCAACCCGACAATCCCAACACCGTGCTGAAGCTGGCGGGGCTGAATTTCCGCCAGGGACGGATAATGGAAACGCAGCGCCTGCTTGGGCGCCACGCCGAGCTGGCGCCGCCGACCGCGGAAAGCCTGTGGCTGGGGGTGCGGCTGGAACGCAAACTGGGCGACCGCGCACAGGAGGCTGCTTACGGCTTGCAACTGCGCAAGCGCTTCCCTGATTCGAATGAGGCGCGGCTGCTGCTGACGGGGCAATACGAATGAGCGAGAGCGGCCAACCCTCGGTCGGGCAGATTTTGCGCGATGCGCGCGAAGCCCAGGGCATCACGCTGGAAGATGCCGCTGCACGCCTGCGCCTGATGCAGCGCCAGGTCGAGGCCATGGAGACGGATGATTTCGAGAGCCTCGATCCGCCCGTGTTCGCGCGCGGGTTTGTGCGCAACTACGCGCGCCTGCTGGGGCTTGCGCCCGAAGCGCTGCTGGCGCGCATGGAAGGCGCGCCAGCCGAGCCCACGGTGGTCAGCCCCGCCGCGCCGCCGCAGCCGCATTCCTGGTTGACTTCGCCCTGGCTGATTCTGCTGCTGCTGGGTCTTCTGGTGGCGGTGGTGGCGCCGGTCGCGCTGTATGGCTGGCTCAACAGCGAAGGCAAGGATGACCCGAGCCAGCAGGTGCCGCCGGCTACGCAAACCGATTCCGCGCCGACCGCTGTTCCCGCGCCCGTTGCAGAACCGGTGGTAGCCACGCCCCCTGTCGTTGAGGTAGCCCCCACCCCCGTTGCGCCGGCCGCGCCTGTGGCAGAGCCCCCCGGAGCACCCGAGCAGGATGAGGCCGGCGCGCCCGAAGCCCCGGCGATGAGCGGCGTGCTGCATCTCGAATTCGGCGACGAGTCCTGGGTCGAAATCAGGGATGGCAGTGGCCGCATGCTGCATCGCCAGCTCAATCCGCCCGGCAGCCGCGTCGATGTCAAAGGCCAGCCCCCGTTCGATGTGGTGATCGGCAACGCAGCGCAAGCGCGCGTGACGTATAACGGTCGCCCCATCGATTTGCAACCCTTCATTGCCGTGACGGTCGCCCGTTTTACGCTTGAAGAATAGCCTCCTGGAAGAATCATGATGCCCCAAATAGTCCGTCGCTTCAGCCGCCAGGTGCGGGTCGGCCATGTGCTGGTCGGTGGAGGCGCGCCCGTGGTGGTGCAGTCGATGACCAATACCGATACCGTCGACATCACCGGCACCGTGCGCCAGGTGCAGGCGCTCGCCGAGGCCGGCTCCGAAGTGGTGCGCATCACCGTCAACACGCTGGAAGCCGCCGCCGCGGTGCCGCGCATCCGCGAGCGCCTCGATGCGCTCGGCTGCCGCGTGCCGCTGGTCGGCGATTTTCATTTCAACGGCCACAAGCTCTTGACTCAGGTGCCGGAATGCGCCGAGGCACTGGCCAAGTACCGCATCAACCCCGGCAACATCGGGCGCGGCAACAAGCGCGACGAGCAGTTCGCCACCCTGATCGAGGTGGCGTGTCGCTACGACAAGCCGGTGCGCATCGGCGTCAACTGGGGCAGCCTCGACCAGGCGCTGGCGGCGCGCATGATGGACGACAACGCGCGTCTGGCACAGCCGGAAGATGCCGGCGTGGTGATGCGCCGCGCGATGGTGGCCTCCGCCCTGGAATCGGCGAAAAAGGCCGAGGAACTGGGCCTGGGCGGCGACAGGATCATTCTTTCCTGCAAGATGAGCCGGGTGCAGGATCTGATTTCGGTGTATCGCGATCTTGCGTCGCAGTGCGACTATCCGCTGCACCTCGGGCTGACCGAGGCCGGCATGGGCAGCAAGGGCATCGTCGCCTCGACCGCTGCGCTGGCGGTGCTGCTGCAGGAAGGCATCGGCGACACCATACGAATTTCCCTGACCCCCGAACCGGGCGGCGACCGCACCCAGGAAGTCCGCGTCGGCCAGGAAATCCTGCAGGCGCTCGGTCTGCGCGCCTTCACCCCGCAGGTTACCGCCTGCCCTGGCTGCGGGCGCACCACCTCGACCGTGTTCCAGGAACTGGCGCAGGACATCGAAACCTATCTGCGCAAGCAGATGCCGGTGTGGCGCAGCCAGTATCCCGGCGTCGAATCCATGCAGGTGGCGGTGATGGGCTGCGTGGTCAACGGCCCCGGCGAATCCAAGCACGCCAATATCGGCATCTCGCTGCCCGGCACCGGCGAAGTGCCGGTCGCGCCGGTGTACGTCGACGGCGAAAAAACCGTGACGCTGAAGGGCGACCGCATCGCCGCGGATTTCCAGGCGATCGTCGAAGATTATGTGCGGCGGCGATATGGGCGTTGAAAAAACATTTATCCGCGAAGGACGCGAAGGGACGCGAAGTAAAAACAAGAAGGCTCTTTCACCGTTAAGTGTTGTTCCTCGCAAAGTCCCCGGCAACACGAGCTGGAATTGTGGGAGGGGCGCCCTCGCCCCGAAGCCGTGGGGATTGTATCGGTGCGAAATTCGGGGCGAGGGCGCCCCTCCCACAACAGCACACCCCTGTGGAGGGAGGCTTCATCAGAGGGGGCAAGACATGACTTCAACAACCAACAGTGATATAGCCAACAAGAAAAACAGATTTAGGTTTTCTTCGCGTGACTTCGCGTCCTTCGCGGACAAAACAATTTTTAGAATATGAGCAACAACATTCAATCCGTGCGCGGCATGAACGACCTCCTGCCCGATGTCACCGACACCTGGCAGGCCTTCGAGGCGATCGTGCGCGACTGGCTGCGGCGCTACGGCTACCGCGAAATGCGCACACCCATCCTCGAACACACCGGCCTGTTCAAGCGCGCCATCGGCGAGGTGACCGACATCGTCGAGAAGGAGATGTACACCTTCGTCGACGAGCTGAACGGCGAATCGCTGGCCTTGCGTCCGGAAGGCACGGCGTCGTCGGTGCGCGCGGTGATCCAGCACAATCTGCTGTACGACGGCGGCAAGCGCCTGTGGTACACGGGGCCGATGTTCCGCCACGAGCGTCCGCAGAAGGGGCGCTACCGGCAGTTCCACCAGGTCGGCGTCGAGGCGCTCGGTTTTGCCGGGCCGGACGCCGATGCCGAGCTGATCGTGATGTGCGCCGACCTGTGGCGCCAACTCGGCATCGCGCCGACGCTGCAGATCAACACCCTGGGCGACTACGAGTCGCGCCATCGTCACCGCGCCAAGCTGGTCGCCTATTTCGAGGCGCATCAGGACGCGCTCGACGAGGACTCGAAGCGCCGCCTGCACAGTAACCCGCTGCGCATCCTCGACAGCAAGAATCCGGCGATGCAGGCGCTGAACGACGCCGCGCCCAGGCTGATGGACGAACTCGACGAGCCGGCGCTCGCGCATTTCGACGCGCTGCAGGCGCTGCTGCGCGCCAACGGCATCGCCTTCGAGGTCAATCCACGCCTGGTGCGCGGGCTCGACTACTACAATCGTACCGTGTTCGAGTGGGTGACCGACCAGCTCGGCGCGCAGGGCACGGTATGTGCTGGCGGGCGCTACGACGGCCTGATCGAGCAGCTGGGCGGCAAGCCGGCGCCGGCCGCCGGTTTCGCCATGGGCATCGAGCGGCTGCTGTCGCTGATGGAGGTCGCCGGCACGCCGCTGGCGACAGCGGTGCCGGATGCGTATATCGTTCACGCCGGCGACGCGGCGCAAGCGTACGCCTGGCAGGTGGCGTCGGCGCTGCGCAACGCCGGGCTCGCCGCCGTGCTGCATTGCGGCGGCGGCAGCTTCAAGTCGCAAATGAAAAAGGCCGATGCCAGCCGCGCGCGCTATGCGGTGATCATCGGCGACGACGAAGTCGCTGCGCAGCAGGTGACGCTGAAACCGCTGCGCGGAACGGCCGAACAGACCCGCGTCGAGCTGACGCTGGCAATCGAATATCTGAAACAGGCATCAATCTAAAAGGCATACATGCAATGGCGACTTACGATCTCGACGAACAGGAACGGCTGGACGAACTGAAAGCCTGGTGGAAACGCTGGGGCAATCTGTTGATGATCGGCCTGGCGGTGGTGATTGCGGTGGCGGCAGGCTGGCGCTACTGGCAGAACCGCGTGGCGACGCAAAGCCTGGAAGCTGCAACCGTGTACGAGCAGCTCACCCAGTCGCTGGCGGCCAACGACACCAAGGCGGCGCGCGACGCCGGGGCGATGCTGATCGACCAGTACAAGGGCACGGCTTATGCGCCGCGTGCGGCGCTGTTGCTGGCCCGGCTGAACGTCGGCGCCAAGGACCTGAAAAGTGCGCAGGCCCAGCTGGAGTGGACCGCGGCCAACAGCAAGGAGCCCGCGGTCAGGGATCTGGCGCGTCTGCGCCTGGCCGGGGTGCAACTCGACCAGAAACAATACGATGCTGCGCTGAAAACCCTGTCCGCCACCCATAGCGATGCCTTTGCCTTCCGCTTTCACGATCTGAAGGGAGACGTGCTGCTGGCGCAGGACAAGCCGGCCGAGGCGCGCGCCGCCTATCAGGCGGCCTTCGGCAAGATGGCGGAAGACAACCCCTACCGCAATATTGTCGAACTGAAGCTCGACGCCCTGGGAGGAGAAGCCAAATGAACATGCGCTTGATGGTTGTCGGCCTGGCATTGGCGTTGTCGGGATGCAGCACGGTCGGCGGCTGGTTCGGTTCCGGCCCGGCCAAGGCCAAGCCCGCCGAACTGGTTGAGTTCAAACCGTCCGCCAGCCTCACCGAGGCCTGGAAAGGCGAGACCGGGAACATCGCCGGTCATGTGTTCCACCCCGTCGCTGCCGGCGACGACGTCTTTGCCGCGGGCGGCAGCCAGGTGGTGCGCATTGCCGTGGCCACCGGCAACACCGTGTGGAAAACCGACGCCGGCATGAAGCTGTCCGCCGGGGCCGGCGTGGGCCAGGGCCTGGTGCTGGCGGGCAGCGGCAAGGGCGATTTGCTGGCGCTGGATCAGGCCACTGGCCAGGTGCGCTGGAAGGTGAAGCTTTCGAGCGAGGTGACGGGGCAGCTGCTGGCGGTCGCCGACATCGTCATCGTGCGCACCGGCGACGGCAGCGTGCATGGCCTGGCTGTGGCGGACGGCAGTCGCAAATGGCTGTACACCCGCAACCTGCCGGCCTTGAGCCTGCGCGGGTCGGGCGGCATGGTGGTGCGCGACGGCATGCTCTACATCGGATTCCCGGGCGGCAAACTGGTCGCGCTCGATGCCCGCAACGGCGCGCAGCTGTGGGAGGCCACGGTGGCACTGCCACGCGGGGCGACCGAACTCGAGCGGGTGGCCGATGTGCTGGGCAATCCGGCGGTGGACGAGCGGCAGGTGTGCGCCGTCGCCTATCAGGGCCGGGTGGCCTGTTTCGACCGCCGCAACGGCTCGCTATTGTGGGCGCGCGACACCTCCAGCAACAGCGGGCTGGCGATGGACGAACGCAATGTCTACGTCACCGACGACAAGGATGCGGTCACCGCCTACGACAAAGCCAGCGGCCGCGCCGGCTGGCGCCAGGACAAGCTGGCGCGTCGCCAGCTCACTGCGCCGCTGGCGCTCGGCGACTGGGTGGTGGTGGCCGACCGCGAAGGCGTCGTGCATGTGCTGTCGGCCGAAGACGGCAGCTTCGTTGCGCGCGCCAAGGTCGACAGCAGCGTGCGCACGGCGCCGGTCGACATCGGGCCGGGTTTTGCGGTGCAGACCGACAAGGGCAGCATCGTCGCTTTCAGGCTCCGGTGAGTCTTGAGCGATTGGGTGATTGATCGATGAGGCGGACGCAGCTGTTTTTGGTGGCCGCCTTGTAACTGTTTATGGATTCGAATTTTAGCTAATGCTCCCCACCCTGGTTCTGGTCGGCCGGCCCAACGTCGGCAAGTCCACGCTCTTTAACCGCCTCACCGGCACACGCGACGCGCTGGTGCACGACCTGCCCGGGATGACGCGCGATCGCCATTACGGGCGCGGACGCCTCGGCGAGAAGCCCTATCTGGTGGTCGACACCGGCGGTCTGGAGCCGGTCGCCACCGATGGCATCCTCGCCGAAATGGCGCGCCAGACGCTGCAGGCCATCGACGAGGCCGACGCTATTATTTTCCTGGTCGATGCGCGGGCAGGCCTGACGCCGCAGGACAAGCTGATCGCCGACCGCCTGCGCCGCGCGTCGTGCCCGGTGCTGCTCGCGGTCAACAAGGCCGAGGGCATGAACGCCGCCGTGGTCACCGCCGAGTTTCACGAACTGGCGCTGGGCCAGCCGCTGGCAATTTCCAGCGCGCATGGCGACGGCGTGTCCGACCTGGTGGCCGAGGCGCTGGCGCCGTTTTCCGAAGAGGAAGAGAAGCGCGATGATTTCGGCATCCCCAAGATCGCACTGGTGGGGCGTCCCAACGTCGGCAAGTCGACGCTGGTCAACACCCTGGTGGGCGAGGAACGCGTCATCGCGTTCGACCAGCCGGGCACCACGCGCGATTCGATTTACGTCGAGTTCGAGCGCGACGGCAAGCCCTACATCCTGATCGACACCGCCGGCCTGCGCCGTCGCGGCAAAGTGTTCGAGACGGTGGAGAAGTTCTCCGTTATCAAGACCCTGCAGGCGATCGAGGACGCCAATGTGGTGGTGCTGGTGCTCGACGCGCACGAGAACATTTCCGAGCAGGACGCGCATCTGGCGGGATTCGTGCTGGAAACCGGGCGCGCGCTGGTGGTCGCGGTCAACAAGTGGGACGGGCTTTCCGCCGAGCAGCGCGAAGACGTCAAGCGCGACATCGGGCGCAAGCTGGCGTTTCTCGACTTTGCCCGCTTCAACTACATCTCGGCGCTGAAGGGCAAGGGCCTGGAAAACCTGCTGAAGGACATCGAGGCCGCGCACGCCGCCGCCTTCATCAAGCTGTCGACGCCCAAGCTGACAAGGGTGCTGGAGATGGCGGTGGAACAGCACGCGCCGCCCAAGAACGGACTGTTCCGCCCGAAGCCGCGCTACGCCCACCAGGGCGGCAAGAATCCGCCCGTCATCATCCTGCACGGCAACGCGCTGGAAGGCCTGCGCGACGATTACAAGCGCTATCTGGAAAGCAGCTTCCGCAAGGCGTTCAAGCTGCAGGGCACGCCGTTGCGAATCCAGATCAAGGAAGGCGGCGCCAGCAATCCGTACCAAGGCAAGACGCGCGGCCCGATGACCGAAAGCGAGGCGACGCGGATGCGGCGCAAGAAGCGGGTGCGGCGCAAGGTCTATGGCAAGGACTGAATATCCGTCAAGTTCAGTCCAGCCAGCGCACCAGATAAAACAGCCTGAAGCCTTCCGACGAACGCGAGGGGCCGCTGGCGATGGCCGCGTAGCGGCCCTTGACCGGATCGGCGTGCGCCAATGCCTCGGCTTCGCTGACGTAAATCTCGACCACGCCTTCGGGGAAGCGTTGGCGTTTCTTGCCCGCGGGCGTATAGATCACCACCGCCGAGGTGCCGACGACTTTCGATTCGACATCGGTGAACAGGCGGGTGGCTTGCGGCATTCTAGTGGGTTTTTTTCGGGATGCTGCCGATCTTGACGGCGTGGGAAGTGGGCGTTTCGTCGGTGAAGTGCGGGCGCTCTTCCAGGGTGCGGCCGGTGAACTGGGCGAGTTCGGCTTCGCGGTTGGAAATCACCACCAGGCAATCCTTGATGCCGAGCACGGTGGCTTCGGTCAGGGGGCTGGGGTTGCCGTCGCGCGGCGCGGTGTCGCGCACGATGGAGGTGAGGGTCTTGCGCATCATGCGCATGATGCGCTGTTCGTCGTGCAGGGTTTTATCGGCGTCCATGGGGAGTCTCCGGAGGGTCGGAAAAGACATATCATTGTCGGCGTCGGCCGGGCCGCCGTCAACGCAAGGCCTTGGCGGCGGCAGGGATAAAAAGCCTGACTGGGGGCATAAGAATAAGTGAACCGACAGCGTGGTCCGGCTGATTTAAGCTTGGCGGCCACAGGAGAAGCCACATGTCAGACCCAAACACCCCCGATACGAGCGAAGTCCGTGAAATCCGCATCAATCCCGTCGTGCCGAGCGAGTCAGTGCTGGTCGCCACGGCGCGCAGCCTGCGCCCGAAAAAGGCCGAGGAACTGGCGCCGCGCGACACCCGCAAGCATGTCGAAACCTGCCCGTTCTGCCGCGGCAACGAGGACAAGACGCCACCGCTGATTCTGAGCTGGCCGGAAACCGGCGACTGGCAGATCCGCATGGTGGAAAACCTCTACCCGGTGCTGGGCGACGACCGCGAACAGGCCGGTTTCAATTTCGGCCTGCAGCAGACCATCGACGGCTACGGCCGGCACGAGGTCATCATCGACCACCATGAACACGGCATCGCCGTGCACGACATGGCGGAAAGCCACCTGGCCGCATTGTTCGGCGTCTACCAGACGCGCATGCGGCAGTTGTTCGAATCCGACGCCCGGCTGAAGTACGTGCTGGTGTTCAAGAACTTCGGCCCGGCGGCCGGCGCGTCGATTCCGCATACGCACAGCCAGGTGATCGCGATGCCGGTGGTGCCGGAAAACGTCGACGCCGAAGTGAAGAACAGCGCCGCGCATTACGCCAAGCATCACCACTGTATTTTCTGCGCGCTGATCGACGAGGCGCTGACCTTCGAGGCGACGATCTACGACCGCAACTCGGGAGCGGTGCGACGCAAGATCAACGTCGGCCAGTACGTGGTCGAGCGCGGCGAGAAGTTCATCGCCATCAAGCCGTTTGCCAGCCGCTACGAGTGGGAGGTGCACATCCTGCCGCTGGCGCACCAGGCGGATTTTCTCGACGTGCGCGGCGAGGACATGGCCGATCTGGCGCGGGTGATGAAGCGCACCATGGCGCGACTGGATGCCGTCATCGGCGGCGCGCAGTACAACTTTTTCCTGCACTCCGTGCCGCACGACAGCCAGCAGCAGGCCCATGCGCCGAGCTACCACTGGCACCTGGAAATCTGCCCGCGCACCTCGATTCCCACCGGTTTCGAACTGGGCTCGGGATTGTTCGTCAACACCATCAACCCGGAACAGGCAGCCGAGCGCCTGCGTGCCGTGACCTTGTAATGGGGCTCGCGACCGGCGACCGGCTTGTAATGGCTTTTAGAAAGGCTAGGCTGGACAGTGTTCAAGGCTGTGATTTGCGAGGATTTTCTTGAAACCGGGGCGTCATGCTCTTGTGCCCAAGTCCATTCGCGCTATCGAAAGTCTGGGCTTTTTTGCATCATTAACGAGAGGGGGAAGTCTCCATGAACGCTCAATATTCTGCCGGAACAGTTCCATCCGACGTGACGAAACAACAGTTGATCAACGATTTCAAGGTGGTGGTCGCCGATGCGGAAGCCCTGCTGAAAGCCACGGCCGGCCAGGGCGGCGAGGCGGTGGCCGCAGCGCGCGCCAAGGCGGAAGCGTCCCTTGCCGAGGCGAAAGCCAAAATAGTCGATGCCCAGGCAGCGCTGCTGGACAGGACCAAGGCCGCTGTCTGGGCGACGGATGACTATGTCCACACGCATCCGTGGCAGTCCATTGGCGCCGCCGCCGGCGCCGCCGCCGGCGTCGGCCTGGTGATCGGCCTGCTGATTGGGCGGCGTTAGCCCGGCGATGGCTGAGGAATCTCATGCTGCGGCTGGAGGCTTGTTTGAATCCCTGAAAGCGCTGTCAGCGAGTCTGGTTGGCATTGTCCAGACTCGTCTCGAGCTGTTGTCCACGGACGTGGCGGAAGAACGGGAGCACTTGGTCTCGCTCCTGATGATGGGCCTGGTTGCGCTGTTCTGTCTCGGCGTTGGCATGGTGCTGCTGGCGATTCTGATTGTGGTTGCCTTCTGGGAGTCACACCGGATGATGGCGCTGGGCGGGCTGACCGGGCTTTTCCTGGCAGCCGGCGCCGGGGTGGTGTGGCTTGCCATGCACAAGGCCCGAACCCGGCCGAGGCTGTTCGCAGCGAGCCTGGCGGAACTGTCCAAAGACCGGCAGCACCTCAGTTCCTGAGCATGAATTGAGAATCCCGGAAGCCCGATCAGGCTTCCCCGGGTGGCCTTCTCAGGCCGCGTACCCGTACACCGCGATGTAATGGCAGGCCGTACCCGCCATGACGAACAGATGCCAGATGAAATGGCCGTATCGCAGGCGCGCGTCGAGTGCGAAGAAAATCACCCCCAGCGTGTAAGCCAGGCCGCCGGCGACCAGCCATAGCAGGCCGGATGTGGGTACGCGGGCAGCCAGGGGCTGGGCGGCGATCACGATGAGCCAGCCCATGAGCAGATACAGGCCGGTGGAGAAGACGGGGTGGCTCATCCTGTTCAATGCCTTCAGCGCCACCCCGGCCACCGCAAGGCCCCAGACGAGCCCAAGCAGCGTCCAGCCCCATGCGCCGCGCAATACGCCCAGGGTGAAAGGGGAGTACGTCCCCGCGATGAGCAGAAAGATCGCGGAATGCTCGATGACCCGAAACACCTCTTTGCCACGGCCGGCCGGCAGGGCGTGATAAAGGGTGGAGGCAAGGTAGAGCAGCACCATGGTTGCGACGAAGATGCTCGCGCCGACAATGAACGCCGCATCGCCATTTCTCACCGCATGCAGGATCAGGAAAGGGGTTGCCGCGAATGCCGCGATCAGCCCGATTCCGTGACTGAGGGCATTCGCGATTTCTTCCTCGCGCGACTGCACACGTTTGTTTATGGCAGGCGGTAGATCCACGATAGTTGACCCGGCAGCCAAAGTTCACGTCTCCCCCGCATCGTGGTTTCGCGATTATTGCTTGTCCAGTTTGGTGAACTTCGAGCCTTCCAGCGTGAGGTTGTACATCAGTCCCTTCTGGCCAAAGATGAAGCCGATCACCGGATCCTTGATGTTGGTGGTGTCCACCGCCGTGCCGATGCCGATGTCCACCAGCGCGACTGAGCCATCCACCCCCACCCGCCAGCCTTCGCTTTGGCGGAATTTCATGAGAGCGGATTCCTCCGTGAAGATCACCACAATGCTTTTGGCTTGCGCCCCCAACTGGAAGCCGATGGAAGCGGCGGCGGTGCTGTAGTAATCGACGGTTTTTCCACCCACCCGCAGCGCCCCTTCGCCGTATTCGCCGCCCACACCGATACCGACCTTGTAGACCTTGGGAAACACCAGCACCCCTTTGGCAATCCCGAGAAATGCATTGGCCCCGTCAATTTTCCTGAACGCCTCCAGAGCCCGATCGACCTCGCGGTCAATTTCGGCAGCGCTGGCTGCGCGCGCCGGGGCCGCAGCCAGGAACAGGGCGATCAGGGTCGTGAAAAGCAGGGCGGAAACAAACAGGCGCGGTGTCGGAAGCATGGAAGTCATGCGTTCTCTCCTTGGGTGGAAACTAAGGCTTTTCAATATAGTTCAGGCTTGTCGGGTTGGGCTTGCGTGACACCCTGGCGCCGCCCAGGCGCTTGCCAATCGCGAAAATGGATGCGCAGTCGGGGGTTGGTTTGCGCTGGGCGCGCGGATTCGATATAGTGAGTTAACTAACTACCAAGGGTTACCCCGTGAAAATCGCACCGGATAAAAGGGAGCGCCTGACCGATGCAGCAGCCGTGTTGATCCACCGGCAAGGCTTCGCCCACACCACGCTGGCTGACATCGCGCTTGCTTCCAATGTGGCGTTAGGCAGTGTCTATTACTACTTCAAGACAAAGGACGAAGTGGCGAAGTCGATCCTGGCTCGTCGACAGGCCGAAATCAGCCATGCGATCGGCCAGATCGATCTGCTGGCCGACCCCCGCCAGCGCCTGGAGGCGCTGGTGGGGATCTGGGTCCATGATCGCGACATTGATGCCCGCTATGGTTGTCCGATTGGCAGCCTGTGCTACGAGCTGGCCAAGGGCCGGGGGCCGCTGAGCAGCGAAGCATCGGCACCGTTCAGGACGATGCTTGCCTGGAGTGAAAAGCAGTTCCGTCTGTTGGGGAAAACAAAGCAGAAGGCGTCCTCGCTGGCGCTGCACTTGGTGGCTTCGCTGCAGGGGATCAGCTTGATTGCCAACGCCCTCGGTGACCCGGACACGATCCTGACCGAGGCGAAATACCTGACCGATTGGCTGCGCGCTGTGTGAGACGGCTTGCCAAAAAACCGGTCTGCCATTTTCGACCTGATGCAGCTATTGCATCGGTTTACTGTAACGAAGCCCGGCTTTTGTGGGCGGCCGGGCGAGATCCTGTGCCCACTTATCTATTTTAATGAGGAGACAGAAACATGAATATCAAATTGACGGGAATTGTGGTCGCGACCGTTTTTGCATGGATGCCGCTGCATCAGGCACTGGCAACCGAGTTCGCGCCCTATGGCACGGCCAAGGCCGACATGCATGCGATGCCGGTGACCGATACGGTTTTCGACGCCAACTACGAAGACCCGCAGCAACTGAACATTCTGTACAACTTTGTCAAAAACACCAAGCGGGAGACCGGCGGCAAGGTCGTGGTCGTGACCCACGGTCCTGAACTGCGCGCCTTTGCCAAGGAGAATTACCTCAAATACCAGAGCGCCATGGACAAGATGGCCGAACTGGCGAAGGAGGGCGTCGAGTTCAAGATGTGCTTCAACGCCATGAAGGCAGCCGGATTCGCCACCGAGGACATGCATGGCTTCGTCACCGTGGTGCCGGCGGGTTTCCCCGAACTGGCTTATTGGCAGGGCAAGGGCTACAAGTACACCTACCCGTTGCCGCTGCCGGTGAAGGACGTCCGCTACCTGGACCAGCCGCAGCTGAAGAAATAATCCGTGACCGTACAGGGGCCTGCCCGCTGGGCAGGCCCTTGGCGTTTCGGGATAGATATTCAGCGCTTTTCTCAGATAAAAATCCTGATTGGAGTATGCCAATGAAGTGGGGATATCGTTTGTTACCCATGCTTGCGCTGGTGGTCCACGCGGGTCTTGTGAGCGCAGACAGCCTGGCCCCCTGGGGCAGCGCACCCGTGATCGAGCAAGTCTATAGCAAGCAGAAGGTGGTGTTCGATACGACGTCGGGCACGACGGCTGGCCTGACGAGCGTGCTCGACCGGGCAAGCTTCCTCAGCTTCCTGAACGGCGCCGATCCGCTGGACAATAAAATCGTGATCGTCCTGCATGGGGGTGCCATTCCGTTTTTCGCGATCAAGAACTACGCAAAGAACAAGGACCTGATGCACCGGGCGCAGAGCCTCTCCGTGGGGGATGTGGTCGAGTACCGGATGTGCCGGGCGGCCGCCCAGCTTCAGGACCTCAAGCCCGAGGATGTCCACGGTTTCGTCAAGATGGTCCCGATGGCTGATGCGGAAATCGTGCGGCTGCAGCAGGAAGAAGGCTTTGCCTACATGAAATAACGTCGACAAAACAGCCTGCCGGTTAACTTATGGCGTGCATGCGTTGATGCTGCACAGCCTGTACATCGTTCCGGCTCGCTGACCGTCCAATAAGCCGGCAATGACGCGCATTGCACCTGCCCGTGGCACGGGCTCAAGTTAAGGCGTGAGTCACCGATTCATCATGTATCTGTTTCGGGTGCGCATTCACGGTCAATGCGTCACGCCGGATTGTCATGGAGGGATGATGCCGCAACAACCTAAAAGCATGGCAGCCTGGCTCGCCTTTTTGGGACAGGCTGAAATTCCTGTTTTAAAGCAGACGGCGCGCGAGCTTGAACGCCTGAGCGCCGATGAGTCACATCTTGATGCCCGCAGCATTGCCAATGTCGTTACCGACGATCCGCTGATGACGGTCAAACGTAAGCGTCCAGCCGTCCCACCTGTAACTTTCTCCCCAAGCCATGCACTCTCGGTATTTTTTGAGAGGCACATCAGATGGCGAAGCGATTGGGGGCGGAATACTGGCAATGGCACCTGGACGCATGG
>Ga0208244_100374_pt1 | contig 48153 bp, 45 predicted proteins | sample SubbioCR12Aug_5A_FD_184828 | JGI IMG/M metagenome (GOLD analysis project Ga0208244, IMG submission 184828) | Serpentinite rock and fluid subsurface biosphere microbial communities from McLaughlin Reserve, California, USA - CR12Aug_5A (SPAdes) | ecosystem: Environmental > Terrestrial > Deep... | reverse complement strand
AAGACGACTGACTCCATAACGCTCTCCTTGCTCCTGGAGAACGTTATACAACATTGTTGAATCTGACGCCAGCTTTTTCTTTATTCGGTTGTCAAAGAGCTTTTTTCAAAGAGCTAAAGTGTTACACAAAAAGAAATTATGAAAATTGTCCAATGTCAAGGGCTGACCCAGGATCAATTGAAATATTTGAGGATGGCGTTGACAAGGTATTTGGCTATTTTTTCCTGGAATCCACTTTGGTTGAGGAGGCGTTCATCGTCTTTATTGGTGATGAAGGCCACTTCAACCAGGACCGAAGGAATATCCGGCGCCCTTAGTACGATAAAATTGGCCTGCCGGTAGGAGGGATATTTCAGAGGATGAATTTCCTTCATTTCGTCAAGAGTCAATTCGGCGAACCGGAAGCTTTCCTTCATCGAATTGTTCTGCATCAGGTCGAGGAGAATCTGGTTTAAATTTGGGTCTTTGCTGAGAGAGGCAGGCCTCAGAAAAGCCCCTCCCAGGATATTGGACATATTCTCCTTATCGGCGAGGAGTTTGGCGGCTTGATCCGAGGCGCCAGAAAGGGAGAGACAGTAAACAGAGGAGCCTCTGGCCTGAGGGTTAAAGCTTCCATCGGCGTGCAGGCTGATGAAGAGGTCGGCGCCATACTCCCTTGCTATTCTTACCCTCTGTTCGAGGGGAACAAAATAATCCCCTTTCCGTGTCAGGAAAGCCTTCACCTCTTTCTGTTGATTGAGGAGATGAATCGCCTTTTCCCCGACCTTCAACACGATATCCTTCTCCATCGTTTTGCGGGGTCCCACAGCTCCAGGGTCCTCTCCGCCATGGCCGGGATCGATGACGACGATCTTTATGCCCTTCGATCTGACCTCCTTCTGTTTCTGCCTTTCCTCCTGATCCTTTGTCTCCTGTCCGACATCGATGAGATCGATGACGAGCCGATGGGTCTTTCCAAGATCAGGCTTGAGCGCGAAGATATTCGGCTGGAGAGGAGTCTTCTGATAAAGTGCCAGCCTTGCCTTTCCTTTTCCAAGATCGGTCAGGCTGATTTTGAGAAGGTATTTATCCTTAACTTCCAGTTCTCTCTTTTTCGGCAGAGAGGTGATGCCAGTTAATTCAACCTGGTATAGCGGAGGGTTTTCCTGGGAGGAACTCTCATACCGGGGCGGTTCTGTAAGATCCAGGACCACGCGGGTGTGATCCGGGGCAGACCAGAACCGGATATCGGTAATGGCTGCCCCGAAAACGGAAAGAGGAAGGTGAAGGATCAGGATGACAGAAATGAGAAGGGGTTTGATTTTTGATAAAATAGATCCCATTTCCTCACCGGTCAGTTTTAAAGGATACTTGAGGAAGGCCCATTCAGTGCTTCCATCAGATCCGACCGTTCACCCTTCGAGAGCCTAAGGGTGAACGGTTAGGACCGATGTCTTGATCTTGTTGAAGAATCTTTCTATCCAATCTTAAAGACCATGGCGGCTCCCGTGTCCCCTGCCGCACATCCGGCCCACAGGCCATAGCCTCCGCCGAGCAGGACGATCTCCTCGATCAATTCAGCGATGAGTCTTCCTGCCGTAGGTCCCTGTGGATGGCCATAGATCATAGAGTTTCCATAATTGTTCATCCAGTAGGGATCCATTCCCATCATTTTCGCCATATAGATGTCATTCACAACAAAGGGGCTATGCGTCTTTACGGCCTTGAGGTCTTTTACGGTTATTCCGGCATCTTTGAGAGCCATCTCAGAGGCAGGGACAGGCGCTGCTGCCATATAACCCCTTTTTGCTCTCGCAAAACCGTAGGAAAGGATCTGAATCTCGATCTTCTTGTCCTCGCTCCACTCTTTTGCCTTTTCCCGTGTGGTGACAATAAACCCGCAATTTCCATCCGCAGGATGAGTCTGGGAGCCATAAGTGAGAACGCCACCCGGTTCGACCGGTGTCAGTTTGGCAAGGCCTTCGGCTGAGGTGGGGGTTATTCCCTCATCCGCCTCAATGAGTTTTACTTCTTTTTTGCCTGCCTTCACTTCTACGGGGAACATATATCTCTTCTGAAACGCCCGGTCATTGGCCGTGGAGTCAAGATATTGCTGATACCTCCTCAGGGTGACTGCGTCACATTCCTCTTTAGTGACCCCGATGGTTTTAGCCACATTTTCAGCGGTTTGAATCATTTTAAATCCGGCCCATGGATCTCTGTTAAAATTGTCCATCATCCAGTTTTCCGACTCAACCTCTCCGCCAGGACCGAGCGGATTCGCCCAGACCGTATGGGGACCATTCGAACAGCGATCGGACAATAGGGCATAACCTGTTTGATAGGCTCCGAGTTCGATGTTCTGGGCGGCAAGATAGATGGCGGTTGTTGAAGTCGTGCATGCCTGATGGATCATGAGAGCCGGCACATCCTTTGCGCCTTCGACGAGCATGGCGGCCGACCAGGTATGGCTATAAAACATGCGGTGCTGAGGAATAGTGGTCCCGAAGTAGAGATAATCGATGATGGTTGGATCCAGTTTTCTCTTTTTAAACCACCGGTTGGCGGTTGCCGCTCCCAATGTAATGGCATTTTCATTGGCAAAACTTCCTTGCCAGCGGCAGAATGGGGATGAGTAGTAACCCCGAAATGGAATATAGGCTTTGTTTAATCTGGTCATGAGTTTTCCTCCTTTATTGCGTGTCCGTGTCCGACCTCCGTGTCCGTCATTCATAATGAAAAGACCAGTGCACTCTCGTCTATTTTTTACGGACACAAGGCACGGTCACGTGCACGTATTGTTAATATTGATACCAGCCCCCTTTTGTTTTTCTTCCCAATTTTCCGGCACGGATCATTGACCTCAACAGGGTAGGGGTGGACCACTTGCTCTCCTTGTTCAATTCCTTGTAGAGGTATTCCGTTACATGAAGGGCAATGTCAGCGCCTGTGAGGTCCATCAATTCAAATGGCCCCATGGGATAGTTGAGCCCAAGCTTGACTGCCTTATCAATGTCCTCAATCGAGGCAACCCCTTCCTCTGCCATGCGAATGGCCTCTAAAAAATGGGGGATCATGAGTCGGTTAACAATAAATCCCGGGGTATCCTTCTTAACCTCGACGGGCTCCTTTCCCATCTTTTTAGACATCTCCATGACAACCTGGGTGGTCTCGTCATTGGTGTAATATCCTCTGATCACCTCAACTAATTTCATGATTGGGGCCGGATTGAAAAAATGCATCCCTGCCACCTTTTCAGGCCTTTTCGTGGCCATGGCAATCTCTGTCACAGACATCGATGAGGTGTTGGTCGTCAGGATGACATGCGGCCCGGTTATTTCATCGAGCGCTTTAAAGACGCCCCTCTTCAATTCGAGGTCTTCAAAGACCGCTTCGATGACAAAATCGACATCCTTTAAATCTTCCACCCGGGTCGTCCCTTTAATTCGAGAGAGAACCCCTTTTTTCTGTTCTTCGGTCATCTTTCCCTTTTCGACGCTTTTGGCAAGAAACTTATCGATGGCTTTAAGGCCGTTCTCAACAAAACGGTCTTCGATGTCCCTCATTATCACCTGATACCCAGCCTGGGCTGCTACCTGAGCAATCCCATTCCCCATTGAACCAGCCCCCAACACGCCAATCTTCTTAATTTCCATAGTTTCCTCCTGCTTGATGAAGTGCAATTCAAAAAATAAAAATTACCCTTGCTGTTCTTTTTTTCACATAAGTTATTATAATATCTCCTTGATGTCAAATTTTTTTTGTTGTTTCTCGCTTGACGAATGAAGCCATTTTGTATAGAGTCACACAGACAAGAGGGAGGCCTCAATGAATGTAGGACAAATTCTCACTTTTACAGCTCATAAATTCCCTCGGCGGATCGCACTCATCTGTGAACGAGAGCGGATGACTTATCAGGAGTTCAATGATAGCACCAATCGACTGGCCAATGGATTGCTCCATCTCGGATTGAAGAAGGGCGACAAGGTGGCTGTCCTTCTCTTCAATTCCATTCCCCTTGTTGAGATTCTCTTTGCCTCGGCAAAGACGGGCGGCGTCTTCACGCCGATCAATTTCAGGTTTATCGAAGAGGAGGTTTTCTATATCCTCGACCATTCCGACGCCCGTTTTTTTGTCTATGGAGAGGAGTTTTCAGGACTCGTTGAGAAGATCCGGCCCAGGCTAAAAAAAGTGGAATTCTATTTTTCCATCGGGGAGTCTGCTCCTCCTTCCATTTTGAACTACGAAACTTTTTTAAAAGAGCCCATTTCTCAGGAACCGGATATTTCTCTCTCCGAGAAGGATGAATGCCAATTGATGTATACCTCCGGGACCACAGGGAAGCCGAAAGGGGCGCTTCTCACCCATGAGAACCTCCTCTGGAACCTTTTCAATACCATCCTGGGAAGGGAGGAGAAGGAAGGAGAGACGTCACTCGTCATCGGCCCCCTCTATCACACCGCTGCTCTCAATAACCATTTCCTCACCCGTGTGGCGATGGCAGGAACCAGCGTCCTCGTCAAAGAATTTGATCCGGAAAAGGTGATGGAGGTCATCGAAAAGGAGAGGGTGACGGTCATCTCAGGCGCTCCTTCGGCCTACCATCTGATGCTCTCGCTTCCTGAGGGACGGTATGACACCCATTCGATCACCAAATGCACCACCGGGGCCTCCATCCTTCCGAATGAAACAAAAGAGAGGCTGACAAAACTCTTTCCCAATCTCTCCGGTATTTATGATGTTTATGGGTGCACCGAGGCTACGCCCTCGATTGCCATCCTAAAGGCAAAGGACTCTCTGAAAAAAAAGGAATGTGTGGGGCCGGCTGTTCCCTTCCTGGAAGTGAGAATTGTGGATGATCAGGATCGGGATCTCCCGATGGGAGAAGTCGGGGAAGTGATCTGCCGCGGTCCCAATGTGATGAAGGGGTATTATAAGGATGAAGAGGCTACCCGGGAGGCTCTCCGGGGCGGATGGCTTCACACAGGAGATCTGGCCCGGATAGATGAGGAGGGATTCATCTATATCGTTGACCGGAAAAAGGATATGATCGTTAGTGGGGGAGAGAACATCTATCCGCGTGAGGTTGAAGAGATCCTTTACAGTCATCCCAGGATTGATGATGCGGCCATCATCGGAATCCCTGATCCACTCTGGGGGGAATCGGTCAGGGCGGTCATCGTTTTAAAGAGGGGAGAGATGATGACAGAAGAGGAGGTGATCGAATACTGCAAAAGTCATCTTGCCAGTTACAAGAAGCCGAAGTCAGTGGAGTTCGTGGAAAGCCTTCCCAGAAACCCTTCGGGGAAGGTCCTTAAAACCATATTGAGGGAGAGGTATTTAAAGAAAGGAGCGGGACGATGAAACGATCAGCCTTTTTAATAGCGGTATTCTTATTGACTGTGATGGTAAGCATGGGTCAGGCCCAGGAGAAGCGGTTGGTCATCGGGACAGCGAGCACCGGAGGGACATGGTACCTTCTGGGAGGAGGAGTTTCAGGCATTATCAACAAGCATATCAAAGGGGTGACATCTACGGCCATTCCTTCCGGAGCCTCGATTGAAAACATCAGGGCCATTTCGAAGAATAAACAGGATCTCGCCCTGACCATGCCTGACATCGCCTTCTATGCCTTCAATGGACAGGAGATGTTCAAAGATGGAAAAGTGGAAGAGATCCGGGGGCTCTTTTCAACCTATCCCATCGACATCCAGATTTATGTGGAGGAGAAATCTCCGATCAAGAGCATTTCCGAGATCAAAGGGAAGAACCCCAAGGTGGCAGTGGGACCACCCGGGAGCGGGACAGAGGTGATGGCGAGGTATGTCTTAAAAGAGTACGGGATCACGTATGATGATATTCAGGAACAGTTCCTCTCCCATACGGAGGCCACTGCTGCAATGAAGGATGGGAATATTGAGGTGGGAATTGTCACCCTCGGGACGCCTGCGCCCACCCTGGTCGAATTGACCCGGTATAAAAAGATCAGGTTTCTTGATATTGAGCCTGAAGTTGGGGAGAGGATCAATAAGAAATTTCCTGCCTATTTTCCGAGGACGATCCCTTCAGGGACCTACCCGGGAATGGCAAAGGAGCATCATACCCTGGGCTGGATGGGTTTCTTCATTGTACACAAGGATTGCACCGGCGACCTCGCCTATCATATTTTGAAGGCAATTTTTGATAATAAGGGAGAGCTGGATGCCATCCATGCCATGTTCAAGGAGATCACCCTGGCCAATGCCACCAAAGGGATGTCGGTTCCCCTCCATCCGGGGGCGATTCGATTCTTCAAGGAAAGAGGAGTTATGAAATAATCAGTGATCAGTAGTCAGTTAAAAATGAAGACTACCTCTAAAATGTCATTCCGGCGAAGGCTCGGTTTCGAGTCGCAACGACCGGAATCCAGAAACTTTTGACATTACTGGACTCCCGCTGGAGTTTACCCCGTACTTCGATACGGGGCAGGAGTGACGAATATGGAATTATTAGAGCTTCCCTGAAAACGAAAAAAGGGTCCATCTTGTTGAGGATAGCTATAGGCGTAGGCATCATAGCGATGTTGGTTGGGGTGTTGTGGCCTGTCTATCGCTTAGAGGTTTCAAGCGAGGGCAGGCCTGATGCCTTTCTCTCGCTTCCCGTCTCTTCAGGGGACAGGTTTAGCATCCGGTTTTTACACTCCTATGATCGGGCCTTTTTTCAGGAGAATTATTCGATCGGCTCCGACTCGAAGATTCTTTTACGGGATATGACATTCCAATCCCATCTCAATGGCGGAGGATTTGCCTATCCCAATTTCCATCTCCGGGCGGATGGTGTGGGAGAGTTAAGGGATATCAATGAGGCGAGGAAGAAGATTCAGTTCATGATGGGGTCGAGAGATCTGGCCAATCATAAGCTCATCTTCAAAGGTAAAACCTTTCACCTCTCGGATGGGATCGAACCTTTCGAGATCGTAGAGATCAAACTGAAGAAGAGGACAGTTCTATGGGACTTATTCGAAAAAGTCACCTCATCACTCTAACCGCCATCGGGATGTCGATCTTCCACCTCTATACAGCTCAGTTCGGACTCTTCTCAGCCATTGTCCAGCGTTCCATCCACCTCCTTTTTGCCCTCCTCCTCATCTTTTTGACTTTTCCGACAATGGGAGGAAAGGACCCTGAGAAGGCCACCCAGTCGAAACTCCTCACCCTGTGGGATTTTTTTCTATTCCTTCTCAGTCTGGCGACCGTCGTCTATCTCGTTTTGCAATTCAGAGAGATCGTCATGAGGGGAGGCGCCACGACAACATACGATCTGATCATGGGCGGAATCCTCATCCTCCTCGTCCTTGAGGCAACGAGAAGGTCTCTTGGGTGGTCGCTTCCCATCATCGCCCTTGTGGGCATCCTTTATGCCCTTTTGGGTGACCGGATTCCGGGGTTGTGGGGGCATAAGGGCGTGGATCTGGAAAGTTTTATAGCCTATCAGTTTGTCACCACGGAGGGGCTCTTCACCGTTCCACTCGGCGTCTCCGCAAGTTTCATCTTCATCTTTATCCTCTTTGCAGCCTTTCTCGTCGCTTCAGGGACAGGAGAGTTCTTTATTGATTTTGCTAACGCCCTCACCGGAAATTGGAGAGGGGGCCCTGCCAAAGTGGCGATTGTCAGCAGCGGTTTCTTCGGGACGATCTCAGGAAGTTCGGTGGCCAATGTGGTGAGCACGGGCTCCTTTACGATCCCTCTGATGAAGAAGATCGGATATGAACCTAAGTTTGCAGGGGCTGTGGAGGCGGTGGCATCGACCGGAGGCCAGCTCATGCCGCCGGTGATGGGAGCCGCGGCTTTTATCATGGCTGATATGCTTGGAATTCCCTATATCCGGGTCTGTCTTGGGGCCATGATCCCTGCAATCCTCTACTACTTCGCCCTCTTTTATATGGTCCATCTCGAGGCATTAAAACTGGGCCTAAAAGGAATCCCGAAGGAGCAGTTGCCCAGGCTGAAAAAGGTGATTTTCCAGAAGGGACATCTCGTCCTGCCTGCTTTTCTTCTCGTTTACCTTCTTGTCATCGGGTATTCGCCTATGAAGGCGGGTTTCTGGTCGATCTGGGCGGTCATGGGAATGAGTTTTTTCAGGAGGGAGACAAGGATCGGTTTTAAAAAGTTTATTTCAGCCCTTAAACAAGGGGCGATGACATCGAGGGAGGTGGCTTTAGCCTGCGCCTGCGCTGGAATCATCATCGGCGTGGTTACGCAGACTGGCCTTGGATTGAAGTTCTCCACTCTTGTGATCGAAGCATGTAAGGGAGAACTTATCTTAGCGTTGGTCGCCGTTATGTTCACCTCAATGATCATGGGCCTTGGTTTAACCACTTCTGCCGCCTATATCCTCACAGTGATCTTAGGAGGACCGGTCCTGATCAAGCTGGGCGTTGATCCTCTGGCTGCTCACATGTTCGTTTTTTATTACGCTTGCATCTCGACCATCACGCCTCCGGAGGCCCTGACTGCCTATGCCGGAGCAGGGATTGCTGGATCTCCACCTTTTGCCACCGCATTTTTAGCCATGAGGCTCGCGGCCATTGCCTATTTCATTCCCTTTCTCTTCGTCTACTATCCTGTTCTCATCTGGAAAGGAGACCTGCTTCATATTCTCTCCGCATTCCTGACAGCCATCATCGGATGTCTGGCTCTTGGCTCTGCCATCCAGGGCCATATGATCAGCAGATTGAACTGGTTCTCAAGGCTCCTCCTTTTTGTTGCGGCGTTCACCCTGATCAAACCGGGCATTGTCTCGGATATTCTGGGAGGCGGCATCCTTATTGCCATCTTTCTCCACCAGAAATACTGGGGTCAGCCCTTGACATTGGACAAATCGGGAAGCGTATAAATCTATACGAAGCTTGTTCATAAGAGATGCCAAGAGAATACTTGAAAATAAATGTCCAATGTCAAGGGCTGACCCCAAAGTCAAGGGCGATGGTTCTTGAAGCACCCGGGAGAATGGTTTTGAGGGAGTTTCCCATTCCTTCAATCGGACCGGAAGAGGGACTCCTTAAAGTGGAGATGGTTGGGGTCTGTGGTTCGGATGTGGGCATGTTTCGGGGAAAGACTACACGGGCTCCCCGACCCTATCCCATCATCATGGGCCATGAGATCTTCGGGACGATCGCCGAGGTCGGGGGAGAAGCATCCAAAAGATGGAGCCTGAAAGAGGGGGACCGGGCGATCGTTGAGTATGCATTCGGATGCGGAGAATGCTTTTATTGTCAGCAGGGGAATTATATCCAATGCGAGGCCATGTTCACCTACGGGTCGATGATCTCCTGTAAAGACCCGCCGCACCTCTGGGGTGCTTATAGCGAGTATCTCTACCTTCCTCCGAGGGCTATGGTTCACAAGGTCTCACAGGACCTTCTGCCCGAAGTCGGGGTTCTGGTCTGTGCGGTCCTGGGGAATGCAGTCAGATGGGTTCAGATGATCGGCGGAGTTAGGAAAGGGGATATCGTTGTGATTGAGGGGCCGGGACAACAGGGACTTGCAGGCGTGATCGCAGCCAGGGAAGCGGGCGCACAGAAGGTGATCGTGACTGGAATGACAAGGGATCGGATTCGATTCGAACTGGCAAAGACCTTTGGAGCGGATGAGATCATCGATATCGAGAAGGGTGATCCGGTCGAAAGGGTGAGAGAGATCACAGAAGGAAGGATGGCTGACCTTGTCATGGATGTGACTGGAAGCCCGAAAGGAGCGATCACTGCCATCGATCTGGTGAAGAAGAAAGGGACAGTCATCCTCCCCGGACTTTATGGTATGGATCGAGAAATTCCTTTAGTCCTCGATAAGATTGTTTACAAAGAAGTGAGAGTGCAGGGTGCCTTCAGCCATGATTTTCGATCTGTTCTTCCTGCCATCAAACTTGCAGAATCAGGGGGGTGGCCTCTGGAGACGATGGTGACGCACCGGTTTCCGTTAGAAGAGGCTGAGAAGGCGGTGAGGGTTGCAGGAGGTGAGATCGAAGGAGAAGACCCGATCAAGGTGGTTATCATTCTTAATACAACAGCGACTTTTTTATGAAATAACGACACTATGTAAACAAGAAAAGCACTTCAGCCCGTCCGTCATACCCGCGAAAGCGGGTATCCAGAAGGTTTTATTAGCCAATATACATCCTGGATTCCCGTTTTCACGGGAATGACGAAAAAAGCCGCTGTAGTATTAAGCATTGGGCATTTGAAACTTCTTGACATGAATGGCAATTTGTGGTTAATGAGAGGCATTAAAGCAAATAAAGGAGGGTGACAATGAAAGTGACAAAATTGATCAGCTTGGGGTTAGGGTTAGTTGTTCTTTTAATGTTTCCAATTATGTCTTTCGGTAAGGAGAAGGTCGATTTGAAGATGATGACCGGACCAATGGGAGGGTCATGGGTTCCACTGGGTGGCGCCATTGCGGAGTTGATCCAGAAGAATATTCCGGGAACAACGGTTTCCGTTTCACCGGGTGGAGGTATGGCCAATGTGGTTGGTGTTCAGGAGGGTAAGGCGGATATCGGTTTTGGAAATTCGTCCTCCAGCGTGGATGGGGTTGCAGGGAGAGAACCCTTCAAGGCACCCACTAAGAATGTTATGCAATTAGCCAACCTTTACCCCCAGTACTTTCAGATGGTCGTCCTCGAAGACTCGGGGATCAAATCGCCTGCAGACCTTAAGGGAAAAGGAATCTGTCCTGGACCCAAAGGTCATACGGGTGAACTTTTGGCACAACAGGTTTTTCAGATCCACGGTCTATCTTATAAGGATATGAGCAAGGTGAACCATGTAAGTTATGCGGATGCCGTTTCTCTGATGAAAGATGGCCATGCGCAGGGGTATCTTCTGGGAACCACTATTCCTGCCTCTTCCATCCTCGACCTGGCAACCACCAAGAAGATCAGGCTTCTCTCTCTTCCTGAGGATAAGATCAGGGAACTCCAGAAGATGAATGTGGGTTACCTGAAACGGATCATCCCTTCAGGAACTTATCCGGGTGTCAATTACGATACGATCACCGTAGGATATTTCACCCACCTGGTGGTCAGCGCAAAATTGCCAGAGCCACTGGTTTATAATATCACGAAGATCCTTTCTGAGAATGTAGAACGATTGGCAGATGTCGTCAAAGATATGAAAGGGGTAACCGTCAAAGACCTTGCCCTTGACATTGGCGTTCCTTTTCATCCCGGTGCCCTAAAATATTATAAAGAAAAAGGGGTCATTAAATAAGGGGCCTACGGTCATTTTTTCACTGCGTTGCATCAAAAACGTATGAGGCGGGAATGGGGTCATTCCCGCCTTTTCTATAGGTGAAAAACATGGAACATTTTATTCGCATTGTGAAAAAGGTGATGTGGGTGATCGCTGTTCTCATGTCAGCCTACCATCTCCATGCAGGAGCCTTCGGCGCGCCGGAGGCAATGATGCACCGTTCCATCCATCTCCTCTTCACCCTTGTTCTGATCGTTCTGGCGGGCATCACCAGCGGAGAAAAAAAGAAGAATGGAAAGATATTTTTCGACCTCATCCTCCTTCTTTTGATCCTCTTGTCTCTGGGCTACATCTTTCTCAATTATGAATATATCGTAACACGCTATCCCTATGTCCATCCTGTCAGCACATGGGATCTCACCATGGGCGTGATTTTGACTTTAATCCTCCTTGAGGCGGCGAGAAGGACGATAGGGCTGGCCCTGCCCATTACCGCATCGGTATTCCTCCTCTACGCCCTTTTCGGAAATTACCTGCCGGGATTGATGCGCCATACGGGTTTTACGATTGAGACTCTGATTGACCAGCTCTATTTAACTACAGAGGGAATTTTTGGCATTCCGCTCGGAGTTTCTGCCACCTATGTGATCCTTTTTGTCATCTTCGGCGCTTTTTTAGAGCAGTCAGGCACAGGAAAATTTTTTATGGACTTTGCCACCTCTCTGGTAGGCGGCGCAAAGGGAGGGCCTGGGAAGATCTCTGTGGTATCGAGCAGTCTCTTCGGAACGATCTCCGGGAGTGCGGTGGCCAATGTGATGGTCGATGGCTGGTTGACCATTCCCCTGATGAAAAGAACGGGGTTCAAACATGATTTTGCCGCTGCCGTAGAAGCAACAGCTTCTACCGGAGGGCAGATCATGCCACCGGTCATGGGTGCGGCCGCATTTGTTATCGCTGAATATACGGGAATTTCTTACCTCCAGATATGTAAACATGCTTTGATCCCGGCTCTTCTTTATTATCTTGCCCTTTTTATGGCTATCCATTTTGAGGCAAGCAAGACGGGATTGCTGGGCATCCCCAAGTCGGAGAGACCGGTCCTGAACTGGGTCATCCTGACGAAAGGCCATCTCTTCGTTCCCCTAATTGTGATTATCTTCTTCATGCTGGCGGGCTACACGCCGATGTATGCCTGCATCTATGCCATCATTGCAACACTGATTGTTTCTCTCCTCAGGACGGAGACCCGCATGGGGTTGAGAAAGATTCTGGAAGCCCTTGAGCTCGGGGCGAAGAATATGCTTCCTGTTGCTGCGGCCTGCGCCTGCGCAGGTATAGTGGTGGGCGTGATCAATTTAACAGGATTGGGTCTCAAGTTTACCAGTCTGATCCTTTTCATCGCTGGCGACTCCCTTGCTCCCGCTCTCATCTTTACGATGATTGCGGGGATTATTCTCGGTATGGGACTTCCCACGACAGCGGCCTATATCGTCCAAGCGGCGTTGCTCATCCCCGCTCTCATCAAATTGGGTGTGCCGGTGATTGCGGCCCATCTCTTCGTTTTTTATTTTGCCATCATCTCCGCCATCACGCCGCCAGTCGCTATGGCGGTCTATGCGGCTGCGGGCATCAGTGGTTCGAACATATGGAAAACAGGTATCGAGGCAATGAAAATTGGAGCCACAGGCTTCGTCGTGCCCTTTATGTTTGTCTATGGTCCTTCGCTTCTGCTCATCGGCTCTTCAACGAGCATTGTTACCACCATCATCTCCGCATCGATCGGCGTTGTCCTTCTTTCAGCCGGATTGATGGGATGGTTATTAAAAGAGGCGAGCTATCTTGAGAGGGCGATGCTCGTTTCCGGAGCCATTTTCCTGATCAAACCCGGTATCTATACAGATGCGATTGGATTGGTTTTACTGGTCATCGTCATCCTTATGCAGAAGTATTGGCATCGTTCTGGAATAAAACCTTAAACTCATCTTAGGAGAATGGACAGTTAGGGTCTGTTTATAAATTTCTCTTTTCAATCAGGGTCGTCATTCCGGCGAAAGCCGGAATCCAGTTTTAGAGGTGGTTTCAAGCAATTGTCAGAACCATGTCTGGATGCCGGATCTAGTCCGGCATGACGGAAGACGATATTTACAGACATACACTTTTTAAAAAAAGGAGAATCGTTTGAAAAAAGCAGTGATCGTCAGCGCAGTTCGGACACCGATCGGGAGGTACTTGGGAATGTTGAAAGACATTCCTGCTTATGATCTGGGAGCGCTGGTCTTGAATGAGGCGGTCAAGAGAGCCGGATTGGATCCGGGTCAGGTTGACGAGGTCATTCTGGGCCAGGCCTACCAAAATGGCGAGTATGTGAATATTGCCCGGATGTCGCTTCTCAAGGCAGGATGGCCGGAATCGATTCCCGGAATCACACTGGACCGGCGCTGTTGCACCGGACTGGATGTGATCTGCTCTGCAGCCATGGCTGTCCAGTCGGGCCATGCGGAGATTGTGGTGGCAGGCGGCGTGGAGAGCATGAGCAGTGCGGAGTTCTACCTTCCGGGTGAAATCAAATGGGGGATCGGCGGCAAAAAGGGAATGCCGAAAGGTCATGGGGACCTTTCCCGGTGGGGCATTCCACTCTATGACCGGATTCAACGGGCAAGGGTGATGTCCCAGCCTGAAGAGAGATATGGAGTCCTGCCAACGATGATGTCCTGGGCAGAAACAGCGGCAAAGGAGGAGGGGATTTCAAGGGAGGATTGCGACCGCTGGGCTTTAGAGAGCCACCGGAAGGCATGCGATGCCATGGAATCAAGCAGGTTTAAGGAGGAGATCGTGGCTGTTCCCATCCCTCAAGAGAAAAAAGGGGTGATGTTATTTGACCGGGATGAGACGCCAAGGCAGGATACGACCTTTGAGCAGCTATCGAGACTTCAACCCGTCTTAGGAGGGGTCTGCACGGCAGGGAATTCCTCTTCCGAAAACGATGGTGCGGCAGCCTGCGTCATCACTTCTGAAGAGAAGGCCGAGGCGCTGGGCCTGAAGCCTCTGGCCTCAATCAGGGAGTTTGCCGTTGCGGGTGTGGACCCACGATACACCTATCGGGCAGTGGACCTCGCTGTCAAGAAAGTCCTGGAGAGGACAGGGTTGAAGATCGATCAGATGGATTTAATCGAAATTCAGGAGGCCTTTGCCGCTCAGGTTCTGGCAGATCTGAAGCTGTTGAACCTTTCCGGGAGGGACTATCTCAGGATCAATGTAAACGGCTCCGGCATCTCACTTGGCCATCCCATTGCCTGTACTGGAACGAGGGTGCTGGTTACCCTCCTTCATGAGATGAAGCGGCGGAGCAGTCGATTCGGCCTCGAATCGATCTGCGGCGGCGGCGGGCTGGGCATTGCAGCCATCTTTGAACAGGAATAAAATAGCGAACGATTTCTCACTCGAAGGAGCAAGCCAATGTCATCCCATTTAATCAACTTTGATCCAATCACTCCCTTTGAAGGAAAATCTCCCCAATTTGATGAAACCGTATTCATCGATCCCTCGGCGAGGCTGATCGGAGAAGTCATCCTGGAGAAAGAGGTGAGCATCTGGCCCTTTGCGCTTTTGAGGGCGGATAGCGATCGAATCGTCGTGGGAGAGCGTTCGGTCATTCTCGATAAGGTTTTGATCGAGTCTCCGACGGGCCGGCCAGTCATCATTGAGCGGGACGTATTGATCAGTCACGGGGTCATCCTCCACGGATGTATTGTCAGGGAAGGGGCGGTTGTTGGAATCGGAGCGATCGTGCTCGATGGAGCAGAGGTGGGGAAGAATTCGGTCATCGGGAGCGGAAGTGTCGTGCCTCCTGGGATGAAAGTTCCTGAAGAGTCACTCGTTCTCGGGATTCCAGGCAAGGTCGTCAAAAAACTGGATGAGGAAGCAATGAGGCGGTCCAGGGAACAGTGGAGCGAAGCTTATGAGAAGTCGAAGAAGTATCTAAAGATCTTTGGGAAAACCAAATGGTAGCCGAAGGCCCTGCCGCAGGAGCCTGCGTATCGGCCTCCAATGTAATACCGACCCTGAAACGCAACCTACTCGCCTCGCATGCGCCCGCCGTGTTCGCGCACTGTCGCGGCAGGCTCCGGCGCAGCGGGAAGGGTGCGGCTACCAGGAAATAATAACAGTCTCAAAATAGTCAAGACATCGATTTGTAAAATCCCTCCTAACCTCCCTTTTCCTAAGGGAGGGATTACCCCTCTTTGACAAAGAGGGGGGAGGGGAGATTTTCCAATGTTTATGTCAATTCGGTTCTGAGACTGTTAATACCTGCCCCGAAGAGGCGTAGAGTATTAATATTTCATGAGGGAGAATTTAATGACGACCGATGAAATAAGAAGGATATTGGTTGTGGGTGCGGGGACCATGGGCCACTCGATTGCCCTGGTTTTTGCACAGGGCGGATATGAAGTCGATCTGGTGGATGTTAATGACGACATTCTCGGAAAAAGCCTCAAGCTGATTCAAGCCAATCTTCGGACTCTGAAAGATGCGAAGATGATCGATGCGAGATCGATTCCAAAGATTTTGGGTCGAATCCATCCCTCCACTTCCCTCGATGTGGCGCAGAAGGCTGACCTGGTTGTTGAGGCAATATCCGAAAATCCGAAAGCGAAGAAAGAACTTTTTCAGACCCTGAATCGCCTCTGCCCTGAGCGGACGATCTTCACCAGCAATACTTCCTATCTCAATATCTTTCGGCTGACAAAAAAAATCCGTCCCGAAAAGATGTTGATCTGCCACTGGTATGCTCCGCCCCACCTCATCCCTCTGGTCGATCTGGTCAGGGGGCCTAAGACATCCGAGGTGACAATCAAAAGAGTGAAAGAAATCTTCCTGAAATTGGGGAAGACGCCGGTCGTGATGAAGAAGTTCATTCCTGGATATATTGTCAATCGCCTTCAGAGGGCGATGGCAAGGGAGATCTTCTTCCTCCTGGATGGAGGATATGCCACAGCCGAGGAGATCGACAGGGCAGTGAAGAGCAGTCTCGGGATCAGAATCCCTGTCGTTGGAGTGGTTCAACGCTATGATTATACGGGACTGGATCTGGCCCTCACCTTTGAGAGAAACCCGTCCATCCATCTGGTCTCAAAAGAGAGAAGTCCTAAAACCCTGAGCCAGTTGGTGAAGAAAGGATATTTCGGAGTCAAGTCAGGAAGAGGGTTTTATGACTATACCTCGAAGAATATTGCAGATGTTTTGAAAGAGCGGGACCAGAAGTTGATCAAACTACTGAAATTCTTGAAAAAGGAGAGATTCACGAATGATGAAACGAATGAACCCAAAAGATAACGAATTTCACGAATAAAACCTATTTGTGTCATTCGCTGCCATTCGTGTTATTCGTTTTTATTTTTTGGAACTTTATCCATCCTTTCGTTGTCTATATAAGAGGGGACATACGGATTTTTAATGGAGCGTTCTCCGAAGGTTCAGAAAGAGGTGATTGAGAATTGTAAGGCAGGAGACGAGAGCGCCTTTGCGGAGATCGTCCTCGCTTACGAGAAGAAGGTTTTTAATATCGCCTTTCGGATGTTGGGAAACAGGGAGGAGGCGAAGGAGTTGTCCCAGGAGGTCTTTCTCTCCGTCCTGGAGTCGATTAAGGGTTTGAGGGAAGAGGTCAAATTTGAGCCCTGGCTGACGCAGATGACCTTGAACCATTGCCGAAACCGCTGGAAATATTTGAAGCGAAGACACTACTTCAAAACCGACTCGTTGAACGATCCCATCGAAACAGAGGATGGAGAGATGGAAAGGCATGTCTATGATCCTTCCGGTAATCCGGAAACCCTCTTCGAAAAGAAGATGATCAAGGAGTTTGTCCAGAAAGGGCTGTTAAAATTGAAGGAGGATCAGAGAGAGATGATTGTATTAAGGGACCTCCAGGGGTACTCTTATGAAGAGATAGGGAAGTTGCTTTCTCTTCCCGAAGGGACAATCAAGTCAAGGCTTCACAGGGCCAGAATGGATCTTAAAGGGATTCTGGAGAGGTTCATTCATTAGTTCTTGAGGGGTATCAGGTGAACAGGAAATCAGGAAGCAGGATACCAGGATATTAGGAAACCAGAGGGATAAAATATAAAATTTTAAACCTGATCTCCTGATTTTCTGATACCCACCTCCTGATAACCTGATATCCTGATGACCTATAAGTCATGATTGGGGTAAAATCCATGAAATGTAATGAGGTGCGTGACCAATTCTCCTCCTTACTTGAAGGGGAATTGAAGCCGTCGGAAGAGGAGAGGATCAGAGAACATCTTGGTTCCTGCCAGGATTGTCAAAAAGAGTGGGAACAGTTCAACAGGATGATCCACTGGCTTCACACGGTCGAAGAAGAGGAGGCGCCAGAAGGGTTTCTCTCAGAGATACAGAAGAAACGGGAGGAACGAAAGGGGCGAGAAAGGCGTGGAGGGGATCGGTTCTTCCGCTCCATGAAAATCCCTGTCCAGGCCGCGGCCATGGTGATGATCGTTTTTTTAGCCCTTTATCTTACCAAAATGCCCCCCTTTGATATGTTTCAGAAGAGGGCTGTTGAAAAGCCTGAGGTTCTGCAATCGGATAGAGAAAAGAAAGAGCCTGTTTTAAAAGAAGAGGAGGGGCAAAAAGTGACCACGCCCCTCCCTGAACTCTATCGAGAAAATTATCTTGCAGAAGCCAAACCCTCTGTTGCGGATGAAAAGGTAAGCAATAAAGGTCAGGTTGTTCAAAAAATGAAAGAAGAGGATAAGGAACCGCCTGCCCCTCCCCTGAAAGAAGAGATGGCAACGACTGAACTTGTTCGTCCGAAGGAGATGGCAAAAGCAGAAGCCCCTCGTCTGGAGGAGAAGAGGAGAGAGGGCGAGAGGGTTGGAAGGGTGACGATGTCTCTTGCCCAAAAAACAGCCCGTGAAATAACTCTGAAAATCAGCGACCGGGAGAGAGCCATCTCCCGAATTCAGGAGTTGGCAAAGCAATTGGGGGGAGAAGTGGTAAAAGAAGATGGAGATGTTTTATTAGCCTCCCTGCCTGCCTCCACCTTGACGGAATTTGAAAAAGAGTTGGCCCAGGTCGGTTTTCCTCCTTCGGCTCCCAAAGCTGCCGTTCAAAAAGAGATGAAGGATGATTTAAATCTTGCCGCTGGAGCGAAGAGCACGGAGCCTGAAGCGAAGGGAAAAGAACCCTCGAGATCAGTGGTCCTCAGAGAAAATATAATTTCCATCCGCATTCACCTCGTCCCGGAATGATCGTTCCGGTTGACTTATAGAAACAATCCTTGTATAAATTATTCGTATCTACTCATCCAATCTGATCCTTTTCAAAAAATTCCCACATTTTTAACAGGGAAGGGATGTCCGGCAACAGGAAAGGAGGGGATTTATGGTAGGACGGTTAGGCTTTTTGGGGGTGATGCTTGTCGTCCTGTTTGTATGGGTCTGCCCTAACGGTCTATCGGCAGAAGAGCGCTATACGGTCAAATCCGGTGACTCTCTCTACACGATTGCGAAATCGTATGGCATCTCCGTTGAAGCTTTAAAGGAGGCCAATGGTCTGGAAGGAAGTTATCTCAAACCGAAGCAAGTTCTCGTCATACCGAATCCGAAAAAGAGGCCAGCCGGAAATGCAGTCCAGAGGGTTTCACCCGAGACCGAATCCTACATCGTAAAACAGGGGGATAGCCTATACACGATTTCAAAGAGGGTGGGCCTTTCAGTGGAAGAGATCAAAAGGTTGAACGAGCTTCAAACGAACGCCTTGAAGACCGGCCAGATACTGATTCTGGTAAAACAGAAAATCAACAGGGAGGAAGAATTAGAAGAGCTTGGAGATGCAGAAGGGGCCAAAGAGAGTCAACAGGCCCAGGGTGAGAATCAGACGGACTCTGAGCCTCTTGGAAAATGGAGAGACCCTGAAGAGAGGAGTCTCTTTGTGAGGGTGGTTAAAACCTTTTTAGGGGTTCCTTACCGGCTGGGTGGTTCCACGCTGAAGGGGCTCGATTGTTCTGCCTTTGTAAAAAAGATCTTTGAGATTTTTAATGTCCAGCTTCCCAGGACCGCCCGGGAACAGTTGCGCATCGGCAAAAAAGTTGGGAGAGGGGAATTGGAAGAGGGCGATCTGATCTTTTTTAAGACGCGCTGGGCGAATAACGCCCATGTGGGAATCTATATCGGCAACAATCAATTCGTTCACGCCTCCTACCGAGGCAAAGAGGTGAGAGTGGATAATCTGGACACCCCTTATTTTAACCAGCGGTTCATCAATGGGGTGCGCATCATCGAATTAGAGAAGGAGAGCTAAGCATATGATCCTTGCCATCAATTCTAAAAATCCGCAGTTGAGGCTGGTCCGAAGGGTAATTGAAGTTCTGGAAGAGGGGGGTGTGATCGGATATCCCACCGACACGGTTTATGGAGTGGGTTGTGATCTGTTCAACCAGGAGGCGATACGGAAGATTCATCGATTGAAGAAGATGGAGGCGAAGAAACCGCTTAGTTTCATCTGCGCCGACCTGAAGGACATCAGCCGTTATGCCCATGTCTCCAATTATGCCTATAAAATGATGAAGAGGCTGCTTCCCGGTCCTTATACCTTTGTTTTAACCGCAACCAAACTTGTTCCCAAGATTGCCATGACAAAACAGAATACCGTTGGCATTCGCATCCCGGACAATAATATCTGCCTCAGCCTTGTGAGGGAATTAGGGCACCCGATCATCAGCACCAGCGTCTACAAAACTGATGAAAGCCTTTACAACGATCCCGCCGAAATTGCAGAACGCTTCGCCAAGAAGCTCGACCTTGTCATCGACGGCGGAGTAATCATTGCCGAGCATTCCAGCATCATTGATCTCACCGATGAATTTCCAAAAGTCATCCGAAAAGGGAAAGGGGATGTGAGCCTTTTTCAGTAACAGGCAGGGTCCCCTAACAGACTGTTTCGTAATTCACCGTTTGCCCTTCGACTTGCTCAGGACAAACGGTTAACTGAATGATTTCTAATACACTATAGTCCGTTCGTGGTGAGCCTGTCGAACCATGAACGGACTTACGACACAGTCTCTAAAGGAGGAGAAAAAATGGGACGAAAGAGTCTTTCACCTACGACCTTACTCTTTCCCACGCCGGTCGTCCTGGTCACCTGTGTGGATGGAAAGGGAAGACCCAATATCATCACGCTCGCCTGGGCAGGAGTGCTCAATTCCGAGCCTCCCATGATCGGCATTTCCATTCGACCGGAACGATATTCGAATACGTGCATCCAAGAGGCGAAAGAATTTGTGGTTAACCTTCCCTTGGAGGAGATGGTCAGAGGGGTTGATGCCTGCGGGGTGGTCTCAGGAAGAGTGACGGATAAATTTGATCTGACGGGATGGAAAGCTGTTCCAGCGGAGAAGGTGAGAGCGCCATTGATCGACCAATGTCCGGTTCAAATGGAGTGTGAAGTCAAACAGATCATCTCCCTCGGAAGCCACAATCTCTTTCTCGGCGAGATCATTGCCCTCCATGTGAAGGAGGAAGTGCAGAAGGAAAGTGGCCGGATCGATATTCCGAAAGCCCTTCCACTGGCTTACTGCCCGGGTGCGCAGGAGTACTGGAGCCTCGGAAAACCCCTCGGCCATTATGGTTTTACCAAAGGGAAGCCATGATCATCGACTGTCACACCCATATCTTTCCTGATGAGATGAAAAAGAACAGGGAGGCCTTCTGTTTAAGGGACGAAGGATTTTCTTCCGTATATAAAAATCCCAAGGCAAAGATTGTCGGAGCAGAGGAGGTTATTGCGTCGATGGATGAGGCGGGGATCGAGCAATCGGTGATCTGCGGTTTTCCCTGGAACGAAAAAGAACTCTGCGCTCTTCATAATCAATACCTGATCGATTCTGCCCTGCGCTATCCCCATCGATTGATCGTTTTCATTCTTCTCCTCTTTTCGGACCCGGAGTGGTCAGCCAGGGAGTTGAAACGGGGAATTCAGAATGGGGCAAAGGGAGTGGGGGAGATCGCTTTCTACGATCGGGAGATGACCGATCAGGATATTGAATCGATGAGGCCGATTTTTAAAGAGATGGAGAAGCAGAGGATTCCTCTCCTTCTCCATACCAATGAGCATCTCGGTCATCCTTATCCCGGCAAGGGAAGGACTCCTCTGGAGGCCTTCTACCGGTTTGCCCTCGCCTTTCCATCTCTTAAGATCCTGCTGGCCCACTGGGGAGGGGGGCTTCCCTTCTATGAGCTGATGCCTGAGGTTGCGAAAGCAATGGCGAATGTCTATTACGATACGGCCGCCTCTCCCTTCCTCTATTCGAAGAAGATCTATGGAGTTGTAAAAAAGATCGTGGGCGCGGAGAAGATTATTTTCGGATCGGACTTTCCGCTGGTCCAACCCCGAAGGTATTTTCGGGAGCTGGAAGAATCAGGCCTCTCGACCGAGGACCGCGAGAAGATTTTGGGGTTGAACTTTTTGAGGTTTCTTCAATCGGAATAAGTTCCTTCCAGGCCCTGCCGGACAAAGGAGGCGGTTGCTGTGGCCAATACCGCTCCATCCTCCCTTGCGACGCTTGCCTTTGCCTTAACCAATTTCTTATGCACTTCTGTGATTTCTCCATCGATTCGAAGGGGTTGAAGGGTCGGGGCCGGTTTTTTGAATCTGACCTCCAGGGATGCTGCAATTGCATTTAATCCTAATTCATAAACCAGATTGGCCATCGCTTCATCCAGAAGGGTGCAGACGATTCCGCCGTGAACGACTCCATCCCAGCCCTGATAGATTGGCTCCACCGTGAAGGTCGTGTGGATGGTCTGCTTCTGCCGGTCGACCTGGAACTTAATTTTTAATCCGTGCGGATTCTTTTCGCCGCACACAAAACAGCCTCCATCGGATACGAATTTCATCTGGCGCTCCTTGTCGTTCTCCCTCTCCTCATAGCAGGAGAGGATTGGGGCTATGGTTGACTTGATTTTTCTTGTATCATATAGTTTGAACAAAAGGGTTGTCAAATATTTGAAAAAGGTTATCAATTTAACGGTTTAAAATAAACCTTTTAAAATCCCTCCCCACCTCCCTTTGCCCTCCGGGTCAGAGACCGCTCTGGGTCGGAGACCAAAGGGAGGAGTAACCCCCCTTTCTCCCCCCTTAAAATAAGGGGGGGTTGGGGGGGTTAGGATGAAGGGGGATTAGATAGCCTTTTTCAAAAAGCTAAAATGACACGAAAAGGTTTGAACGTGAAACAGAACGATCGTTTTCTTAAGGTAGCCATCGCAGCGGCGAAGGAGGCAGGGCGGATTCAGATGCTTCATTATGGCCAGGCCCACTCTGTAGAATATAAGGGGGAGTTTAACCCGGTGACAGAAGTGGACCGGTTCTGTGATGAGGCCATCCAGAGAATCATTCTTGATGCTTTTCCGGAGCATGAGATCATGACCGAAGAGAGCCCTTTTGAGGAGAAGGTCTCTCCCTGGCGATGGATCATCGATCCGATCGATGGAACGGCAAATTATGCCAGGGGCTTTCCTTTCTTTTCCGTTTCGATCGGTCTGGAGTTGGATGGAGAGCTGAGATTGGGCGTTGTCTATCATCCGACCCTTAATGAACTCTTCGTTGCCGAAAAAGGAGAGGGAGCGTTTCTTAACGAAAGAAGAATTTCTGTCTCTCAAACCGATCAATTGAAGAGGAGTTTTCTTGCCACGGGTTTTCCGTACGATGTTCAGGAGCGTCCAGAATACTATCTCCGCTATTTTCATCAATTCATCAGGCAAACCTTTGCCATTCGCAGACCTGGTTCTGCGGCTATCGACCTCTGTTATGTGGCCGCTGGCAGGTTTGATGGTTTCTGGGAACTGGGTCTCAAACCCTGGGACATGGCCGCTGGATTGCTTCTCATCACAGAGGCAGGGGGGAAGGTGACAGGCCCGGGAGGAGGACCTTTCGATATCTATTGCGGGGGACTCCTGGTTGCCTCCAATGGGCTGATTCACGAACAGATGCTTCAAGCGATTGAGGGGATTGAAGAAGAGATGGGGAGATAGGGAGATCAGGGTACCAGGAGATCAGGAAATAAGGAAATAAATATTGATGGTTTCGTAAAAAGTCTGAAAATCCCATTATCAGTCATGCCTGCGCAAGTCCTGCTCTTAGCGGGATATTTTCAAGTAGTCAGAATTCTCTGGATTCCCGTTTTCACGGGAATGACGACTTTTTACAATTGCATCAATATTGCCTTTGGGTGGTTTGATTGAGGATGACGGGTAAAAAACAATCCGATCTTTTTAATCGCGAGGAAAGAGAGCTTTGGGGGAGAGAGGCTCCTCTGGCTGATCGGTTGAGGCCGAAAATGCTGGAAGAGTTCGTGGGCCAGGATCATCTTCTGGGGCCCGGCAAAGTCCTTCGTCAGGCCATTGAATCGGATCATATTCCTTCCATGATCCTCTGGGGTCCGCCGGGTTCGGGTAAGACGACGCTGGCCATGCTCATCGCCTCCGTCACAAGCGGTCATTTCATTGCCTTCAGCGCTGTGCTCTCCGGTGTGAAAGAAATTAGGGAAGTCGTCCACGAAGCGGGGGAGGAGTGGAAGTACCAGAAGAGAAGGACGATCCTCTTTGTCGATGAGATCCACCGGTTCAACAAGGCCCAACAGGACGCTTTCCTGCCCCATGTCGAGAAAGGAACAATCATCCTCATCGGCGCGACCACAGAGAATCCATCCTTTGAAGTGATTTCACCGCTGCTTTCCAGGGCAAAGGTCTTTACCCTCCGCGCTTTGAACGAAGAGGAGATCGAGGTCATTTTAAAACGGGCCTTGAGCAATCAGGAGAGGGGATTAGGTCAGTACCCAACCGAGGTTGAGGAAGAGGTGATTAAAAGGATCTCACGGGTGGTCAACGGCGATGCACGAATTGCTCTGAACACCGTGGAGATGATTGTGCTCACCACTCCGCCCGATCAAAGCGGAATCCGTAAAATCACCACGAAAAATCTTGAGGAAGTCCTCCAGAGAAAGACTTTTCTTTATGACAAGTCCGGAGAGGAGCATTATAATCTGATCTCCGCATTCCACAAGAGCCTGAGAGGGAGTGACCCGGATGCGGCCCTCTACTGGCTTGGGAGGATGCTTGAGGCGGGAGAGGATCCCCTCTATATTGCAAGGCGGATGGTCCGGTTTGCTTCAGAGGATGTAGGAAATGCAGACCCCCAGGCTTTACAGGTGTCGGTTTCTGCGATGCAAGCCTTTCACTTCATCGGCCAGCCCGAGGGGAATCTGGCTCTTGCCCAAGCGGCTGTCTATCTGGCAACCGCTCCTAAATCAAATTCCCTTTATGCGGCATTTCAGGGAGTGCAGAAGGATGTCCGGGAGCTTGAGAACATGCCTGTTCCGCTCCATATCAGAAATGCCCCCACCTCTCTGATGAAGGACCTGGATTATGGAAAGGATTATAAATATCCCCATGATTACCCGGATCATTTCATCGAAGAGGAATACCTTCCGGAGAATCTGAAAGGGAAAACCTATTACCACCCAACCGATCAAGGCTTTGAAAAAGAGGTCAAAAAGAGATTGGAATTCTGGAGAAGAAAGAAAGGCGAAAGCAATAAATCGAAACCTTAGGGTATGGAGTCATCCTAGCTTTTTCATTCACCCCATACCCCATACTCCTCATCACCCCATCATTTTTTGTGCTTCACTCCATCGCCGGTCATGGGGACGAAGATGACGGGGATGACATCTGTTGTCTCGATCTTTCCGGATCTTTTGACAATCCTTTTTAATTCCTGAGAGTGGGTTCCCACAGGGACGACCAGCCGTCCACCTTCCTTCAACTGCTCTAGAAGAGGTTTGGGGATGTGGTCAGGCGCACAGGTGACGATGATCGCATCAAATGGAGCAACGTCAGGCCACCCCAAATAGCCATCCCCTGCCTTCACCTGAATGTTCCGATATCCCAATTCGAAGAGCAGAGTCTTTGAAGAGGAAGCAAGGGGTTCAACAATCTCGATCGTGTAAACCTCCTTGGCCAATTCCGCTAAAATGGCGGCCTGGTAGCCTGATCCTGTCCCAACCTCTAAAACCGTCTCTTCTCCCTTTAGATCCAACAACTCCGTCATCAAGGCCACAATGTAGGGCTGGGAGATCGTCTGCCCCTCTCCGATGGGCAGGGGCTGATCCGCATAGGCTTGGGATTCATATTGTTTCGGGACGAAGCGATGGCGTTCTACCTTAAGCATCGCAGAGAGCACCCTTTCATTCTTCACCCCACGACCTTTAATCTGTGTTTCGACCATCTTTTCACGCATGACTTTGAAATCCCTTCCGGAGTCCGGCTTCGAACTCCTCCTGTCCCCACCACATCCGGCAGAAAAAGCGAAAAACAATATCAATGTAAATATGATGGTCTCGTAAAAAGTCTGAAAAGGCAATTTTCTGTCATTCCTGCGCAAGCAGGAATCCAGTATTTTCATGTAGTTAGAATTCTCTGGATTCCCGTTTTCACGGGAATGACGACTTTTTACGATTTTATCAAATATGAAATAGACTTTTGCTCTCATCAAAAAAAGGTTATCATAGTTATAAAAGTGTTGTCAATTCTTGTGAGATTTCTGGAAAAGCACAGAAATCTCTGATTACACGGATTATGACCCGATTACACAGATTAAGAATGCATTGATAAATAAGAAAAATCTGTGGAATCATTTTTTGAAAATCTGTGTAATCAGAAAGAGTCAATTCTTGACAATCCTTCAATCTTTCTGATAGGTTAAAAAATAGAGTGGTGCCATGTTCATTAAGTTAGCAAAGATTCTCAGCCTCTTTCTCCTCCTCTCCATCACCTTCTCTTTCTCTATTCTCAAAGGTCAGGATCCGGGCAGGGGGCGAACGCCTGAAATTATTTTCTTAGGCAAAGAGGAGACGAAATGGACAGAGGAGAGAGAAGTTTATCTTCCCATCATTTCGGCTCAGGGAATTAAAGAGGAGCCGTCCGCAGGTTCGTTCGATCTGAAAGAAGACCAGATCGGACCGATGAAAAAGATGAGCCCGTCCAGCACTCAGCCCGGGTGCGCTTACACCAGCAGGCTCACGAGAAGGATGACCACCGGAGAGATGGCCTTTTACGAAAGGGGAAGGCATCACTATTTCCAGGGGAATTATGAGGAGGCCATACAACTTTTCCGACGGTTGGTTGATGAACATCCGGAGAGTTCATTAAAAGGCTCTGCGATCTACTGGATGGGAGAGGCAAAGTTTCATCAGGAGAAGATAGAAGAGGCTTTCTCCTTATTCAAGAGGGTGGTCGAAGAATATCCTGACAGCGAATTCGGCCCTTATGCCCTCTATGCCTGCGGGTGGATTCAACTGATGAAAGGAGCCTACGAGGAGGGAACTCGATTTTTCCGTTCAGCTTACGAAAAGAATCCCGCTCTCTCCATTGCCCAGTCTTCTCTCTTCTGGTCGGGGTACTGTCTTTATCACCTTGGGCGATACGCAGAGTCGATCAAGGAGATAGAAACTCATCTCCAGAAACATCCCGAAGGGATATGGCGACCGGAGGCGGAGTATCTGCTGGGCGTCAACACCTTCAGGCTCCGAAAGTATGAAGAAGCCGTTACTCTTTTCAGGAGCTTTTTAAGGCGCTATCCCCGGCATCCGTTGGAGGAGAACGGCCGGTATGCCCTGGCATGGAGCCAGGTCTTTCTTGGAGATTATACTGGCGGAAGGAAGACATTTGAAGAGATCCTTTTGGACTTCCCCCGTACAAAACTATCCGATCCCATCTTCTGGGGAATTTTGAGGAGTTACCTGGGGAATAGTGAGATCGAGAAGGCGATTCAATACTATCAGAGATTCCTCTCCCAGTTTCTTCCTCCGCCCTGGACCGAGCAAAGCCTCTTTGATATCGGGCGATATTACTTTAAGAAGAAAGAATATCTCTACGCGGTTTCCACCTTCCAGCAGTTCCTGAGGACATTTCCCGAGAACGACCTTCAGGAGTGGGTCTACTTTATGTTAGGGGAGTCCTTTTTCAATCAGAAGGATTATGCCGGAGCCATCGGGGCCTATCGGCAGGTGTTGTGGTCAAAGAGGAGAGCGGATTTTGAAGAACGAGTCTATTCGAGGCTGGGATATGGCCATTTCTTATTGAAGGGTTACAGTGAAGCCATCGGATACTGGGAAAGGCTTCTCAGGGAATTCCCCAACCACCCGGAGAAGAACGAGGTCTTGTACTGGCTGGCCGAGAGCCATCTGCTGAAGGAGGATTACCGCCATGGCGTCAGATATGTGGATCAACTCAAAGGAGATCCTGTCCTTTACCCACGTGGTTTGACCAATCTGGGGTGGTACCACTTCCAGAGAAAGGAGTGGAAGGAGGCCAATCACTACTTTCTCAAAATTGCGGCCGAATTCCCCCAATATCGATCCACTCCTCCCATTGCCCTTTTGATCGGCCAGTGTTACTTAAACCAGAACAATAATGATCAGGCAAAAGCCCATCTGATGAGCCTGATCAACTCGCCTGAAGACGAGGGAAAGGAGAAGGGGTATTATCTGTTAGGATGGATCGCTTACAGAGAGGAACGGTTCGATGAGGCATTGAATCATTTTCAAATGTTGAAGGAAGCTTTTCCCTCGGGTCCCTATCGTGACGAAGCGCAATACTGGACGGGTTGGTCCCACTTCCGGAAAAAGGATTTCCAAAAGGCCATTGAAGAGTTCCAGTGGCTCAGCCGACAATACCCGGAAAGCCCCTTTGTCATCTCATCGCTGTTAAAAATAGGCGATGGTTTTTATAATCTCAGGCAGTATGGGAATGCCATTCAAGCCTATCAACAGCTGATCAGGGAGCATGGCAAATCAAAGGAGGTACCGGAGGCTGATTATGGAATCCTCCTCTCCCTTTTTCAGGAGAAAAGATATGAATCCTTCACCGCCCGGGCGGAGGCTTTCCTGAAGCGGTATCCCCAGCATCCCCTGGCAGGTCAGGCGCTGATGCAATTGGGAGACTATTACCAGCAATCCCGGATGACGGAGAGGGCTTTGAAAACCTACCAGGAAGCGGTTCGCCTCTACCCTCAGAGCGAATGGGCAGGGGAGGCGCAATTTCGCCTCGCCCTCCTGTTGAAGTCAGAGAGACGATGGATGGAGGCTTCGGACGAGATGGAGAAATTTATTAAGAACCATCCGAAAAGCCATCTCCTCATCGAGGCCCATCTCGAAGCGGGAGAACTCCATCTTCTTCTTAAGGCCTACCCAAAAGCGCTGGAACGATTTGAATGGGTGATGAAGAACCATCCTCAAATGCCGCCAGCGAAGAGAAGCGCCATGGGGATGGAGGAGGCCTATCGGAATCTGGGAAAGGTTGACGAAGCGGAAAAGATTTTAAAGGAATTTATCGAAAAATTTCCTCACGATGAGGCCCGGTTTGAAGCCTATTTGAGAGCGGGACTTATCCATCTCACCCTTAAGAGATTTCCGGATGCCATTGCTTCACTTTCGACCGCCCTGCGAAGCCCCGAAGAAAGAATCGGCAGCCAGGCCCAGTTCAAGTTGGGAGAGGCTTATGCAGAGGCAGGAAACAGGGAAGCAGCCATCCTCCAATTTTCAAAGATCCTCTACCTCTACCCTCATCTTCCGGAGCTGGTGGAGGAAGCTCTTCTGAAATTGGGAGCGATTTATATGGAGGAGAAAAGATGGGAGGAGGCGAGGCAGGTCTATCAGAAACTCCTTGGGATGACGAGCCGGGAAGAGAAACGCCGGCTGGCCAGGAGGATGCTCGATCAGATTCGCGAAGGAACAACCCGTCAATGAAAAAAGAGATGAAACGAGCCCCCATGGCTACAGTTGCTACAATAGCCCAGGGGCCGGCCTGCTCCTTCCTCGCGTTTCAGAAGGCGGGTTATTTGACAGGTGCGGCAAATTAGGCTTAGTGGTTTGATTGGTCTGGTTGATGTTGGATCATCGGTAGCTCTTGAATAAAGGTTTCCGCCGCTGAAACACTGCGGGTGACTTGTCCGCCCCCTGGGCAAAAATTTGAGACGCTTATAACTGTGGAGTTACATGAAGCGGGTTGAAAGAAAACGGCTCACCTTTCTGGTTGGGCTTCTGATCATTGCAGTGGGTTTTTTAGTATGGGCATTCCTTTTCATCCCTTCCATGCAGTTGCCTTTCGAACAGGGATGGCGAATCCTGACCAAAGAGGCCGGAAGGATTCTGGGATTGAAAAAGAGGAACGAAGTCCCGCCGGAAGAGAAGAGAATCCGGGAGGAAGTGATTTTGAAGAAGATGGAGGAAGCCAGCGCGCAACAGGACTGGAGGTCTCTTGCCCCTGAATATCCCAGACCGAAGAAGATAGACGCTGCCACAGATGAAGAGAGGATGAAGGCTCTCAGGGGTTCCCCGGAGTTTAAGGAACTGGAAAGAGAATTAAAAGAATATTTAAGAAAGAAAGAGGACCAGTTGGTTCCGGAACCTCCTGTCCCATCGATAAAAGAGGCTTCTAAAATAGAGAAAATGAAAGACAGGGGCGCTGAGAAGATTATCGAGAGGTTACTTGTTGCAAAAGAAAAGCCCTTGCCAGAGAAAGTTCTGAATGAGAACCTTCAACTGGGGATCAAGGGACCCCTGGTGGCACGAAAAATTTTAGAAAGGCCGCCGCCTCCCCAGGTAAAAGTGAAGGTGGAAGCGGAAATCGAGATGACCATCTGGGTTTTACCGAACGGAATGGTGGACCGGGTCATCCCTGCTCTTAAAGGGGAGGCGGAACTGGAAAGGATTGCGAGCCATTACCTGAAGCAGTGGCGATTTGCTCCTCTTCCAATAGATCAAGCCCAATCAGAACAATGGGGGACGATTCCCATTAAATTTAAACTCCAATAAAACCCATGGCCATCAACCTACGCAAGAAGCATCTCTTTCTTTTGCTCCTCTGCTTACTCCTCATTTTCGGGTTCTTTACCTTCTTCGGAGATAAAGGAATCCTTCACCTCCTCCGGTTGCAGAGAGAATTAGCGAGGATTAAAGAGATGAATATAAAAATGGAGGAAGAAAACCAAAGGCTGAAGGAAGAGGTGAGGCGACTTCAACATGAGAAACGCTACATTGAAGAGATTGCCCGAAAAGAGCTGGGAATGGTCAAAGAGGGAGAGATCATTTATCAATTCGATCTTCCTAAGGATAAAAACGAATAAGACGAATGATAACGAATTAACCGAATATTGCTCAGAAAATAACTTCTTTAAATCCCTCCCAACCTCTCTTTGCCAAAGGGAGGTGTAATTATCCCCCTTTGTAAAAGGGATTGAGGGGGATTTTCGTTGTTCGAGGCTGTCCCGTTTGAACGGGAGGTTATGCTTCCGTCATGAAAGATTATCTTTCTCAATGACAAAGGACTGTTCTATTCGTCATATTCGCTCTCATTCGAGTCATTCGTGAATACCAGAGGTATTCCAAGTGAAATATGAAGGGATGATCTTTCGGCCACCCAGCGAAGCGGAAAGCCTGATCCTACAGGTGACCGTGGGCTGTTCTTATAACCGGTGCACCTTCTGCGGGGCCTATCGTGAAAAGACCTTCCGGGTTAAGCGTTTTGAGGAGATCAAAGAGGATATCGATGAGGCGGGCGATTATCCAATTCGAAGAGTCTTCCTGGCGGACGGAGATGCGCTGATCCTTCCTCAGAAAGAGCTCATCCGGATTCTATCCTATCTTAAAACAGTGTTGAGAGGGCTTGAAAGAGTAGGAATCTACGCCAATGCAAAAGATATTCTTCGGAAGAGCGTAGAGGAATTAAAAACCCTCAAAGAATCAGGTTTAGGAATCATCTATCTTGGGTTGGAATCCGGAGATCCCGAAGTATTGAAGCGGATTAAAAAGAATGCCACTGTGGGTCAGATGATCCATGCGACACGGAGAGTGAAGGAGTCCGGGATCCTTCTCTCCGTGACTGTGATTTTAGGCCTCGGCGGTGTGGAGGGCAGCCAGACCCATGCGCAGGAGACGGGAAAGGTCCTTTCGGAAATGGATCCGGACTATGTAGGAGCGCTTTCACTAATGATTGTTCCCGGGACTCCGATTGCTCACGAGATCGAGACGGGGGAATTGATCCTACCTACGCCCTTTAGACTGATACAGGAACTGGAGACGATGATAGAGAATAGCCATATGACCCACTGTTTTTTCGCATCCAACCACGCCTCCAACTACCTTCCGCTCCGCATCCAGCTTCCTGAAGAGAAAGAGGAAGCCTTACGCCGAATTCGGGAAGTCCTCAAGAGGAAAGATCCAGCGTTATTGAGACCGGAATATTTAAGAGCCCTATAGGAAGTATGGGGAGATGGGGGGATGGGGAGATAGGGAGACGAAAAAGAAGTAACAAACGGTCACGGCAAACGGATGCGGACACGAAATAAGTTGAAGGCATTAGACAGAAGGCAGTAAGCTATACAGATAAAAGAAGGGAGGAGTTGTTCTGTATGAAAGATGTCGTGGATATTGAGGTTCGAGTGAGATATGCGGAGACGGACCAGATGGGGGTGGCCTATTATGCCAATTACCTGGTCTGGTTTGAGGTCGGCAGGGCGGAGTTCTGCCGGAAAAAGGGATTCCGGTATGCAGACCTCGAAGCCGTCGGCTATCGGCTTGTTGTCTCCGATGCCCATTGCAGGTATCGGAGCTCTGCGAAGTATGATGAGCTCATCGTCATCCGGACCCGGCTGAAGCACCTGAATAAACGGATGATCACTTTCGGTTATCAGGTCCTCCGTGAAGACCGTGAGGAAGTGATCGCCGATGGGGAGACCCAGCATATCTGCACCGATTCCAACGGAAAAACAAAAAGCCTTCCCGAGAAGTATCTAAATTGCCTTGCCGGTTCAATCTAAAACACAGGTCCGTCTCATGTTTTCTTGAAAATTTGGTGTGGATGGGATAATGTTTCCCTGATGGATTACAAGAAAATTTTAGTTTTGAGGCTGAGCGCCGTGGGGGATGTAATACGGACACTCCCTGCGGTAAAGGCTATAAAGAAAAACTTCCCATCTGCCTCAATCACCTGGATTGTTGAAGAGCCCTCAAAAGCCCTTGTAGAGAGCCAGCCGGGAATTGATGAGGTCATCCTTTTTCCAAGACAGAGATGGTCAGAGGGGATCCAGTCCCCTAAAGGGTGGTGGAGAACGATCGGAGAAGTTCGAACATTTATTCAATCCCTCCGGAGGAAGAAATTTGATCTGGTCCTTGATTTCCATGGCATTTTGAAGAGTGGCCTCCTCTCCTTCCTCTCTGGCTCTCCTCAACGGATCGGATTTGATCGAAGGTCGAGCAAAGAAGGAAATTTCCTGTTTTCGAATAGGAAAGTGAATCTTCCGAAAGAAAGGATTAGTCGGTTTGAAAAAAATTTTAATCTCCTGAAAGGAATGGGTTTAGAGGTTCAGTCTGAGGACTATCCACTCTTTATCCCGGCTGAGGACAGGGGATATGTGAATTCTTTTTTTAATCAACTCTTCCCTCCGCTTAAGAGCCCTTCCATTGCGATCCATCCCGGAACCAGCCCGAAGACTACATATAAAAGGTGGCTACCCGACCAATACGCCCGGCTGGCAGATCGACTGGTCCGGGAGATGGATGCGACGGTGCTCTTCACATGGGGTCCGGGTGAACTGGAATGGGTAAAGATGATTCAGAGGAGGATGAAAGAATCTTCCATTCTCGGCCCCCATACCATCTCCCTCACCCAATTAGGCGAGGTATACATGCACTGCGATCTCTATATTGGAGGAGATACGGGTCCAATGCATATTGCCTCCTTGATGGGGATTCCCGTAGTGGTCATTTATGGCCCGACAGATCCGGTGTTGAACGAGCCTTTTGGACCCCATAAAAAGGTCATCAAGAATGTGGGATGTAATCCTTGCAGGGATCGCTCCTGCAAGAGACTCAAGTGCCTGGAGGAAATCACAGTCGACGATGTTTTTAAAGCAACAAGAGAGGTATTGTCTATAACTGTTTGAAAATATTTTGTTATTGACTTTAAAGATTGGATAGAATAATTTAAAAAGAGATATCAAAAGGGGACAGATGTTAAGCCTGTCCCCTTTTAAGCAGGAAAAGGAAAGAGCGTTGAAATCAGATTTCAGCAATGTGAATCGTATCTTGGTGCGAGGGGTGAACTGGGTAGGGGACACCATTCTCACCTATCCGACCCTCGAAGCATTGAAGAGACGTTTTCCCAACTCCAGGGTTTCTATTCTTGTCCCAAGCCATCTGGCCGATTTGTGGAAGACCTCTCCCTTTGTGGATGAGATCATCCCTTTTGAGAAAAGGAAAGGCGTCAGGTCCATTTTTGAAGATCTCAAGGTCAGCCGTTCATTAAAGAAAAAGAAATTTGATCTGGGACTTATCCTTCCGAGGTCCTTTCGTTCCGCTTTCCAGATGTTTTTGGTCGGAATCCCGATCCGGGTGGGTTACAAAGACGAAGGGAGGTCTTTCTTGCTCACTCATGGGATTCCTCGAAGGGAAGAAATGCTTCGCATCCATCGGGTTCACTATTATCAAGAACTGCTGGGACCCTTTGGGAAGATGAACGATTTTGCTTCCCCTCGTCTCCACCTCGGAGAAGAGGATAGAAAATGGGCTGAAGAGGTTTTAAAAGGACGGGGACTTTTGGATGGAAGGCCATTGATCGGCATCAATCCGGGAGCCGCTTACGGGTTGGCCAAATGCTGGCATCCAGATCGATTTGCTGAATTAGGAAGAAGGCTCTCCAAGAAATGGAAGGCGACTGCGCTTATTTTTGGGAGAGCGGAAGAGCGGAACATGGCTGACGAAATCTTGAAAAATTTAGGAGGCGGAGGAATTGATTTCACAGGTAAGACCCGTCTCCTTCAATTAGCCGCCCTTCTGGAACAGTGCCGTCTTCTGATTTCGAATGACACCGGAACGATGCATGTGGCTTCGGCAGTAGGAACTCCTGTTGTGGCCATCTTCGGCTCGACAGACCCGGTTGCCACAGGTCCCTGGGGAGATGGCCATACAGTTGTGAAACAGGAGGTTTCATGCAGTCCCTGTTTTAAAAGAGTCTGCCCTACGGACCACCGGTGCATGGAAGGGATCACCGTGGATGAGGTGGAAGAGGTAGTTGTTAAGAAATTGGGAGGCTTAGATTGTAGTAACACTTTAGTTCTTTGAAAAAAGTTATCTAATCCCCCTTCATCAAAAGGGGGGAATGTTTCTCCTCCCTTTGGAAAAGGGAGGTGGGGAGGGATTTTAACAAGTTTATTTCAAACCGCTAAATTGATTCAAATTGTGAACAATGAACAATGAACGAAGAACAATGAAGGATAGATAAGATGACTGATAAACTTCCCATCTCCGTCTATGTTCTGACTTTTAACAACCATCGCACCATTGAGCGATGCCTGAAAAGCCTTCAGTGGGCGGAGGAATTGGTGGTTGTTGATTCCGGAAGCACGGATGGAACTTATGAAATCTGCCAGCGATACACGGATAAGCTCTACCGGAGGGAATTCGAGGGCCATCGCGATCAGTATCAGTATGCGGCCGATCTGACCACACGGCAATGGATCATGTTCGTTGACGCCGATGAAGAGGTCCCTCTGGAGTTGGTTGAAGAGTTTGGAAGGATGTTAAGGGACAGCACTGAGGGCGTGAGTGGTTTCTTTGTCTATCGTCAGACCTATTACCTTGGGAAATGGATTCGGTATGGCGGATGGTATCCGGACGGAGAGATACGGCTCCACCGGAGGGATAAAGGAAGGTGGGAAGGCGGGCTCCATGCCAAGATCACGGTGGATGGCAAGGTCTCCGTTTTAAAGAACAAATATCTCCATTATACTTATCGGGATATCTCCGATCAGATTCAGACGATTGATAAATACTCGAAGATTGCGGCTGAAGATATGGCCCAAAGCGGAGAGAAGTTCAGTTTCTTCAAACTCCTTTTTCATCCCCCTTTCCGTTTTATCAAAGAATATCTTTTCAAATCCGGATTTCGGGATGGACTGCCCGGATTGATCATCATCGTTTCAACGATGTTCTATGTCTTCATCAAATATGCCAAACTCTGGGAGGTCCGTATGTTGAAAAAGGAGAGAAAAGATGACTCCTTATGAGGAAGCCTTTAAAGGAAAGAGGGCGCTGGTGACAGGGGGATTGGGTTTCATCGGATCGAATCTCTCCATCCGGTTAGTGGAAATGGGAGCCAGGGTGACGATCGTCGATAATATGATGCCGCGCCTGGGAGGGAACCTTTTCAATGTGAAGGAGATCCTGGACCAGATCCAGATCAATTTCAGCGATGTCCGGGATGAACATTCGATGGACTATCTGGTGAAAGATCAGGATTTCATCTTTCATCTGGCGGGTCAGGTTAACCATGTGGATAGCATCCGGAACCCCATTCAGGACCTGGACATCAACTGCCGGGGAACGCTGGTCCTTCTTGAATCGTGTCGAAAATATAATCGGGAAGTGAAGGTCATCTTTTCGGGGACAAGAGGGGAATACGGGGCCAGTGTAAAACTTCCCGTCGGAGAAGACCACCCCACCAATCCCAAAGGCATCTATGCGGTGACCAACCTCTCTGCAGAGAAGATGGTCCTGGTCTACGACGATGTCCACAATATCTCCGGGACCTGTCTCAGGATTACCAATACCTATGGACCCCGGCACCAGATGGCCCACGATGAGTATGGTGTGTTCAACTGGTTTATCAGGAAGGCGATCGATGATGAGGTGATTCCCGTTTTTGGTGATGGTCATATTTTAAGAGATTTTCTTTATGTGGATGATCTCGTTGACTGTTTTCTTCAAGTGGCTGCTTGTCCGACAGCTTTTGGAGAGGTCTTTAATGTCGGGACAGGCGTTCCCATCAGCTTCATCGATCTGGCCAAGAAGATTGTAGAGGTCGCCGGCTCGGGGAAGGTAGCCTTCACCGAATTTACAAAAGAGCGGAAGGAAGTGGAGCCAGGGGATTATTATACGGACATTTCCAAAGTCAGGAAAGTCGTAGGATGGACGCCCAAGACGGATCTGAGCGAAGGGCTTAAGAAGACGATCGAATTCTACCGAAAATATAAGAAGGAATACTGGCAATAAAATGCGGATTTCGGAATTCGGAATGCGGAATAGAAACCATCAGTGTTTGTTTTTTAAATTCCGCACTCCACAATCCGCATTCCGCAATGGTATTTTTAAATGGTTCCCTTCATCGATTTGACCAGGCAGTACAAAGAGATTGAGAACGAGATCCTCTCTGCGACGAAAAGGGTCTTTGAGAGGGGGCGGTTCGTTCTCGGCCAGGAGGTTTCTGCTTTTGAAGACGAGTTTGCCTGTTATTGCGGGGTTAGGTTTGGCGTTGGAGTCAACTCCGGCACGGATGCCCTTTATCTGGCTTTAAAGGCGGCCGGGATCGGGAAAGGCGATGAGGTCATCACCGTCGCCAATTCTTTCATCGCCAGCGCTCTTGCCGTCTCTTTCACAGGAGCAAAACCTCTCTTCGTGGATATCGATCCAAAGACCTATAACATGGATCCGAATGCGTTGGAGAGCTTTTTGAAGAGACGAAAAAGAAAGACAATCAAAGCTATTCTTCCTGTTCACCTTTATGGCCTTCCTGCAGACATGGATGGAATTATGGATATTGCCAACCGTTACGATCTCACAATCATCGAGGATGCCTGTCAGGCCCACGGCGCAGAATATAAAAGAAAGAAGGTTGGTTCCTTCGGAGCCATGGGCTGTTTCAGCTTCTATCCAACGAAGAACCTGGGCGGGTCCGGAGACGGCGGCATGGTGATTACGGATGACAAGAAACTTTATGAAAAACTCCGGCTTTTTCGATGTTATGGAGAGAAGAAAAAGTATGAGCATATTCTTAAGGGAGGCAACAGCCGTCTGGATGAAATCCAGGCCGCACTCCTGCGGGTCAAATTGAGGTATCTCGATCAATGGAATGAGCAGAGAAGGAGGAAAGCCTCCATCTACAAGAAGAAGCTTGAAGGGTCAGGGGTGGTTTGTCCGGTGGAGAAGAAAGGAAGCCACCATGTCTATCACTTCTTCGTTATTAGATCAAAGAGAAGAAATGGTCTTCAGGTTTTTTTAAAAGGAAAGGGGATCGATACCCTCATCCACTATCCTATCCCGATCCATCTCCAGAAAGCATACAAAGATTTGGGATATCAAAGAGGGGAGTTCCCGGTAACAGAACGTTTTTCCAAGCAGGTGCTCTCTCTCCCATTCTTTCCCGAGCTTACTGAATCAGAGATGGATGAGGTAGCAACCCAGATAAAAACTTTTACTGAAGGTGACGTCATCTACAAACCATGAAAACTACCAAGTATTATCCTCCCCCTTCCTGACGGGGGAGGATTGAGGTGGGGGTGGAGATGATTTGTTCCCCCTCACCCCCTCCCTCTCCCCCGCCTACCGGCCCCGGTTCCGACCGAGGGCGGGGCAAGCAGGCGCTAGGGGAGAAGGGGAATACCGGGTTATTCTCTGAACCATATGAAAATCCTCCAACTCTTCAGCGATTGGAAATGGACAGGGCCCTCTGAACCGATTGTGAATCTCTGTAAAGAATTGGAGAGAAGAGGTCATGATGTTACTCTTGCTTATCGAAAGCCTCCGTTTCCTGTCGAGGATAGTTTAGAAAAAAGGGTTCTGGAAAGAAGTGTTCGTGCAACTGACCGGTTTCGTTTGAACCGCCCCCTGAAATTTTATTCCCCTTCTTCGATCAAGGATACTCTCTCTGATATTATGGACCTTACCGATTACCTCCGCGCAGAAAATGTGGACGTGCTGAATGTCCATCAATCTCACGACCATATTCTGGGGGGAGTTGCCGCCAGAAGGTCAAATACTTCTGTCGTTGTTGTCCGGACCGATCATAAACGGGATCCGATCAGCCCTCACCCAGGAAATCGTCTCCTCATCTCGAAACTGACCGACGGGATGATCACTTTCTCTGATCGGGCGAGAAGAGAGGATGCGAAACATTTTGGACTTCCACATGATAGAGTCTGCAAGATCAACCCTGCCTTAGATCTGGACCGATACCATCCTGAGAGAGAATTCAAGGACATGAGGTCCATGTTCGGGATTGGAAAGGATGAGATCGTCATCGGAATGGTGGCGCGGTTCCAGAAGTATCGGAGGACAAAGGTCTTCTTAGATGCGGTGAAACGTATTGTTAAAGAATATCCAAAGATCAAAGTGCTTCTGGTGGGCCGTTCGAGCCAGATGGAAGAGAGCGTCATCAAACCGATGAGGAGACTTGGCATCGAGCCGTGGGTAGTGATCGGGGGATATCAAACAGATAATTATCTCGATACTCTGGCTTGCATGGATATCTTTGTCTTCTTAATGCCAGGCTCCGACGGCACGGCCCGTGCCCTGAGAGAGGCCATGGCCATGGGAAAACCAACCCTTGTGGCCGATCGAGGGATGTTGCCTGAACTGGTTGAAGATGGTGTCTCTGGATGGGTCGTGGAAGATACTCCTGAAAAATTGGCTCAGGCAGCTCTTCAATTGCTCCGTCATCCAGAACGAAGGCCGGCCATGGGGAGGGCTGCCTATGAGAAGGCCCATCGGGAATTCCGATTGGACCGCCAAGTTGAGGCTATCGAGAAATTTTATGAGACTATGATCAGGCTTGGGAAGTGGAAGAAGTAAATAACAAATAACACGAATGGCAACGAATAGCACGAATATTTTAATGACGAATAGCGCGAATGATGGCGAATAACACGAATATTTTAATTACGAATGACACTGATGGGAACGAATCACACGAATATCATATACCGTGACCTGTCGTACCAAATCATGGGAGCAATATTCGAAGTTCACAAAGAACTCGGGCCAGGGTTTCTTGAGGCTGTGTATGAAAAGGCACTACTGCTGGAGCTCACAAGCAGAGGGATCAAAGTGGACATGGAAAAGGTCTTCGACTTGACCTACAAGGGAAAGAAGATTGGAAATCATCGGCTTGATCTCATCATTGAGGACAAAATAGTCGTGGAATTGAAAACAGTTGAAAGGTTTGCACCTCATCACACAGCTCAACTGTTATCATATCTCAAGGCGAGTGGTTACAGACTGGGCATCCTGGTCAATTTTTCAAAAGCCAAAGTCGAATATCGACGAGTTGTTATGGGGTAAACTTGGTTTTATTTGTGTAATTCGTTAACATTCGTGACATTCGATTATATCTCATTCGTGTAATTCGATAATATGAAATTCGCCACAGCCATTAGGAACTTCTCCAGGCGCAAGGGAGGCGCGGAAAGATATGTTGTTGACCTCTGCACCCGGATGGCTAAGAAGGGCCACGAAGTCCATGTCTATGCAGAACATTGGGAGGAAGAGGTTCTCGGGATTTCCCTTCACCGGGTGAAAACGATTCCATTTCCGAAGAGCCTTCGTCTTCTCTCCTTCGCCATGAAGGCAACAAGAGAGATAAAAAAAGGAAATTATGATGTGACGCTTGGCGTTGGAAACACCCTGGAGGCAGATGTGATCCAACCTCACGGCGGTGTCCATTGGGCATGGTTCTGGAGAAGCCTTCAGGCTTATGGCAACCCGATTCTCTGGGGAATAAAACTATTAGGGAGAGTGTTAAGCCCCAAACAATGGGTAAGCGCTGGGATCGAAGGCAGGCCTTATCAAAGAAAGAATTTTTCCAAGATCGTGGCCATCTCGGATATGGTGAAACAGGATATGGTTCATTGGTATGGACTCTCTCAGGATCAGATCGATGTGATTTACAACGGAGTTGATATCGAACGCTTTCATCCGAGGAATCGTCAATATCGGCAGGAGATTAGGAAGAGGCACGAGATCGGAGAGGAAATGATGCTCCTCTTCGTCTCGAACAATTTCCGAATGAAAGGGCTGAGTTTTTTGATAAGAGCGCTGGCCAGGGTGAAAGGGGAGGAGGCTCCCCCTTTTCGACTCTTGATTTTGGGAAGGGATCGCCAGAAACCTTATCTCCGTTTAGCTAAAACATTGGGTCTCTCTAAAGAGGTTATCTTTGCCGGTTCAACCGACGAGCCGGAAAAATATTATGGAGCCGCTGATCTCCTTGTGCATCCTACCTTTTATGATGCCTGTTCGCTCACCGTGTTAGAAGCCCTGGCCAGCGGAGTTCCGGTAATCACCACTTTCTCCAATGGCGCAAGTGGTGTGATCCGTTCGGAAGAGGGAAGGGTGATTAGAGATCCAACGAACCTAAAAGAGTTGAAAGAAGCAATTCGATATTTTCTTGAAAGCGGGGTGAAAAGACCTCCCTTGCTTCAAGAAGGGAAGAGAGCGGAACAATATTCCGACAGGATTAATTTCGACCGGATGATGAGTATCTTCAGAGAAATAGCTCCAGAATGTTGATGGAAAATATTTCGTTTTTATTCAGTTTTAAGGAAAGGTCCTTATGAAATGGGGTGAACAACTTCTATTTCGGGAGAAGGTTCATCAACAGTATCCCGACCTTTGGAGTTTAAAGATCGTAAGGAAACGCCTTCCCTTTATCTTGAAATATCTCAAAGAGGGTGAAGCGGTTCTTGAGATAGGAGCTTTTAATCGTGAATTGGGGGAGCGAATTAAAAAACATTATCCCCGTATCCGATACAAAAGCATGGATATTGATCCGACCTATTCGCATGACTATGCCTCCCTGGAGGAGATTAAAGAGGACTTTGATATGATCCTTCTTTTTGAGGTCATTGAACATCTGAATCGGGAAAAGGGGAGGGAGCTGGCAAGAAAGATAGGCGAACTTTTAACATCCGGAGGAAGAGTGATCTTGACCACTCCGAATGTTTATACTCCGGGCCAGTATTGGAAAGATGTCTCTCACGAAACTCCCTACCATTATGAAGAGCTTGGAGGGTTGTTTTTGAGCGAAGGGTTCGAGTCGATCGAAATGTATCGATTGTTCAGCGAGCCCTTTTTAAGGTATTTTTTCAGGGTCTGCCTGTTTTCGTCCCTTTTCCATTTTCTTGGAATCGATTTTACCAAATCGATTCTCCTGGTGGCCCGAAAAGGTTAGAGAATGAAGATCGCTTTCCTGATCCATAGCTTGGAGGTCAACAGCTGTCGGTATCGGGTGCTTCAATACCTTCCCTATTTAAAAAAGCAGGTGGGAGAGGTTTCCATTCATTTCTATCAGAGGAAGTGGATTGATAAATTGAAATTTTATAATAACCTAAGAAATTATGATCTTCTTTATATCCACCGGAAACTCTTCTCTCCCTTGGAGTTCTGGTATATCCGCCAAAAGGCAAATAAGATCATCTACGATTTTGATGATGCGTTGATGTACCGAAGCTCGGGTTCGGGAACCCCTTATTCCTTCTCACGGCGGTTGAGATTCGCCAATATGATTAAACGAGCCGATTTTGTCATTGCAGGGAATCAGTTTCTGAAATCGGAGGTTCTTCGTTACAATCCTCATGTTGAGGTCATTCCTACCTCTATCGATCTTTCTCGGTATAACTTGAAGGAAGACTTTCATCGGGATGGATCGATCACCATCGGTTGGTTGGGGAGCAGCAGCACCTTGAAGTATCTCAAGGATCTTGACTCTGTCTTTGAAGACCTTTTCAAGGTATTCCCCAACACCCGGCTCAAGATTGTCTGTGACGATTTCTTCGATCTTCCAAACATGCCGGTGATCAAGAAGCAATGGTCATTGGGAGAGGAGGTAGAAGACCTGAAGAGTTTCGACGTCGGAGTCATGCCGCTTACCCATGACCTCTGGTCTCAGGGGAAATGCGGACTTAAGATCCTCCAATATTACAGTGTTGGCCTCCCGGTGGTCTGTTCTCCCGTGGGGGTCAATAAAGATATCGTAAAGGACAGGGAGAATGGTTTCTGGGCACAGAATAAGGATGAGTGGAAATATGGCCTTGGGAAATTAATCCAGGATGAGGCATTACGGAGAACTTTTGGGGAAAATGGAAGGGCAACGGTGGAGAGGTCTTACTCTCTTGAGGTGAATGCGCCGCGCCTTCTGGAGGTCCTCAAGAAAGTGCTCAAGAAGGAGGAAAGGCAGAATTGAAGTGGATTCTCTTTAAACTGGCCTTTTTTTATCCAAGGATCTATGCTTTTTTCGCATATCATCGCAAAGGGGGAAGGCGCCAGGAATTTGAAGATAAGGTCCGCATTATTTATTCGGAGAAAGATTCTGGAAGAATGAGACATACTGTCAGGGGTGTCTTTGAATTGAGGGGCGTGAGAAAGGTGATGCGATATCTCATACCTATGATGGACACTTCTTTTATTAAAGATTTTGTGAAGGTAGATGGCCTTCACCACCTGGACAAGGTTTTAAAAGAGAGAAGAGGGGTTCTTCTGATAGCGGGCCATATCGGTATCCCTCACCTTGCTTTCAACACCCTGAGGGTTATGGGGTATGATCTTATCCTCTTGAGCGGGGTGACGCCGAAGACGCCCAAACATCCGCAAATCCGCTATTATGATACTTATGAAAATACAATTTTTGTTGATGATCCTTCTTTGTCAGAAACTTATAAAAAGAGAATCTTAGAGACTCTCCAGGGAGGTAAGATCATTTATTATGATGCCGATGCCGGAGAAGGACGAACAAAGGTAACCGTCCCCTTTTTGGGAAAAGAGATGGATTTCCCCACAGGGATGATCCATCTTGCCCTCCAGGCCAAAGCAGCCATCCTTCCTTTCATTCACCTCTACCAGCATGGGAAGATTAAATTGATTTTTAAAGAACCGATCGAGGGGCATTGGAAAGAGGGAGAGGATTCGTATCGACGGATTCTCATGGAATTTACAAAACCATTAGAATCCTATATCCTCCTCCATCCAGAGCAATACATGGGAATTTATGGTCCCACAGTCCTGGCTAATTATTATAAAGATCATCAACAGAAAGACATTTTCTCCCGAGGAATTGGAAAAACGTCCACCGTTAAGGATGGCGAAGAGTGACGATTAATTATTTGAGAAATTGCGAAGGAGGATCAGACGCCTCCTTCCCAACAGTAGGGTAAGGCTTTAGCCTTGCCTTAAGACATTAAATGCAACCTTATTAAGATTGAGACTACGACTTTTGCATGAATCAAGATGGGTAAGTCACCTTATAAAAAAATAACTAAAGGGGGTATGAAGGGTTGGGTAAAGGAAGAATTTATTGATCTTCTTCCTCCCAACTTCTTCAAGGACCCCGTTCCTTCTGTGAAGGGGATAGGAGGGGAAATAATCGCCGAGTCAAAATGGCGGTGGGCAGGTCTTTTTACTTTACCTGGAGGGAAAGGCGTCTTCTTAAAGAGGGATCGGACAAAAGGGTGGTTGGAATTATTGAAATATCTGGTTTTCCCCTCGAAAGGAAGGAAAGAATGGTTTATTGCCTATCAACTGGGGAAAAGAAATCTTAATATCCCAAGACCCATGGGATGGATGGAGCGGGTTCACCGGGGTTGTGTCAGGGAAAGCTATTACCTGTCGGAAGCTGTTGAATCAGGGGTCCCATTGGCAGAAGTAGCCGACATATTGAAGGATGAAAAGGTTTTGACGGAACTGGTTAAGACGGTGATTAAGATGCACAGTTCGGGGTTGCTTCACCAGGACCTCCATGCGGGCAACTTCTTGTGGGATGGTGAATCTTTCTATCTCATTGATTTGCATCGGGCCAGGCTCCTCCGTTCCCTCTCCTTGAATCAGAGATTATGGAACCTGTCCCACCTCTTTCACTCCCTGAGGTCTGTCTGGGGAGAGGATGAACAGTTGAGATTTCTCGACCAATATTTTGGAGGAGACTCAATCTCATCGCAAAAGAAAGGGGCATATCTTATAAAAATCCACTCCTGGATGGCTCGCCTTCAAAAGAGACAGTGGAAAAGCCGGACCAAGCGTTGTTTGAAAGAGAGCACCGAGTTTTCGGTTAAAAAAGAGAAAGGGTTGACTTTCTACCATAGGAAGGGTTTTCCATTCGATCGTTTAAAAAAGGTAGTGGAAAGACACCTCGCCATGGTTGAGGAGAACCCCTCCCTGTTGGTGAAGCAGAGTCCCGAAGTCATTGTTTCGATCTTCGACGATGAGGATGACAGAATCTGCGTCAAACAATTTTGCTATCCTCATTGGTGGAACCGTTTCAGGGAGCATTTCCGTCGCCCCAAAGGGCTTAAGGCGTGGTTGGGGGGGAATGGTTTAAGGGTTCGGGGCATCTCATCCATCAAACCTCTTGCCCTCATGGAGCGAAAAAGTTGGTTTAATTTCGTAGAGGGTTTCTTGGTCATGGATGCTTCCGAACCCGGGGAAGAGATGGATCGTTACCTCTGCAAGGGTTTTAGTGGTTTTGAAGAGAAAAGAGTTTTTATTAAAAGCTTTGCCCGGTGGCTTTCTCAACTCCATCAAAAGGGAATCTATCATCAAGACATGAAGACCTGCAATATTCTCGTTTCGAAAAATGGGCAGGTCTGGGATTTTAAATTGCTTGACCTGGAGGATGTTCGGCTGAACGAGAAGGTGAATGACAAGAAATTGTTTAGAAACTTGCTCCAGCTCAACACCTCCATACCCAATCTCGTGACTCGTACAGATCGATTAAGATTCTACAAGGAATATCACCGATTTTATTCCATCGTAAAAAGCGATCACGATTTTCTCTCCTCGCTCTTCCAGAAGAGCCGGGAGAGGGGAGTCGTTTATGTTTCACCCCGGGGTGTGGTTGAGGAGAAATGATAATGCCTAAAGGTTGCATACGCCCCAGAGAGAACAAACTGTTTTAAAAGATGAAAAACATTGCCTGTGAAGTGTGTGGATCGGATCAATATAAGTTTCTTTTCAAAGGATGGGATCGGATTTTTGGAATTCCCGGAGAATTTAATCTCATTCAGTGTGAGGAATGTAGGCTCCTCTTTATCAATCCGCAACCCGGGGAAGAGGTATTGAAAAAGCATTACCCCAAAGCCTATTATACTCCGAGGACTTCTCAATATCAGGAATATTCCTGGCTCAGGAAAAGAGCATTGGAAGAGTATTTCGGATATGGCGAGTGCCCCCACTCCTCAAAAGTAATTTCTCTTTTTAGAAAAATGGTTCTTTGGCCATTAAAAGTAAGATATCGAAATTCGATCCCCTTTATTCCCAATGGATATGTTCTCGATATCGGATGTAGCAATGGGACAGAGCTTTATAAATTGAAAAAGATGGGTTGGGAAACATACGGTGTTGAGATGGATGAAGAGGCTTCTAAACGAGCAAGGTCCAAAGGAATCTCTGTTTTTACAGGGGGCCTCTTAGAAGCAAATTTCCCCGATCAATTCTTCGATGTCGTGAGAATGAGTTTTGTATTAGAGCATCTTCCTAATCCTCGAGAAACCCTTGTCGAAATTAAACGGATTCTCAAACCCCGGGGGCGTATTTTTCTCTCCGTGCAGAATGCAGGGAGTCTTCATTACTGGCTATTCGGTGAAAGGTGGTTCAGTCTGGATATCCCCCGGCATCTCTTCTCCTTTTCAGTTGAAACATTACGGAAATTACTTTCATCTCTCGATCTGAAGATTCAAATCATCCGTTTCGACTCCGGAACAAGGACCTTTTTAGCCAGCCTTCAATATTGGGTCAATGACCGGCATGAAGGGAGGGCTTTGATTCGAGGAAACCAGTCAATTTATGGAAGCCATTTGTTAAGGTATCTTTTCAGGCCTTTCTGCTGGTTTGTGGATCGAATCCGATTAGGAGATCTGATTCACCTTGAGATTATGAAGACATGAACGATCTATCCATTATCATTGTGAACTGGAATACAAAAGATTTATTGATTCAGTGTTTAAAGTCCCTCAGGCCGACTTTACAGAGATTGAAGATGGAAGTCTTTGTGGTCGATAACGGGTCCATGGATGAAAGCGGGGAAGCGGTGAAAACGGAATTCCCTGAGGTGATTCTAATCGACAATCCATTGAATCTCGGATTTGCTAGGGCCAATAATCAGGCACTGGGGTTGTCGAAAGGGAAATACACCCTCCTTCTCAATCCCGATACGCAGGTAAAGGAAGGGGCCATTGAAACCCTGAAGGCTTTTATGGATCATCATCCGGAGGCAGGTTTGGTTGGAGCTCAGCTTTTGAATTCCGATGGGTCGAAACAGAACTCCATCGCCAATTTTCTGTCCCTGGCTACAGAACTGCTTAATAAGAGTTTCCTGCGTTGGCTTTTATCGGGTCGGTTTCCGGGGAAAGAGAGGACCTATTCCGAACCCATCGAAGTCGATTCGGTGATCGGCGCCTGTATGATGGTAAGGCGGGAGGCAATGGAGCAGGTGGGGATGTTAGATGAGGAGTATTTTCTCTTTTTAGAAGAGACGGATTGGTGCTATCGGATGAAGAAGGCGGGATGGAAGGTTTATCATATCCCCCAGGCAGAGGTCATTCACTTCCAAGGAAAGAGTGCCGAGAAGGATAAGAAGAGGGCAAAGGTCGAGTATTACCGCTCCCGCTATCAATTTTTTAAAAAGAATAGAGGGGTAGGGCAATGGTTCGTTCTTCTGATAGGGCTGCTGATCAGACTATCGATTGAATTATTATCAATGGCCCTGGTTTGCATCCTGACCGGTTTTACGGTAAAAAGGTGGAGAAACAGATTTTCAAATTATGCTTACCTGTTGTGGTGGCACTTCAAGGGATGTCCTGAAGGTATGGGTTTAAAATAATCATTGAAAAATAGTCATTGCAAAATTAACAATGCAAAATGTTTTTAATTAACTGCTAATTGATCATTGCTAATTGTTCATTTTGCAATGGTTTTTGGAAGGGGGTTTTATGGTTGGAATTGCGGTTGTCGGAGCTGGGGCGTGGGGAAAGAATCATATCCGGGTATTTTCCGAGATCCCCGGTGTCCATTTGAAATATATTTGTGATTCCGACCCGTCCAGACTAACCAAACTCCAGAAGTTCTACCCTCATACGAAGATGGTGGAAAATTTAAGCCCAGTCTTACAGGATCCGGAGATCAAAGGGGTCGTCATCGCCTCATCCGCAATCTCCCATTTCCCCTTGGCTAAAGAATCCTTATTAGCGAGCAAGGATGTGCTGGTCGAAAAGCCCATGGCATTAAATGTGAAAGACTCAGAAGAGATGGTGAAGCTTGCGGAGGGGGAAGGGCGTATTCTCATGGTGGGCCACCTCCTGATATACCATCCGGTCGTGGATCGTTTGAAAGAAATGATTGCTTCCGAAGAACTGGGAAGGATCCATTATATCTATACTCAGCGGGTCAATCTCGGCATCATCCGCCAGGACGAGAATGCCCTCTGGTCGTTTGCTCCTCATGATCTTTCCGTTATTCTCGAGCTCCTCAATGAAAGACCGGTTGTGGTTTCAGCTCATGGAGAAAGCTACATCCAGAAGAATATCGAAGATGTGGTTTTCCTCAGCCTTCACTTCTCCGATGGAAAGATGGCCAATATCCACTTGAGCTGGCTTGATCCACACAAGGTGAGGAAGATCACGATCGTGGGGGCGAAAAAGATGGTGGTCTTCGATGACATGGAGGCATCTGAGAAATTGAAGATTTATGATAAAGGGGTTGGGAGTCTCTCTTATGATTCTTACGGGGAATATTTGAGCCTGAGGTTTGGGGATATTACCATCCCGAACATCAAGATGACGGAACCCCTGCGGACCGAAGCAGAACATTTTATCCGATGCGTCGAATCAAGGGAGAAGCCGAAAACCGGTGGAAGGGATGGACTTGAAGTGGTGAAGATCCTCGTTTCCGCTCAGCAATCGCTAAGGGAGAAGGGCGCCCCGGTGGATCTCTAGTCCCTAAACAAGTATAATTATTTTGGGAGAAAGTGAAAAAGTACTCGAAATGCCCTTCAGATAAGGCTATTATAGTTTTATCAAAAAACAAAAGCCAATCAGAAAGGAGCATTTCGAGTGAAGAAATT